>JGI24158J21664_10000350_pt1 | contig 39798 bp, 22 predicted proteins | sample Ectturendosymbi3_FD_21664 | JGI IMG/M metagenome (IMG submission 21664) | reverse complement strand
GGTGCTGGAGCAACAACGTTGCGAACAGCCACCCTAGCCCTGGTCCATTCGACTGCAGAGTACTGCGCTCCTGTTTGGTGCCGCAGTGCTCATACCCACCTCATTGACCCACCATCAACGACGCCTTGCGAATTGCGACTGGATGCCTGCGTCCTACACCAGCAGACAACCTTCCAATCCTCGCAGGCATCCAACCTGCTGAGCTTCGTCGCAGCGTAACCACACTATCTCTAGGACGCCGCACCATGGAGCCTGGACATCTGCTCCACTCAGCGCTCACCCGACCATCGAGTGCTGTTGCACGGCGCCTCAAATCGAGACACCCATTTGTACCCGCCGCACAGCAACTCATCAGTTTTTCTGACAACAACAATATACGTGCGGCGCAGTGGGCGGATCATCAATGGAACGCGGAATGGGCGGACAACCCCACAAGACTCCGCACTTTAATTCCAGACACCGGTACACATCCCCCCGGAATGGCCCTCCCAAGAAGAGCCTGGGTCCGACTTAACCGCCTCCGCACCGGTGTCGGCCGTTTACGCTCTTGCTTGTACAAATGGGGTATGGCCACTGCGGCCTGTGAGTGTGGCGCAGAAGAACAAACCGTCGACCATGTCGTCCTCCAATGTCCAATCCATCGACCTCCCCACGGACTGCATTGCTTTACGGTTCTGGACCATGAGACAACCGAATGGCTGCTCAACACCTGCCCCGAAATCTAGCGCGGCCAATGCAGTGGATAAAAGAAGAACTCGCTCAAACGAAAGAAGAAGCGCAGAGCACTCACATACATCTTAAAGCGCAAATTTTTTACAAGAAGAAAGGTCGCGCAAGAATATGTTAGCACTCAGCCTAAGCATTCCGCTGGAAACTCAGCTTCCAGTTAAGCTCCATTAAAGTAGGTATTCCGCTGCGCTTCGATCTTTTACAACAAATCCCGGGAATGGATTACGAGCATAGGATAGACGTATATATCATACCGTTTGCAAATTCTGGTAGTGAATTGTGAAAAATGAGCTTCCCATTCGTTTGAAAAGATTTAGTTTTGCAATTCGTTTTATACAGTCGGACTAAAGCTGCTATCGGCTTATTTCGAAACAACAGGTTGGGGATATATAGCTGGGGCGACGAGAGACAGTGGGAGAGTGTCCACCTCTCAATTGGAAGGTTGGGTATTCGACCAACAGCAACTGAATGAATCGCCCTAGCGCTCTTTGGGTAAGAGTGTTCAACACAACCGCTCCGCCAAGAGGCAAATTTCAGGTTTCGGCCTGCCGCCAATTGCCGTCACCAACATATATATATAGCTTCTCCGATAGTCGCTGTTGCAGGTCTAGGATTATGCAAAGCTAAAGTAAAATAACTTTTCGAAGCATTCTGGTACGAAGTCACTCAAAAACATCTTGTTCTCTACCAATATATTGAGTAACTACACGTATGGGGAGTACGTACGTATTGACTGGCAATTAGGGCATAAAATTTGTATCAATTTGCTCTCACAAACTTTATTTTTACAGGTGTAAATTGTAAACTATTTCCTAGTTTCCACAATTGCTTTGTTGATGTCGAAGAAACGTGCACCTACTTAACAAAAATTTGATTCAGACTAGCAAACGGTAACCCCAGTGACAGTAGTAAAGAAACAGCAAACCAACAATTCACTTTTGTATTTAACATCTTCTGAAAGATAAGTTCTAGAAATTCATTTTGTTCACTCAACAAACCTTGGTCACTTCTCACGAAGTGCCTATACTGATCAAAGGGTAAAATAATGTCTTTCTTCAAGTTGCAAACTGAGAGGAAGAAACAACTCTGTTATCATCGGTAAAAACACAGCCTGACACTAGTTATCTCGTTTTCAGCGAGCTGAGAATGTTTTTCAACACCTTCATAGAACAAAAGCTTTTTGCGATAGCAAACCGGACAAAACAAGGTCCCCAATTATTGCGATCACAAACTGGACAAGTCGACGTTGGTGGCGCCCTTTGCTTGGCCGTAAGTAGAAGAGCAAAGTCAAAGGCCCTTTTTCCGCGCTGTCGTTGCAGTGCTGTTCCTGCTATATATAAGCTGAAAAAAGGACGCCTGGGTGCAGTGAAAGGCTGACACGCTGAAGGGTGTGAAGGTTGGCTTTCTGTGTCGCTGCAATTCAAGCGGCTTTGTTGGCACGTGGGCAGACATACCTGATACGATGCAATGATTCAGTTGTGATAATGTTTATGTGCATATCACTATTTTGCATTTGTGAGTGCAGAGAAACTGTGCATTGCAAGAATACAGAATAGTCGATGGTGAGTCTTTAACAGCAGTTAAAAAGCAACGCGGTCTTAGCTGAGGTAGCAAACGTACTTTTGTAGAAAAATTATATTTGACATCACAAAGTCAAGTCATTCTGATAAAAAAGCGTTTCGTATTAGACGGTCCTAGAGTAATGTCTTTGACTAGGTTTGATTCGTGTCGTGGTATAAGTTTAACTCACCTTTTACAGCTTCTTGCGTGCTTAGAGCGGTCCGCATATCGCCTGTCGAATCGACAAACGTCAATGTGCGGCGGCCGGGTCTAGTTTGCTAAAACTCATCACGGCATTTCGTGGTGAAGTGCTGCTTAACCACTAGTAGAATGCAAGGCGAATGATCACCTGTCTGCATGAAATATTTGAGGATTCCGTTTCGTACTTCTGTCTGAAAAGCTAGTTAGTTAAAAAATTAAACTCGTCGCAGTTGCACTTAAACCCATTGTTGTGTCTTTCAAACTTTTTACTTGCGTGGCCAGATAACTTTTGGTAAAAACTGCGTGGCGCACTACCTTGTTAGCATAGGCAATGCTTTTATGCGCATAAACAAACGCGCATTATTCTAAAGTAGCGAATTCATTCCCGGAAGCAATTCAGTGAGAATCGTGCTGCCAAACACAAACAGATGTTTCTCCACGTTGTAGTGATCAGCTGTCTAGATAAATGTATTCTAACATATTTTTGTCCTAATACCGTGGCCCACTCGAAATCTTTGCTATGGCCCACCAGTGGGTCATAGCCCATAGGTTGAGAAACACTGACTTGAAGCATTTTTTAAAGTTTGCCGTTATTATTATTAATAACTCGCAGTCTAAAATGTTTGCGGAGCAGCGGCTTTTGTTTTTGTATGTAGTTGCTGTGCAGGTGCGCGAGACCATGCAGCGACGAACGGCAAATAGAGGCTAGCCTATTTGTTACTTGAACATCGTGCTGATGGCATCGGTCTTTTAGTGGACGGACCGATGTCGGTTACAACTCCGCTGATTATAGGTCTACGAATTCGCTGTCGATCTCTTGGGGAATTGCAGCTCGCACAGATGCTGCGGTACTGAACTTTACACCGATGCGAAAACATTTTGCGGCTATGAACGTTTTGGTTTAAGTTATAAATATTCATTTAGCATCAGCAATAGATCAAGTGGCGGCGAATTATTTATCATGTCAGGTGCGGGGCTGTGCGCTATTTTGGTTGACAAACATTCAATGAAACGACATTTCGGTATATTTAAGTGCTGATGGTTTGCCGGAGGAAGGTATAACTGCAAGTAATAACAATTGCTTGCGCAACCAAAACGCACGCAGCGTTCCAGCCGTTAATCGCGAAAATGCGATTAAGAGTTGCTTAATTTCTACAGCGGCAACTGCGTTCTGATTAGTGGTCAACGGATTGACTGGCGGTTTGTTCAGGACACGTTTAATTGCTTTATAAGATGCCGCAAAAGATTTACTTCAATAACACAAGGGCTCTGAGCTTACCCTTTATTGAAACCGCGCGTTCTTCTTCCGAGACTCGGAATTAGTGCGTCCCACGCTGGAAGAACGATTTGTTTACACAAGCGCTTCCTACATTAAGTGCTCAAGCCGATTTCAAACAATGGGCAATAGCTGGCATTAAACCGAAGGGCTGGATTGCGATCGGAAATGATTTGTTTGCAAGCTTTCTGCACGCTTAAGGTATNGAAGCGTGCAATTTTGCAATTTTAAAAATAACTAGAGAGACACAAAGAAGTTACAGTCATTTGAAGTTACTCCGTGCCAGAAAATCATGATATTCAAATGTGACATTTTCATAAAAAGCTCTTGAATCTTTTTGTTCACAAATTCAACCTTAAAAGACAGGCTACCGCAATGAAATTAGTCGCATAACTTCAACAAACAGTGCGTTTTACTGCAGTAGGCACTTCGGCCTCATCTGAACTTCTGAACATCTCATATTCTGAATAATTTAATGTGTGAACATTTGGCTGGGGTGTTATCTGAAACTGAACTTGATGAACAAAATGTAAACAAACGTTCTGTTGAGCCAGCATCCCATGAACATACGCCTTGCACCGACGGAAAGCAATGATGCATTCAAATGTGTGGCATAATTCCATGGCAATCAAAAAGAATAATTTGCACTTTGCAGTACACTGTCTATCAGTGCAATATGGCAAGAAGGAACCTAACCTATAGCAAAACTACAGTATATTCCAACTTCTTTTTGTTCGCGTTGTTTGCTGCACCGTGGCACTGGCAGCAGACGGTGCATAAGTTAACATGGCTTGCATGCTACTTTTTTGTTATATTTATAATGGATCTTGAAACTGTCCAGTAATCTTTCCAGTGCAAGGTTGAAAAAAAACTTTTTGTACGAAAAACTCAGTTATCGCTTGGCTGACCTACGATGGCCTTGCACATTGTAGCAAAGAGTATGCCGTGCACGTCATTCTTCCCAAGTTTCAGGCGAAGCACAACCGATCGACTGCGGAGAAAGTCTTTGTGCACGTTTTGCGTGTTTTTCTCAAACCCTGCCGTCACCCGCCATTGGCGCTGGCCCAAGAAATGCCGTTTGTTGTTCGATTTAGTTGAAGCAACGTTTGGCAAGCTTCATTTTGAAGTTGCGCGAATGACGTCAAAGGTTCAGTGCACAGTTGTACGTCACAGTGCTGCAGAAATTTTGGAAAAAAGAATGGGTAGAGTTTCCGCTTTTTGTCTGGCGTGAAAACGTGAAAAAAGAACAGTGCAGTCAATTGTTGGTTGGAATATGCTTTAACCTCTAGAAGAGGACATAATATAATTGCACTGTTCACATTTGTCAAGATAATGGTACAGCTTTACAAACTCAAAAAACAAAAATTTCTTGCCACCTCTCGGAAGTGAAAAGCACTCGCGCAAGTTCCGAATTTGTCTTCGAGAAGCTTCTCGTGATTGTTTTTGGGCATCTTCGCCGATCCGGCACAAGTAAAGGGCACAACAAACACCTTAAACAAAGGAAGGTTATAATCCTAAAAATATGTTGACCGCAGTTTCCGTGCAATGCCTGGTGTCTTTCTCTGTTTACCGAAACAAAGGGGATTAGCTTGTTTTTGCATAAACATCTCATTAATGACCAAAATAACGGCTGCTTTCGCGATCTCGTCTGTGCAAGCTGGGGGTCAATCCAAAATTATCGGAAGCATTTCTAAGATTGATTCATGCCAACCTCACTAATTATTTAACATCTTTGCAACCACCGGCTGGTGGTTCAGCGTGCTATGTGCTGGACACTGAGAGTATCATTATGACCCATGCAGTGGATTTGAGTGTCACATTTCTGAAAAAACAGTTCAAGCCATTCGTAGATAACCCAAAGATGCAAAATCATGTGCTGGAATTATTTTTACCGACAGCTCTTTTGCGCAAATCTTCGGCAATCATGTGAGTAACCATCACACATTTTCCTTGCATGAACCGCGGCGGTAACAATCAATTTCGATCTTATCGATTGGTTCCCCAGTTACAACAAAAGCATGGAGATTACCAGCGTCTTGCAAAGTGATACTGCCTGTCCCATAGTAAGTGTAGGTAGGCCGATAGGGAAGTGGAGTTGGCAACAACAGTTATTGACTGGCGCAGACGTCAAGATATTGGAGATATGGCGTCAATTTCGCATTTCTGAAGTGACCCGGCCAGACGCTGAACTCCGCAACGCGCGGTTCACTTCAAATCGCGTTTTGGATGTTAAATTTAGAACATTTGAGTCTTTGTCATGGATTACAGGTTCGCAAATGCGATCATGTGCTTCGCTGCATTACTACTGCAAGGTTAAGCGGAGGCGAGTGCGTTTTCGAGCCAATTATGATGTAAAATTTAGCCGCTGTGCAATTTTCGGAAAAATGCCAAAACTGCAATAGCAGAAAACCAGCACAATTTATTGCTTGCCGGATAGTAATAATTTGATACCAATAAGCGCTAGTTTGAGTCATCCAGGAAGAAAAAGGCATTAATATTGACTGCATGTGATACCAACAACGGCAGCTGTCATAATCATCACGATCGGGGTATTGGTGCCAGGAACAGTCTGACTAAGCGCCTATTACGTATACGTACTGCGGAAGTTCTGTTGGAATTGTCGACATACCGGCAGGGCGAGTTCGCCGAATGTCGTAAAAGACGAAACGGTTGTTACAGCTGCGTTTAGGCGATGTTTGTCCGCCACGAAGCGAAATCGTAGGAAAGTAATGCTTGTGTCTACTGCATTCGACTAGTACCCTCCACAAGCCGGCGAATTTAGGAGGAAAAGTGTGCAATCGTAGCGTAAATGAAAAACAATTTTTGTCCGCCGCTGCTTAGTTTCCAGGGGGGAAGTGAAAGTCTTTTAGGTGAGCTGTCAAGACTCTGCTTAGTTTCGAATTCACTGGTATCTGGGTGCTCGGGCTATCGTTATTGCGATGGAGCAATGCCCTATCTCCTTGCAGAGTAGAAAATGCCCGCCTGCATGTGTAATTTTGAACTGCTTTAGCTGTTGTTATAAACAAACCGTTCTTGCTTGTGTTGTGCAGTGCTCATGAGTGAAAACTTGCTTAATTATTTATTAAATGGTACATTGCCTGATTGCTACGCTCCCGTCGCGTATTTGAAACGAAACTTTTTGACTGTGTATGTAAATGACTGAGACCAGTGTTCCCTCTAAGAAAATTTTACGTTAAGCAAATGTTTGTGTTAGTGAGCACGATTGTTTTAATGCTGAGTTGGTTTCCAGGGAGAAGTGAAAGTCTTTCAGATGAACTGTTCTAAATGAAATACAAAATTTGCGAATTATTAAAAGAACCATAAAATGTTATCAAAATAGGAACAAAGTACACTTTTAATTCACATGGCTTCTAAAAGGGCTACGCGATTTTCTCAGAAGCATTCTACCGAGAAAATGCTTTATGATTTTTTACTTTTAAATTTGGTATTCCAAATGCGCGAGAATGAGATTTTACGTGCAAATAGTCTGGTGGTATATCGCGCAGTTGCGCACCTTAGATGGAACATTGGCTGACACACACCCTTTCAAGCTGAAGCTGACAAAAACAAGGTTTGTGTGAAAACCAACGACGGGAGCATGCTGGCTTAAGCCAGCTCCGCGAAAATGACTGTTGTAAATTAGGAACACCTGAAATTCTTGCCCAATTGACCGTGTTGGGTCAGCTACATTGCCAATGAACAGGTTTTCAGCGGGTTTTCTGCTCCGTTGAAAAGGCGCTGCCTCGTTGCAGGTGAATTTTTTAAAGGTTTTTAAAACTTGGAAACGAAGAAGTTTTTCCGATAACATCGCTTGTAATTTTGCAAAATTTTCTATCCACTACGCCCACGATGTCGACCCTTGCTTACCCTTGCGAGTAATTTCTGGCGCATTAGCCAGCATTCTTTTGATGAGTAGTGAGAGATCAATTGCGCTGCACCTCAACTTCAGAAGTATTTTGCCGGGAGTTGCCAATCGCTCATGCTTCCACGATTTGAAAACTGCCTTTCGCTCATGCTAATATCGGACGTCATTTACCGATTGATGACTAGCTAGTGCGATTCTCTTCAGTCAGGAAAAAAATAGGTGACTTGGTCTGATGTTCCAGAAAAGTTTTGTTTTCTTGTCAGATTTGCCCGCTGTTGCGGTCCTCAGCTGCTCTCAGTACGGCATTTTTCACACAAGAAGTTCAGTGTTCACAACGTACGGTTTCTGCTGTTCCGATAAACGTTACTTCGGTAAACTAATGTTGATACGCAATTAGCACTCGATTGAGTTGAACAGAGTTAAGTAGCATGTCATAATTTAAAGTGAGGGAAAGTGATGGTGACAAAATGAGGTAAAGCCAAAAGCTTTGGTTAGTCTTACGTTTCTAAGTTTTCGGCAGTCTACCCACAACCAAAAAATAATGCCACTGACACTGGCAACTTTTAAAGAACCCATCAGCTTTCAACATTCAGAAAAGGTGTACGGCAGTATCATTATAGAATAAAATAAAACCACTTTGTTCCTTGGCATCTTGTGTTCGTTTAGTGTGGTTTATACAGCAATAAAAGCAGCTTGCTAAGTAAAACGAATCGAGAATGTTTAGCTAAATTTTCAAACATCGTACGAAACACGTGTTACCTGCTGCAGAAGCTTTGAAATTTATGTGGCAGTGCGTGCAGAATGCAGTTTTCAAAATGCATGTCAAGTATTAAATCAATGCTATTCAACCAGGTACATGGTACACCAGTGTATACCAGATCATTCACTATGGTGTACCACTGCGAAAGTGGGTACCAAGTGTGAAAAAGAAAATCAAAATAACACGAACTATTGAACTTAGAACATTTTTTAACTTTGTGCTTAACTATACATCAGTGTTTCTGAACGTGGTGCAATACAGTACTTTCATCAGCAAAATCTAATAACCCGATATGTAAATTGTAATGATTTGTCAAGTGATTTGCGATGTGGAAAAACATTTTTTGCTCTTCATTTCAAATTCAGTGCAATCACGTAGTAATGTTGTGAATCATGGCAGAACTTACCGTTTTTTTAAACGAACGTATAGCGTGGGAACAAATATTTTGGGAAGCACTGAATCATTCCTGAGGTGTACAAGCCACTTGAAAAATCCTCGAAGGGTTCGCCAAATTTGAAGTGCACTGCACTTGATTTATGAAAAAATGACCGTTACAATTTGTCATCCGTTATCAGATTCTTGATTTATGAAAAAATGACCAAGCTCATGCCAACATTGCGTTACAATATTGGGACAGCGGGATGCAGCATTCCAAGTGCTGCATAACCAGTGGTAGAAACAATTTTGTTTTTTTTCGCGTAGTGATCCAGGATAGCATTAGCGGAAGAGCTTATAGAGAGGTGAAGATCTCATAGGATACTTCGACAGCATCGCTAATGCGTTCTTATCATAACGCACATTAACTTTTTCATTCGGTGAACACCCTGGTATGCTACGAAAAATTTGTTTTGAGTTCTAACTTGAACGAGTTCCAGCTGTCGTTGCTTATTGAATGGTAGTCTGCAGTTTGGCGGATGTGGCTTTCTTGGGTGTCAGATTCGCTGCATTGCATAACAGTGTTTTTGAAGAACTGATGGAAAACTCCAGCCGACAACATAGAGGGATTCAGAATACAGTTTGACCGAGCTCTCAGTAGAAAACATTGTGAAATGAGGAGCGCAAGGGAAACGTGGTGGTGCTGATTGAGTCCACTAGGTGGTAAACCGTTGTCTCTGGTGTCGATGCGGTAGGCACTGTGATAGTCGTAATTGAGAGTAGCTACTCAGCGCTGTACAGTAGGTGGCAGTCCTGCCACGAATTTCATCTGCGTCATTTCAACGGATGATCGTAATCAGATCTGAGCGAAAACGTTTGCCAGCCGTAGCCACCGGAACCGAGGCCCAACCATTGTTTGTACTGTACTAGAAAAAGGCAGATAGTTGTTGATGGACGTGAAGTAGATGGATTTTCATGCACACCGCTTCGCGCAAGTACGAAAATGTGCACAAGGAGTATTTATCTATTTTGCAAAGTCGGTGAGTGGCTGTTTGTTGGCGACCCACAACCACCACTTGTGTAAGTGCGTTTGGTGTATGACGGTGGTCAAACAGGCCGCGGTCTCGCCTCGGTGAAGTCAAGTGGTGTTTATCTTGACATCATAGGCGTCAATGGCTGAGTGATAACAAGATGATCACCAGGATCACTGACGTGACGGGTTAACGTTACTGAGTAGCAATATTGTCAGGCTTTTATCTTTGAGCTGAAACGTATCTGTACCGTTGCACTATAACGCTAAGCTTATCGTTTGCCTGAAACAGGCTAATCGGCAATGATGATCTTCGCAGCGCTTTGATAGTCATCCGTCGTGAATGGCTGCCTAACAGAAATATATGAAAATGTTGGTGGGACCAAGTGCTTAATTTACCACTAGCTTAGACGTTTCTCGCTTGTCAACCTCGAACAATATCTGGTGAAAGATTAAAAAAAAAGTAACCAGCATGCATTTTGATTCATATTCTTCACGCTGTTCTGACCGAACAAAGTGTTTTTGCTCGAATGTTGTTTCAAACCATGCTTTTTCGCGAAGTCCGTTATCAGATTCTTAAAAATGTCTCGAAGTTCTTGTCAACTTGGAAATGCAACTGCCAAACAATTTTCCCCTTTGCAGTGGTAGCAGTCATGCAGCAATGCTTAAGTTGAGCTTAGCTGTGAGTACTGCTTTGAACACGATACAAGGTGGTGTCTTTTTTTGAAGGTCCCGAGTAGATATTTTATGTACACAGCTGTATTAAACATGCTTTTTTCAAGTTTTAGGTGGGGGTCGTTGGGTAGTAGTTGGTTGCTGTAATGGGTCGCGGTACAAAGAAGGCTGAAAACAACTGCTCTGTAGGAAGCTCAATCTGAATGGTCGTGGCAAATATTACGACAAAACCACAACATTCTTGTGTTTCGTTTTAACCCTGCTTTCCGTGTCGGGGCTAAACGCACATAAAGGTAATAATGCATGTATGCCAGAGGGAGGGCAACTCGAGACGGGCGTATCGCTATTTTCGAAATGACATAAATGTCATTTTTGTGTTTCAAGATGGAGATTGCTTGCGTAGCTGAAACAATTAAGTTTGTGTAACGCTGTTCCAAATGTTGCCTGCGATACGTCACAGCGTCAAAAGAAAATGTCTCTTAATAAAATTCCAGCAAAACACTTTAAGAGTGACAGAGTGACACGCCTAGAAAACGATTTAGTTTCTGGGTGGTGTTTTGCATTCCACGCGAAGGTAGATCCACGTGGCGCAGGGACGGATCCAGGAGGGGCGATTGGGGTGATCGCTCCCCCTTAAACCTACGAAAGTAACTTTATTCACCATGATTTTTTTCAAATCGGAAAACAGCATTCGCGATATAAGGCCGTTTTGTCGCGCATTGTTTTTTCACAGCAGTTTTGTTAAGTATACTTCATCCCTCTTACAGTAGCGAAGCCGGTATGAGACTTGACTACCAAATATTACTGAAATCGCCCCCCCCTGGCCCCAACATTGCTGGCTGGATCCGCCCTTGATGTGGCACACATACTATAGTTGTTGGTTAGTTAACCATTTTCGATTTTGTACCAAAAGTAGCTTTGTAAATATTCTTTTGGGGCTTTAAACTGATGAGTTGTCATGGCTATCGAGGGTTCCGATGCGGTCTGTACAGGTTTTTATTGCCATAGTTCATTCAACTTGCGCACATTGGTGAATACGTGTGTCCAGTATCCGAGTGATAAACTCCTGTCGGAAACGTGTTCGATCAAACCCCACGTCCTGCCATTCCGTGTAGACAAGTTTGTTGTCCGAGCATGATCAATTTGACCGATCCAGAGAACGCCATGCAGTGTGTTTCACCAGGAAAATCCAAGCCGACCCGAGAAGATTAAAAAACCGTTTGCACCTTGTTAAACAAAAAGCAGTAGTCTGTGCAGAAAGTATCACAATGCATGAGCTGAGCCGTTTGCTCGTACGCTGTCATGGAGTGATTTTACGTTTTAAGGCAACTAAATTCGTATCTCAAACAAAGTTGATCACAATTTGGTTGTACGAGACCCGCAGAACATCCTGAAGTGCATATGAGCATGATTACACTAATTCGGGCAAGATCAAATGCAGCACACGAACAAAAGAGTGACGCTGAACTCGCACGCTGTCCAGTTACACGTATTAACTACGTCAACCAGAGCAAGCGTACCCTGTTGTTTACAAACCATCTGTTCCGGCAAAAGCTATATTTGTACGACGGTAGTTGCTGTTCGTGAACTGCCCTTTCCTTGTGTAACAGTGCTGTTGTGCTTTTGGTCCGATCTTTTGTGCAAAGGCTTCAAAGACTCGAACTTCTAATGTCTTTCAAGTTGGCTCTGCATCAGTAAAAAGAAATGTAATTTACACCAACACTGTGCGTTGCTATGTTTATTGTTATGCGCTAACTTCGATAAAAATGGGCTGAAAACACGTGCCAGCGTGTTTCGCTGATTTGTGGCGCAAAGACTGAAGGCAATTTCGAGTGATGCCTCTGAAGGCAAAACCCGCAGACTCTTCAGTGCCAAGTAGGTACTCCACTTACGACTTGGAAAAGCAGCGCAATTACACTTGTACGTTTGCTGAAACAGGTTCACACTTTCGCTTCCACCGTAGTAAGCGTATTTCTACAAGACGATTGTTTGTAACAAGCTATTTTTGATCACTTGCCGAATTTTATGACTTAATGAGCCCTGCTCGAATAGTATACTAGAAGCGTACAGGTCTCTCACAACACAAAACAAAAAAGTTATGCCATCAACGGCGAAGGAACAGAGATAGCTTATTTCAAGGTTCATGTAAAATTCCATGAGGAAAACACACGTACCAACAGGTCAGGTGCGAACAGTAACATGTTGAAAATTAGAGGAATATGTGCAGCGGATGAAGGATTAATCGTAAGTGCATATTGAGGTCAAGATGTTTTATGATGAGAATATGTAGTTGCACAGACAAGCCTGCAGTTTACTTACCATGTCAGACCTGGTAGCGCCACTTGCGCATGCGATTATTTAAAATGACTTTTGTAAGCATTGCGTACAAATCACATTACGCTTTCATGAAGTTAATTATATTGGAGTTTTGAAATCATGCCTATAAATTCTTGTTTAGAGTTTGTTGCAAAATTATTGAAATAACAACGCTACATTGTCTTGCTAAACGTTTGCAGCCAGCAAGGTATTACAAGTGTTTTTGTTGGGAGATGGTTGAAGTCGATAAGGCGTATGAAGCGAAGTCCATTTCGTGGTTGAGTAGCTTATAGGGCAAGAAGGGAGATATTGCAAGTATCGACCAGTGGCTTTTGATCTGGCGACTGTGACGACCAATTTTCAAATATTTTTGAGCAACGTGGTTTTGTCTGGGATGGCCGAGAATTAAAATCGATTTTTAGTATGAAGCTTTGCTGTCTGAGCTCTGTCGCCAGGGTATAGCAAAACAAAGGTGGAGTTTTTCAAAGGCCGTTTTTGTTCCAAACAAAAAGGGCTGTTTTTGCTGTTAACCTTTCCGTTGTTGAATTGTGTTTTGCAGCTCTAGCACGCACTTTGAACGATGATTCTGTTAAAATTCTTATCACTCTTCTGCTTGCTTGGGCGTCTTGCACAGGTATGCCTTTGACTTAAATGTATTTGTTGTCGATTAGTTTGCAAAAAGGATGTTCGCTTATGCTTTTTTTATCAAACAGTAACGGAATTTCGTCGTATCATTTTTTTATTATTCGAATGTTGTTCAGGAAGTCCATTCATGTCACCACTACTGGAAAAAATTGTCCAAGCATGCAGTGCTTCTGTTGCTTTATACGAAATGTAGCTTTCAGAACATTAGGAATTAAGACATTTTTCCCAGGAAAAACGCCATCACTATGCCAAGTCACTTGGCAGTTAAGTCGTAAAAGAATGAATGATGAAATGTACTTAAGTTATAAAACCTCACATCAGACGCTATAACTTCTTTTAAGAGATTTAGGTCACTGCTACTGAATGTCGCATCTATCAAAGTTTGTTGGTATGGTATTTTCAGACCCATACAAGAGCACAGTTAACTATTTTTTGTGTTTACATTGTTCTTACAGGCTCAACCCGGGCGTTTTCACGGTAGGCGTTACGACCTATTCCACCGCGACGTTTCATCTTCAAGTTCCATCGAAGGCCGTACCGAAGTGACCCAGCACAGCGACATTTTCGTCAATTATCACCATCAGCCCGATCCGTACTTCGATACGACTGGTAGGCAGCTGCACTTGTCAACTACACAATAGTTTTTGTGTTCGTAACGCGGCATATGATAAACATGACACTTGTAATAGCGCGCTAGCTTTTGAATGTCAACGATTCTCAACTATACTAATAAATTTCCAGTGTGTGCAGCCCAAGTATTGGGTGATTCGGCTGCAAAACCGCAACAAGATTAGCAATCCCAAAACGTTGCAAGTTTCGCGGAAAGCACTGTTCGAAACAGTTTGTAAGATATTGCTGCCAACGTGGGCACCACAAGGAAGCTCTCAAAGTGTGGCAGAAGTGAGCAGGAAAATATTGGTGTGTTTTGTAAAATTCCACGCAAGAACCGAGTAATTTTCATTAAAAACAATTTTCTGGGAAGCTCGAATCGTAGTTTTTCACATTTCACGCCAGCAACAGGTTTCATGGCCACACTTTTGTGTTTTTAAAAAATACTTTTCTCGTGGGTGCCAGCACCACGTTTTGCTCTTGCCAGCTGCCTGCACGGCTGTGATATTTTTTGAGATTTGATGGCAAAGATCTTGAGTGCGTTGTGGGCAAATTGACGATATGCGACAAGTGAGTTCAAGCCACGTGATGTTGGGCTGCATGTGAAGGGAAACAAGCTCTGTTGCAACTTTTTGCTCGCACGTTTACAGGTTACGAAGATGGCGAGGACGGTTTTAACCAAGACTGGAGCATGTGGACAGAATGGTCGTTTTGCTCAAGAACCTGCGGAGGCGGTGTGGCCATGAGGACGCGAAGATGCGGCATTAGGTGCGCAACTAGCCAGTATGCTCTTGGTTACGATAAACCAGATTCTTCTGAAACGCAAATAATATCCATTCCATACAATCGCTTACAGTTCTGATGATATTTGTTTAAGGAAAAAAAGTTATATTTTCAATCGTAGATTATTGTCTATGTGCGATGGTCATTGTTAGAAACAGTCGTCTTTCCGAATTTGTTGCTAACATGACAAACATATCACGTAAAAACTATTTTTTGATAGACTTCCTATACTGTTGTCAAGCAAGTTGTATGAGACGAGTAAAAATAAGTTGCTTCACGATATGACTGAACTAATTGTAACTTAGAGATCCAAGCAGTTTGTTGTGTTTTAGGGGATTAGTCATCGAGTTCTTCGCTAAAATTAGATCAGAAGCTATTTGCATGTGATGCAAATCTTAAACTTGGGAAGCTCGCTCCTGTATATTCGTTTATCTTACGTGTTTTGCATTGTTTTGCGCTTATTCCTGCCTGCAAGTGCTGGTGATATAATCTTCGCTATAAACTTGTAAAGTGTGGATTAACTGCTCGATGTCACGTTTTTGCTGAGACATGCAACCAGCTCTTGTTTGCCAAAATCATCCTACAGCACCGGAGCGCCAAAACAAGAAAATGATTCGTTTTTTTTTCAGAACTTTGAACGACATCGCACGTGATTGTGACGGGGGCGACATACAACACAAGACGTGCAACACCATGGTGAGTCAAAATTAACTGTGTACTTGAAGCCGTTTGAGTGGACTGCCTTTGATGTTGTTCAGAATTAATTCCGTTCGTTTACATAAATGGCCAACCTAATCACCCAACGGAAAGTGCAAGCAGTCATTTAGAGTACTGGGTGGTGTACGGTAAATAGATAGACACGTTCTATGAAAATTTGTTAAGAATTCTGTGAAGCGAGTCCATCTTAAACTTTTCGAATAGTTGGCGTTCGTTTGGGACAGAGTAAAAATTTATAAGACTTGCAAATTCGTATAAGAAGCAAAACGTTCCAAAAAATGAATCAGAACAAAACATTCCGTGACTTTTTGCTCCTGTTTTTCGAAGCGGCCAAAATGAGCTCCTTCAACTCAATGCTCTCTACGTTGTTTCTTTGCACTGGTTTCTCGTTATAAACTTGTCCACTCTCCTTCGATTAATTGCATATGGATTTGCTCACGAAGAAGGATCTGACATGCGATGATAGTCTCAGATTCCTGAGATGTGTCTTTGTGTTTGGTGGTCTCATCAAATTCTTTTAATTTGTAATTTGCATTTAAAATCTTGTCCTGTCGCTGCCAGATATGAAAAACAGTTTTGATTTTCGCACTGGTTCTTTCACGTTGGACCCCAAGGGAGACACTCCCAAAACATTGTAAAATTTGTCGATAATTTGATAACCATTTGTGTGTTTTTTCTCTGACTTAATGCTTCGCCGTAGTGAACTACCAGTAACTTGGGGGCCCTAGCTATCGCACGGTGCTCGTGTTAAAATCAGGGCCAGCAATGGAACCAAATTGGTGATTCGTGACAGGGTTACACGCTGTCCGCTGCGAAATGACGCGCGACACGTTACGGTAAACCACAAGATAAAGCGATAGGATTGTTTTCGGGATTTGTATCGCGCGGATTTATTTGTCCGCCGCTTCAACGTGACCAGTCGCCGCACTCACAGGTACACGATTTCTCATTATCGTTCGAATTTTCCGTGTTGCTTGGCAAGGAACAGGATCTTCATTGCGATGTTGACTGCAATACGCAATAGGCTGCAGTGGGCCGTTAAAATGACGCAAGTTGCAAGAGTCACTTGCCGACGACATACGTCACAATCGGAAAGCGTTGTTTTGCAATGCCCGGGCAAGGAGGCAACACATCCACTAACTAGCCGAAGCTGTCTCGCTTTTCCCTTTGATGCACAACATCCTCCGCGCGTCTGAGGAGTAAGCTGCGCTTTGTTGGCGATGAATCGATCGTCTCCCGTTCGGGGTCGTGCGAATGATTTTTTGCTGCTTTTCGGTCAACTGCGGCCGGTCCAGGAGAGCGCAACTTTGTGGGCTGTGTAAACAGCATTGTTTGTTTTGCGCAGGACTGCGTTGGCGTGGAGGAAGACTTCAGGACAACCCAGTGCGCCGAATACAACAACAGAAACGTCTACAACTCTGCGAAACTCAATTGGCTGCCTCACTACGGTACGGTGACCTTGTCTGCCGGATTTTGTTGTTCAATTTGCTGTGCACGTTTGTTCTGCTGGTCGATTCTGTCATCCCGATGTTGGCGATGCGCACAAAATACGTCTTTGCTTTCAGTCGCGTAGCTCTTTTCAAACGCGATTGTCTGTCGCCACCCTAACGGTGCAAACCGCGACAGCACAGCAGCGATGTGTTCCTGCCGCTTACACTTGCAGTTCAAAACGTTTTGTCTGGTATTTTAATTTCAAAAACTCGAAAGACGATTGCCAAGCAAAGCCATGATTTCGCGAATAAATACGGAGACATAACGTGCTCCTAACGATAGGAAGGCACTAGAACAGGGGTGCACAACCTCCGGCCTTGGATAAAGCTTTATGCAGACGCACACATGTAATTGAAAATATAAGGCGGCCGTGCATTAATCAAAACTCTTTCTACTGTATGAGGACACTTAGTAGAAAGACTGCCATATAGATGTGTGGATGCAGGCTATAATAGGCTGTGTGTGGAAGCAGAACAGAAGCAATGCAAAAAATTAAAGTATCTTGAAACTCACTGGCCGGTCGTAATTAATTAAAACAAACGTAATGCGATCGGCAAGAGCGAAAAGGTTGTCCACCCTTCCCTAGAACATGCAGCCAGGCAAAAGAAAAGCAAAAGAATTTCAAAACAAAGAAGGTCGTCACTAACATAACTTTAACGTCTTGACCGCACCAAAACACCTTCGCATGCCCATGGCTTTGCTAAAATTTTCGTTTTTCCGCTGAGTGGTTGCGCAGCAGCGCGAAAAATCTGTCATCACCTCAGCGCCGAAACTGAGGCGTAATTGAGGGCTGTATAGGGTTGCGGTTGGCACATTTTAGCGTGGTTTGACGCTCAGCACCGGTGACCCCAGGCGATTGCCAGATCTATTGTTGCTCCTTATACGGACATGCGAATCTTGCTATGTCACCACATTCACTACGTAGCACGGTGACTGGGTTGATTTTGTTTGCTGGTTATCGAATTTTTGAAATATTTTTATCGTTTCCAATGTCGCCTCTTTTCGCTGCTCTTTACTCTCGTAAAATATCTACTTTCTGGCCATTTCCGCAACCTCACACGCTTGAGAGTGACGGCCGAGAAAGAAAAGCATTTTTGTGAGTCCAAAAAACAAATTGACATATTTCGTGTGCTCGTTAAAACGATCATAATCTTTCAAAGTGTGGAAAAAGTTCACGCTTTACATTTAACTGGTTCAGGCAACTCGTGCTTTTGGCCAAAGTAATTTTTTGCCTAAGCCGTTTTTTTCTATAATTTCTCTGTCAGTTGTGTCCTCTGAAAGCTCATTTTAGAAAGCAAAGAGAATTCACAATTATTGTTCTTGTTACCTGGTATCAACAGGTGAGGATGCGGAGCCATGCACTCTCTACTGCAGATCGGAGAGGTACAATTTCTATAAAAGCTTCGGTCCGGTGCGGGACGGCACGAGGTGCTGGAGAGACCGTTACGACACGTGCATTGCTGGGAAGTGCATGGTACGTCGAAAAAAAAATATTTTCAGACACAATGCTATATATAGTTGTGCACATATTGTTGATTGAGTGTGGGCGGAGACACACCCAAAAGTGGGCTGTCCGTTTTTTTTCCAACTTTCCCACCACATGTTTGCTCCCAGTTTTCGCACAGAGGTATCTTATGTACATATAATGTAGCGCTGCCTCACAATTTCGTTGAGTGGTATTTGAGGTTCAGTTGACATCCGGTACAAGGCGTTTCGACCTTCGACTGCTGTAAACCTCGTTGCGCTGGAACGAAGTCGTAAAACCGGAGTAAACGTCTGGCAAGAGACTCCTTTCGTGTTAACATGAGCCCGCCCGCCGCATTGTTATTGGAAATTTCGCGTTTTTTCAAATTACTTCGTGGCTGACTGCATGACAAACCCGCCGACATGATAGCAAGACGCCGTGAGAAATGTTTCCCTAAATTGATTTGACATTCGAAATGCGCGGACATCGCGAATCGCCTCATTCGTCACAGAAGAAGTTGTTGGCGTAACACCGGCTCTTGGAAAGGCTGACGATGGCAGGGCAGCAAGGCGACAAAGCGCTGAGGCGCCAGCAATCGGCGCACTCAGCTTCGTCATGTGATTTTGTTTGATTTTGAATTGAACATATTTTTCCTGACGCTGCAGTTAACGTTGCGATGCCAGATCTGCTTTCAACCAATGCGTGATGAAAACTATGATATATTTTATATTAACATGAACGACGATAGATTCAAAATGCTCCAAGAAAGTATTGGATTTTCGGGTGAAACATGATCATACGGGTTTGGTCAAGCAGGAAAATTTGCTGAAAATAGAGCTTTGCCAAGTGTGACTCGGTGTTTCAACGCTGGAGAAAAACTTTTTGGATCGGTTGAGCATTTGTAACTTTTCTGCCTTTTGCCAAGCAATAGAATCAATTAGTTTGCTCGCCATGAGTTGTTCACTGACCTCTTTGCAGCAATGTTTTTAGGAAAACTTAATCTTATTGTGCAATTCGAAAAACAGATTCCTTTGACTTGCTGCACCGCATGCGGTAATTGAGAGTGGGCGATCTTAACTGTCGCCTTTTTCTGAAGCTGCTGTTGTGCGTCAAACAGTTGGGTTATTGTCGGTATGGTTTACTGCAGATCTGTTTGTGGGTCAACCGTAATCGCCGGGCGAACGGTAAAACGCCTTCCGAACCGTAAAAGCAACGGTCGCGTGTATAAACGTAATTAAATGACGAATGTGAGCCTCAGTGCTGCTTTTTTGAGAAAGACAGAGACCTTTCCTCTTCCTTGGAATTTCGCTTTTGATGAACTTCTCAACATTCTCAGAGCCGATCTACCCTTTAAAACTGACTTTAAGCTTGCTGTTTCACTACATGGGCAAATATTTTAATGAATTTAAGGAAACATCTGCACGAAGCATTTCTTGAAGGTGAGGTTTTGGTGGAGTATCACCGCCAAACATTGGGCTGCAATTTCTTCCAAACGTTTGGGGTTTAATAAGCAACCAGGGCTCGCAGAAGCATGAATAATTATTCTAGACGTTCGCACATGGCAGGTGGTCTGTCACGAAATCCTATCCGAAGAGCGATGGAACGGGATATAAGCCCTGTGTCAGTGTAGAGAATCAGGTTGATTTCTGTCTGGCAGGGTTTCGTTTGTTTTGACCCGATTTCAGGCGGAGGGAAACCGAAGTCGAATATGAAACCGGTGAATGAACTGGGCATCAGCTGAGACGAATTGCTTGTTTACTTTAAAGCGCTGATGGTGTCGTTGGGGTTCTTGAGTAACCCTGACTCATGTCGCTAAGTGTGGTAAGCCACCGCGACTCGTGCTAGCTGATGAATAGGGGCTTTGTCGACGCGGTAACTGCGTTCGTGCTTACCCATCGCTAATTGCGTACGAACACATCAACCCAATGGAAATTGGCAGAGCTCGAGCTGCTTGCTCGCACAAGCGAAAGACAGATTTACGTCGATGACCTCTTTACAATAAGCGTCTTAATCTTTGCCGTTTGTTTTTCGATATGATTCACCTCTTGCTGTAAGTTGCCTGTGGGTTGCTTTAAGAACGCATTCGTCTTGTGCTGTCTCATTTGACGTGCATGTCGTCATGCTACTGCATTGATAAGTAATCATCCACTGAAGGTTCGGTGTCAAAGTCGGGCGGTAGCGATTCAATGTCCAGAGTGAGTGCGTGAGAAAACGCTTGCTGTTGTATTGTTGGATAACGAGTAGAGATAAACTTGAAATCATTGACATTTTTGGAACCAAACAGACAGAGATGAAGGATTTGTCAGTAAAAAAACTTTCTTAGAGCTCTTTACATGACATATTTAGCGCTGTGACATCCCGCTGAATCTAGGGCACACCTATGTCGGAGTTTGCTATTTGAGCCGTTGTTGGCGGAATGCCGTGGATATTCCGGTGGATGTCGGAAGGGGACCGCACCCGGTAGAGATTTTCCGGTTATAGCATCACAGGTATTTACAGTATATCTCCACTTGCTCATCAATCATATCGGTTGTCATAAAGCTTAAAAGATCGCGCTGGCATGACAGCAATCACATTCCGTGACTACAACCTTACTTGAACTCTAAACGCTTGTTGCGCGAACGGAAAAGTGCTGTTTTGAAAACCGCATGTAATGTCCTGGTTCTATTGCGGTGTTGCGATTAGAAAGATTTGGTAATCTTGGCAGTCTAAGTCCCTCATCGCATGCTGTGCTTGGCGTAGCAGGCGCATTATTTCTGACAATGAGGTAGGATCGGCCACCGTAATCTCACAAATTTCATTCGGATCAGCGAATTGAGCTACTCGGAAGCTGGAGCTAGTTCGTCTGTTGTGAAGGTTGACATTTTGGTGTTCAGCGAACGTTGCTTGTGACGTAGATGGACCCCAGCACCTTGATGTAATGCAACTTGTTATGCACATGACGGCATTACGTAATGGTTTAAATTGGAACGCGGCTTTTTTCAGTTAGTAAGGCTTTGCGTGGTGCATACAGTGATTCATTTTGAAGTAACCATGGTCGTTTTCTGCCTGAGTGTCGCAAATAAAACAGTAAAAAAACTACAAAAATCACGGAGCAGTGTTATGTGCATGCTTGTTGGCAAAACACAAATGGGCATCTGTTGTTTTAATAAGAAAATTATTGGTGGCTGATCTCTGATGGATGACAAAAAGCCTTTGACTTTTTTCAAGTCGTTGTTGCTATTCAAACTGTTAGTAACATTTGGCCGCTCGGTATTTTCCGTAAAACCAACCTTTGCTTGTATCCTATAAAAGTTCCTCACATGGTGTGTTTGTGCTGCCGTCAATCTGCCGCCACGAGAGCATGTAACGCGCAGCATAGAAACTTCAGGAGGAAACTGTTACCAAAACAATTATTCACGTATAGCACAACCATAATCAAAAAGATTTCCAGGGAACGTACTCAGGAGAATTTTTAAGGTACAAGTGCCGCGTTGGAAGCTGTGAAAACGTACCGCTGACAGTTTAAAATTTAACTTCTAGCAACTGCGTATTTCCAAACACTAGGTAGTTCTTGAACACAAGAAAGCTTGGAAGTTGTGCAGATTCGTACTAGACACAACAGTGAAAAAAACACGGATGTTAATGGAATCTTGTTGGACGTTAGAACAGAAGCGATTTTCCAGTCTCTTTCACATTCAATCAATTTTAATGTTCGGCTTTCAAATGTAGTTGTGCAAAACTCCAAGTTCTAGCGTTTGCGAAGGCTTGCATTTACCGAATGAAGCTTTTGAAACCACTTGAACGCGCAAAAACGGACAGAACTTCGTGCTATTGCCCCTGGCTTGTCACTTCCGCTGTTAGCGCCACTTGTCTATTTGACCCGCTACGACTCGGTCACTTCAACCACAAAGTCATAACAGAACAAGCTCGTGCTTAAGACGGCAAGACAGGTAAGCGTGACCTGCAGTGCTTTTGTTTAATAAGCCAACAACTGCGCAAAAAAGATTCCGAGCTTCGACTGTCGGCCTACCATCACGGGCTTACCGGTCAGCGTCCCGCTTTTTCGAACGCTGATGGAGTGGTGTACGAGAGTGCAGGGAGGAGGCACCAGTGATTTTTGTAGCCAAATTTTTTTTACATGATTTTTTTCTATTTGTATCAAAAAAACTCTGTTTAGGTTGTGCGGATTTTCGCGTTGGATAAAAAATAAACCAGTTTTTCTTTACGCTTTTGGTTTCAGTCCGTTTAGAGCGTTACGGTGGATGATCTGCTGGAAGCAATGCTAAAAAGCTTTGAATGAGTTGGTAATGCAGCCACGCCTTTTGTGCAGAAAGTGGGATGTGATCACATCATCGGCTCGAATTTGACCGAGGACGCTTGTGGTGTTTGCGGTGGTGACAACACGACCTGTTCCTTCTACAAAAACACGGTTACTCGGCTACCGGCGAACGCAAGTATGCGACTGTTTGTTCCCGAACGTATTTGTTTAATAAACACATCTTCTCTGGTCGAAGAACGCTGATGCCTGCTGCTGGGATAAATCTTGCGCAGATCGCACCATATCCTAATCAGCAATCCACAGCCAACCTAACAAAGACGACATTTGACCCTGCCGCAGATTCGTTCGAACGCCGCAGCTCCGCAAACTTACGTATGTTTAAAATACATTGATTAATTACGCCTCGTCATCTTGGTGCGTTGCAGTGAACTTCAACTACATGGTGATGGTGGTTATTCCAGTTGGAGCGATGCACTTAAGGATTTCTGACGCAACAGGCAATTACCTTGGTAAGACTGCGGTTGAATCTACCTTTGATTTATTTTGAAACAAGAGTGAAATTGTAACGACAGTTTGTATCGATCTCACCAAGGAATTCGATCGCGTTCGGTTAATGCGTAAACGACCTTCACGCTTTTTAGTCCATCTTGTATATGCTTTTAATTTACCGCGCAATGTTTTGAGCAACTGCAGTACATTTTGCATAGGCATCGTGAAATATGATGATAGAGTTTTGACCTTTCGCATACAGCTTGCAATTATGGACACAGCACCCTGAGCCATAGCCTGAAATAACAACCGCAGATTTTTTTTAATCGAAGAATTGTTTGCTTGGTTTTGATACAGTATGTAGCGCCAGTAGCAGCTTACTAATTCACGCAGTCTTATCCCGATTCCAAGCCCCAAGACTTGGGTCTGAGTTCCAGCAACGGCGACGATGTTCAATTTAGAAACGTTTTACCATAGAAAACGCTCACGAGTCTGCAGCAAACCGATGTTTATTGTTTGTATGTCACTGGCCCGGAGCGAGTTTTAAACGACCAGCACGGTCCGCGCTCTCGAGATTTTTTGTCTAAAATTTTGTGCCCGAAATGGGGGGAATAAATACAGTAAGGTCAAGTATGGTTGGCAGATTTTGCGACCACGATCGACAGTTAACTGAGTCGAAACCCGATCATCGAGACCACTTCGGCATGTCGAAGTCTGGACGACCGTTGCTTGGCCTTCGGTAACAGTATCTCGGTGGTAACCGCAGCTGCCTCGTGCACAGTAAAACGGCTTGCAAATGAGCAAGTATGGCCAGGCATGTTTGAGCTTGGTTGTTGTAGCTTATTCCGCATTGCTAGTCACCACACGATTGCACTTATGCATTCTGCACTGAGGTGGTTTCAGCTGTCGTTGCTGAACAAATGCGTATTGTTGGATATTTTGCGTGAACACTTGCGTCAACCTTGGAAGGCAAAACGCTCTAAAGCTGTGGATTAGACTGTACAAGTTTGGGTTAGAATTTCACTGTTCCTTCAGTGGTTAGGCTACACATTAAAAAAGAAAGCAATTGTAGAGCAATGCAATAGGTTGAAATAGTGAAATACAGTAAGGATGTAGAAGTGGTTGCAAGCACGCGTCCTGCACCGACGTTGTGTGAACAGTGTTTTGTTTTATAACACGTTTTCTATCCCAAAAAGTTTATGCTTAGTGTTAAAAATTCTCATATCAAAGTGCTAGGGGCTTTTTATTCAAGGTACATTTCAAAACTTTTCTTTTCTATTTTCTTAATTCTAATTATTTATGGATGGGCTTGGTCTTTCAAATAACCGAAAACAGCTCTGAAATATGGTGAAGCTATAGCGAAACTGCAATTTAGTTTTGCAAATATAGCAACTGTAAGCATGAAATATTTGCTCAAACAATGACTGTGATCACGTTATTTAAGTGCCGTACGAGAGAAAGGTGTTGTTATTAAAAATAAACATCTGATTTCGATGCAGCCGCGATTATCCAGTACAAAACGTTTTTCTGGCTTGTTTGTTGCATACCGTATAAAGAAATACTTGTGTTAGAACAAGAGAAGAACACCCCCGTCTAAAGTTTCCCACAGTTTGCAAAATAATCTGCGGGTTCACAACAACGGAGGGAGACACAAGAAAGTTTATGTTTCTCATGCCGACGTGTCAACTGTTTGTTGCTTAATCTCCATAACGATTAGTGCCACATGCCTGAATCAAGATAAGTCTGCAGTTTTGCAAGGAGAATACATCATACAGAGCATGTTGCACAAAGGGAAAAAATAGAAATAGTTCAGGGAAAACACAGTCTTTGGCAAGCCAACCCTCGGCCTGTAACTTTTTTCTCCGTACGGCTTCCAGCTTGTGGAGCTCTCTCCCAATCATAATGAAATGTTCAGCCAGTCACCCCATTTTCATGAATCGCCCAAGTTCCCATTATCATTTATCAAAAAACAGTACCCATCACCTGCTAAGAATCAATCCCCATCTGACATCTATACGTTGCATGCTTCGTTTCGCCCACAGCCCGTTGAATACCAACAAAACTAATAACCGTGTTTGTGTATGCGACAATTTGGGAAGTCATCCAGGTCCTATTTGTAAGATCTGACATACAGACTTTCAAGAGGAATATTACTCGCACCATTAAGTCTGCATGAAAGCATCTTTTTTAAAAAAAACTAATCGAAGATCTCGGTTTTTCGAAAAACCTGGGTGTCCTTGTCAGGAAACAGACTGGACAGGCTTAGTGATAGATAAAAGAATTCGTCATTTCATTGAAGAAAACTTAAGCAGGGAACGGAAAACTAATCTTGAAGTGAGAACCTTTGTTAAAACAGGTGAGGTCGCATTCTATCGGCTTACCGTCAAGGCTGGTTCCAAGCAACCTTATAAGTGGTTTTGTAGGCTGTCAAGGGCGAGGCTTGTTGGCCTGTAAGCAATCGAAAGGTATTCTGATACCACAGCTCACCGTGTTAAAATTAATCAGTCTTCCTGCGAAACGATTCATGTTGAAGACGTATACCATACCTATAATATAAACATTTTATGAAAAAACATTAGGACTTTTTCCAGTTTCCACTAGTGACAAAAGAAAATTACTTGACAACAAAAATATCATCAACATGTCTTAAAACTTCAATGAAATCTTTGAAGTTTGCAAGGCTTCATATGTGTTCGTGCGAGGTTCCGAATTTACCCTGGTATTACATTTTCTCTTCTGGTGTCGCCTCAATATTTTCTGAATTGGTAACACAACGTGTTTAAGCGGGTAGCGGTGATGGCGTTGACCCTGCTTGCTGCAATACTCGGTTGCAAAACAGGCATTGCTTGGCTTTGTTGAATCAATAAAATCTGCGTATATTTTGATGGCCAGTAAAGTCTTTTGAAGCGGTAAGCTCATTTATCTCACAATGTAAAGGTAACAATAGGGATTACCTACTTGTGGTCTGTTGGGGTCAGCTGAAGATTACAGACATTTCTTGCCTTTCTTTGCATTGCCGGTAACCGAGCATAGCAAGCTCCGAATGCATAGTTTTGCAGACATTGCAAAAGACAACTCTTATTTCTTTGCAAACATTGGCTTTCGACCTTAGTCAACATGGTGCAGCCAACTGTGGTGCAGTTTGGTGCTAATTCATTCAATTTATAGGCAAAGCACCTGAGCTGCTTCACCCTTGCTGTTTAGTTGGAAACGGTCTTCACGTATGCATGCGGAAAACCAGACTTGACGTGTGTTTTTGTCACCGTTGTGTTTGGCCCTAATGGTTAAATTTCACATTGCAGATGATTGAATACTCCCGGCTGTCACTTAACACAAAATGTATCATGAAAAACGAAACAATTATCCTGTCGTAAAACGTTCGTTGGTTATTGACACTCGCAGCACGTTGCTTGCAAAATGATACAGAAATCCACGTGACGAAGGCTCGCTTGAACGAAAAGCATTATAATTGTGCGTTTATAAAGTGCCCAACAGCAAAGCGCATTTGTGCCGTGAAGTCGGGCTGGGAATCACATGCATCTAAGGCCAAGCGCACCGGCCTTTATTTGGAGTTGAGGGCATCTTCGTATCGATTTATGTCACTCGTCATGTCACCCGTCTTCATCCATCACGCGCTCGAAGATGCATTAAAGTTTCGAATGTTTTTTCCCGACGCGAAGCAGGGCGACGCATTACGCTTTGACAAACAAAGACTGACATGCGGAAACGATTGTTCCGCATGCGTTGATTTCCTTCAATTACCTCGGGAGTTTTTCGAATTCGTTGAGTTTTTCTGACATGCACTGTCTTTGCGAAAAAGGTTTACTCTTTTTTATACCGAGAATGAGGTTTTTGGCGCCATGCGATGTTTGCAAAGTAAATGCGTGCTTGGCGTGGTATGTAAACTGCAACGGATATTGACATGTGAAACTTAATTACTTGAATCAAAAGCAAAATAACTTGAATTTAAAAGTTCCTTTGTTTCTAGCGACATTTTTAAAAATTGCACGACTCATTTTCAAACCACATCACTTTTCATTGCAGCTCTGGCAGAAGAAGGTGATACTGGTGCATTGGATTACAAAGTAAATGGGAATTGGGTGATTAGTTGGCCCGGCGATTTTCGTATTGCCGGAACTGTGATGAAGTACGAACGAGCAGATGATGACAAACAAGAGACGATCACTATTGCCGGACCAACCGTGACGAACATACACATTACGGTCAGTTCTGCTCAGAAAATTATACCAAAAGTATTACCGTGTTTGAAGAAAATGGATGCGAATTCCTACTCAAACATTTTTCGTATTTTTTTTATCGAATTTCAATGAGATTCGGTTGAAAACGAGCTCATATGTAATGTATCAATTGTAGAGGTACTGGCTACAGACAAAGCATCGCCGAAGGCTGTATAGTTGTGGAATATTCTCTTTTAGTGCAAAATTTGTAATGAAGATGTTATACTGCTACTGTAAAGTTTACGTTCCCCTCAGAATAGATGCTTAACACGATTTTTTAAATTCGTTGGTCTGTGATTTTTAAATGCGTTGGTCTGTGTATCGCTCAGATTAGACTGTGGGGTTCGCGCCAAAAAAAACCTCAGATCTTTTGTCTTGATAGGTGCGGTACATTACCATGCAGTGAGGCGCATATTAAGGTATTTATTGCAAAAAAATCGAACCGAACTTTCCGCTCTTGATGGTTTGTGAATCGTGAGTCCAGCCTGACTGCCGCTACAGTTTTCAAAAAAAACGGAATGGGAAAAAACGTTATTTAGTAAACAAGTATCCAGCACCACCCCAAGGCGACTGAGTTGAATCCATTCGCAAATTTTAGGACTGAGGATGCGTAATGTTAAGTGAAATCGATTTCCTAACAATTTGCGAATGAATTCAACTCAGTCGCATTGGTGGAGATTAGTTACTTGAATGCATGATACGTGCAAGTTTGAATCATCGCAAAGCGAAGAAAGCAGAGCCCAGTTGGTTGATTCCTCGAAAACTTACAGCAAACCTCTAGAGCTTTCGAATGGTATAAGTAATCCTTACCTCATTATTTTTCAGATCCTCTACGTAGGCGAGGCGCCCCATGTGGAATACGAGTACTGGCGGCCAAAACACAACGGGAGCTTTGAACTCGGTGAATTACGAATACAAGAATTTCATACCCCAGACGATGGTACATTGCAACTCCACCTGTTGCATGTCTGGGATGGCGCCATTAGTAACACTCCAACAAAAAGCCTTACGTTGTTTTGTTTGCATGTGCTCAGAAGCATTCCAAAGCATGATTTTTCCAGTGTAACATTGCTTTATGACAGGGGTGGCCAAACTACAGCCCGCGGGCCGCATCCGGCCCGCCGAACAGTTTAATCCGGCCCGCCAAATACTTTTGCACATTGTTTTCAAGCACCACGTTTCCGACTGTGGACAGCAGTGCAACAGCATTGGCTGATTCCTGTCATGTAAACCGCACTGTATCCAGCCCTCTATTGGCCAGACAGTCGCGAATTCGGCCCTCGGGACAAAAAGTTTGACCCCCCTGTTTTATGACTACACTGTTTTTGGATTTGAACTTTGGTTTCAAAAATAACTTTTTCATTTCGCTATAACAAACATGTTGCATGGCCTTGTCTTTCCTATTGGTCGCTATCCAATCGTCCAGTTTTATTAATACAGCCCATGTGTCTTTACTAAACTTATGCATGCTAATGTGGTTTGAGAAGTTTTATTTGTGTTTTGCATAGTTACTCAACGACATGCGATGTTAAAAGGTGTGGTTCATTCTTTGCCCGAAGGAAGCCCAACTAACGTGTTTTTGCTGCTTACACAATCGACATTACAATGATTATGCGGCCGAGATGCATCTGGCTAATTTCATATCACATTTTTTGCGTGACTTGCTTCCACTGACGATGCTTTTAGAAAAAGAACAAAACGGATCCTATATTGATGTATGCTCATTTCTTGCATATCTTTACGTTAGATTTATTCAGTCTAGTCGAGACACGTACAAACTACAGCCCGCAGGCCGCATATGATAAGCTTTTTAATCCGATCCGCTGACCTCGTCTAAACTATGCCGATTAATTTTCTTTGCATATACATCATGTGAATTTGTTGACACAAGTAATTCACCCATCCGCTCCCGATACGGCCGTCAATTTTTAGAATCCAATTTGCCCCCTCGGTCAAAATTTGCCCGCCGCTGGCCTGTAGTCGGTTGCAACTGAATCGTAATTAACCTTCGTTTTTTCTTCAGCGGACTATGATCTGACCAACTTTGATGTAATTGGGCCATATTCAACAACCACCACTTCTGCCCCGACCACTGCAACAGCAACAACCACAACAACGACGACCACAACAACGGTTGCTCCTACGACAACTACAGCAACTGTGCCAACAACCAAAGCCGCAGCCATATTTCAAAATGTAAGACCTCGACTCGATTGCGTGATGTGTTTGGTAGAATATGGTTGTAAGAGACAGTTTTGAGTTGTGTAAACGAATCCGGCAACACATGTCAGGTCCGTGACGTCAAACTGCAGAGTTTGACATCAAGAACGCTACACGTTTGTGAAGTTGTGGGCGATATTTTCAACCGGAAAAGTATCTTCGAAACTAAATGTTTATTGGTCATCAGGAACAACATCTTCGGACAGGTTTGATGGAAAACCTCGGTGACCGGACAACAAAACCCTTGTGATTCGAGCTTTTCACGTGCATTTACTAAAACCTATATATTTCCGACTAAGTTTTACTTTCATGGGCTCATCAGACTTTCTATTTCAACCAACAATTTTGTAGAAAATGTTGAAGGGTATAACGAAAGGGAAAAAACAAACCATTTTGCTGCGCACCGCCTGAGACGGAGTATCGTGGAAGAGTGCTGTTTATTCTATGCTCTGTAACACCTCGGTATTTTGTGCTTGTGACATTCACTGGCTAGAAACGAATTGCCCAAAGAAACTGCGGAAAGCGACGTTTCAGCCGAGTCATTATAAATTCCGCCAGGCATTTTATAGCAGGTCTCATTTAGTGTGTTTGCTTATGTTATAGGCAAACAATTGTCATTTATTTCACATAAAATACGTGCAAGCCTTACTTGGGAGTCCGAGAACTTTGGCCTGGTTTACAGCGATCAAGTGCTCGTGCGTGTTTGCTGCAGATCACAATGTATCCTTATGTTGTTTGAATACGCTACGCAGAATGTTTATGTTTTTTATTATTTCAAGTTTTTCTTTTACTTTTGTGAGTTATTTTGCGTTTGAGACACTCCTTTTTAAATTTATATTCTGTTTTTTTTATGTCGCAGAAGAAAAAGATCAAACCCGCCTATTGCACTCCATGCAAGCGACCACGAAATCGCAAGAGGCATTTCTGTCAGAGTGATTTCGGTAAGTACAGTACATGGTGATATGGCTGGTACCGTACTACAAACGTGAACAATGAACCACGACTGAGGCGCGTGAAAACATTCAGTCTGCGTCTCTCAACTTGTAATAGAAGTCTGCGGTGTGTGGGGTTTGTGCAACTTCAACTAATATGTAATGCTGGGTTGGAAAATTATTTTGGTACCATTGTTATCAATGGTTTCAAACAGAAGTTCAATCGTTTCTTGTACATTGTAAACTGAAACAGCTACAAAAAGAAAAGCTTGAGAAACAGTCTGGTATTTTTTAAAGTCAGGAATGTTTGATCCCTGTCAGCAAGCACTAAGGCCAAAAATATTAAGAGTACTTTTCACAAAACTGAAAAAGCTTCGCAGTTTCAGCAGCGGATATTTGATAAGTGGTTTGGACTACACTTAACTTTTGTTTCGTAATAAATTCGATTTTAGCTGTTGTTTCGCGCTTCATATACATTATAGATTAAGACACTGGCGATAACATCTTTCAAATAATAGCTGCCAGCGTTTTAGAAGTAAGAAGACTGTAGGGAAAGCGCAAACGGTCATGCTGAGCCTCTAACATCTGTGTACTGCGCGGAAAAAGCGGAGATGTACAGATACCGAGACAGCAACAAACAAAGTCTTTGCTATCAAGCAGTGGTCTGGCTATCGGCAATACTATCGCAGCTAGCACCGCATCAGTAGCAGTTGATATGTGAAAAATGTGAGGACCGTAGATGGCATGGCATCGTATGCATCTTATTTCATTACGTTCTATCTTTGATAAAGCTCAATTACGTTTTGTTGGTAGCATTAGAGACTGCTAGCTTTTACTTCGGTAACATTTTGGTACATCATGAGTTTAGGTAAGCATAGAAAGAAATACAGTATCATTCTTCTTTTGCAAAGAACTTAATCTGATGTTGAACTTTGTATATTTTTATATTCATTTTGCACATCTAAATCGAATTTTTCAAAAGAACAGCGGTCAGGCCAGATAAGGGCCGATCAGATAAGGAATGGATGTGGTGCGGACTTTTTTGATGAATATGTGTTATTGCCGACGGTACCCTCTCTCTCTCTCTCTCGTGCTTTGCAACGAATCCATAGTGGTGTTTGTTAGTTCATTTAGTGCATTTATTCGTTTCGTAAACACTACGCATGGGTGATTAAACGCACACCAAAATAATTTCTGTTTATGCTTGAGACTCTTGCGGATTAGTTTGGCGCAACGTAGGTGCTCGCTTTAAAAGAAGTAAATTCATTTGCCCTTTATTGCTGCTTTATCCTCGATCGTTACAATATTTACGCAATTTTTCCTAATTTCAAAACAGGAGCACCAACTTGTTTGTTCGTTTGATCTAAATGCCGCATACTCGCGAACTTCAAGTATGTATGCTTCAAAGCAAACAATTCTGCTTTCAACGTCTTGCCTTTCTGGACCCTTTGTTTTTTCAAGCCTTTTCAGTCTCTCAGGACGAAATTCGCAAAAGTTTATCAAACCTTTTATTCCGCTTGGCATGTCAGGTCCGAGTTTACGGACGTTTTGTAGTTCTTGTTCTTTTCGTGCAGTGATTCACGCTCGGGTTCTTTCGAAACGAAAGCAAGAAGGCAAGCGTTTCAGTCACGATGTTGTGGTCAAGACCGTCTACAAGGCTGGTTTCAAGTTGATGCGTCGTGAATATCTGTGGGTGTACAGCACTTGCTGTCCAAAGCTTCGCCCCTACCGCGATTACCTAATAATGGGCAGAAAAAGAAGGATAGAGCGCACGGTCGGCGGAAAAGCGCACTTTGTCGGAAATGCCACGAGCGAAGATAGCCTGCGTAACAGTGGCGAACATTTTGAAACCAGATTAGTTGTCGACCACATGGACTACTGGCATGTTTGGAAACGCAAGTACGAGGTGGGCATGAGCAGGATGGCCAATAAGTTGAAATGTCCAAATTCGGACCGAGTGCTGCGTCCGTACGTCATCCGGGACCCTGAAAAACGTTCCGCTTATTTGAAGCGATATCGCCAGCGACGGATGAGAGCGTGATCGAGAACCTTGCATTTCGCCGGAACGAGGAATGTGCAATAGCGGTGTGTTCCACATCGACTTGGTCAAAATACAACCGGAGTCATGTTGTTGGAGGTGACTCCGTTGGTGTCGAGTTCGCCCCACAAGCGGTTGATCCCCCCAGACTGTGTGTGACCGATTCAGTTCCACAAAATGGCTATCCTGACGACGCTTGGCAGGGCTGAATCAAATTTGCGCAGTATTATCGCTGCTGTGGTGGATTTTCTTGACCTGTTGCGAACGAGGAAGCAACAACTTTGAAGTAACACAGAATGCAGCGTTTTACCTGCTATAACCGCCATGCTTGTTGAACAGTTGTAGCTCATCGTCTCGGGAAAATTTAGTATTGGCGATTTGTATACCGTCATATTTCAACATCAGTTGTGTCGACTGATTAAGTTATGCGTATAGTGTATAGGTCAGCGGCCTCAAACACGCGGGCCGCATGTGGCCCGCGAGGGCTTTTTTGTGCGACCCGCGATGCTTTGTGGGAATTTTCAAATAATTAACATTTTCGTTGTTTGGTTTATTCGCCGGTGTTTAAAAGTGCATGACTGGCGAGTGAACAAGTTTATTTTAAACGAACGTAGAGACGGCTAGAAATTATTTGCCCCTAACTCATGACACCTTTCGCAGGAAATAAGATGTGAAAGCTGCTTCTAGTAAGGTTCAGGTACCGCCATTGTTACACCAGCGTTATAATGCGGCCCTCGCGTTAATTTAATAGTCCTCACATTTGGCCCTCAGAGCAAATTGAGTTTGAGACCCTAGGATAGGCGGTCACTTTCAAACTACAGCCTGTTATCACCATGCAGTATTAGAGCCTTAGCAAGGTTAATCCTACGTTGATACCCGACGTGGAGCGTGGTTTATTATTACGTTGGCACAAAAAACGCCTCGTTACTATTCTGCAAACGGACAAGGGAAAGCTTCAGTCTAAGTTGGTTAAAAGACATGACTACTAAACAGACATCCATTAGGTTAGATATTTGTACTATACCATGAATTGCTTTTCTTCCAACACTAGTTGTGCTACCCCTATGTTAAACATAAATTTCAGCTCATAACGTATAAAAGTTGATCTTGTTAGAATCAGCATCAACAACACAGATCAAACAAAATCCCTTGTAAGACATAATACACTCACGAACACTGGCCTTGAGTGCCTGCGCCGCGAGGTGATTGAGCTTCACGACTAAAAGTTTCGGATTCGTTCGGAAGTATTAGTCACTTGAAGTTTCGGATTCGTTCGGAAATATTAGTCACTTGAACGTGACTCCCTTTGCTGCGAGAAGAGGAACATTCATATGTATGCACGTTTTAGTAGCCCTTGTGAGTGGAAGTCTCTTAATACGTCAACAGTCGTTAGTTTACCTTCATTATGATTTATTTTTTCCTGCAAAATATGTTTATAGCTTGTTTTTGGTTCGCTGAAATGAAACGCTTTGCGAACCGTTGTTGTTTCTCTTGTTGACAGTGCTTCTTTTTCTATTGCAGTTGGAGCTTTGTTTCTTATCAACTCGCTTCTACTTTTTTTACTACCACGATGCTCATTTTCAGTTTTCGTTTAAATGCACACAGTTTATTGCTCCGTGTCAAACAATGATTTTGTAAGTAAAAACGTGACACCTCTTTCAGAGCATTCTACGAACTTGCGTGATGATTGCAAAACAGAAGAAAATCAATCGGAAGCAGTCCTTCGTAGCAATTAGAATTACGGTGAAAAACAGCCTTTGGTTTAAACGTTTATATAGAAATAGATGTAACAGTTGATCATTTCTAGAGCAAAAGTTTTACTGTGATCCAAAAAAATAAGTGGCTATGAGTGAGTTGCGCGAAACTGTTGCAAAACTTTAACAATTTACGGTCATGTCCAGTGCTGTTGTCATCAACGCAGTTTCTGGAACCATTTGTTTGGTGAACATAAACAGAGCAGATTATGAGTCGTTTTCCCTGATTGAAACGTACGCTAAACTACACAAAAATACATCTGAATATCCTACACCATCTTGGTGGCAATAGATGTCATACCAAACATGTTGATAATGCATTGTTTTCAATTAGCTTCAGCAATACAAAGCTTGGTATAAAGTATGAACTATTGTTATAGATATGGCTTTCGGTTAGCTTTTAGATCTACGAAGTTGAAACGCAATGCGGTGGTGGTGAACCGCTAGCACATTCTGGCAGCCCGGTAGGTAAGTAACGAAGACTTCAACGAGTTTCTAGTGTGTGGGTGGTGAGGGAGCAAAATGTTGAGGACAACCCACAGGTAATTTTTGCTTGCGCAATTTAGTGGTTATAAGTTAGGATTAGAAATAAACTGGTCTTACGGTGGGTATATACCGGCAGTGGTGTATCTAGGGTGTGGCTGGCATGGCACGTGCCATGGACGCCACTTTGACCGGGCACAAAAATTGCTGGACAAAAATTTAAATTTTTATTTAGTTTCTTGAAACTCTATTATGCGCTCCATAAAATCATAAACTGCATCAGCACATCGCTCCCGTATCAAATGTCGGGCGTGTGGCACTAGCACCACCACCAAGGATTATGACAAAACTATGGCATTGTGACATAACACGACGGTCAGATATTGTGAAAGAACAAGCACGCTCGTTTGCCGTATCTACAAGACGTCGTCCTTTTCACGCAAAAAGCAGGGGCGTAACGAAGGGGGGGGGCAACGGGGGCACAACTCCCCGGGCGCCGAATGACTGGGGGCGAAAAGTCCCAACATTGTCACAAGTTCTTTCTTCAATATAGTAAATTTGCTTCCCAAAAACCTCAGGTTCGAACTTGGGGGGGCCAAAATTGATTCTTGCCCCGGGCACCTTGCCCCGGGCACCATCTAACCTCCTTGCGCCCCTGGCTGTAAGAAAGGCTAAGTCAGTCCGTACTGCTCCATTTCAGGCAAGACGATATTAGTCAGAGTCTGGTTGAGACGAGTTTAAGTCAGTGGCTATGAGAATCTTGACTTTTACGCAAATAACTGCTGTTGAGGTACTGCAGATTGACAAATTACTTAAACTGCTACAGCCCACTCCGGCTTTACGAAACTGCTTCGATGGCCACTAGTGTAAACTAAGGTAGACACCATTTTAGTCTTCAAAATATCAGCAGTTAGTATCGTTACCGTGCCAGTCGAGCAAAAATATTAACTCTTCAAAGAAGAAAATTTTAGCTTTGTTTAGAGCTAGCTTATTCTGTCCAAATGTGGCTTTCAGTTAGATGTCAAAGGCCTTTGTTATGGTCGCGACTGTGGATGAAAATTTAGTTGTGTAGAGTTCAGATGTAGATGGCGAGCAATTGTACGAGAAGATTGTAGATTGTAAAATGCTAGTATCTTAAAATTATAGTGTCCTGAAGTCCTCCTGACATTCTTCGAATTGCATTGAAAATAAACTGACGATACTATGTATTGTGAGGAGCGAGCGGTCTTTCAGCAAACCGAAACCGATCCTTTGATACCTCCTGTCCTCAATGACTAACAATAAGCCATGGCAGGTTGTGTGATCCGGCTTTGAGTATAGAATGGACGAAAGAGAGAAAGCTGATATTGATGAATTCATAAACGAATTTACTTCGATAAAGGCACGTTAAGTTTCGTTTTAATCGGCATGTTGTGCTATTTAAAACAAGAAAAGACTGGCTATGGTGATGTTTCGATGGAATTGTGTTTTTCGAACACAAGTGATACGTGACTTGCATTAAATAATTTATTGTACAATTCAGATTAAATGTGTTTTACAAGTGTTTCTTTTCAAAAAGAAACTGTCGTTTGCAGTTGCTTTGTTGTTTGATTTTTTTGTAGAATATACAATTTTGTCAGGCAACATTATATAGGCCTATAAATTATGATAATGTTATTATTTGAACACAGTCTATGGAAAGAAATCTTTTCTCAGCAAAGAACCAGACATTAAGATCTTATCAGAGTATATATTTCGCCTACGAAGTAGGCATCTTCAGCTCTATTCAATTATTTGAATGTTTTCATATTCTTCATAATAAAAATAAACAAGTATAGAAGCATGTTATGGTCCTTACGGATAATTATTCTGCATTTAATTTGCTGAAAACTTGAAAGCAAAAAACCTAATACTTTTCTCTTTAAAACATTAATTTTCTTCATTGTTTATCTTTCGTAAAAATTTTATATATAAATATTTAATTATTAGAAAGGGCGCACATTTAAACTTTGCCATGGGCGCCACTTTGCATAGATACGCCACTGATACCGGATTAATACTCGTGCAACTCCTGATCGGAGTATTTTCAAAATTCCAAATATTTTTCATTCCAATTTGCAATAAATGTTTCAGGACCCTTTCTTTGCAAGTTGCTTGATGCTACTCTTTCTCTACAAATTGAAGTTACGTGTAGGGCTGATCGTAATTTTGTTTACAACGTCGTGTGGTTTCATTAGCAAACCGAACTCGTAACATCACACTCGTCTTTTTCCTGAAAAATATTTGGTTAGTGTTTGTTTCAGAAACAAGTATGGTTGCTATGATTTTTTCCAGAGAGGCCAGAAAAGTGTGTTGGTCTTCGAATAGTTTGGGCAGAGAGTAGCTATACGTTGAGCGTAGCTAAAAGCTGTTAAGCACACAAGTTGAGATTGGGAGCTTTTGCCAACCTTGTGTACCACACTTGCTATTCAAAGGTTGCAGTGTTTTACGTAATTCAAAAATACTCTATCATGCGTTCAGGTAGTTGTTCTAGCATTTTCATTGTACACGTATGCCACAAAGTTCTCCTTCACCATTTCGATATTTTTATTGAGTTGATCTTCGGCAGAACTCAGCTGAAAGCTGTACCTATCAATGTGACCCATGACTGGGGCTTGGCTGAAAACTCTTACGTTTCGAAGACAAGCCAATGCACACGACTAAAGTTGTATGAAATTTTTATATACTGTATTTCGTAACTAAAACAAAGCTTTGTCTGAACCGCCCTGCCAACAAATAAATGAAACCAAAGTTGTACTGAAATTCGAAAGCAATGGTGTGACTTTCAATTCCACATATCAGATGTAAAAACTTAATGACATGGTCACTGCGCAACACTGTTTTTTGTCAGAATTGATGTGGTCTAAAGGTTAGAGTGAACGCCAACACCATTACGCCACTGACCGGTGAAGCATATACTGACTTGGAAAAATGTTACTAATTTTTCCATAAACCAGAAATTGGCTACATTCATACCATATAAAGACACTGCTGATAGAATATTTTTTGGCATTTACAGCTTTCTGCAGGACACACAAATAATGCAATACCTCAATGCAGGCCCGTAACCAGCTTCGATCACCAGGGGGGAGAAGAGTTTTCTGGGAGGGGACCAAATTTTTTAAAATATGCCCAATAATTTTAAACTATGTCCAACACATTTTTCCAGGGGGGGGGCGAAAAATTTTGTAGGAGGGACTTCGTCCCCTGGTTTCGGGCCTACCTCAATGCCTATTTTATGGAAGCACATAGTTGAAGATGGCACTTAAAAAGTATCAAATAACTGAAAGTGAAATTATAAAAGAGGCACAGCTGCCTCCAGTGTTTCGCACGTGAGCGTGACGTAAGGCTGCCAGATGTCCTTGAACAGCACCGAATATCCGACCTTGACCCCTGAAAAACATGTCATTATCATTGAGTAGTTCTGGCATCTTCAAAATTCTTGTATGTTGTGTTACAGCAGCATTGCATAACAAGTTCCTGTTACAACATTCGGTAAACGACGTGCACGAGCATTCGGTAATCGTTAACCGCAATGAGCTTTCGGCATTGCTGAAATAGTTTAACTGTATGATAGGAACAGACGTTTCCAAACTGTTAGTAATTTTTTCAACAGTCGAAAGGCAGTTGCTCAAAACAGCTGCAGAATTGCCAATTAAGTTAGCTAAGGTAATAGTTGGTTAACACTTTAACACAGTGCCCTACAGACTGAAACATTGCAACAATCAGTGGCGTCGTCAGCCCAAATTTCTGGGGGGGGCCAAATCTTTTGACTTTAAGCGAGCGACAGTATTTTGTTTGGGACACCGCCCCCAAAGCAAAAAATGACAAGATATGCTAGAAATTTTGAAATTTTGGGGGAATGGCCACCTTGGCCCTTCCCTGGTTGCGGTAATGGCAATAATGTAAACAGATATTGTAGGTTTGTAGCCTTTGTCATGCTCAGTTACCCTTTCGTTGCATTGATTGATTGATTTATTGTTTCATATGACTCAGTTATTTAACAGAAACAGTACAAAGAGCCATCATGCAAAAAAGAACCAATTGTCAGTGGAATTTGGAAAAAANGAAGAAATAATGCCAAAATAACTGATCAATGTAAACAAAGAGCGCCACTGCGTCACATAGGATTGGTTAAGGACCATGGCGATCATCTNGTNAACCAATCCCGTTCATCACTTTTTCACAAGTGTTGAAAAACAACAGTTGGAAATAAATTAGTTAGAAAAACAAACAAACACATGACATAGTGAAGAAAATGCACAGATGAAGAGAGCATGCCTATGCACACAAAGGAGTGGATCAAGTTTAATCGAGCAAATTTGGTCTGGTCAAAAAATGTTTAAACAAAGTATGAAAAATCGAAAAGTTTTAAATAAAAATTGATGAGGTACAAAAGAAGAACAAAACGAAAAAATATGGAGTGCAACTTTATGTGGAAAAAATGGGATGTGAACAAGCATAGGCTATATTATCCACATTACTGCAGTTGCAACCCGTTCTCAATGGTTGTTGTAGCCTGTTGGATTCGACTTCTTAATAAGTTATTTTCAGTTTTCAAATAAATGCGGTTGATTGTCCATTGTTATTAAATTTTCCTTTGAAAAGATGAGCTACACCCAGAGGCATAATGAGGTTAGACGGCGCCCTGGGCGATGAACAAGTTTGGCGTCCCCATGTTTGAACCTACAGTCTTTCGGAAACAAATATGCTGTTGAAGAAAGTACTTGCGACATTGTTCGGGCTTTTCGGCGCCCCCGCAGTAGTTCGGCTCCCCCGTAGTGATTCGGCGCCCGGGGAATTGTGTCCCCTTGCTCCCCTTCATTACGCCCCTGGCTACACCACCATATCAAAATAATATTCAAAGT
>JGI24158J21664_10000349_pt1 | contig 39862 bp, 21 predicted proteins | sample Ectturendosymbi3_FD_21664 | JGI IMG/M metagenome (IMG submission 21664) | reverse complement strand
ACGTAGCCTATAGCCTAACGCTTTTTGGTTGATTTTGAAACGGTGGTTTTCAGAATGCACCGTACGTTTTTTGTATTTTTAAAATGTACAATACAGGGTGGGCCAAAAGTAGATGTGCTCTTGATTGCTTTTTTATATTTATGGCTGAAATTTTGGGAGGATATTGACAAATACTGGATCGTTCCGGTAAGAAAATTATTCTACTTTCACCACTGGTTTCAAGTCTGTTTTTCCGTGCATACCCACTAGTTTGCAACGTTTTACTTTATTTAAAGCAATTATCTTACACTTTGAGTAAATAACGGAAACCTACTTTGTTTCATACATATTTTTGAGCTCTCGCTTTCACATGATCCAACAGATTTTCGCATATTATCCAGTAGATGTGCGTAACCACGTGCATACCAATTAGCAGAAATTAGACAACTTTTCAGAATAAGCACATAAACAACATAGTTCTTAGTTATTCTATTGCAGGTGAGGTGGCCTACGAGTTTTTCAAATCAAGACGCTTCCATAGAGGGCAGAACGAAGTACTTGACATAAATTTCTGAGAACAAACTTCGAATTGACAAAAAGTCCCCAAACCTACTGACTACTGAGCGGATCTTGAAACTAACTGTGCATGACGTACCGTTGGCAATCGGAAGAAGTAGAGGTACGAGGCCGTTGATGGCAATCTGCATTCGTGACAGCTCATAAGAAACTTTGGATCTTGATTTTGAAGCAACGAAAACGAGGTTGCTTAGCTTGGCTCCGATCTTCTTGCCACTGGCTGTAAGATTAACCAAGGCTTCTGCAACCTAAAAACAGTGAAACAGAAAACCCTTTATAACGTTTAAATTACAAAAACGGTTGAAAAAATCAAGATCGGTTATTTGTTATTATTTATTTCTCCTGATTCAAGCTGATATTTAACCTGTGTGAATTGTATTTTCATGTAACTTTTCGACGTGAATGCTTTGAAGTCTAATTTCACTGGGAATTTTCCGTCACTGCTTCACCATGGTCACACTTTGCTTACCGGCCTAGCCGGTGTATATTTTAACTGGTGGCGCAGCCAGGATTTTGCTAAAGAGCGGCGCCACTAGCTAGCGGTCACTCTCACATGCTTTGTGGTATTGTAACTACAGGAAAGCTCTCATGGCCTCTAGCTTTTTTTCCACGCCTGTAGAGCACCATGGTACACCGAGCTGTTGTTTTTGACGCTGGTACTGCGGAGGAGTGAAACAAGCCTTGGTTATTTCGTAAATCTCGAAAATTCATAACTGCCTGATTGGACCTTCAGACATCCTTTTCTTGTGGCCCACTTGCCCACAAGAAATACGAAAAGTAATAAGTAATTTGGATGCAAAAAAAGCAATACCTACAAATGACATACCGATAAAAGTCCTTAAACTGGCTGGTACAACTATTTCATGTTCTTATTAGATCGTTTTACTACATGTATCCTTGAAAGTGATCACCCCGATGATTTAAAAATTGCACAAATTATTCCCATTCACAAATCAGGATCAAAAGAATGCTGATCAAAGTATCGACTGATATATCTATACTATACCTACAATCAGTAAAGTGTTTGAAAACCTTCTTTATTCTAGATTATATTCTTACATATTGAGACAAATGTGTTTTTATCTCCAAGCCAGTGTCTATTTCGAGAAGGGACTACCGAATTAGCTATTAATGAAATATATTACTACTATCTCCATAATTTAGATCAGGGATTAGTAACTTGTTCAGTATTTTTAGATCTCTCCAAAACATTTGACACTGTGAACCATCAAAAACTTTTAGAGAAGCTAGAAAAGCAATACCCCATTGGGAGATTGCCGTTGAAATTATTTGAAAACTACTTAGCTAATCGAGCATATTTTGTAAGTAAAGAGGAGATTCAGTCACAAAAAAGCTAGTATAACGTGTGGTCTGCCACAAGGCTCAAATCTAGGGCCTTTGTTTTTCTTACTCTATGTGAATGATATTACACATATCTCAAAGTTTAATTCAACTTTATTTGTAGGCAGTCCCGTCGCCACGGGGGGCTTTGGTGGGCTTAGCCCCCCAAACAAAGCTCCAATCCCCCAAAAATTGAAATGTGAAACACTACAAGTTAGTGGAATGTTTATCAAATTTGAATATCAAGCCCCCCTGCACGAACGTAAAGCCCCCCCGCACAAACGTAAAGCCCCCCTATTGACGACTTTCTGGCAACGGTTCTGTTTGCAGGTGACACAGTTCTTTCTTTTTCAGCAAAATCAGTCATCGATCTAAAAAAAAGGTTAACGAAGAACTAAATAATATTGACTGACAACTGGTTAAAACATAATAAGCTATCTCTATCTAAACTACAACAAAACTTATTACTTGCTGATTACAAAACAAAAAATACCTCTGGACTTTGACATGAACATTAACATTAATAACCACGTTATATCTAAAGTTGAGAATGTTAAATAATTGGGAGTAGTATTAGACAACAAGGCATCCTGTAACTTGCACATCAAGCCTGTGGAGCTCTTTCAAGGCTTAGGCATTACCTTTACCATTAATTCCTTAATAGCGGTATATTATAGTCGAGTCAACTCTCATCTTCAGAATGCAACAACTAGTTGGGGATCAGCTTCACCAGACTTACTTAAACCAATAAAAACAATGCAGAATAAAGTTATAAGATTGAGTACATTTAGTTCATAGAGCAGTGGTTTTCAACCTTTTTCATGCATGGACCGATTTTGCAAACCAGTTTAACTTAACGACCTCCTTCCGAAAATTTTCAGTTAGGTATATGTAATGTAGATGTGTTTGCATAATAGAAAATAACAATGACTAAAAAATAACGTACGATATCGCTTTGTTGAACAAAGACTCATTTATTAAATCAACGCACATGGCAGCATCAGTGAGAGAGAACCGTGCCGTATACAAATAACTCCACAGCACAACTCATTGAAAACTAGAATAACCACAAGTCCAAAATCAGCTGGCGCAATCAGACATCTAATTTACAAACACAGCACATTCTTACTTCACAAAGTTATTCGTGCGTTGCTAAACGCAACCGTACTGTAATGGTCATAATCACACTCAAAAGTTCGCAATGTTTATAATAACACTTACAACAATTTTGAATGAAAAAGTAAGCTATTATTTTTGCCAGGTAATCCTATTAATTTGGCTACGACAAAATGTAGTTCCATATACGAAATATAAAATATAGAAGGAATTATGAATATTTCATTAGAAGCTCTCGCCACCCCTAGAAAAATGGCAAACGACCCCCAGATTTAAAACCACTGATATAGAGCAAATGCTGAAAAACTGTATGCACAGCTTAAAATTTTACATCTTAACGACATTTATAAGTTGCAAATAGCTAAAACGATGCATCAATTCAAGCATGGCTGTCTGCCATCTGCTTTTAACAAACTATTCACAAAGTTGGACAATATACATTCATATAATACTGGACAAAAACATCTCAGGAATATATAGTTCCCAGGAAAAGATTACCTATTGGACGAAAATATCTTGCTTATATAGGTGTTGAGATCTGGGAGTCTTTGGATCCAAATTTAAAAGTACAACCTTTTTATGCTTAAAAAAGATATACAAATTATAACTCCTAATCCAATATTAACCCTTGTCAAAGGTACGCTACCTCAAAGCATTCCTCATTATTATTACCCTTTCTCATGGTACAATGTAAACAACCTTAATTAATATGACCCTATTTTACATTAGGCTAGCGGGAACCTAACTAGAAAACCACCTGATTATATTAGGTACCCCGGGAAGATGCAAATATATATGATTTTGATTGTGTTCCTATTCTGTGCGTTTGCTTGTTTATCTTATCTTGTTTATTTTTGTAAGTTATTTTGTGTGTGAGTTTCCCGAATAAACTAAGCTGAACTGGACAACACGTGTGTTGCTACGACTGCTACTACCGCCGAACTTTCTGCAGTACGCCCGATCACGAACTGAAGAGTTGATGAAAAGTGAACGAATAGATAAAATAAACATCAGTATTTCTGATTATATCAGTTGCTCAGTAAGGGTCTTTCGCTCCTACTCCCCCCTAGCTGCACCTTTTGTAGCTGATTTCATGATACTTGCAACATAATTTTTCGAAGCTGGTCAACAACGTTAAGTTCATTGAAGCTATTTTTATTATTCTACCAACCTTGAAATCCCCAAAACAACAATGCAATGATTGCTTTTTTGGCTAAACAATAAAATTCCATTATCTTTATCCGGCCCGTAACCGGGGGGGCGCAAGGGAGGGGGAAGTCCCACTAGAAAATTTTTCGCCCCCCTTGGAAAAATGTGTTGGACACAGTTTAAAACTATTGAGCACAGTTCAAAAAAATTTAGGCCCCTCTCAGAAAACTCTTCGCCCCTCCTGGTGTCTCAAGCTGGTTACAGGCCTGCTCTTTATACTTTATATCACTTCGTCGTTTGACTCTGGCAACAAGTTTATTAACGTGTGAAACGTGTGTGTTGCTGAGATACAACATTTACAGGGCTGCACTGTTTATTGAAAGAAATCCTTTCCCAGCAAACAATCAGACACTAAGATCTTACAGAGTATATATTTCGCCTACGAAGTAGGCATCTTCAACTCTTACGGGGAAGCCAAGGGAAATTCCATTGGAGAGACTAAATACTTGCGTTAGACATGTCGTATATGCTTTGTGCTATTGACCATGTAAGAGAAACAACTCATTTATTCACCTAATCTTTTTACGGTAAAGCACAAGATTTGCTTCATGCGGTCGCGTTCGTTATTGACATACGATGAAACCACAGTTTGGCTTCCGCAAAGCCAATGTGTTTAGGAGTAACTTAAGCAAAAGTAGGTGCTTCAATGTTTTTCTGTTGATGATGTATCACGAAGAATTTGTTCACCAAAGCACTAGAAAAACACAGCTTAGGCAGGGCGTTTCAAACCTTTGGAATGAATGCATTTGTGGGCCTTTGTGAATCATGACTTGTAATTTGCGTACAGACAGACCACCATAACGAATGAGGCAAAGTGAAGTTCGAAATGAGACACTTTCCAAACTATAAAACAAGACGCAAAGTCTTACCAAGTTCATTGCAATGGCTTCCATCGGTGATCCATCTTCCATCTGAAAAATGATGGCAAGCTCGAACCTTCCGGTTAATTTGATTTCCTCCTGGCCAACACTTGCCTTTGGAGCTTCAAGGCTGGAGAGCCGGAAGGAGACTGGCCTGAAATCCACGCCGTATATGAAGAAGCGAATTTCTTGTATATATTATAGAAAAGGACCTTTGCACTGCGTTACACGTTTAGCAGTCGAAGGAACATAGTTTGGTTTTGCCAATCCCAATTCAAAGAGTTGAATGGGAGAGTTGAGTGCAGCTTTTCAGAAACGCAGCTATACTATGAATATAAATAAAAATCCAAACCGTAGTGTGACAGTGTAGCACAGTGGTACAAACTGCAAACGTTGAATAAAGTAACTTCACTAGTCTTGCCAGCAATAGTTGGTCAATATTTAGTACGCTTACATGACAACAAGCGAAATGAGGCAGAGCAACTTTCTCTACATCCTGAAAGCCAAACGTATCAAAAATATTTTTCAAGCAAAACGCTTCAGCAATTGCCTTCTCTCGTATTACAAAATGCTACCTTCAGTCGTCGCATCGAACCTAAACATGGTCCTTTTGTCCTACAAGAGAGATAAATCATTGTTTGCATTTTGGCACGGTTTAAAGTTTAAAGTCATCGGTAGAAGAATCCAAATGGCACTGACAGAATTAATACTAGACTGGACTGGAACCAGACTGGAACTCTGCCAGTCGAGTCTTAACACTAATCAGCAAACTGGTCAATATTTAGAAGCCGCAACTTTAATCCAAACAGATTTGTTTAGAAAAATTTTCAAAATTAGAAATGCAGTTTTTAGTGAGTTGCCGTGGAAATATAAACATGAGGTTTATTTCACTATTAACTTTCACATGTCAAAGATTTTTTAATCATTTCCATTTTTTATAAACATCGGAATCTATTGTGGAAAACAACTTAAAAATTGATCGACAAAAAACGAAACACGAAAATTCTTGCCAATATTCCGAGTTGCAATCAATCGAAACAGAAAAAATTTTGTTGAATTGGAAGTGCTACAAAACGTCTCAGTGCAAACTTGCTGCTACACATGGTGAAGTCCTGTGAAGATATACAAATTCCAATTCATATTTTTCGGTTAAAGACATAGGATGTTGATAAAAAGTGAAACTGCGCGAGGCGATAAGATGACAATAAAAATTAAACGCATTTGTAATTCCAAACGCACCGTTTCTGATACTGTCGCAGTCCAGGAGCCAAAATGATCAAAAACGCTACCGGGTTGAATCCAAAGCCAGCTGGTATCTGCAAATAATGGTAGAATTTTATAAAGAGCTCTCGTACAGTATTTGGTGACTGGCGAATTTCACGCGTAAATTAAACAAGACCACGGACGAACGATATCTGTGATATTGGGTTACAAAGCATGATTTTGTTAAACTTGCTTCTTTGTACGTTGGTGTTCCACAAAATTCCATTTTTATACTGTGGAACACTTATTGCTTATTTTTTTTTAAATGAGCCTATCTAACACAAAAAATGGGTAGTTAGGCAAAGAAATCTACGGCTTTATGTTACTTCATCATTGATTTGCGCACTAGACAAGATATTGAAGATTGTAAAATTTGCCTTGAAATATTTGTATCTGTATATATATTGCGTGTAAACGCAGTTTCCTCTGCTTTGACAGCTGAGCTTATTTCACTGTCTTATCATTTCTTATCAAGGAGCCATAAACGAAATGTGCTTAATTTTTTTTCAACAAAAAGGGAAAAACATAATTTTGCAGGCGTACATTGATCATTTTTTTGTAAAATGGTTGATGCGTTCTTGAACGTAAATTTCTGCATTTTAATAAAACAAATTGTTTTGGAATGAAAGATTGTTTTTGGAAAGCAACTAAAACGTCGATTCAAACACTTTTACCCGTGATGCTGGAAAGCACAACCCAAACCACGTGGAAAATTGCTCAAATAATTGCTAGGTTCTCTGGACGCCGACGTTTATATGATTTCGATGCCACTTTTGCGCATGCAGGTTGGTATTGAAATTACCTAAACAAAGCTCTGTCCCAAACATATTTTGTGCCAGAAAACTGAAAATGTTTTGAGAATATCCTCACATCAGTAAGGATGACTTTTGTTTGAGATGGGGGAACAGTCCGAAAAACACTGATTTAACGAATTTGCGGATTGGCGACGGAAACTTAGCTTAGATCTTAGACAATCCATGATGGCAGAGCACGTTTATGCGGTTGATTTCTAAATTTAAGTTTAGAGTTTGAAAAAACTGCGTGTTTTTTTATCAAGGGGAGGACTTTCGCATTTGATAAAATTAAACTTGGACGCTGTTTTTGCTTAGCGATTGCTTTTCACAAATACCACGTTTACTCAAAAATCATAAACTACAGTAATTTCAAATTTGTAATACAAAAACTTTGCCCTGTATTGTAAGACAGCTACTAGTAAGTTGATATTAATCAACGCAGACAATTATACCCAAACTTTGGTTCTGGCTTGTTTTGAAATTACTGTTTACGAAATTGCCATTAAAAGCGCTAACTGGAAAAACATTGTTGCAGTAGCACAGTGATGCCGTGTAAATCTCGTCGACCGCAATGCGCGCATGCTGGTACCCATGATTGCATACGCGCAGTTCAACTTGATTTCTAGCTCAACAAGCATAAATGCTGTAGTTGAAGAACCACGATCAAAAAGAACGAACCATGTTTTGAGTGAAGGTAAACTTGATGTAGTTAGCTGCGTGCCCACTGTAGAAGAAGGTGTTTAATACATATTCGCCAACCATAAGGTGAACGTGAGATGAATTACTGGAAAATCCTGGTAACGGTGAGCTTGCAAAAGGAAACCTGCCAAACAACACTACTGTCAAAACAAATACTATTTCTGACAGAAAGTAATTGAGGGTCTCCAGAATCGATAACCAGCCTAATGAACTCTAATCTAAAACAAGTACTCAAACAATGCAATCAGAGCTTAACCTTTGCTTCAATATAATTAATACAAAAGTCGGCTTGCTTCAACAAAGAGCATGAGCAGGGATGATTTAATGATCGTCTGGCGCAAAATTTATTTGCATATAAAAGCGTAGACGCAGAGGAAATTTCAACTAAGTTGAAACAAAAAATGCAGCTTTCTTAACTTCCGCTTGGGCGGACTGTTTTAGAAACACTGCACAATTTATTGCAAAAATCTTTATGAGACTAGTGCTAATTTTTCAGATATGAGGCAATTTATGCTCAGAATCTCATGAAAATCGTCATAAATTAAGCAGAAAGTTTTCGTGCTCTTAATTAATCCTATTATCAGTTAGATGTGTCATCATTTAATGAGCAGGGCATATTTAACGCTTGTGAGAAAAGTTAAAGTCTACCTGCGGTTTTTAACATATCTGCGTTGAAAGCTCTATACCGTTTGTTTGAACCAGTACTTTTTCACAAGTTTTTTTGTTAAGGTTGATTATGAGTCTCTTAATTCAAATCAAACTGATTTAAGAAATATTATAAAACTGAATTCCGCAATCAAAATATTTTTTGCCGCCCTTGTTTTTAATCACTTCTTGTTGGTGACGTGGCGTGTTTGTAGCAATAATGTGGAGAGATCTCTTTCAACCAAACATCTTTGATAGTAGTTTGATGAGCTCCAATGTTTGAGGGGCGCTTTTCAGAAACTTTTGCATGCATTAAATTTCGCAATTTTTCTATCGAATTCTTTTTGGGCCAAAAATTGCTTTACAATCTTGCTTCGTAGACACGGAGCACCATTATGAAGAAAGACTTGGCAGTTATGAAATCGCATGTGGAGCTAAAGCTTATCCTATAGCAATTTAACATATTTTTCACCATTGAAATGTGGTTCCTGGTGGCAACAAATAAAGTCTATCTGTTCCCACTTCCCATGGGGTACATTCCTTTCCAAATAAATTTGACTTGGGAGGTGTTTTACAGTTGAGATAACGCATTTTTCGTTATACTCTTTTCCAACAGGCCTCGAAACACTATATCTTTGAACAGTAAACTGTTTCACTGAAACCTCACCCAAAAAACGTCTTGTTCCACACAGTGGCGTACGCAGAAAATTTTCATGGGGAGGGTTTCATTCAATCGCACATGGTGTCATTTTTATTTGGTGTGTGTTGTTTGTGACATCATAATTTGACGTCATATTCATGTTTTCCAAACCAACGTTTTGGCGAAGTTTGCGCTGATCAGCCATAGCCGACAAAGCACTGTCTATGGGAAGAAATCCTTTCTCAGCAAAGAATCAGACACTAAGATCTTACAGAGTATATATGTCAACTGCGATGTAGGCATCATCAGCTCTTATTCAAATAAAATAGCAGACAAAATAAAGACACTTGTTTTGGATAAAGTGAACTATCGCGGAACACAATCTGCATAGTGGGCAAAAGGTCTGCAAAAAGTGGTGAGATGGTTTCTAGATGCAGACGATAACCCAGATTCCCACCAAAATCAAATTATTACTTTTTGCCTCATTTACAATGTTCCTTGAAATTTGCATGCAAATTCATTCCGTGGTATTTGCATTAAGTCGACAAATTAACAAGCACAAAGTAGGCGTAAACAATTAATCTCCTTTGCACAGGTAATAAAGTTTTTGTGTAATATCAAGCTCAAGGAGAGGGGTTAACCCCAAACCCCACCCCTTGCTTACGCCCTTGGTTCCCCATTTCTAAGTCACAATCAGTAGGCCTCTTGTCGAATGCCTAACGCTTCTTTTTCACTGCTTCAGTCAAGCGCGGTGTTTGGGCCAGCTTGCCCGATTTGGGTCCAAATTCCAAAGACAACCTGCGTTTAAGTGTTTTGGTTCTAACTATTGCATCTGTTTCTATAAACTTTGCCTGATATTTTTGTTGAACTCATTGAACAGCAGCTAACCACTCTATGCATTAGGCGATCTTCCCTGTTGCAGCAACCCAGTAACATAATTCAGCGCCAAGAGGCAGCAGTACGCACGGGCAGTTGGGATACGAGTTTGCACAGTTGCATGCCATGATTTTTTAACGGTGGTCTACAACTTTTGTCACAGGTCGTAATTACTTAAAGTTACTCAATACAAGGCAAAATCCTTCTACAATGCACTAACCCTAGTCAAACATACCACTGAACTTAACAAAGAAATCCCTAAAGGCGAGCTAAGTGTGAACGATGTTTTCTACTCAACACTTCAAAAAAATGTCAGCTCTGTTTGATTAAGAAACAATGATGTCTCCCCAGTAGGCGAAATAGATACTCTGATAAGATCATAGTGTCTGATTTGGTTGTGAAAGGATTCCTTTCAATAGATGGTGAAGTTAATGAATATCAAAACATGTGACGCACAAAAACAAATGGAAACGATTGAGGAGCTTGGCACATGGTTACTACATCTTCAGTAGTAGGGAACCTGCAAAACAGGTCACATCTTCAGTAGTAGCCGTCTCGTGAATTTAAAACACGGGCTTATATAAATTTAAACAACAACTGGTGTGACCGAAACTTGTTCTCCTCGCCGCCAAAGCAAAGGTAGCTATGTATACAAGAGACTGAAAGTTATCAACCGAATCGAAATTTCTATGATGTTAAAGTAATGAACATTGGTATAATCTACAGCAGGAGCAAACAAAAAACAGATTTATGAGTTAACTTTTGTTCAAAGAAGGTTGTTCTTCGGTATAAGAAAAACGGAAACGAAGTTTTATTTTACACGCTTTGTGCCGTGTCAGGTGTCACGACTAGATTTGGGCTCACATCTCCGCTATTCCTGCGCTTTGGGCCACATGTCTACTTGCGTAGTGGGTGCTGCAGTAGAACCAAGTCGTCGGCAACACTGCGCGTGAAGCTTCCCCATCCATTGACTGAGCACGCGAATGGACAGGTCGTTTTTGAGGAACATGAGCCGATATTCATGCTGTCTTCAATACGAGCCGACCGGGTATCGAACTCTGCCGTCCAAATCGATAAGTGCGTACTCTGCAGTTGTACCACTAAGCCGGTTCGCCCACAACATGGGATCACTGCGTTTTTCAAAGTGTTTCAAAATAGTGACAGATGCCCGACAAATGATAATGATATCAATACCCGAAACAGGTCGTGCCAAAACAGTCTGACCTAGTCAAACATCCTGTTTCACCGCAGTAAGCGCTGTCCACGTTAAACATTGATGCAATGAGAGAACTGCTGGGTTATCAAAATTTTCGCCGACAAGCCACAGAAAGTTGACTACAAGGTTTCGGGCACCACGGGGCTTCTCTAGTTCTGTGCTACACAACTTCTTTGAACGCCATCATGAGATAAATGTTTGTACATAAAATTTCCAATGGTAAGTCGAACCTATATGTTATCGTATCGAAGCAACATGAAACAAACAGTCTTTACTTTAAGCTTGGATTATTTTCGGGATAGCAACGGCCAGAAATGCCGATCAGGACATTTTTGTCGACAGCGGTTGGTTCAGGATTATTGCTGATGCTTAAATCCATCAACATTCCCTCAGCAAGTTTGAAAGACACTGTAAGAAATAAGAGGCAGTTCAAAAACTGAAAATATGACGGGTTTTCAACAGTACATTTTTCTTCATCAGCAGGCAGGAAAATAGCGTTTAGTCGCCGGTTGGCCAAAGACGGAAAATATTGCAGGTTTTATGTTCATTAATTAAATTATCAACACAACACGTGAAAAAAGTGAGCTTTGATCGGGGTGGGTGCGTACGTATAACGGTCAGCAGTATTCGGCGCATTATTCGATCACGTTAGAACGAAGCGACTTAATTTGAGAAGCAACTATAAAAGCGTAGCAAAACAGCCAATAGCGATCACAAAAAGATTAAGTTCTTGCTACAATATGTTTTTTACTCCTCGATAAGCCTTCAGTTTTAGTAGAAAAAAGAATAGCCAATAATACAGAATGCTGCTCTTACCACAGTGCGAATGGGTAGCATGTTCATTGTTACTTTTCGAAAATGGCAATTTTGTTACAATTATTTTTTGGAAGGATGATTTGTTTTCCTGTGGCTATTCTGATTTCAAGTTGTTTTTTAGCTTTGAGATAGAGTGCTTCGTAGCAAAATCAGGCACTTTTGTGAAGCTGCCTCACGGAAAAAGTGGGGTATTTATACTTGCAATACATAAAGCAAGCAGCATAACTTAAATGTGCTGTGTTTATAAACAAAAGGTTTGAAAACTGCAGTGAAATAGAAAAACTTCACGCCATTTTCCTATTTTTTGCAGTTATAATGAAACTATTTTGAACGTTTCAAGAGAGTCAACGAAAATGATAAACGCTCTTAGAAAAATGAAAAACTATGCGCTAGAGATGAGAGAAGCCTGGCTTTGCTAGCACCGAATGGGTTCTATCTCAATTGGTTTCAACTTAAACTAAACTCTCATTTAGTTGTGTTTATAAACGCACGTCTATCACCCCAGCATTACTCCAAAAGGGGTGGAATACTATCAATCTTTTATGGATATCTTACTGCTTCATAATACGGTGTTGTAGTTGAAGAATGACCTCTGCTGTTATGGTCACTGGCCGACACTGGTAGTTTGGCTTCACAACCTGCTCGGAGTGGTAACACCAGATATGTGGGTCTTAACCACCGATTAAAATGTGAAAAGTAGCTGTTCTTCACTGGGTATATAACCGATGGCAGAAATAACAAAAAATCGTGAAACTGTAACGTTAAAATGTATGCCATCGAGGAAAATAATGCACACTGTACTACACACTGCTTCCTTCAATTATGTCATAAATTGTATTTTGGGAGAATTTCAAATTTTTACTGTCTTAGAATAATTAGCACTTACCAAATTTAACGTGACCACTGCCATTTACACCAGAATTGCTGCCTGCACCTTGTGTAAGCGTTTTGCATTATTTAACTATGTAAAAAAGTGGAAGTATATGTTTATATCACAGATCAACAAAGCTGTTGTCAAACATAAATAATTTTTCCAGTTTATGAGGCACATTTGTCTTGTGATATAGATTATGCTTATAGATCCAGACTCCAGAGGATGGATGGCTAACGTTGCTTGAGCAGACGCCTTCTAAACTAGTTACAGCAATTTCTGATCAGACATTTACAGCAGGAATATGGCAATATGAAAATCATTTCTACAGATTTTTTGAAGACATTTAAAGAGTAGAAAAATTTAACCTTTCATTAAAAAACACTCATATCTCGACGATAAAAATTATATATAAAAGCCATGATTGCGTTTACAGTCTCGTTCAATAAGACTACATATCTGAAAAAAACTTACATGGCACTCGATCAAAAAGCCGGTTTATCTCTGCTTCAAGGAGGTTCATGAATTCACCACAGACCTGCATACAAAAGTAAAAAAACAGTTTTGAAATTGCCAAAAACTTCCAAATTCGCGTGTGTATTTTTACGCAATAAAATCTACATTTTCTGCGAAACACCTTGAGTTATCTACTATTTTTTCATTACCCATGCTTCAATGTTTTTGGTGAATTTATCCATTGCTGTTTTTTTCACAAAGTTGTCAGAAGACCGTCTTGAAGTGTCCTTCACAAACAATACCGTCTGGTAACTTTCCACTGGGGATACACACTTCTTTTCCATCAACTAAAAAAACAAAGAAACGATTAAAAAAGTGAGAGTGCTTAGGATCACGTTTTATTGAGTAAAAGAGTACTTTTACCCCGTTAGTAGCAATAACCCAAAACAAACTTGTGTATTCACAAGGGAAAAGAAATGCCGTATGCTGTGCAGTCTTCGGTATTTTACCTTAATTTTTCCGTTGGTGGCAGAAGACGTCCAAAGGATTGTCAAGTATGTGAACGTGATGTCAAGCTTAAAATATCCAGATTGCCTTACTTCATAAGCTCTGAAAAGAAATTGTGCAATGAAGAAAGTAATTTCGAAATTAGTAGGTTAATATGGGTATAACGATTCATGCGAACGTGATGGAATTGGCGCCAAAACAACGCATTTCTTCATTGGTCAAGCAAACAAGTTTGATTTAATGCTGTTCTTTTCGTTGATGCAAAAACACTCGAAAGGCGAAAATATACCTATAGCTAGCTATTTCATAGCTCACAAAAAGAGGATACAGATGTTGTTATATATGTTTGTCACCAACATATTATCGGTAAAAAATACAAGTAATCATCCTTAAAAGTTTATTGGCCCAAGTACAGTAGAATGTTCTTATGATACAAACTTATGAGAATCTGGCCCAGTTTCGGTTTAAATACACATATTGCATAGTGGGCGTGTGGAATTTTCTACTTACAGGCCTCCAAATTGACGGTTGGTGTTCCAGTCACCGGTAATATTCATCTCAATTTCAGGGGCTGTCATGAGAAAATTGTTTGGAGAGAGTGCGTCCAGGGAAAATCCCTTGATGCGCAAGCCTGAGACATTCGTTCTGTAAATTGAAGCATAATTTATATTGAAACAAACACCACAGAGCTTAACTTTAAACACCAAGGAGCATTTCTTTTTCCATTAAACGTCGATTTTGAGAAAGCAAGCATCTATCTCGTTAAGACAAAGTAGCAAATCAGCACTGGTAGGTTAACTTATAAAATGTTGCCCAACTTGTCACGCAGGTTACAACGCATTTTAGTATAATACGCATAACGAAACATTTAGATTAAACAAAGTATATTGCTATGCACTGATGATGATAACAAGAGTTGTCGAAACGTTTGCAATATGGCATTTGTATCGTTTGCTTTGGCCGTAATATTCATTATAAAACAAAGTATAGCATAACAAACTTTACAATATAATAACTCGTAGCCAAACTTGATGTTCAAACGACCATCATAGTTTCATTCAAATTTTTGATTGTTGGGTACTTGTCTGCAGTGTTACTCAATCGTTGGTTAAAACCATTCGTTACATCGAAGCATGCAGGGCGTTTCGCGTTCATAGTTAACAATGCCTAAAGTTCCTAATTTTGAATGAATTTCGTTAATTTAAATTGAAGTTACTGATATTCTTCCTCAACTTTTTCTCGTTACAGCGGCATCGTGTAAGTCTGAAATACAAACAAACCACGAAATTTGCTGCCTGTATTCGCTGTATTGTGATAAAAATGATTCTTATTTATTAAGTTGCTTTGGGTTGTGTTTTACCGGTAATGAATCGCAGAGTAAACTTGTAGAACGAGCTAAGCAACTGCAAGCACATTATGACATACATTTTGAAAACGTCCAATCCAAGCGCAAACAAACAAAATTTTTAATACAGTTACCTTGCCAGGTTGTACTCTTGGAAAAGCCGTATGATGTCGACTCTTTCCGAGCCACTGTCTCCGGGTACACTACGTCCGACCATCATACGCTCGATAGCACTTAAACCAATATCTCGCACTGCATAAAATGCATTTTTTGCTATAGGTCTTCAGCTTGTTCTAAATACTTAGAAATTCCGCGCTTTTCTAAGGACACAAGACATGGAGAAGTCTATAGAAGGTAAGCTAAATGAAGCCTAAATTTTAAATGGGAAAAATCTTTCAATTGCAAAGCAATCATTTCTTGGCGACTGTTTACATAAAATTATTCAGTGCAGCGGCATTTGTTTTCTTGCGGGCGTTTTCTGCAAAGTTGTTTTCATCAGGTCAACGTCAGATCCAGAGGGCTAGTGCAAACGCCACACATGAACTATACACACAGTCACCTGCGGTGCAGATTCACGGATGGAGCACTACGTTAAACTGTTTAGGCCTTATCGTGGATTTGGCGGTCATTATTGCTTACGTTTTCAGCAATAAGTTTGTTCCAAAGTCTACAGAGTTTAGCCGCGAGGGAATAATCGCTCGTAGAGGTACAATCGTACCGCTAAGAGGGTATTTTGGTTTGTCTGAGGATAGGAAAGTATAAAATTTCCCCGATACTTGAAAGCACTAAGTCTTCTGTATGCTTTCGAGGAATCAGCTGACTGCGCTCTGCTTTCACTTTTGGCGATGATTCAAACTTACACGTATCCAAATTCAAGTAGCAACTCTCCACCTCTCCACAATGGGGTAAGCAAGAACCGATCGGCGAATTTTAAAGAGGAAATCAATTTCATGTAAAATTACGCATCTTCAGTCCTGAAATTTGCAAGTTAAGCTTACGGGTGAAAAGTTGAAAGGCTAAAGTAAGAGCAGTCGTAGATTTATTATTGAGTTGTTTTTCCTGTTAAAATTTTGCTGATAGATTCCTTACTTACTCCCATTGTGGGGAGTACGTACTTGAATTTCCCCGATAGTTTGATATATACTAAAATATGTCAGAAGCATACTCTCAAATTCATCAAAAAGCATGCAAAAGATCACTTGCTGGATTTGCTTGGAAAGTTACCACTAACCCATCTCCAACATTGAACAACACAAGTAACCTTTAACATCTCATGAGAATGCACGGAATGAGCGCAAGATGTTTGGTAGTGTTTCTACGTCTGGTGTCAAGCGAAATTTCTGACTTCACGCCATGAGCGCATGCACACAATGATATTCTACATATCAAATACGTTGAGTTATACTTATTCCCGTACTGTAGTCTGTTGTGGGTATCTGAAATCTAAACAAAAAGTTTTAGGATAGGAAATTTGTACAACACACATCAGGAACGTAAACGCCAAACCTTATTCCTTTACTCTGAGAAGCAAAATAACTGACAAACAACAATAGGTCAAAAATTTCGCTTGACACCGGAAAGCTACTCTTGCGCGTGCGAAAGATATTTGTGAGACTGCTGTTTTTTGAGATTGCTAACCCTTGCCCGGGGGCGCTTTGGAATCTTCTCAAAGCGACCATCCTCTCTCGAAGAGGTTCTGCTGCACAAAGAACCGCTGGCCTCATCAGAAGTGTGTTTGATCTGAATTACAGTAATGTAAATTTGTCGGTGCAGGTTGTATTTTATCTTTTGAGCAACCAACACTGAAAACATTAGTACTTCAATAGTGCCCACGCATAAATCAATCACCCGCTGGCCCAGCCGTGCATATCTGCAATTTAGTTTTGATATAGACTTATTGGACTTGCTCTAGACATTTGCAAAGTTCTTTACATTCGTAAAAATTGTGGCAAGTGCAAGATATACTTGCAACCGCGGTTCAGCAAGGCAAAATGTCCTCAAAACCCACTATCACGCATTCCAACCTGGTACCATGAGCAAGTATACGTATTTCAACATCGATGTTGAGATTCCGTTCCAGTGTTTTGTCCTGCTTCACACTTACAGTATGAATCGACATGTTGCTTGCGTTTTCAAACACCACGATAAGACACTCTTAGCTGCTGGCCAGTTTACTGATATCGTTGGACGATGATTTTACTGTTATGGCGGCATCTTTGCATTATTGTTCACATTTGAAATGAAAACCGTCAAACGTGAAGTAGATCTACAGTAGATTTTAACAAGCCGAGCTTACAGATGGCACAACCGTAGTATGCTGTCAGTTCTGAGTGGAAATAAAACGTGATTCAAAGATTTTCACTCAAACGGTGGTCCTCAATGCTAAGCAAAGTATTTTTTCAACTTACGTTTTAGCGTACTGTGAGTTTTACTGGCACAGAAAAAATAATGCTGGCCATTGTACACTTGCACACAAAATAATGACACGCAAAAGGTGGAGGCAATTGCGTAATACTGGGATACATAAATGTTCAGTTTTATGGAAGGGATACTCACACAAATCCAAAGCTTCTTGATTCATTTTCAACTTCATTCCCGGCTCTGCTGTTACTGATGAGTGCAGCAAGACAACTATTGTTAAAAGAAGCAACATTTTCCAATTAGAGCTAACAAATTTTGGAATACCTATCACCACCTTCGGAGACAAAGTTAGTGTTACCGTTCTCGTTGTAGCGTGTTGAAAGTCGATGACCAGTTACCTTAAGCTGTAAAACAACATTTCATGTTGATCGTAACATCCGAAACGATACTTGCTTTTAAACCTGAACGCATTAACTGTTTCGATGAATGTTCAGACCTTTTCAGTTGCTTGTCAACTATGCGGTTAGCAGCCGAGTGGCCGAAACTTTTTGCTTCCTATCGACGCTGCCTTTTTTTATCAGTGAGTATCATTGTTATTCAATGTTCTGGCCCCAGGCTTACCGTAAGAGCTTGTCGCGATATCCCCCCGAAGGCTTCTTCACAATCGCCTAATGACCGGAATCCAAGTTTATGCGAAGTGTGCATAACGGCATGTATGAATTGTCACTGAAGAACTGTCAAAAATGTCGTCTGGCTGTGCAGAATCAGCCTTCACCATTAACGTTTTGGGAAAAGCTTTTGATTTTTCAACAACACCTTCGGATTAGTTTTTCATAAACAAATTCTTGTGCAATGCAAGTGTTGCGCCAATATCACCACTCTTGGAGTTAACTTGTGCACTTTACGCATCAAGAGCTCAGTACAAATTGGTGAATTTTGTCAAATACAAATTTTATTTTATAAAGAAACTAGAACAGACAAAGAACAGAGATGGGCTGCGCGGAGCATTTTCGCTTCAAAATGAAAATCACTACACAAAAAGATAATTGGCGAAATAGTTTGCCTGAGGAAAAACAAATGAAAGCGCTAAGGTGCGTTCACAGGGTGTTACAAATGTTCCGCAATTAGTCGCATGGTGAAGTTTTGCTCTCGTGTCATTCATTTCACTCTGATACGCTGCCAACGTGTTGCCAGTTTCTGTTTATTGAACCCAACATTTCTACTTCACAATGTGCGAAATTTATTGCTAGTTAGATAGTTGTACATGCTGATAAGAAACCACAGCTTTATCGAAGCACTGTTCTAAGCCTAAGGGAACTTGTCTTTCACTACGCCCTGATCTCTCAAAAGTTTGCTACGATCACCTTATCAAAAATAAACAACAACTGCAACTTGCATTGACGTTGACCTAGAAAAAACGCACGTTGAAGTTGCTCCGGTCAATGTAACCTACCAGGTAAAAATATGAAACATTCTGGCAAAATTTTGAATAGGTGAATGTTACTTTGATACGACTTTTAACGTCACTCGACCAACATATTGAGATGTACTGTTTTCGAAAACGCTTGCTTTTAGCCATGCATACAAAACAAAGTATCATCATTATGTATTCCGGATATCGCAGTAGTCCATGTACTGTAAAACCCCGAGTCGTGACGTTGTGCTGACAAACTTGCCTCGGGCAAATGAAAATTTCTCAAGTTCGCGACTGTTGAAGTCCGCAGTGTATGAAGTTTTGTGTCGAATATCTGATATGCCTTGGTTCGAAATGAAGCGACAACATAAGGCGCAAGGTCTGTTTCCGTGCAATGTCAATTGTCAACAACCTCTGACACAAAGTTAGACACAACTGCCTCCTGAACGCACCGGTCATTGGCGCAAAATGCAACCCATGCGAAACGATAAGTCTACCACTGACTCGCCACCAACGCAGCATAGCCGCGTGGTCCCTGGGGCAAGCTACAAGAGATGGGCACCGCGGGTCACTCTGAAGTACAAAAACTGAGTATACATGAAACTGAGCGATAAGTGCCTTGCTGTCAATGGTGTAGGCTACATAGAGTGATTTTTCGTTGCCCTGACTCATCCAATCCCTATCTTGATTCTATACACGCGGTTTGTTATACAAATCCAAAATATGATTGAAGTGACTTGTACGCACCAAAACCAACGTTTCTCAAAATATTAATTTTCGATTCACGGTCCATCGCACACTATCTGCTGCGTTGACACGAAGTTAATTGGTCAAAAACTTCCTAAAAACATATCATAAATGTTCAAGAAAACAAGCACATGTAGCCCAGCAGGCCTACCAGATTAAGCAACATTTTAACTTTGTGAAAACAAACCTTTCACAGCCTAACAAAAAGAGGTTTTTGCAAAACACTTGCGAAATAATTTCAACTTCTATGCACTGTTGGTCATTCAAATCCACTCCGTTACTTAAGGATTTTATATTCTTATCCAAAACGAAGTGCTCTAATCGGCCCATGTCCACTCGGCAAATGGATGCTGTTCACTCCTGCCCGCTGCCGGCAGAGTCACACTTGGATTTACTTCAAGGCTAAAAAATGAAGATAACCATGCGCAATTGGAAATAGGAGACGTATTCGAACGATATTTTACACTGCTTTGCGTTGCATTTGTCACTCTACTGTTACACAAAATGCCTGCTTGTCGACAACATTTCGATGCCGCGAATAAGGTCTGTCAGTGTTGAAAATTGAGCCAAGGCATCTGCAGTTTACAAAAAATGATGCTTTTGATCTTCATGTTTCCTGAGCGCACTTCTTTGACGAACAACATCGATGTAATCGAATCATGCAAAGTGTTTTAGAGACGGCACGTACTTGCACGAAGCAAAGAAGCCAGACATTATGCTCTGGTTTCGCAGCCGTTAGGAAGAGGTACCTTATCGTAGAGAAAGCTGTCCTTAGCTTTGTGCAATATCAGTTACAACTAAACGTTGAACCTTCCTTTAAAAGCAAGGCCTATAAAGTAAGTGTACAGATTGTTCATTTTCAAAATGCAGTAAACCTCGGTTAATCCGGATCTTCGCCAAAACCGGATAAAACTGGTGGTACGAATGATTTCTAGCTTTTTTCTTTATAAAAATCTTCGGTTTATCCGGATTTTTTAATCCGGATCTTCGCCAATTCCGGATAAAATCTGCTTTTTTCACGTCTCGTAATCCGGATTTTTATGTACTTCCACGCTGTTGTGTTCTAAGTGGACTGACTGGTCTCTGAGTAAGATTCGGCAACTTTCAGACGCAACACAAGTGTGCTCACGATCACCAATGAACATTTTGAATTGTGATAACAACGGCCGCAACTGCACGCAAAATTCAGCTAATCGTGGAGACGATTATTACGTCAGACACGGGCATAGCACATCACGCTGATCATCAGAAGGCACACTGGGGCACCACAGTTTCATTCTATTGATCATGATCAGTGTTGAGTGTGTGTGTAATGCACCAGTTGCAGAAATCTATGCATGAGTCCAAAATCCCAGATTTTTTTGCAGCCAAGTAATCTAAAATTATGATCTTAAGATTGTTCATAACTGCATGGATATGGCGGTTACAAATCTGATATACCATTGTAAATACATCAATCAATTTGTTTTGCTTCTGCGAAAGTATGGTGTTGGGCCGCAAATGCGTATAATTTAGGTTATTTTAACTGATATCTCAGTACTTAGATGACGTCAGGCTAGAAAAATCATCTTGGGTTAATCCGGATCTTCGCCTAAACCGGATAAAATCGTCGGTAGAACCGAATCCGGATTAACCGAGGTTTACTGTATTGTCGAAAGCTAAAAACCTTATTCACTCAGTTATTTTCATCCCGATTCCAACGCAAGTTATTTGTGTGCTTACACATGATTCACCTGGGTTTCGATTGGCTGTCTGCGGGCGAAACGCATTGGAAAAGCTACGCGTAAATTCTTCCACAGACAATTAACCGCTTATATTTTTAACCCACGTGCTGTTTCACATCGACTCTTTTAATGTAGAAAAACAAAACACCGATTGAGAAAAACTCCAACATCGTTCCGGTTTATTTGCGACAAGCGCTTGGTTAAAATTACAAAGTACAGCGTTCACGTTATGGAGGGGAATACACAATTTTAATTCAATTCTGTAAAGAAAGCACAAAACTGATCGACACCAAGGTATACGCACTTCATTACAAAGTTACCGCACGTTTGCACTCTTTGTTTTCACAGTTGATGTCAATTTAATTCGTTTACAAACGACCTTTCTCAAAACGTCAGTAAACAAACGAGTTTCATCTTTGATCTGATGCGCAAACGTGAAATCTGAAACTAAATATTTGTAGGTAATCTGGCTCTTACAGAACATTTGCAAAAGAAAAGTTAATGCGACACAGTGAAAAACACCTCAAGATTTCATCTCATCCGCGAAGAGTTGAATACACGGTATAGGTAAGCTCGGAGGATAAAGGTAATAGCAAAACACAGTCATCAACAACGTAACGTCAAGGAACACGAGAGAATTTAACGAGTAGGTAATAAAACAAGCCACAGTGATTGTTTGATTCCACAACATTTTTCAACACTTTTCAAGAAGTCGCACGTGTTTTTCCAACGAACGCTGGTCCCTGTGAAACAAAAAACTGAAAATTTGAATTATGAGCATCATTTCAGCAACTGCAGATTGCGCTTTGAAGGACAAAGACTAAAATTTTTGAAATGGCGAATCGCAAGTCCGGCCTAAACATATTCAGATTTGAACACAAATATCAACCAAGACGTTCAAAATTGTCATTTCAAAGTCTGAGAAACGTTCAGCCAATCACAATTTTCCGCTTCGCGACGTAATGGAAGCTTGTTTATATCGTCGACTACAGAAAAACACACAAGAAGTTAACTCTTAAATTTTGCAACTTGTTAGACCAGACAGCGGAACAGGTCGAGGGCGAAGTTAAAAACTTTTTACTATCGCCAATCCTCGCGCTTTGCCGCAATCTTCACCAGCAACAAAACCTTGAACTTCTCCGAAAAAAAACATGTTAATTGAAAAGTTTACAATGTTTGATTCGAGTGAAAGCGATTTACTGGACTGAAATAAATGAACAACGAATTTTTAACCATTTGCGGGAAGGCAGATCGTTGAAAAACAAGAAAAATTGAACCTAAAACCTGTGTGACCAAGACAAGTTTTCAAAATGCACAAGACACACATTGGATTTAAAATCAGAAATACAACAGTACACTGACGTGATGGGCAGGTTTGCATCTCGATATAATGGCGATATTCAAGCAAATACAAACATGCACGAAAAATTCCAATCTTCAAAAAACGACACAAACTAACAATTCGTGAAGTAGCCTCCAATCACGTGCCGCTGAAAGATCTTATAACGACCACGTGTTCGTTCATTTAGGGCCTCGAGCTCTCAGACCAAGATCGCTTAAATTGATTGATTTATTGTTTCATGTGACTCAGCTAATAAGCAAAAACAATGCAAAAAGCCATCATGAAAGAAGTAACCAATTGTCAGTGGTAATTAGAATAAATGAAACACAATGGCAGAAGAATTGATCAATGTAAGCAAAGATTGTTTACATTGATCACTGTGTCACATTAGGAAGAATGTTGAAAGACCATTAATCAACCAAACCCGTTTCTTCTTTACAAGTGTTAGAAAACAACAGTTGGAAATAAAATAAGCACGGATGGAAAAACAAACACAAAATATGCTGGGGAAAAATTATAGATGAAGAGAACATGCCTATGTACACAAATGCGTGAATCTAGCCTCATTGAGGAAATTTGGTGTGACCAAAAAAATATTAAACACAGTATGAAAAATAAAACAATGATTGATGACGTACAAAAACCCACAAAAATATGGAGTGTAATTTTATCTGTAAAAATCGGTTGTGCACAGATAAGAACAAACAAACAAAATAAAATACATAGAGAGCAACAACGTACATTACTCAAATTACTAAAACCAGCATAGACAGCATTTTGTTCCTCAGATTGAAATGTTACTAAACACATAATTATGTATTCTTGTCACGTAAGAGGTGTTTCTGAAGTTGCCATTTGAAGGTAAAGATGGCCGAAGACGTAATAGAGTCTGATATTGAAGACCACACATTTGTGTAAAGCAACATTTTTCTGAAGATGAGTTAACTCTATAGATACAAACAGGATAGTCTTGTGGAGTGAAAATGAATAGAGCTGATTAGAATAAAATAATCATCAAAATGAATAGCTTTCTTTTGCTGTTAAATGAGAGGCTGAATGGTTGCGTTTGAAACAGGTCCCCGATCGAGGATCAAGTAACCAAGATAGGGATGTAATCCTGAGTTATACACAACTTTCAATACAGATTGTGTTGTGTAATGTCTAAGCTTGGATAAAACTCCACAAGCTCTTGATAGTTGAGTCTTCACCTTTTTTACATGAGGTTTCCAGCTTAACCTGTTGTCAAGAAGAACACCTAGGTATTTTAGGTTATGTCTGCGGGAAATGCCATGATTATTTATAGAAACTTTAAATGAGGTAGGATTATGTTTATAAGAATTTAATAACATTAAGTCAGTCTTGCTGTAATTAAGAGAAATTTTTTTGGCTGTAAGTCAATGATGAGCGTAGTGAGCAATGCAGGAAGCCAGTTAACTTACATAGCTGCAGTTATACGTCTTCGTCCTCAGTCGTCTGATCTTCGGCCAAGATGGTTTGTAGCAAACTGCCTTCTCGTTCCACCTAATCAAGCAGTGATTGTTTTAATGTCACGCGCTTTGTAACAATCACCACAGAGCCACTTGGGCAAAAGTCGCACAAACATTAAGTTCAGAAACTACTAACCTACAGGTGGAAGTGCCCGCGAGCTAAAACAACATGTTTCAAAAACCGTGCTACACGTGCGCGATGTTACGAACCTATCGACCTGCCAGTCTGCACCCGAGACTAAGCTGTATCATTCCCTACGTCACTCTTTCTCAGAAGGCTGTGGGGTTGTGGTTCCACTCAAACGTCTTTTCCTGAAAATGTTGCTTCAGCAGAAAGTAGTACCCCAATTTGTATGAGAAAAGATCGGCAAATCTTTACCTGGACGTCACCTTCAAAGAGATGAAGGAACTTGTGTTGTAGATCAATTTTCGACCGTTTTGTGTGCTTTGCGGTTTGTAAAAACGTAAAATACCGCAAACGTTCATGTTTCGTGTATTTTTTCTGTGCTAGCTTGTAAAGCCATGGGGGTTGGCTAGAGGGTGTTTTTGGCGCTTTTCTGCTTCAGACTTATTGGACCTTGCCTGTTGCCAGCATAATGCTACGCTGGGGCCCAGTAATGATTAATAGTGTAACTTTCTGTCTTATCTATATCCCACAATAGTTGACCTTGTTCTTCGGTATAGTCTAGGCTGGATGGATCAGTTTGTCCAAGATCTATCTTCCTATTGAAAATATCGTTCATTAAACATGTCCAAACAAGAAAATGTTTTGTTCGGAAGCAATGTCAATAAATTTTTAGATATTCAGCTTTGTCCTGAAGCTGAAACATCACACCACGTCTTCCCTCCGTGCTAGCTGGCAAACTTGTTATCAACAGAGTTCTTTGCTGAATAATGTGAAGTATATTTTCCCTTCTTTTTGGAAAGAAAGTTCTCAGTTAAGATTGTGTTGGTTTTCGTACCCACTTTTACTCTGTCGGTCAGAACAGCACCTGTGTTCCTTGAACTGCAAGTAAATTTGTTTTGTATTGCTCGGTTTATCATGTGTTACTCGTTGAACAGCTGTGCTTTCTTAGTTTTCTGGCCGAATTCAATCGACCTTTTATTGAGAAGCAAGTTCATTGTTATGTGATGAAGCAATCGTTGAAAATCTATAACCAATGTCTTCCCCTGGCCTAGAAACTAGATTAACTTGTAGACGTCCGAAGCGAGTACAGTGAAACTTCTTTGCCTTATCACCTTGAAAGTTTTTTATGAAAATTACTTGAATACTGTACACACCACTATCTTATGAAACCTGCATGTGCACATGAAAGTTGACCCCTCCAATTTCTTACAGCAATGCATGTCTGTCTCTGGTGCAAGAGCTAAAATACCACAGCCGATTTAACTGAGACAGTTTGATTTCTCGGTTTCAAAACATCAGTTTTGTGATAGAGGCAAGCATGTGGTCTCTTTGCCTTACCTTTTTGAAGCTGGAAGTTTTGCATACTGTACATCTCACACAATGAAAATGGCCCATTTCCAGTAGCTGTTGCCTAATGACATCGGTAACTTTAACTTTGCATACTTATTAACTAATGTTGGGTTGTGAAATGTTTGTTTGATACAGCTTGCGTTAATTTGTTTTTTCTTAAGGACCTAGTGCAGTATTGAGGATTGACCTGCCAAGCTCAGGCTAAATTGTAGCATTCCTTATGTCATTCTTTCAGGAGCCCATGCATTTTACGGTATGGCTCCAATCAAAGACCTTGAGACCTTTAATGGGATTGACCTGTCTTCAGCTGCTTGCACCAGACAGTTTTTGTATTTGTGAGTGAGGTGGAGTGGACCAGTTGGTGAACCAGTAGATTTGGGTCAAATTAATGCAGTTTTGCTGAATGCGCTGTGCAACCTGGTGGTGTGGCTACAAAAACTGAAATCGTTGGACTTTGATCAGACTGTAACCATGAGAAAAATCCACGCAAAATTTTTGTGGTAAAGCATAAGAAGCAGGTTAAGTTAGCTCAAATTTTTGCTATAGCGAAAAGCAGAATCCCAATTTGCACGGGAAAAGACAGGTAGACCATTATTTGGTGGGGAATTTCTAAGACCATGTTTCGACTTGCACAAACAAATTCGTATGATATTTTTCGCATCTTACGAGGCGATAAACACGACGCAAACAAAGCAAGCGGCCATCAACGGTTTTCATAACGTTGCCACGCCGAGCATGAATAACCTGCTGGTCGACTTCATCCTTATCATCTTGCGTTTCTTGTGCACGTCCGCCATCTAGCGCAAGGTCATTGGAAAGCATGCCTCCGTTTGGTGGAGACACCTGGTGCGAAAACAGATAGGTCCACCGACTGTTTCGACAACATTTGAAGCAACAAAAGCAACATACCACATCTCCGTTGCAACTTGCCGAGTCTGAATGTTGCCGTTCGGATTCAGTGTCGCTTGGCGCGGCATCGCGTTCTCGCTTTGTCGTTCTCTATTAGTAAAAGCAACATAACCGATTTTTTTATCTTTGCCGGATTGGTGCAAGGGTCAAACAAATTTGGAGTCTGCTATCTACTAAGTTATACGATAACCAGTGGCGTAAGGAGGTTAGATGGCGCCCGGGGCAAGAAGCAAGTTTGGCGCCCATGGTCGAACGTGAGGTCTTTCGGAAGCAAATGTACTGTATTGAAGAAAGTACTTGTGACATTGTTGGGATTTTTCAGCGCTCCCCGCAGTGATTCGGCGCCCGGAGAATTGTTCCCCCCTTAGCCCCCCTCGCTCGTGACGATAACTACTCTAGCGCAGAGAACAGTGACCCAGAAAATATTCAAATATTTGAATCAGAGCTGATGGTGCCTACTCTGATAAAATCGTGGTGTCTGCTTCTTGGATGTGAAAGGATTCCTTTCGATAGACAGTGTTCTTCAGCAAAGCTTAATCTCGGCTGTCTCCGAACCACCTCACTAAAGAAAGTACTGCGTGACCCTCTCTCTAACACCGCTGCATCTCCCTTCGCTGTCAACGTCATATTTTAATTGCATTCCGTAACATGTTTTTGGACCTTGCCTCCATTTGACAAAAACCTGCACTCCTTCGACTTACCTACTTAGTCTACCTTAGTCAGCTGCGTCCAACCCGCGGCCCGCATGTGGCCCAGTCGAAGGTTTTGTGCGGCCCAGTTTAGGTTTTCGCTGTAGTATAAGTGTCCTATATACTGACAACCTGCCCTTATTTTGACAATTTTAAATTCGACATTTTAATGCAGGTGGTCCTCAGTGCCGCTTTATCACGTCTGTTACCATTGCAGTTAGGATTTGAATGCTTTCAGTACATTAGCTTAAGCTAAATTTAGTTTGCTAAGATCAAAGTAAGCCATTCAATGTGCGGCCCTGGCCAAGACAGTGACATAATTTTTGGCTCAGTAAGCCAGTTGGGTTGGACATAGCTGACCTAAGTGGTACAGTTGGCTGAGCGCAGTGCCACCAAATCTGGTAGGCGGCGTTCGATTCCCGATGATCACACCGAAGTTATAACAAAGCCTTAATGGTTGGGCGCAAGAACACGGTTCACGCGCGGTGTTGCGATTGACTTGCCATCAGTGCAGCACTGTGAAAGCAGCCGCATGGCCCACGGCACCCACAGGCCACTCGTGGCACACCGAAAAGAGTACAAAAACGAGTATAATTGAACTAACTAAATACTTACTTTTCGCAGTATGAATTTAATCTTAAACGTTTTCTGGCAAAACACAATCATTGTTCATTTTTTCACAAAACGTCCAAGCTGTGGAACTCTCTTCCCAATGCGTTCCGAACCTACACTCGTCGGAAATTGTGGTTAAACGTTTTAGTTTAATTTTTGGTGATTCACATACTGCATGGCATTTACTCGGTTCCAATCTTCGAGCAACTTCTTTGCTATGCACACTCGCCTTGGTGACAGCCAAGCACCCTCAAACCTTCTCTCTGAAATAATATTTTGTCTAATGATGTTTTTTATTTCGCTTTGTGCCTCGACGTGTGTTTTCAAGTTGTTATAGCCAGGGTTGCGGAGTCGGAGGTAAAATATTCGACCTTTCCAAAATTTCCGACTCCCACTCCTTAACATAAAGGGAATGAAAATTGGATGTTAAATCAATGGAAATCGTGCTGCACAGCAAGAAATCTCTGTTTCAACAAAAGTTTCAAACGAAATTGTACCATTTCAACAGGAATTCCCCGTTTAAGAGTGTGATGTAAAAAACGATCCGATTGGACATCCGGAGTCGGACAAAAAAATCCGACTCGCGACTCCCAGTGTTGTTAGGAATCCGACTCCGACTCCACCCAAAAACCTCCGACTCCTTACAACTCCGAATAAGCAACCCTGGTTATAGCACGGGCAAATGACACTTGCAAGCTTCGACTGGTCTTCATTGGCCGTTGAACAAAATAAACGAAATGTATCGAAAACCAAACAAACTATGAAATACATACAAGGTGCTTTACGTCGCCGTTGGGCAACTTTGGTGGAGGCTGCGCTGGCCCTGGTAGGGGGTCTGCAAAAGAAAAAAAACTTGCATCTCGTCGCTACACGCGATACGCGTTATCAAGGAAACGCTTTGGAAAAGTACAATAGTTTGATAAATCAAATGCAACCGCAATTGATTTTGGAAGCTGCGTGGACATCGAGTTGAAGTAAATACAACCACAGCACAGCAGCTTCACCAAAAAGCAAAATCTGCTCACCTTCCAGCCTGCCAGGCTGCGATTCGTTTGACGACGAAATGGGGCTGGATGACTTCTCAGACAAAATGAACGTATCTTCCGGGTAGAGTTGCTGCGATCGCTGCTGCTCCTGGGATTCGAACCCAGTATCTCCCGATTGCGGCAAGCGTGCGCCTTCTTTGACCGGGGGTTGGACTCTTGCATGGTCACTCATACTGATAGGGAGTGACCCTACCGACATCCTAGGTCCTGAAATAACAAACCATAGTTGGTAGCAGTGAAGATGAAGTTGTTGTAATGGCGGCGCGACGTGGCAGAATACATCTGCAACTGTTCAATAGAAAGGAGTAATCTGAAAGGGTGCAGATGCCGGGTCAGGGAGGGAATTTATCCCGTGAACTTGAAAGGTAGTGAAAAATCGGGAAAGTATGGTTGCAGTTGGGTAAAACGCAATAAAAATTCGGAAAAAATATTTTTTAATTCAGAACACTACTAAAAGTAGTGTGATACTTGAGAAACAGAAAACTTGGCGAAAAAAGGCTAGCGTACAGTTACGTCATGGATTTTTGCTAAACTGTTTTGTAGTTTACGGATAGTTTTCTTATCCTTCTAAAGAAGGGACAAAAGTTTTTGCAAGAGGGCCACATAAACTACCACACAACAGTTCGAGGGCCGAACATCTTACGCACTGTGATTGTTTCGTGATATCTTGCATTCTACCAAATCAACAAGTTTTTCGTAAATATAATAATTTTTCATTATTAACAAACTGTCTGTACGTCATTTCTGCCACTGATCAACTCACCTGAGGTCGACTGTCGCGCAGATGACATCCTTGTCCCTGATCGTGACATCAGTTCGCTGACCGCGGGGGAAACGCGCGACCACTGATCGCGTCGTTTTTGGGCCAGGTAAGCCCGGGATTTAAAGGTGTCGCGTTGGGACAAGTCCGGTCCGGTCTGCAGAGCCAGTCCGCAGTCGAAAGCTCTGGGGGGGCTTTCGCGGCGCGTTTGATATTTCGTTATGTCAGCAGATGGCAACGGCAAATATGTCACCAAGTTCTGTCGCGACTGAAACGCAAAAACTCTGTTATTCGAAACCAGCGAAAACAAAACTTTAACCACACTCGCTGTGGTTGGCAGAGAGTTCAACCTACTGTGTTCATATACACGGGGTATTCGACGCAGTCGCCCGAGATCGTCCTGCTTCCTCCAGATTGTTCGTCTTCTTCCTCTTGCTCCGTAAGAATGATGGGATAGAAGTACAGTCGCGGACAAGGCTGGACAAGGGTGGTTGAATTGTCGCGAATATCCCGCGTGAAACATCCTGGAAAAATTCAAGTCACATGATTTGATCACGACAATGAAATATTGGCCACAATAGCATTGCCTGAATGTACACGCTCTCAACGTCGCAACTGCCGCCTCGTAACTTTCGCAATTTTTCACAAAAAATCAAACATCGGTTTGAAGTCAGATATCACGCCGTTATTTCCATCCATTGGTTAAGGGCATGGCAGTTGGGAACAGACATTCCACAAGCTCTGCTTAAACTCGGTCCCTTAAAGGCCGTGTCTGAAAAGCTAGTCTTTTCTTTCCGCTCAAATCTTTGAAAACGTTAAGCAAGCAACCATCTGACCTCTCTCTTCATCCCAACGACAGTTGATGACGTTTACGTTCTCCAGGTACATCCCGGCCGTGTGCTCCATTACGTCATCACCGTTCCGCACCACTGAGCACCCCACCCGTACCTGTAAACAGGTTACTTTTGCGTGTAACAGTCGTCTGTACCATAAAACTAGAGGTGAAAGCCATCAAGCGGTGTTGATGTCGACTGTTGTTGGTATCGACCACCTTTGCATTTTAAGCCGAAACAATATTTTTGAAATATCGTCAGTCAGTTTGACTTGTCTTGAAAACAGTGGTTTGGATCATCTTCTGCAAAGGATACGTGAACGACTGACAGAAAGTAATGAGGTGATGATTGTTTACTTTTTTCCAAGACTCAATTACGCTTTTTTCAATTATAATTACACGTCTGCAAAATTGTCAACCGCGGTTATAATTGCCTTTACTTCGCAAAAATGTTGATCAAATTAAAATGACTTGAATTCCTAATTACATTTCAATTACAGTGGGTAAAGTATGGAGTCAAGCGTGGGTTGATCGTTAACCTGTGTCAAACTTTTTTGAACTCTTGAACGTTTTCAACATCAGTCAACCAATTTAAGCTCGCCCAAGACGGTTCTTCTACGCGCGAATAACGTCCCCAGTAATTCATTAGCCAACCACAAAGCCTAGTCTAGCCAACTCAAATTATTATAGCCTGTAGGCAGTGCTCTGAAAAGCATGTTGCAAATGACAAAAACGAAAAATCAGTGTACCATCAATGAATTTAAATACAGCAACTTCAACCACAATTACTCGATTTGAAAAAACTGCAAATGCAACAATTATATTCAAATATAATGGACTCCGTCACTGGTCAGACGAATATAAATATCGTTCCGCCACATTCACATTTAAATAGCACATGAATTTCTTCGACGACACACGCCTGTACCTGGTCCATTGAAGTTTCGTGTGCTGCGGCTGCCTCACTGCACAAAGCCATCAGCAACGCTCCAGGATTGACCAGACCACCGAGCCACACTGACGTAACAGGTCCCTGAGTAAAAACACGAGGTAAGCAGAGATTTCTTCGCAAAATTTTCCGAACTTCTCCCACGCAGTGAGCTATCTGGATAAAAACCATTATCCAATGGAAATAACAAATGCTAAGCAAGTTTAAGATATTTACTTGCCGTACTGGCACAAGCAGACACAAATGAAAGTAACCAAGAAACAGCGAAAATCGAAAAATATTGCAAAACATAAGCTCACTCGGTCATTTTACGAATCAGCTGCTCCTGAAAAGTTCAGAATCTTTCAGAAGTGAAAAAAACGCGGAAGAAAAATTAATTTACGATCTACGAGAACACCAAGCGTGTCGACAAAAGAAAGGTTTGTTTGGAGCGCGATGTGTTTGAATAGCAAAAAAGGAAAAAATCACCCACAACGTGCGATACGTTCAGCATGTCAAACACCAGGAAACAAACTTCATCTTTACTTACGTTTAACGATTTGCTTAAATTTTCAAAGCACCAAGCAAGTCACATCACAGTAAGCAGGGTTTCACACGACACCAAGAAATAAACATACCACTGGCGTCTTGCCATCGACTGGCACCATTCCGCTTTTGACCCACGATCTCATTTGAATGTACCGTTGAGCTACGTCATCCAGCCACGTCAGAAGCACGTGAGTGTTTGGTATTTCGTAGGGATGTTGCCTAAATGAGGCAGTTGAGAAGATTCGGCTAAACCGGCTAAAAGCTGCTTCACAAAATTAAAGAAACAGCCAACGAAGCAACAAAACACTACAGGAAAAAGTTATATTTCTCGTTAATCGTGAATAAATCATTTGCAACGTGGCCAGAATCCACTTTACAAACATGGACGCTAGATAACGCTGTTGCGTGGGTTAAGAGATGAAGTTTGTTTATTTTTCTAGCTTTTAGCCAGTGATCTCAACCAGCAGACTTCAAAACCGCAGTGAGATGATACCAACACGTAGGGCATTGATGTTGAAATCCAAACAAAACGAAATACACGAAGATAAGTGGTCAATACCGGCATAACATAGTTTTTTCGGTGGACAAGTACTTTGCTAAGTTCGCGTTTGCAATGACCCATGTTTAATTGTGTCTGAAAATAACTCCTAAATTTTAAGAATACGCAAAACGAAAAACATTTGATGTATTGAAAGTTTAAGCTGCACTTGTGTCATATCGCAGAACACAGATGCGTGATGCATCATGTTATTCGAAGAAGATTAAGACAAATACACAGAATAAGCTGAAAATACGCACCAAGACTGAGGCACTTCCTCAGCGTACAGCGCCTCTGCCGTCGCCTGCAGGTCAGATGGCAATTTGTAATCGGTGGTAGTGAATAGGTGTGAGCGTAACGCGTGCAGTTGTTGCCGGGCGATGCACATGCAACGGTTGAACCATATGCACTCCTGCAGCAGAACAAACCTGGGAAAAAGTAAAACATTCCTCAATTTTCATGAAAACGTACGTTTGTTACATATAATTTTACGAGGGGTTTTCGTTTACAGCAGCGCTGTGCTGTTTCAGCTCAAATTTACCGTTTTCCGAAGTCGCAAACAATAGTTTACTGTGGCAACCCCAAACTGGTCAAGTCTCCCTAAAAACGTTTGCGCAACAGAGATTTCGTACCCATTTCAGTCACCGTGGAAACCGCTTTGACGCTTGTTATAGTTTGAAGTCGTGTGCGGTGGAACGTTTGCAGTATGAACGGCAGGTTTTCTCAACACGGTCAATCGGTAAATCCCACTACAGTTGCATTCGACACTTTAAGTATCAACGTAATGCAGTATTAAATCTTCACAAATGTGGACCAAGTTTAACTAGGAAATCTCATGGGAACTTCGAGTCCGAGATTTTGTTTCACTAACAAAAACATGTTTATCTCACAATCCATTCCAAATTCAGGAAGGTACATGACGCTTTCTCTGTATTTCAATGCCAGTAATTTCACGTAACCATTTATATCGTTGCAAACTTGTAAATACGCGCACGACAGAGTTGATGAGAAATATTTCGCAGTAAACGATTTGAGTGAAGCGAGTTTAAAGGTCGTGGCCATTTTTAGAACATTTCCACGACAAACACCAGCAACAAAAATCCTCGAAGTCATTGACAATCGCTGAGAAAAGGGCTCAATCCCAACCAGCAAAGTAAACGACCGTCTACCCGATTGACTCCGGCATGTGCGGCAGGTCCAGCTCTTGAATGCTGAGCGTTGAAGGACGGTGATACGGGAAGTCGAACGACTTGAGACTAACACGGTTTACATGTCCCAGTTCCAACAAGGGCGGGAGCTTTTCGTTGCAGACGTCGAGAACATTCTGTAGGGCGGTCAAGGACAACCTGGGCCTGGTGATGTCTCCGGCACTGCCAGGAGACAGCAGGCTGGACTCGTAACCTGCGAAAGGTACAGCAAACTATCAAGAGCATTTCAGCGTTGGGCGTCGAAAGGAGGCCTTTCCCTTGGATTTTGAAATCTGACATTTTTCTATTAAACTTTTAGCAAAAAGAGTTTTTTCCTTTGTTTCGAGTGGGTAAAATTGAATCTCACCATTTTTGTCCCCCGCTGAAATATCCACTATTGCCCACCCCCTTGAAAAAATCCTTCCGAGGCCCATGATTTCAGCGTCGGAACATCGCATGCATGAAATACACAGCATATACACCTATGTTGAGGAAAAATTAGAGGAGCATGAAGTTTTACAAAGTCGCTGCAGCAAAAAATATCATCTACACTCATTTCGATCATGCGTCTGCCATACCTGGCTCTTGCAGAGCGTTAAACAAATGCTGCATTTGCTCCAAAATTTTTTCTCCATTCTGTGCCGTCTGCCACAAGTGGGCGCTTGACGGAAGAGAGAGAGCGGAGATGACGTCCAGATCGTCGGGCAGCTTCTCTCGCATCCATGTTGAATAATCTGGATAAACACAAAACGCGGTTTTAATCTTTTATTACAAAGGCAAAAAGAACGCGCATTGCAAGCGAACTTTGCGCACAGCTCATTCTCCTTACCACTGCACATAATTGGTAACGTCACAAAGAGCTGCTTTGCTATTCGCGGTATATGACTTCAATGTTTGTTAGACACCCGATAAATTGAACATGAGGAACAGTGGAGTATAAAAAACACCGTTCGTGTACCTTCGTAAAAGATCGTCTGATGGTTGTTAAGTTCTGAGGCAGTTGGCTTTTGGTTGACCTCAAATAGTTGACAAACGTTTTCGCAAGCACGTATGAAAATCCGGCTACTGATATTACAGCTACTGTCAGCGAAAGTATTGGATGGCACGAAAGCGCATACGTTGTGAAAACAGCATCAATGTCCTCAATGTCGATTGCAATACTAGTTCAGGCCGATCCAGGTTTCTCTGAAACCTGTCTTTGATGAATAATGTCTTGGAAGGGTGATTTCACTCGGGTTTACCTTACCCGATAATCTTATAGTGGTAAAAATGCAGGAACAAGCAAAGACATTATTTCGGAATACTCGGTCATGCAAAACGTTTCACCCTATCAGTCATGACGATCATGAGTAAATTCATCTCGAAAACGCAGCATACTGGAACCGACAACAAATTAAATGAAATAAAAAATCAAGAAACGCTGCGAAAATCAGTGTCTTGCTCTTTTCGCGTTAAACACATCGCATTTGACAGTGACCATAAGCAACAAGATAGAAATATATGCTTTACCGGCTGGAGCAACATCTGGTGGAGGGACGGGCACAGTGACGTCTTTGAGCTGAATGTACTTTTGACCTTGCATTGATTGCGATTGGCGAATCACATTATCGAAAAGTTCGTCCACGTAAGACTGCAATGAAAAGAGTTAAGCAGTTAGAGAAAAGCACCAACAACCACAGTTGAGAGCCGCAGGTTTGATGGTTGCCAATGATTTGTGTGAAAATGGCTCAAGAAACGTAATATCTATAAGTGATCACCGTTTCCGATAAACCATGCGCTTACTGACGAGGTTTGAAAGAGAACTAAGCGTCTTTCGCTTTCACGCTGCAATCAAGCAATTTCCAAGCTAGGTTTAAGCAAGCTCCATTATGGCTAAAATACCATCTTTGGGTGGTTTTTCGGCAGATGTCTACAGACGTTTCATTTGCTTTATGTACATGGACGTGATTCCGAAATAACGACGGCCCGAAAATATCGAGTACATGTGGAGTAACTTTGTTTATTATTGGTTGGAGGGTTAATGCATATCGAGTGAGATTTATTGAAATCCAAAAATAATTTCTGTTTTTATCCAAACGTGATACATTCAGTGTTTTAAAGTACTTCTATATTCACGGTTAAGTTTTGCCTCTCCCTTGAAACAGCAGACAAAAAGGGTATTTATTCTTAAGCGAAACTCGTGTCTTCCTTGCTTCAGATAGCGCAACAATGAGAATGCCAAGTCAAAGTTCCTTCCAAGACAAACTTTGTGGGGATATTTGGCGATGCGTGTGACACACAGCAGCCAACACTTTTTGCGCACGACACATACCAGGCAGTCAGGGCCGGCCTTGAAGCCTATGCAACCGATGCAGCTGCATTGGGCCCCGCGGCATGGTGGTTGGGTAGGTTGTTGATTTTTGCCAGATACTCTTTGCGCTCGAGAAATGTAAGAACGGCTTATTAATCTCATTCTTAACAAACAATTATCTCGTTTGCACGAAAGATAAAGTTCCTTTAATTATCGAACGTCACCTCTCATATCTGAGCTCCACCATCTGCCATTTTTTATGGATCGCATTTGATTGTTACTAGTGCAAGATAAGGCTGTAGTCGACCTACAACTATTGCAAGCAAGATGTTGTGCAGTGATTCAACTCGGAATGAACGGGTCAAGATGAGTGTCTGTCTTATCAACTTTGATGGCAGTTCTGCTGACGTAACGTTGTTCAGTTCTCGAAAGATCCTTCTGCTTTTGAAGGTTTTAGTTGGTTGGGGGTCATTTGCATTTTAACAGAGGCCTACAGTTTTGCTTCATGTCAGATTTTAACATAAGGTAGATTAAATTTTCTCATATTTTGTTAAAGCAAAATTAACTTTATGATATTTAAACAAATGAAAAAAGATGAAAGGTTGAACCCGTGCAAGCCAAAAATCTCATGCAAACCAGCGGAAAATTTTGTGAAGTGTTTTCCCCCTATTTTTCGTCCACAAAATTGTTTCGCGTTTTTTGTTGGTTGTGCAAGTACTTTTATCAATTTCCTCCGCACGAAACTTCTATTGGGTTTTGCCTATCTGCGTGCGTAAATTAGTAGAAAAACCATATCTTCGAAGTCCAGGCTCAAAAACGTGAAGGCACTTCAAGCTGCCCTGCAGGAACGAAGCAAGGCAAAAAATGTGAATGTCATCCAGCACACTCCTTCCTGTTAATCACTGTATTGGGTGGCTGCAAGCTTCTATTTCATCAATCAACCATGCGCATTACATCTTGTGTTTGGTAATTTGTTTCTACATCTGTAAAGTGGTAGTTGTACAATCTTTATACACAACATTTCCAAATCACAATTGGGGAACTTTGGACGGATGCATGGGTTGCTCTCTTGTGAAGTTTGGCTCTTTTCGTGTATTACGTCATAAAGCGGATAGTTGATAGCAGGGCTGTGGAGCCGGAACTCAAAATTTAGGCTCCGGCTCCAACATCTAGTTTTTGTCCCCGGCTCCAGAAAATTTGGTTTGTTTCATTTGTGCAACTCGTTTGCCCCACGAACTATGTCTGTGGAATTGGACTCCCAAATTTCAGGTTCCGGCTCCACCACCAAAACATTTTGGTCCCGACGCCGCCTCCACAGCCATGGTAGACAGTGCGTCCAGACTTTACAGCACCTTCATACAAGGGCGCGTCTATGCTTATGGTTACCGAAAGCGAGAAACGTAATCAATTAGCAGTTTTTTCCAAGTCAGTCGTTCTTCGGACGAAAGTGCCGTTCAACAAGAGTGAATTAATTATATCGTAATTTCAATTCCCTTGCCAGTTGGGTTTGATTGACATAACTTTGCACTTGCGCTCGCCGCTCAGATCCTCATTGCAGAGCTTCCTTTACAACTTCCGGCTTAATTACGAGTGGTAGCGGTACACTGTCTTTTGTCCCACAAAGCAGCGTGCTATTAGTCATAAACATGGACGTCATTACGGGAAGCATAAGCAATGCCCCCGCCCAATCTAAATAAAAGAAACTGTTGTGTTATCATGTACATAGTATACAGATAAACTTCAATAATAATCTGCCGTTTTTTGGCTATTCATACATTTATTTTGCTAAAACAGCTTCATCAAAAAAGATCCTAGCACGGTTGACTGAGCACGATGACGTCATAACACCGCTCCTAAGAGGGGCCCCGCGCCCAGGTCTTGCATTGGGCCCCGCGCTTGCTAGGGCCGGCCCTGCATGCAGAAAATTTTTCTCGATGAAGGTTTGAAACTAAGTTCGCTTTGTTTCAAAATATTTACCGATGCAAATCGCGGTTTTTCAAATGCCAGAAGGTTTTTATTCAAAATTTCCGGTGCATCTGGCAAAGACGGCGATAGAAAACAGCGGGCGCACTAATTTACGAAATCATGCCAAACATTTCGCGGTTGACGCTGCATAATTTTGCGTGAGTGTTCGCCAAGTTGGGAAAAAAATCAGATGTGAAGCTGTTCGCCATACCTGATCGACGTCAGACGTGATGACGTCCGCGTAGAGTTGCTTCAGCAACGAATGAAAATCGTTCCCTGCAAACAACAGCCAATTAACGCATAACAAGTTTACAATNGTGGTGGTGGTTGTAATGNCTGTGATAGTGGTTTTGCTGGCAGTGATGATGATAACTATCATAACAACTNGCGTCTGAAAGCACTTATCCTAAACAAAACAACCGTCCGATCGGCATAAGACAGTGATACATTTATCGTTTCCGCACATCAACGTCAAACTCAGCGATGTTGGTTCTGACACGTTTAAGTCACCTATTACAGCATTTCGTTGTTCATAATATCTACCTTCTGTAGCGTACAACAGCGCTTGATTCAAAATAGACATTTGTAGTGGGTATCTTCTGTGGTTGCCATGCCAACCAAACGACTGGCGCGCCAACAGGACAGCGTGACAAATAGCGATGGAGAACATCATCCCTCGGGTTTTTTCTTTACTGTCGCGCCATTGCACAAGAGTTTCCTGGTCGATCTGTAAAAAAGTGTGTGTGTCGTTTGTAGGTCGCCAGGGTCTTCCTTCCGATTTTATAGTTAGGGTTTTATCAGGCAACTGTTCTTGGAACGGTTGCGTCAAATTAAATAAATCCTCACCTAGGCACTCACAGTGTCAAACGATTTAAGCTATTTTTCGTCATTAAAAATTGAAAAAATATTTCGAAACAAAACAAAATTACCGGCATTAAACTTTGCTGCGGAATAGGCACAGGAGCTAAAGGTTAAAACAACTCGCACATTTCAAGCATACGCTCCACGACAAAGAATGGAACTCTTATTAACGGTGCAAGGTCATTTAATAAAAAAATATGTGCGTATTCTGCAAACAAAAAAGGAAAAAATTGTAAAACGACAACGGTTTATTTGCACCTGAGAAAAAGTCGCAATCAAACACGACTTGAGTACAGAACATGGCGAGAGCTCCAGCGAACTGGGACCATCATTCTGTAAAAAATTTACAAAATCATGTGAAATTTAATAATATGTTCACAATATGTGTTAGGTGCAAACAGAACAAGTTTAGTAATAAGCAACACACTAGTTCAGAAACATTTCAAACGGACTAGAATTATCAGGAAACAGCGGCGAAAAAATGACAAGATATTCAGTTCCTTAATATTAAACATATGTAGCAGTTTGTCCATGAGGAATCAAAACATACTGCATGAAAACTAGGAAGTATAAAAAGCAACTGCAAGCAAACATTTTGCAAGAGTTCAAACTTTGAGGCCCGGGGTACGATATATTCGTACTATGAAATCGGCTTAAAACCAGCAGTTGTCAGTTGCCTTACCAACGCCCTAGCTCTTCCGCTGATTGCGCTAGAGAACTGTTCAAGGGCTCAAACGGATCGGACAGTCTTCCAGATTGCACTCGAAAAAAAATGTTCGGTTGGGGGGTGCGGATTTTTTGTGAGTTACGTCATAAGTGATGTAGTTTTTGGGCCATTTTGGCTCATGTTGCCTGGCCTAGGGCCCAACCGCTAGGCCAAAGTATTTCGCTGAAGTTTTCATTGGAAACTAGGCTCGAGTCCGAGTCTTTTGAGC
>JGI24158J21664_10000348_pt1 | contig 39888 bp, 21 predicted proteins | sample Ectturendosymbi3_FD_21664 | JGI IMG/M metagenome (IMG submission 21664) | reverse complement strand
GCTAACACTGCCAGATCCTTGCGCTTTTTCTTCTTAGAAGCTTTGCGCTTTTCATAGCTCCTGATGTCCTGATGGCATTACAGGTTTTGGCATCGCGCTAGCTAAACGCCGCAATCTCGTTTTATGCTCTTTCGTTCTACGAATCGACTGATTAAAGCTTTTTCTGACGGACCACCCAATAACATGTGGTGTAAATGGCTTGAATAGCTTCATGTGCTTGTGATGCAACACAGGGATAGTAACCATCGGAAGAAAAGTGCGTTTCCACCACACGTTACCCTTTATGACGAAACAAAGCTGCAGTTCGGTTGCCGTGACCTCGAGACTGTACCAGAATTTCGGGATCATTAATACCATGGTTGCCAGTTCTGATATTTTAACATAACATTAGATGTGATGTTCTCAGTTAAATTTCTGATGCTTTGGCGACAAATCTGATGTTAACCGGGTTCTTGTTTTTTTCCACATTTCCCCTCATTTTAGGACGAAAATAAGTTAGATTCATGATTTTTAAGTTTCTTTCTTCAATCTCTCACCCTAATCAGTGGCGTAACTAGAGGTTTGACCCAGGTTTGAAAGCTTAGCTGAAAGGGGCCCACTGGTCACTGTAGGGGGCCACCTAGACAAAACTCAGAAAAAATGTTAAGAAAGTTAGTGAATCTCTGGATGTCGTGGATGTCTGTACAAGATAAAAAAAACGAAAAAAAACGAAACGCAAAAAACAACAACCTAAAGAATACTAAATATCAAAATGTCAGCTGGAAGGGGCCCAGTGTTTACATTTAGCTTGCCAGGGGTGAGGGCCGCCCTTTTCCCCGCTGTCAGCTAAGCTACTGACCTTAATGTGTGTTTGGTTATCGTTTCGAACTAAAGAAGCTCTCTTCATGAGACTAACATTTTGCGTAAATTATAAACGACTTCTCCAATTAATGGCGATATTTCGCTCTCTTTCGAATTCAACGAGGGTACTCACGCTTTGCTAGGTTTGTTAATAGAAGCATTTAGCTTGTGTGAAACCGTAGCGTATAAATTTGACGTCATCTGATGTTGAAGAAGGCAACAATCTGATGTTAACAAGACTGACCCCAGTGGCAACATTGATTGATACTAAACAACAGTCAGCAACCACTAGCTTTTAGCACACAAATAGCAACATTTTCGTGACATTTGTGCAATAGGCGTGATGCACTTGTAGAGGGTTATACACATGCCAAAAGAACGATTATTAGGAAAAAGTCACCAGCGAAATCAAATATATTTACATTGAACAAAACCGAAAATACATATAGGCTATTCAATAGCGATTACGAAAACTGGCAGACAGTCAAACTTGTAGAGAAATCAGTTGCTGTTGGGGGCCTTGATACTTGACGCAACATAGGAATATAATATAGAGTTGTATTCTTGCATCGCTTCTGAATCACGAAATCTTTCCAACGAGTATTTTATTTGAAACAAATAAATTTCATCACGGGGGGCCCCCTTGCCTCCGTGCCCCCCCCCTTAATCCGGCCCTGGTAGCAAGACATCAACAGTGAATACCTAGAAGAGACGTTTATCCGTATTGCCCTCCTCTGCTGAAAACCATGGGTGTTTTTCGGCTGGCCAAAACTGCTTGATTGTTTGTGGTTACATTTCAATATCAAAATTATTTTACTGACAATTAGATTACTCAAGTTAATCTGAAAAAATGTTCCTTAGATTTGTTTTTTAACAAAGCAGATCCTGTGAAGTGAAGTAGGACATAAACTAAATGTAACAAGTGATGAAATCTGAGAGGACGCGAGATTTTCAAAATATATTATTCACTAGATTCCTCCGATCTTACAGTACATTATTATCGACCACTACAAATATAGTTGAGCTGGTGAGGTCATTCCACTTCAGCAACTTTGTTTCAGCGAATGCAAGTTTATCGCAAGCGTATGCCTATTTGTGCCATTCCGTATCATTTCAACGAACTACTAGCTTCTACTTTTTTCTCCACCTCCACTTGTCGATGCTGCTCGCCATCGCGTTAGCTTTATTCGGCCCTCAAGTTTTGCCAACAACGTAATTATTCAGATAGTAGTGTATGACAACAGCCTCTACACGGCATTTCGATTACCATCGAGTTTCAAATACGAGTACAGAGCATGTAAGGGTGTTTGCTACATAGCTTGCCTTCTACAGAGAAGGGCTTAGTATCTTGCGTTTGATTTACTAGAGGTTAAATGACTGAGTTTAGAAAATAACGAATTTTGAAGTAGATTCATGCTTACAAGTCTTACTAGTTTCATAGAAATTTTATTGTTGATGAATTGGAGAATAACTATGCAATTCTGAGATCAAAAATCTGTACACAAATATCAAAAATCTGTCGACAAATGCTACACTGAAACCATTTTGGCAATTGCTTTGCCTTGTTTTCCAACAGTGATATTGCTATTTGCTACTGTAAATAATAGCGGAGGATTGAGGAAAAACTTGTGACAGCTTGCAACAGCGAGATCGTTTGCCTCATAACAAAACAAATGGCTGATTCATACCAAAGCATGAGTTTGTGTTAAGCTCTCAAGGTTTGCCGTAAAAATTCTGCACAATAATGTCGTTTTTAAAGTTTTGCAAATTGTACTAATGTGTGTAACACATCCTTGTTGATTTACGATGGTATAGTCACTGCTGTCATCAACGATCTAAGTATTCAGNGTGCTGTCAGCAAGCTAGATCGAGGTTGAAGGTTGCAAGAATGTCATCGTGGAAACGACACAGCCTGANAGCAAATGTGTGGCTGGGATTGAGTGTTTCAGAAGTGGAGGTCTTGCCTATGGTTACCTACGGTGGTTAAAGCTTTTCTGCAGCATTTTCCTACCACTCACCTGGGGTAAAGTATAATCAGGAGCAGATAGTAACAGAAAGTAATAGCTTGCACACGCTTTCAATTTTATGTAATACAAGAACATGAGCAGTAGATAGAGCATTAAAAAGCAGTAGAAACAGCAAAAAAGCAGTAGAAATAGGATTCACAAGTTACACATCATAGAAAATACTTGCCCTCTACCCCAGATTTCGGCGACTGATCCATCAAAGCAGCGATTTCAAGCTCTCACTCCCAGTTCAACTATATTCTTATTTTTGGTAACGCTTTATTATCCGCGTCTGTGTCGAGAGTTGGACAGCATTCAACCTTTCGGACACATTTTGTTCAGTGTTACATTTGAGGTTTGTTTTTGTTGTTATACCGCGGTTTCTTTGCTATCTTTTGTTATATGTGCGAAACCGAGGCACGTTCCTATGTAGATAAGGTTGCATGAAATATATTTTCATACCGGGTTCAAAACTAAAATTACTCCTGGATGAAAACATGCAAACAAACTAGACGATTATAAAGTTCAGACAAAATTGTTTCCAATTTTTTTTTGCACTTGTGGTTGGCAGGAATTTTTAAGGTTTGACCTTGATGGCTGCAAAGATATTTTGAGAGACTCCAACGATTTTATCTGAATATCGAAATGGTCGTCAAGTAAGGTTATAGTGTATTTTCATGGTGGTAGTAAAGCGAACTTCTACTGTATTTTGAGAGACTGTTGGAAAAATTAGAGAGACCGTTTCGGTCTCACTGGTGGTAGGTATCATCACAAATGAATAAAACGTATTTTTTGGATTGCGCCAAGGTATTTCACAGTTTGTATTTCAATCAAAGATCTAAGTTTAGGTTTACGCCAGTACTTAAAATCACGGAATCAGTAGCCTAATATTTTTTTGTTCCTAATTTAGCATTGTTCGTCAAAGTTTGCTTGTGATGCTTTTTGCGTAATTTTGCTTTTTGCTTAAAACTTGGACCATGAAATATTTTCAATTTGCAAAATAGTGTAGTAGCGTCCAATAAAACTTTCATCACTATTTTTTCTTTTTGCAAAACTGGTAGAGTAGAAAAACAGAAGCAAGGTAACTTTCGCTTGCTTTTCCACTGAAAAACTTCTGCAGTCAAAGAACAAGTTTATGATACCTTGTACGTAGCTGTGCTAATACTTCATTTGAGTTTAGCAATTGTTGATCATTCTTCTGACAAACATTATGCACAGATTTAAAGTACATTTTTATGCGGCTTTAAATCCTTTAAACCTTCCAAAAATATGGCCAGCGCCGGATTCAGATGGTGGGAGGCTTGGGGCCCAGGCGTGGTGGGAGGCCCATGTGCGGATTCAGAATCTTTAGGTGGGCTAGGGGATGATCGATGAAGTCACTAGTATTTAATACTTATGACGTAATCTTGTGACGTCACATTTGTTCACTCATGTGTAACAAAACTTTCTGATGCAACATGATATTTGACAATGATCAGCGATTTGTGAAACTGTTGCAAAACCGGTCACCAGAAGCAAAACAGCTTCTGTCAACTACTTCGCCATTGTTGGGGTGCATTTCCCGGGCGAGTTTCTGTCTTTTCTGTGTTGTGAAGCAACATAGTTTAAAAATAACTTTTCATCACAATGTCAAAGAGAACCTGTGTCATTTTTCAACCAATACTCCTGCATTTTTTCTGCTATATTAGCTGACTAGAGACCGATATCTTTGCCTCTAGTGATATCGTCAGCCATCTCATTTCTCGTGCTTTTCGATGATACTTCTTAACGTTCTTCTGCTACTGCATCGCTGGTTAAACTAGGTCTATTGTTGTCGTTGCGTCTATCTCAGTCTGTAAAAACATGTTCTTCGATTTTCTGTTCTCTTAAAAGTTCCGCAGAAATGTCTCCGTCTCACTGTCACTGTAAAATAGTAACTTGCATGTTTCTTGACTTAGCTGCAACTTCTTCCTCTCTCATTTTTGTTTCTTTTGCTTTTTTACGTTTTTAGAACCACATGGATAAGTTCTACACTTGTAATGGTGACGATCCCTTATTTTTCTGTCCACATTTGTTTACAGAGCTGCCATATTTCAACAGAGTTGCCATATTTTCTACCATATACAAGCTCAACAGAGCTGCCATATTTTATCACAAAAAGGGAGTACAAATTTTTGGGTGTCACTTACTTGACTGTATTATCTACACTTAACAAGTCAAAAAAATAGTCCTATAAATTTTAAGCATTGAAGTGAGACATCCAGTGTAGACGATGCTTCAGTCAAAACACACAAAACAAAATCCTTATTTACTTGTCCTGTTCAGCTCATGAATATTTTGCAATTTCCTTCAATTTCTTAAAAATGTAGAATCGACATTGACAATATTATGAAACTGCTTGCATGAAAGATGTTTCAAATTGCACACCAGCTTTAATAGACTTGAAACTGGTTCAACCAGAAAAATTTTTCTTTTTTTTTAGGTGTGTGGCTGCATCAAGGAAAAAATCGTTCCACATTAGCGTAATGAGCCACAATGCTGAAGTAAAACTGTGCAATCTTTATCAGTTTGCTGAAACATTCAATGGTATTGCAAGTTGCAAAATGTTTTTCCCATCTTTCATGTTCCATCATTTTACAATAAATTGCATTTGGTTGATGTTCTTTCTCTATGAACTCAAACACATTTTGGTGTTGGTCAAGTAGTTTACTTCAGCTTCATCGATAGAAACGTCTCTATCAAGCAGAAATTTCGTTCTCGCCCACTTCCAACAATCCAAATTTAATACTGTATAAATATGTTGCACAGCCCTTTTGCCACTCGAAACGCTTCACTAGTTGTGTGTCTACATAGTTGCGCAGTTGCATGCGCTCAGTGCGCAACAAGACTAACATTTGCTCAACGTATAATTTTCTAAGATGGAACAGTGCTCACATGGTTCATCATTTTCCCATTCAGTTGCTTGCAAACGGAGGAATCTAGTCAAAGCATTTAAATTCAGCAAAAAAGGTGGTCCATTTAGCCAGATGTGCAACACAAGACTTGTACAATCAGATACATCTGACATGAATAAATCACAGTCATGAACCTTGCCTTCTCTGAGTTTTCTTAGCGCTGATTTAACTTGGCTTGATATGTACGTCTCATTGTCTCTCTTGGATCCTTGCCTTCACAGTGGCGAAACACGATACAAACTCAACAATTGACGCTTTTGACTACTCAATATTCTGAACTCGCTCATCAAATTATTTAGCAACCACAAATGGTTGCAAGTATCATAATGTGTTAAACAGAGGTCGCTGAGAGAATTTCCAAAAAAATATTTCAGAACAACAGTTGGTTTGTAGATGGACAAGAAGTGTGAATGTGAAGGATTTTTCTCCAAAAGTTTAAGGAAGCACACTACATTTACCGAGTAGGCTTACGAATAACTGACTTGATTACACTGTTATTAAATGGCAGTAAAATGTTTTAGAAAAATTTTTGTGTGAATTCGGATTGATTCCAAATATTTTGAAAATAGGTCGAGTTATTCACAAATCTTCAAAACTCGAAGTCCTATCCTGGTAAAAAGTATAAATTCGTGGTCAACGCATCCAAAATTTTTGACGGCAGTTGCATTCACTGAAGAAAGCCGAGTTTATTGGAAAAACGAGGAACGAATTGACTGTAGTCAATCATTGCATCAAACGATGTTACCAAAAGCTGAATAGCAATATTTCGTGTTCATTCGAAAGCAAAGGTAGCTTGCTTTTTCTCGAGGGACATCAGTTTCTAAGTGTAGACTGTTTAAGTTTGTAAAGATGTGATTCACGAGCACTATTAAATCACTTCTATTTCTAGAGGCCAAACATATCTTCTTGTATGTTTGCACGCTTTAAGAAAAGGCTGAAGTATAGAGCTTTGGTCTTAGCTTTCAAAACTTTATTTTGGGCTTGACTGCATAGGGTGTTGTAGACATCACATGAATAACCTAAGCTCTTCCCAATACATCTCAGGCCCTAAGTAGACATTTACGTGTGGAGCTACAATACTTACAGAACAGGTGGCACAGGATTGAAATCTTTAAAGCACCAAACGCGAAGGCAGCCACTGTAACTGAAGTTTTCTGGGGCTCTGACCTGACCAACTCAGCGTTTCTTAAATGTACAGTAAATATTTAAAAACCTATTTGCTGAGAGGGCCATGACTTTGCAATTTGTTCACTTTTGAAAGGTAAGGTATGCATGCTAAAAGCGATAAGTTGTTTAAGCCATAACGTCCGATCGGGCTGCACCGAGTGCATTGTTTAGTTCAGTCAGTGGTTCCCATACTTTTTTAAGCGCGACCCAAATCTGAGTTTAATGAACATCTCACGACCAAAGCCTAAAACATCGAAAAAATGTATTTTACATTCTTAGGAAGCGAAAATGTTTCTAACTACTCTACTACTAGATAGCTAAACTTTCATACTGTCAATCCTTACTATCAACCCTGATACTCCACTGACCTATTTACTGAACTATACTCTGCTCCAAAATACTTCCGTAATCAACAAATCTTGACTTAGTAACTAGCTGGCTAGTTACGGCTAGTAGCTGCGCTGCCATTGGAACTCTCGGAAAACCACTTGTGATGCAATAATCCAATTTTAATAAGACGAAGCCAAAAGAAATGCGTATGATGCAATAATTCAGTCTATGACGGAATTGAAAGAACTTGAAAAATGAGAAGAAAAAAGTTCGTTAATCGTTTTGACAGATTTGAATCACCTTGGCACGTCCCATTTTTCGACCCTTCGCGACCCATACTTTGGTAACCGCTCGTTTAGGCGAACGTATAACCAGGGAGAAGCAAAATAATTGCAAAAAGATTAAAAGTAACAAAAAAGTTTTGATGGGCAGCTGATGAATTTTAAACAACGTTTCTGAGTCAGTTAAAATCTATATGTCTCTTTATACACATATCAACATATTTCGCAGCGTACGAGGCATAATGTGTATTAATGCAAGCTGGTGCAGAGTCGACTTAAATCACAGCTTAATTATGCGCAAAATCAAACCGAAAAGCGTTTAAACGCCCAGCTTTTGATTTGCCTTCAACTTTGATTAAATCATACACGCATAGATTAAATTGCCGGTGAATGCAATAAAAATGGCAGGAAATGAATAAGCGTGTTTTATGCTCACTTGTAATTCTCGAAGTGAATATTTCTTTTCACGTTACTAACTTGGTTAAAAAATATATGCTCCATGTATTCTTAGCGTTTTTTTCCACAATTACAATCGTTATATTGTCGTTTGAAACAAATTTAATTACGTGTTGCGTTTTAGGTTAAAAATCATTCAGAAACCAGAAGCCTTCAAGTTGGTCGCTATTTATACAGTGTACAGATATCGTAGAACAGCAATCCCGTGAGCATACGCGACTTCAACCGCATCGAATGTCAGGCAGCGTCAATGCAACTTGGTATCTATTCACAAGCAATGTGCTGCTTCTCGTGGGAATGCTAAGGTACATCGTAAATGGAATCACTGACTTGGAAGAAATGCCTGTCTACGAGAGTGTATGACATATTTCGAACTTTTTTCGATTCGTCAGCATTTACACTTGCCAAGGTTCGCTTTTTGCAATGCAGAAATGACTTTTGCTTAGAATCGTCCACCACCAGTGATGAATTGTTAAACTGAAGTTATGTCAGCTTGGTTGCAGCTTAGCGACTAAGACGAATGATGTACAAACGTTTTATCGTTGTTGAGAAAAATTGGAGTAGTAGCTGTGCTTGCAGTGAGAACGGAATATATTTCTTGAGAAAAGTGAATTAGACATCTTGCCGTGCGACTCAGCAGAATGTAACAGTCCGCAACTTGTTTACTTCTTGTTGGCAGCGTGAGATTTTAAAGATATCGATGTGTTGTTCAGTTGTATCATTGCACTTTGATTAAGTGTGGGTGGTGACCACGTACTCTTGCATTGATTTATCGACATTCTTCAAAAATGAAATCTGACGAGCATAAACAATCTGGAAAAATGTATCAGCGCTGTCTGAACCCTCAGCTTAACAGACATGGACAATTCGAAGAAATGGCTAAATTCGCTGGATTTGGTCCATTAGACATCGTCCTCCTTGTGCACACCGATTTCTGTTCAACACACGTGCGCCTGTCAGCACGCGCTCCAATCACATATTTTATTAATAAGTTTGGGCTTACTTTTCTATGCTGGAATCATAAGATCGATAGTCGAGTTAACAGGCAATCGATAAATTTTGTTGAAGTACCACGTGATTACAATTGCATGTGACGTATGTCCTGTAGAGCCCACTTGTGCGAATCTGATGAAATATTCAATTTGTGCACCATTAACACGCCAGAGAACCTTGGAGGTTTCTCCAGTAGTGCAAAAAGCTTGTGGTGATTTCAAGATCGCTCAAACTTACATGTGTGTCCCCGGGGTGATAGCTTTGCAAATGTCGGCCGCAACTTTGGGTTAAAGTAAATCTTTCCGAAGGCAAAATAAGAATGGAAATAGATCACAAAGCAAACTACGGTTAAAAGTTCTTTTAAAAGAGTGTGTCAAAAATAAAGGTCAACAATGTCTCTTGGTGAGCTCTTTTTATTGCTGTTGCTTATAGTTCTGTGGTGGAAAGGAAAGGGGACCTTAATTTCTCGCAAGGTTGATTTTCGTGCAGGTTGGTTTACACCAGAGTCATGTGAGCTTGCAGAATTCTTTCCAGGGGAGATTGAAGTTGTACTAACTTAAATGAAATTGTAAATTGGCACTCGCCCTTCCTTTCAAAAATAAATTTCTCTCACCTTTGTGCGCTGACTTCGAACAGATTATGAGAGCCTATAAGTAAGCCGTATACGGATTAAACGGTTTGAAAGGTATCCAGGTTAAGTCACTCCTGATTTTACAGCGATGCACCCGCTTCGTCTGCCTACTCTGCGGGCGCTCATAACCAGATTTACTGCATTTTACCTAATATTCTGCTTGCTAAGTTTACGATAAGAAAAACTTTTTGAATGCGTAAGTAGTGGCATATAAATATCACTCATGAATATTTGAACCCCATTTCTTTGAACATATAATTGGCGTAAACAGGGGATCCAGGATTTTCTTTCGGGGGCTAAGTCCGACAATTCTCCGCTTTGTCACGTGACACAATTTAAAGTGTAATGTGAGATCCAGAATTATGGGGATTAAAAGGGCATTGAGCACTTGCTTCTCCAACTTTGTCCCTGAAATTTTTATGGTGCCGACCGTGGTGAGAAAATGATAGCGCAGTGGTTCTGAAACTGGGGTCCGCGGTCCTTTTGGGGTCCGCGAGACAATTTTCTGGGGACCGCGAAGCACCTTCCAAAAAAATCAACACGACGCTCATGAAGAAAAAAATTTTGTGTGAAATAAAAATTTCGGGCAACTTATTTTTCCAAACCAAACTTAATAAACACAATTTGGAGCTATGGTAGCCTAAAAGGTCCAAACCGGTTGGATGAGATTCACGATATGAGGTTGCGTTGTCCAAAACGGAACCAAACATAGCCGAACTGATAGCACAGAAGCAAGTGCACCCGTCGCATTAATACAATAAAAAACCAACGTGTTGTTTCGTGTTTATTTGTGTTGATTTTTTAAGGGGACCGTGAGCCATTTAAAAAATTGCTAGGTAATTTTTAAAATTACATTTAAAAAGTTGCGTAATTTTTAAAAAATGTTTGAGAATCACTGCGTGATAGCGTAACCCAAGCATCGGTAAATGTTACCAACATGGAAAACAAATGAATCGACAAATTTTTAATAAACAGATGTATAAAGCTACACTTAAGCTCTATAAAATTTTTATCAGAGAAATATGTACCAACCAATCTAATCTGCATTCTATTTCTAGCACTCAAGCTTTCAAAATTAGCACAATAATCTGCATAAACTGCGAGCTCAAACATTTTTATCGATCGTCATTACATCGTACTGCTATATATCTGCCAAATCGATACTATTACATAACCTCGCTTTCCATATTGGTTGCTTTCCACTTGATTTGCTATTACGACAAACCGTTGAAATAACTTTATCTCAGCTATGTCCAACCCACGGCCCAGTCAAAGCTTTGTGTGGCCCACTTTAGGTTTTCGATGTAGTAAAAGTACAAACGGACAACCTGTCCTTTTTTGAATAATCTTAAACTTGGCGATTTCGCTGCAGCTTGGTCCACAATGCCACTTTATTACGTCTGTTCTGCGTAGCGGGAGATTTCCACGTGTCCACTGACACCTTGGCGCAAAGCTGATTTCTAGTTTTTTNATTTCTACCCTTGTTGCTCCATAAGCACGAAACTTGTTTATGACATCACACTTGCGGTGTGGCTATTGTAAGGTGCCAAACAGTCGTTGCCATTGCAGTTCGGATATGAACGCTATCAGTATACAAGCTTAAACTAAATATTAGTTTGCTAAGATCAAAGCAAGTCATCCAATGTGCGGCCCTCATAAAGTGAGTGACATGACTTTTGACTCAGTGAAGAATTTCGGTTGGACATAGTTGATTTATCCATTCATTCAGTATTTGCGATACCACAGATATCGGAAGCATCACTAGAATTCGCAAAGCAATTGAAGCATTTGTCACGTTGTCTAAAGACTGAAAGTTTTTGCTGCACCAGAAACGTCACCACATCTTGAGGTCTCATACACTATTGGAGTCTTCTAGTTATTGCTTTTAGTTCACAGCTCAAGTCATTACCGTCTGTCTCCGCTTTCTCCATGAGTCAAAGATTGTTCCAATGTTTTGCAACAATTCAAAATCTCTTGTGGCGTTGCGTCTTTTCTTTTAAACTATGAATGTCATACAAGAATCCGAAGTGCGAAGTGTATTACTGAAGTTGTACAAATCTTTCGTTAATTGGTTGTATAGCCATGTATAAAACAGCAAAGTAAAAATATATCCTAAATTTTTGTTTTGGATCTGTTGAAGTCCTTTTTGCTGTCTCATCCTTCTGTTCGTCGCGCTGCCGTTTCCATTTTCTTCTCACTAGTTCTTGTTCAAATGATGAAGGACTTTCTAGTTCTTTGGCAACTTCAGTCGCACCAACTGAAGTTTGTTCAAATCCTTCATCCAACCTGCATCTCTCAAGCAAACTCTTCGCAGCCTGCAACTGCCTTGCATATGCGTTCAAACCAACATCACGATTTTGGAGCATTTTGCTTGTGAGGTTTACTTCAACAAGAATCTTGTATGTGAAATTCATTCGATCATTTAAGTTCAAATTCTCACCAAGTTTGAAAGTTTTGCAGATGTTCGTAACTTTTCGCGTGAGAAGAAAGCATAGGCGGATCCAAGGGAGGCTAAGGGGGCTGAAGCCCCCCTAAATTTTTTCAGATACGTTTTTTGATCGATGGTTTCCGACACAGAAACGTCCATTGGGGTGATTTTTTGGATAACCTTTCAATAAATAAACCATTTCTTGCACAGGGATAGGTGCGAAAATATTAAATGCAAAGCTTAATTTGCTGAATTAGGGCAGTCCGAATGTGTTTATTTTATAAAAAATGAAACTTCTAATAACAAGTTTTTATACAAAAAATATGGTCCCAATGTTACATAAACCGACCGTAAGTATTAAACTTTTATTTCATGTGGGTAAGATTTTATTTCTTGTGGACAAAAGTTGAATAAGCAGTAAACTATACGATTTTTTTCCAACAAGCTTTCCTGAATGAGTGCAGCTCATTTTATTAGTAGTGAAGACATCGAAATTACGCTGCATTAATGCAGTTTACTACAGGTTAGGTTAGAGCGCTCAGTGACAGCATAAATTCCATAACAGCAAACTTAACCGTAAACGTAGCGTACATGTCAGGTAGGCTAAAAATGAAGTGCACTAAATTCAGGCCCGTAACCAGCTTGGGACAACAGGAGGGACGAAGAGTTTTCTGAGAGGGGCCCAAAGTTTTAAACTATGTCTAATATTTTTTTTTTAATTGCATGAGGAGCGAAAATTTTTGGGGGGCTTCTCCCCCCTAGTTACGACCTGGCTATATTAACTGCAGTAGGTTATGCTAAAGATGACTACTGATTAACATCAGACCTGCAAGCAACAATTTTTGGACAAAGTTCAGCTCAGTACGACAACTGGTGGTTTTTTATCGACCTAGATTCTGCTGCCTCTAACAAAATCTTTTCAACCTTCTGCACAGTATTTCTAAAATTGCGTTACCGCGATATAGTCACGTTTCGTACGAAAAATTGAATGGATAACCAGGAGAAGTTGCTCATTGACTCGCTGCAAACTACAAACTTCACATTTTCCGCTGTAACGTGGAAAAACATTGTCTGATCATTTTCAGTGCCCTTGTGGTGCAATAAACACCTTCCAGAGCAATGTGCCATTATTTGTTGTTTCAAATTTTTGGGGTTGTTTGTCTCTATGCGTACCTAGTGGGGTAGCCAGTCCACAAACTTGGGATGGACAAATCTTTTGACTTTAAGCGAGCAATAGTATTTTGTTTTGACACCGCCTCTCAAAGCGCAAAATGACAAGAAACGCTAGACATTTGGGGGAATGCCTCCCTGCCTACGCCTATGCACGTACCCCAAGCGTTTTTTAGGGGGGAGTTGTGCTTATTTACAAAATAATTGCCTTTTTTTCGACGTTCAAGTTATTTTCCGTGGTCAAATGACTTTGATAATCAGTAACAATATTGTTTTAAATAGTTTGTGATTGATAGTTTTCCACTGATTGGTGGATATTTTTGTAAAGAAATTTCGCCAATTTGGGTAGACAATCGTCATGTGTAATAAAAATCGGAAATTTTCCGAAAATAAACAAATTTTCAAGTCCGAATCTCATGAACTTCTATTCCATCCACATTTGCAATTTTCGAACAAAATACGGCATGGGCCTTGTACAGACTGCCAACAAAGGTTACTGGCAAAATTTCGTTTTTTTTCGTGTATTTTTGCTTCATTTTTATGCCTGCCCCACGCGTTTTTTCGGCGCGGACCTGTGTTTGTTTTGCTAATGCACTGGTAAATTTTTTCGACGATCAACAAATCACTTTTTTAAGATGAGATAAGTTTGAGAATTATTTCTGAATTGTTGTGAAGGCCGGTTCTGCTACGGAAACGTCCCAGTAAGACTGGGTAATGGTGAGAATGCGATTGGCCAAAATGTGTGTGGGTATTAACTGTTTTTGTTGAAGAAAGTTACCCGAGCTGTTGAGTCTTCACCGCTAAGCAGTCAATACACATGTGGATGAATTTGTCCCTGAGTTCCCCCCTAATAAAATCCTGGATCCGCCTATGGAAAGAGCTCCAATATTTTTTCAGTCTTTTCAACCGCCATCTAGCAGAGTTGATATGCCAGATCTTTTGCTATAAAATCTACACAGCAGAAAACAGAACCTTTTGCCACAGAATACACCAGCCCTCAAGACAAACTTCCTACACCTTCGGTAGTCTACTCGTGTAGTGTGCAATAAAAAATCTTCGTTTATTTTTGTTTTTAAGAAAATCATGTGATTGAACCTGCTTCGCACCTTCTTTAGCTAGTGTTTGTTGAACAAGGTTTATTTTGGCTGGTTCCAGGACTACATCCACCTGGACAATTGCCACCCAGACAACTACCACCGGACAACTGGCAACCGGACATCTGCCACCCAGGACAACTGCCACCTACTGTAAGACAACTGCCACGTAGGACATATTAAAATATACACGTTTATTGCCATGAAAGCCATTTGAACTTCATAGGGGGTTTTCATGTCAAAAATTTTGAAATCACAAATCTGTATAGCGAAACTTTCTTCCTCCGTTGACCACTTTAAAGAACCTTCACTTAAACTTTAATACTTTTATGTTGAGAATGTCGTATGGATGTCATTACATCTTGATAAACATTCTTACGTTCGTGCAAACCTTAATTTTTNAAGTCTATGAATCTTTTTAATGNTTTCACAGTACAGTCCTCTCATGCACATTATCGCATTGCATTCACTCCCAGAACTCATCACATCCGTTTACTTACATGCATTTTAAGTTCTGTGCTTTACCTTAGCAATTAATTTGTGAGTTAGATGACAGCAATAGCTATGTTGTAACTCATTTTTGCAACACTGTATTAAAGCAGTAATGCTGTAGCACAGCGGTTCCCAACAGCCGTGCCGCGAGAACTCAACGCGATAGTGTAAACTGAATTTGATGGCTCGTGTGTGATGTGTAACACGCATTATCTTAGGTCTTAGGTAGCCGTTGTCCGAGTGGCGATTGTCCTATGTTGTAGTTGCCCGGGTGGCAGTTGTCCGGGTAGTAATTGTCCACGTGGCAGCTTTCTAGGTGGTAGTTGCCTTGATACCATTTTGGCCATATACCAGGGTCATGAATTTAGACAAAGCACCAGCATCGTCGGGACAAGTGGTAATCTTTTTATCTATTATCATTTTGCTGTTCAACTTCATTTTCTGTTGTTTCTTCTGTTGCAAGTTGCTATTTAAACTTTATTGCCCTTCCTTTGTATAAATTTCGCTAGTTTCAATAAAAATTTGACTATCATAGACTTCCTGCTCTTCATTGTTATGCTGATTGCTACGAAAAAATTTGATGGATCACCAGATTTTTAGCTTCTTTTTCTATCTCTGCTTTCCACTTTCAATGCTGAGCACCAGAAGGTCGGTTTTCTACTTTCGCCTAAAACTAAGCAATGTGTAACTGAGAACCACTGATCTATAAAAAACTTTGTCAAGATGAACCTCGTGAGCCTTAATCCAATGCACGGCTACAGAATTTCGAGCTGAAATTAATTGTCGAATACCGTACCAGAAGGCGTACAGTAAGCGGAGATGGGCGCCCGAGGACCAAGTGGCACTTCAAAGAGAGTGCAGAGCGCGTATATTGAAACTTTGTTTTCCTAATATGAGAAATTGCGGTATAAAAGCGAAAACTTCAGCCATCAGCACCGCGTAACGATTGCTTTACGAAATCTTTCCATTTTTGGTTTTATACCCGCGCACGTAGTGTGTAACTTCGCTGTTCAGGTGTGTATTCAGTAATTTCAACGTAACTGCCAATAGTGTGTGACCCGACAGTTCCGAAGGTGTGTCACTGTGTCCTATTACAGACATCCCTAGATATGACCACTGTCTCCTGACTTCACTTTCTATCCGCATACTTTTCCTAGAGGCTTGTTTGCAAAAATATCAGAGCCATCGCAGAAAAGAAGTAACTCGCTGTACTCTTTGGTCATAGGAGTGTGGACCTAAATAGTCTGTCACGGATCCACCAGATTTCGCCAACGATCATAAGACGTCGTTAATAAAGCATTTTTCATTAATGATTTATTATCGTTACTTTTACACGTAAAAAAAGTAGTGTGTCCTTGTAAAGCATCCGCTGTTAGGCAACGTTGCCGGATCGCGAGCACTACCCTCATAGACAGCTTTATATCATTGAGTTACTGCAATAATTGCCTTAATTTTGTAACTTCAGTTAGTTTGAAATGAATAATTTATACCCAAGAAAATACTCAGATATGATATGTTAAAATAAATGCAATGTTATTGAAAGGAAAAACGCATCAAAGAAAGATATATAACTGTGAGTGTGACGAAAAATAATACAAATTTACGACGTCTTTAACTTCATGGGTTTGTAAAAAAGCATTTCTGCCTTTCAGGATAACAAGAAAGCTTTCAATTATATAGCGATTTTTTTTCTGTTTCCTGTGGAAACATAACGGTGCTGTTATTATCCTTTGCAAAATGAATACTCACTTTACTGTACAGTAGCTTAGTGATGGGTAAACGTTTTGACAGCGGACCGGATTGGGAGCAGATGGATGAATTGTTTGGGTATACTGATATAAATGAGATGTAAAAACCATGTTACTGGTCATTGCGTATGGTGGTCATTGATACGGTCATTGTTACTGGATATATGATGTTTGTGACGTCACAATATGACTCCATATTCATGTTTCCAAGGCAACGTTTTGGCGAAGTGTGTTGACACAGCATGCATGTTATTCTGCACGCACTCTCCTTGCTCGTTGTTGTACAATGTGTCATTGTCGTGAACATATCAGCGCTCCAGATTAGGAGACCGGAGCTAAATACAGCACTCAACGCTAAGACTGAGCAGTTCATAACTGCAAACATATCCGGCAACGTGTTAAAACATGGGAGTGGAAAACACTCAGTGGTACGTCAGCGCATTTCATCGTGACCTGCAACTGCAAAAATCAGTGGCGCAGTCAGAATGAAGCCATAGAGGCCATGCTACCCCCGAAGAAAACTCTCTAAGATTTTAACTGGTGAGTTTTGTCGATTTTCAACTGTTAGCAAAACGACAGTGACTGAAGACGTGGTTGACTGGCTCCTCCCGGACAAAATTCTTGGCTTCGGTATACAGCCAAAAATATATGACTGCGCATTAAAATAGTGATGTGAAACAAGCTCAGCGCCACGAAGGGCAGTTCACAACTGCAAAAACATCAGACTGCGCGAATGTCTCGTCGAATAGCAATCGAGCAGAGAAGGTATGCGGCTGGGATGGCGGACAGCCAGGGCTAACAGTTTGAAACTTTCCAAACTACACAAGATTGAAAATGCGCATGAAATGCGCAAGAAAACTTTCGTTTTTTATCATGCGGCTGTGATATGTACAACTACTGGGAGAACAGAACAGCTACGGGCTTGTGTGAGCCGTTGCAAGCAATCCGCCTGAACTGCCAATCAGGAACGCGGAAACAGGGGTGCATGACGGGGCACTGCCACCCTGCCTTTTGAAAGGGGGGGCACAAGGAACACAAGTGCCCTTACATAACAATATCATAAATAATTTCATGATTTATCAAGATCGACTTGAAACAAATCTATTGCAGCTATTCATGCACTCATAAAATTCAGAATGGTTTTCTGTCATTTCTGTTATTATTTTTAAGGTCAGCATTGTTGCTGAACATGTAAATGCGAAGAGAATGACTATTACATTGCGCTTTTACACTGAACTCAAGCAAACAATTTTGAAATCTCGTGGTGCGTCAAAACCATGGGCGTCCGCAGGGGGCGAAAGAGCATTTGTCACCCCTCTGGAAATTGGGTCTAAGAACTAACATTTTCTAGAAAACCTGACGTCAGCATCTTAATTCCGATTAATTGACTTAATTCTTGCAATGAGAGTTTATTTGCCGGTATGACACTCACATTGGACTTGAGCCAGGTTCGCTGTTTTGGTGTCATGCAGTGTTGAGTTTGAAGTTCGCTCATTTGCCTGCAGAGGCAGGTTGCGAAACTTGCGAGCGGATTGGTCTACTTTGGTCTTTATTGTGTAGCATTAACATGGCAACAAAGCTTCTAATGTTCGCTTCAAGTTACGATAGTAGGCGTTTTGCCGTATGTGATGTGACTGTTGAACGCATACATCTTAGCAGGTAATGTAGCGAGAGAGTGACTGCTGCAGCGGTAAGCAGGAACGCCGGAGATCGTGGGCATTGCTCCCTGACATTTCAAAAGGGGGGCAACGGGACGGAGGTGTCTTTGTCACAATAGAATCACAGATAATTTCATGGTATATCAAGATCGAATTGAAACAAATTTTCTGTGCTTTCTTTTATTATTTTTGGTCAACGTTGTCGTTTAACGGAAGCAAGCATAATTGGTAACGATGTTTTTTGTTTTTTATTTAAGTTTCCATTGCCCTCAACCTTTTGACTGCCCCCTGCCCTACCTCTGTTCCGGCGTCCCTGCTGCCAATCAATGTCGAAGTTTAAAATGACGCACATATTGCATGCTCGGATTTGTGGTTGTTAGCGCGCATCCAGCTTGCCACACCAAAAAACAAAACGGGAAATAGTGGTTCATCAAAACGTCAGCTAAATCAAGCAAGTTGAAATAGGAAGGTTTTGAAATTTGTGTCAGAAAATCAATTAAACGTTCATACTTATCTTTCAATCCCTTTGTGTGATTTTCACTTCATCGCACGATCTGAAAAAAGTTCGCGTCACTATCAATTTGATTGTGTGTACGCTGCGCACCTAGAGTATAGGTCCATGGCATTGAAGAATGTGAGAATTACTGGTATTTGGAATACGTAAAAACTAGTGTTCACAAAAAAACAAGTTTCGAAAAATTAAATCTGTGCAGCACGTGTTACCTGCTTTACAATAGGAAAAATCAGCTAGTTACAGAATTTTAATTTTTTTAATTTCATTCTGTGGATACCCCCTGCCTTGGATGCCTGGGGCCGTCGCCCCGTTCGCCCCCCCTCTGCACGCCACTGCCTTCCAAGCATGTTTTTAGGGAGTGAAATGCCTGAGGAGTTGAGTTGCAAAAGTTAAAGTGAGCGATTTCATGCGGAAAAGTGACCATGAAGTTTAGTGAATTGAAAAATGTTGTTGATGCAGGCAGTTCACCTATTCTTTACGGTGCTTTTCCTAAAAAAGGAATAATTTCATAAAAATGTTGACTCTTTCTGCAAATTCATCCGCAAACTGGCATTTGCAAAATAAATTGTAAAGAATCTGGAGAAAGACGTAAAATGAGCTTAAGGCTGCAGCAGTAATCCAACGACTAACAACCCGCAAAAATGGCCAAACCGATTGCTTTCATCTGGTTGTTGTAACTTGCAAGCCGTGAAAGCTGAAATGACTTTATAATCTTGGTATTATTGGTAGCTATATACCACTTATTGAACTAATGCCGTAATTAAACTTAGCAAATCATTGGGCGAAACCATAGACTCAGTAAGGCATCAGAAACCTCGCGGAGTAACCTGTTCCTTTAACGTTTGAGCTCCAGCGATTTTATCGCGCGCTGCTCAGCCCGTTGACAAAAAGAAACTCGAAAAATTTTTGAAGGGTCGTCAGCCGCGCAAGAGTGCCTCCTTGTGCTCTGTCACGATGAGAAATTTCGCAAATGGGACTGAAATTGATGTTAACTCCGGTGGATTTACGTCTACGCGATGACTACGTGAGTCGAAAGAGATTTTATTTTTCAGCAATCCATTTGCTATTGCCAGAAGAGTGTACGGTTGATTTGCTTAAATAAAAGGTTGCTCCTAATCATTTGGCAGCGACCATTTTTGATAGAAAACAAACCTAAAAATGCGGCGAATTCATTGACATACTGTCCAGTCAATTGTGTGAAGTCGACACACATGTACACTGAAGCACAGGCTAATCGTCTCAATTGACCTGTATAGCAACAAAACGTTCTCTTTAAGCCCATTTAAGGTGAAAGGTATGAAATATTAATTGTTAGCAAGTAAAACTCCTTGACAACGCTGCTTTGCCAAATTTATATCTCAGGTAAAAAAGAGATGAAATTAAACGCCTTGTAAGAGAAACTTCTTATAATTTGAAGTGGAACGATCGCAGCGAAGTGAAACAGCTTCATACCGCTGCGTTTGCAAAAGATGGGATACGTCTGTTTGAAGAAGTTATTAATAATTTACGGTGTACTTTACAGTTCCTTTCTGCATCAAACTTTTTCGACAGAAGCCTTCTTTGTTTCAGTCAGCTTTGTCTGCATTTTCAGAAGAGGGTCACTTTCGAACTTCGTGAGATGCTCACGTTTTGAAGGTTAAAAATGTTTTTTACTGGTTTGCTGTAAAGCCGGATTAATTTGTGAAAAATGCAAGTGTACGACTGCGTGAACACGGAATTGTCTCATTTCATGGTAGCGACTGGCTGATTTTGTGCAGTGCTGACTGTTATCTGACAGCCTATCAATTTCTACAATGGACCCACAAAGACATATTCAGTGTGAGTACCTTTTTGACAAATCGCTCTGAATTTTTTTGCATAGTTGCAANTAAAAAATTTAAGTTAAATAAATTTTTTGTGATTCACATGACAATTTTGTACAGCTTGATTTTGACGATAGACAGCGAATGACTNAAACTNCCCCACTTTACGTACAGGCATTTTTAAGAATTTGTGAGATTGTTTGGTAAAAGAAGACAAATCGTTCGAGAAAAGCAATAATAACCTGACAGTTTGCACCTTGATGGCTGCGCCACGCGGCATAATAGCGGTACTTTATTGAAAACTGCACTCACTCGTTTTAGTATAGCAGGATGCACTTGAATTATTAGAACTGAAATTTGTTATGTAGCAGCTTCACAGGGTTTTCAACAAATTTTGAACAAGCGACACTCTTTTTCACACGTTTCGCCTCCAACAAACGCTTAATTTGCACACGCGCTTTTATTGCTCTGAGTATGCAGGTGATGCATAAAACACGGCACTTGCAAGTTTCAATAAGAGGAAATCGGTTCTGAGACCGAATGTGCTTCTCCAATTAGGAAGTGCGAAACGCAATAATTTGACAAATTAAACAACGTTTTGTTTCTGAGTTAAGCTTACTTGAAAGCTTGGGTTTTTGTATATACATTGTTAATTGAAAGATTGTATATGTTTGAATCTAGTTTGAACCGTGGAAGCATTGCCACAAAAGGTTTCTCGATCAGCTGTCCTTGCTTTGCGAAATATGTTCGGGAAGAAAAATTATCCTTTATGTTTTTAAATGCCATCGAACTACACGACCGAACTTCCCCAAGATAAACAAATCAATGCCGCTTAATTTCAGTGTCGGATAGGGAATGGCTTCGTGAAATGCAACTTGGAGCAGAATTTGTGAAAGCTGGATCTTCAAAGAAAAGCATTTTCCTTGTATTTGCTGCCGACTGCGGGGAACTTAAGTGGACTTCCCACAAAGGCAAAGGAAGATCAAGTCAGCTCACATTTTAATTGTTCATGGTGACACCAATAGTTTTGAATGAAATTTGCTTACGAATTTCGCGAGTTAAGATAATAGAAATAGATTTTTGCAAAAATTTAATTCATCTCTGNAACTTACTTTGTCGTTTTTTATAAAAAGCAAGTGAAACGGTAAGTTTTAGATTTCATGACGGAGGCAGAACGCGCACCGNACTTACACTAAAAATGAAGTACGTTTGTAAATAAGCAATGTCACTAAAACAAAACATTCCGAGAAATTCTCATGCAGGTGCAGAAAATGATGTTTAAACGTAGCCTTAGCCAGACTTCTTACTCGACAGCAGATTGACCAGGAAACGATGAAGGTGATCATAGATAAGAAAGATTGCATAAAAGACCGCTGCTGTGTTCAACCAAGTTTGGCGTGAAGCAAACTGTTATTTTGTTGGAGAGAACAAGTCCCATTGATGAGCAATGTCGCGGAAACATTCGATGTTACCGGTTAGATTCAGCGGAACTTCAGTGCAACGTGATTTAAAGCAAGCAGTATTTCACTTCCTGATGAATTTCTAAACCCAGAAATTGCATTTCTGTTTTGGTTTTCAACGCTCCCAAAGTGAAGCAAAAATCGTGAAAATCGATATGGTAATGAGCTGCTATCGATATATGAACTGCTATAGAAAGATAATTATATTGAGAGACGCTATTTACCACAAGAGATGAAAACTTAAAAATATAAATAACAAGACTGGGAATAATGGATTTAAAGTTTTTATAAATGAGAGCTTGACAAAAGCAAATAAAGAAATTTTCAAGGCTGCATTATCCTTCAAAAAAATTCCACTATAAATATGTTTGGACAAACCATGTCTTTATATATTTAAAAAAGGATGAAGACCATCAAACCACTATCATTAGCAGATTTGAAGACCTCCCATCAAATAAAACAGAACTTGAGTAGTGCAAGAATACCTAAACTCTGAATGTAACTTATTACTTGAAACTAATGTCTCTATGTTTGAGCGAGAAGTGTAAAGAATATGGCAATTCCTGTCACCCTGGTGCTGTTATGTGTAGTCTGTGTAACCGCTGGCCTGATATTGGTTGTAATCTTTCAGATGTTGAACAGGAATTTATATTGCAAAATGACTTGTTCTATGTTTGCCTTAGTTGCCTAATCAAAAAAGGTAATGATTTCAATAGCTCCATATTTTCTGTGCATAATGAAGTGGAAATTAGTGGTGACACCAGAGACAATTTAAAAAATGCACTGGATTTGTGGGTTTCATCTGGATATTATAATTTGTCAGATACAAGGATGGTCTTTCTATTGTTCATGTGAACATTGTAAGTCTTTCTAAAAAATTTATATAAGCTAGAAAATTTTCTACACTATTTTTCAACACATATTTGCTTTTTAGTTCCAGTTTCACAAATCAAAAGTGTTAAGTTGGGTTCCTCCTGTAATGTCAAATCTGCGGTCAGCAAGGAAGATTGCACCATCACATTGACATATGGGCAACCAGTAAGTGAACGTTTTAAAACAAGATGGCACAGAAAGTCATAAAATCAGTCTTTGGAAAATGTAGCTTTTACTGACTGAGGTAAAGTGAGAGCAGACCTCCGAAATATTTGGACAAGACTCGATTTTTCTCAAACCGTTCTTTTTTGGGTTTTAATTAAAGCATGGAAGGTTGGCTATGTGCCCATTGGCTTAATATGTCAATTGATTTTTCTTGCTCTTGAAGACGAGCCCCTAAACATATTTTGGGGAAGTACTTCATGCAATAGTTTCACTTAGATTTTATCCCGTTAGAACTATAGTTACTGATTTTAGTATCGTTTCTTGACTTTTTGTTCGATTAACCCCATAGCTTCTGCACTGATGGAAATGTAAACAGCAATTTGTGTCACTGTCACAACTGAAGTGATATTCAGCATTTTATATTTGTGCGTAAATGAGAAATAAACTTGTAATTTTGTCCTGAGGTTTCGCCAGTGGCGGTTCTAAGAGGGGGCCTGGGGGGAAATAGCCCCCCAGATTTTGGCTTGCTCCTTGCGTGCCCCCCCCTGTATTTTTGCTTAATTTCACGTTCAAGTTCGTTTGATTGACGTATACAGCAGATAACTTTTAGCCTGCAATATTTTAAACAAAATTTAGACTTTCTGGCGATGGTTCTGACGATATTCACATACCTATGTTGGGTTTGATAGGTTTAAATTTAATCATAGGAAATCAATCTTCATTACAAAGGAAAATCACCAGGCAGGAGAGACATTTATGTTGGCCCCCCTACTTTTTCCTTGGCCCCGCAATGCCCCCCAGATTTTTCATTCTAGATTCGCCACTAGGTTTCGCAGTAACCTCCATTCACGCAGCTGCGTAAGCAATATTTTAGAAAGTTGTTTGCTACTTACACAATATTATTTTGCTTTGTTAGTGTGCGTGCCGAAATAATGAAGTAATTACATATTTATAAGTGTTCTCGGATGCATTTTTACACAATAGCACAAATCAGCCCAGTAGTAAGTTATTGAGTTACCTTTGCCTTCGTTGGTCTTTTGCCGATTAGCCATCCGCAAAAAACAAAAAAGCCCAAACTATGTTGGGGTTACGGCGCATTCGAGGCGAAACTTGAATCACTGTCACTGTGCTTCCAGAAAAAAATCACCTAGGTCAGAAAGTTTGGCACAGCGCAGGAGTTTTTCAGAGTTTCGGATCATATGGGGAAAATTTGGTCTTGCTGTTATCTCGAAATGTGGCATTATTTAACACTTAGAGATGTTCATATTGTTCTGAAAAGTTTAAAATTTTATGTTTCAAAGATCTCGAGCGTTTATGACTGCGACGCATTCTCAATAAACCTTAGCGTGTTTTTTTTGCGACTGCGGATTTAGTTTAGAATGCTAGGTCTGCTCTAACATCCACCAATTATTTCGACTTACGAATATTTTAAATGGTTAGTGATTGACCAATGAAGTTTTTGGGAGAGCTTCGATTCTTTCTTTTTCCATTGCCATTTTGATCCAAATCATCTCTCCATGTACTGTGTTTCCCTTTATGGCTATCGTCTATGCTCTCTTGTTTTTGAAACTTTCGAATATTTCAGAATACGAGATTTTTTTATGAACCGTATTAACTTATGTGTCGAACTGCGGCGTAAATCTAGTTAATCTGTTGCTGTAAAATATTCTGGTGAGAGGCATTATCATGTTCAAATGCAGCAAGGTATTGCTTCTAGCTAATCTCAGTTTGCATGTGCCAGGTAAGCTATAAACATGTTCAGCTTATTTTATGTTTTGATCAGGCACGTCAAATATAGTCATTCGAATACGCACCCTCGAATGTTCTATAGAACATTCATTGTATCAAAACAAACAACAAAAAATTTAGTAATGATGAAAAAAACAACAAATCAATGCTGTTAATCCAAACGTCATGCTAAGAGCTAAAATGTATTTTATGGTTTCGGATTTGTGCAACACAGAATAAGGCATAAAGAGGCGAGAACAAAATTGGATTCAGAGTTGCAAACTGTGAAAACTGAGGGATAAGATGCTGTTTACTTCAAAAATTGCTCAATTTATGGAAAACATTGCAATTACCAGTTGCGAATACTTTCGAATGTAATCCATATGCCTGCTACTTTTTTGATGATCAAAATAAAACATAGTTTTCAAAAATTTGAGATCTCCCCTAAAAACATGATCGTTTCTTGACGTATGCAACTTCACAACAAAAAGATTGTCGCATCGATTTTCGTCTTACAAGGCTTGTTATCTTGTATGCAGTTTTTTCAATTTTGCGAATAGTCTGTAATGAACTGTTATTTTTGTAAATGGACAAATTTTTTGCTATGGTTTCAAATTGAGATTGTTCTCTCTTCTGTGCTGCAATTAAGATGCCTTTTATTCGGTGCTCTACACAATGCTGTAGAATACGTTATTATTCAGTGGTTTGTAACTAAACTAGCCTTAAGCTACGATTAGTGTATTGTACAATCTGCGCAAACAACAAAAGGCTTGCTTAATGATTTGTATTGCCAGGTGAAACTACTATGCCTCAGAGCCACATCACCTCGCACCGCGTCAGTGTGGTCGTACGGGATCCAAAAGTTAATGAACGGTCTTGTAGATTCGCAAGAAAACTTGCCAACAAAACAAACCAGAATGCCGAAAGAAACGTGAGACACATGAGTTGTTGCATTTGCAGTGAAATGACTCTGAGTGGTGAGAAGTTAAAACTTTTTGAGATGTTGGGCAGCATATTGGTTTTGCATAACGTGCTGCATTTGGCTTTTGACCTTATTCGAGTTTTTTCACAACGAATGAACAAGATGATTTTCTGTTGTGCAGATGGGTGCGTGCCACTTTTGAACAGGCTGATCGGGATGGCGATGGTAAACTGAACATCGACGAAATAATGCTTTTGTTGAGAAAACTGAACATAAATCTCTCAAAGCGAAAAGCAAAGAAGTTGTTTAACGTGGGTGTTTCTTAAAAGAAATGTTTAACGCGCTTTGTAGTTTGGCAAAAAACAACTCTAATATTTGGTTAAGACATATTAAGAAGTACAGTATGTGTTTCACCCTGATAAATTAAAGGTGTCATCTAACAATGAATAACCACTTATAAGTTGCTTTCCTCATCAAGTGCCTTTTGCAAGCTTTCTTGTTTGCTGAACAAAATTTTTTAGAGTGATTTTCAAAATTCTGCGCCCAAGCACTTTTTTCGTTTTTAAAAAATTTTGCAAGTCGTGAATCGTGTGAAGTTTTAATAATACAAGTGAAAGTGTCTTCCGAAATTCCAACAGAAGCTTTGTATATGCCTACAGCTTTTTATGAGCGTAAATATTCAAAGAGCAATCCTTCCGTATTCATTAATTCGTATGGTTTTTACAGCGGCTCACCATTCGAACTTTTGATACGAACATGGCGAAACCTTTACTAAAAATTCACAAAAACTAAACTACTCTTAAGACAAAAGTTTGCCTTTATTGTTGGTCTTATGTCGAATCAGGAAGCTGACTCGAGTGTGGAAGAGAGTGACGGATATCTTGTTTACGATGAATTCATTGTGTTTTATCGAAAAGTTGCGGTGAGAAAAGAAATCGTCGATCTTTTTTCAAATGTTTCAAAGAACGGACATGTGATTACTCCAGAACAGTTGCTATCATTTATGAAAAGCAAGCAAGAAATGGTAAGCATCAGCTAGGTTGCAGGTTTCGATACACGCTATACATCTGGTACTTGAAGATGCTGCAAACGGCACTTGCTTTCTGGTATTGTAGCTGTTTTCTGCTTTAAATTTTTTACACTGTCAGTTCGACAAAATCGAAACTTCCAGTACACCAACGGCAACCACTTTTTANCAGCAAATCACCAAGCATTTTATCAGCCGTTCATATCACCTACGTGGTCATGCTGGTCGAGGCCACAAGTATTTCTAAAAAGCATGGTATTTCAAAAATAATTGTATAGATTTACTATTTCATATATTACTCTAAGGTTGTCAACCACGCAACTTTCCTTACGACAATGTCAAATAGAAAATTAGGTGGAAAACTCAAACAACCGACATGGTTTCATTAATTACGTCATGCCACAGCAGGAGGCTTTAATTGAAACAATCAGCACAGAGAGTGTTTACAAAAATATTTTATGTTGGGAACATGCCCAACATTACAGAATATGCTGTGTTCAGGAGTCCATATAAATTTTTGAAGCATTTGCTCAGGAGCTTCTCGCCATTTTGAAATGCTCGAGACCACATTTTAAACCTTTAGTCCAGTCCTGCAATTTCGTGCAATGCCATATGTTTGCTTGTAAATTTGCTTTCATTAATTTTATGCAAAAACTTTCTTTTTTTCATAGTTGGTTGCCTTACTCTTTTCACTGACAACCCAAATATCGCCGCAAGAATTTGGCAGGCAGTTGTAGATTTTGGCAGCTGCTTGTTGTTTGTTAGAAGAAAATGTTCATTGGGTGTCAGTGCCGATTGAAAGCAAAGGCATTGGTTTAGTTGAGCAAAAGTAAAAATAAGCTCTTTAGATAAATAACCACCTACTCGACATACTAGTACGAGCTTGGAACATGAAACTCCAAAGTCACATCACCAGTGCTTGCACCGTACTTTCTACGCCGTATAGACCAGTAGTTCTCAAACTTTCATGAGCCATGGCCTCCTAAGTTTAACTGGCGAATACTAAATATATCATGACACTTGGGTTATGCAATATCACGGAAAAGCTGCCTAGTGAAGGCCTCTGCTCGTGGCCCCCAAGGGAGACCGAGGACCCCGTTTGAGAAATCCTGCCATAGACTCAGCTTAAAGAAAAATGCTCGGCCTAAACCTAATGCATGCGAATATTAAGCCTTGGTCTAACAATGTACTCACGGTAAACGTTGAAACCACGTATGACGCCGAGAGTGGATCAGTACACATTTCTTTTTTTCTGAAGGTGAGTATGAACGAAGATCAGTGCAGAAATTTCATCAGTGAATATGAGCCTAATGAGATCAACAGACAGACAGGCGTGATGGGATTGGAAGGTGGGATAAATTTGGTTGCTTCATTTTATTGTCGGTGTTGCTAACTGACCGTGTTTTTCATCCAGTGATTTCATTGTTGTTTTTTTGCAAAGCGCAATTCTTCGCTTTTTATCGCATTCACCCTTAACGGATAAGCACCAGGTAGACCCTAGTTCAAGACACTGTTGCTATCCGATCTCACATACTGTCGAGAAGAAAAGTGACGAAAGGTTAAATACATCAAAATTGTACATAGTTCAGACAGTTTCAGAATAATGGGACAGTACTGAGCGCGAAACGGTTGACACAAAACCTGCTCATTCGGGGAATTATGTACTGTCTTTTTCAACCTTGAATCTCCTACAGTGTTTAGCTTTGAAACATGCTCAACGTTCCTGATTGCATTTAAAACAGGTAGAAGCCTTGATTCAAAATATATTTTATGAACAATCTGTCATAAAATCATAGCACAAGCACCACATCAAAATTTCCTCTACAATGCATCAACCATAGGTATTCTGTTTCAAAAGTGACCAAAATATTGTCACGAGCAGCAGCAACACAACTTCAGATCATGGGCAAGCAAGCTCAAATAGTACACTGTACTACATGTTGTGCAGCATGGCTCTCGCTCGAGAAATATTTTACGTTATGTCATTTTCTTTGAACTGCTCTTAGGTTTCACGAACTTTCTGCTTAGTCCACACTGCGACGCAAATGAATATGTGACGAAAGAAACTGATGTCGAGAAGATGTCGAGACCTCTTGCTCACTATTTCATTAACTCATCCCACAATACCTATCTGGTGGGTGATCAACTGACAAGCCAGAGTTCAAAGCATGCATACGCGAATGCACTGAGAGATGGCTGTCGTTGTGTAGAACGTAAGTCTTCACAGCCTTGTTAGGTATATTATAAGTTCCCCTTGTGAAACACCGCAGTTGCAGTTTTATTGAGATTATTCAAAAGTCCAGAGTTATACTTTTTATTTTTTTGTGACTTAACTTAAAACACTCGTCAGATGTGTACTGTAAAGAAATAAAAATTGATACGATGCACATTACCATGCAGTGCTCACGATCAAGCTATATTTCTGTTTGTTTCGCCAGTTGACTGCTGGGACGGTCCATCCGGCGAGCCAATCATCCATCACGGTTATACGTTAACGTCAAAAATTTCGTTTCCAGAGGTTATCAATGTTGTTAATGAACACGCATTTGTATGCAATCCGTAAGTTTTTTTCTTTTGTTTGGAGCTGACTAATGCAATTTGTTATGGTACTGATGCGTACACTTTTAACAAGAACGTGTAGAAATGAAAAAGCACTGCAAAGTATATAAACAACAAAGAACAACGTCTGTTATAGCCTGAGTTCCACACGAATCTGCAGTACTTCTGAGAAGTCAATCCAAGTTGCGCCTCAACAAGTGTACTTTGATGCAGGTACCCAGTCATTCTTTCCATTGAAAACCACTGCAGTGTACCTCAGCAGCACCGCATGGCCGAAATTATGAAAGACGTTTTCGGTGAAAAGTTGGAAGTGGCTGCATCTGCCTCGAATCAATTACCTTCGCCTGAACAGCTTAAAGGAAAAATTTTGATAAAGGTGACAACTAGGAACAATATCTATCAGCCTCGTTGACAACTTTGTTGACGAATACGTTTGTGCATGGAGTTCGAACAGTTGGGAAATTGGTCGATCAAGCCAAATACCTAGTTCGATCGATTCCTAATTGAAGATTTTCTTTGGTTGCCTTACTCTTTTACTGATAACCCAAATATCGACTCAAGAGTTTGGCAGGAAATTTAAATTTTTTTGAGATATCTTGAAGCAGAAGTTGTTGTTGTTGAACTGCAATAAAGCTTTCAGTCTTTCTGAGCTGAGGATTCTTCAGATCGAGCTGAAGAAAATCTGTAGATTAAAAAGATCGCATTGGCGCTTCAACAATAAAAGTTTCAATTGGATTGAAGTTTTCTCTTTGAAAAAAATTGTTTATGATTTGATGAAACTTGTGCCCTTTTCAGTAATACTTCAATCGGAGTCGCATCTGCCGTGTTTAAATGTAGGTTTAATTAAACTTAGTAAGGAAATTTCAAGCCGAAGAAGCAGTTGCATTTGCGTGTTACACCGTCTCTCAGTAAACCGGTGCTTTTCACGTTTTTGTCACAATGTGTTAAGTTTTTTCTTTACCGAAACAGTGACACAGTCTGTTTTCAAAGTGCAAGAAGCTGCCAGATAGTTTTGGTTCCACAACCTCCGATGGAGTCGTTAGTGATTACAGTGACGATGAAGCGTTTCGCAACGAAGAAAAAGCTCAATTATTCACGGATTTCGTACACTGCAGGAGAACAGATCCGCTTGGAGATCCAGAAACTAAGGTCAGGACAAAAAGAGGGAAAATTCAAAAATATTGCGCAAATATCATCAACGTTTCACGCATTGGCAAGCTGTGTAGAAAAGATTGATTGAAAATGATATAGCTATTACGTTACATCTGTAGCATCTCCCAAACGTGCGGTTGGATCAACGAGTAGCTGATCGTTGCAATCGAACTTGCAATCAATGGCTAAAACCTCGATCGGCGTCTGGCTGTCTGTTTGCATCAATGTCGCTAGATTGATTGCAGTTTGCAATCTGGCTTATTTATTGGAATATCTGTTGGGAACCAAAACAGAAAAAATGAGCAAATCATCACAGCATATCTCTCTCATCTTGAATAAAATCTTGGTGATGAAAGATTCTGTTGAAAGATTAAAATATTTTGTATCTCTTGCTCAATGAGGAAAAATTTTAAATAGCTATGCATTCGCAACAAGCACAGCATTCTGTTGATTGTAATTTAAGGACCACTCTGCTTTATGCTATGCAACTTAAAGCTGATTTGCTTTTGCTTGTGACTTCACGCCTGTTGTTGGGTGGAAAGCATCACGTTAGCTACCACCCAACTTTTGATGAAGCACATCTTAAAAGCAAACTATATTTCCATAGCGCCGAAGTGCTAGTGCTCGAGGTCGAATGTCTCGAACGCCATGCAAGTCTGAGTCAAATGCAAATTGTTCAGCAAAGGTGGGTGTATCCAGTGGCTTTTGTTTTCGCAAACACAACATTAACGGCAGTGCATCATAATACCAATTATGCCCGCGTCGATGACAGGATTATGGAATGGTTTCACCGTTTAGATTCTAAACGTTGTGGTACAGACTGATTTGTTCACACTGCAGTGACCGCCTATTGTTAAAAGCGTGTTTGCGGTTTAAATTTTTTTATTTAAGCTGCAAATCCAAGCAAAGAAGATCTGTAAGGAGACGGCCTGGCTAGCATAAATCCATCCCTTCAATAAAAATTTAAGTTTGTTGAGGAAATACAAATATGAAAGTTTGGTCCCATAATCAATAGTTTTTTAGAATTGTAGAACAACCTTCTGCTCTTCTGGCCGACCGTCGTTTTTCATAGCGTCTGAACGAATTCCTCGTTGTCTATTCGGAACCCTTACCACAAAATTTAAACTTTTTGAAAGCAAGTGCATCAAAACTTTTCTCTCGGAAATCAGTGCAGGGTCACACTGTTCCTTGCTGCGTTGCCAACACACAGCTGCTTGGAACCTCCAAACAGTTACTCAACCAGAAAATTCTCCAACTGAAATATATATAAAATCTTGAAGTGAGCGAAGTGATCAAATTCATGTACGAATGTACTAACTCTCAGCTACCGGCTACATTTAACAATTATTTTAAACTCATTACAGCTGTTCATCCGTAAAGCAAGACAAACAAAAACCCGACAATTTGCTTTACCAACAGCACGTTCAAACTCAGGCGCGCTGAAATGATATAAAGGATACAGTCCAATAGAATTCAGGTCAAAAATTCCTTTAGAAATGACAAATAAACCGTGTTTGGCACTTTTTTCTGCGGAATATAAAAATATGAATTACTCGGCTACTAGAAACATATTTTGTGTTCTTTTTATTGGTGTACGTAAACCTGGTGCATTGATTTAACGCTATTACAATGGAAATAATCGAATCATGAAGTATCGCTGTTATGTCTTACTCAGTTTGGTTTCTGGTGCGTGCATCAGACCCTTGTATGTAGCACTGGAATGCCTTTGGTCTACGAACGCAAGCAAATTATATGCGCCTAATAAACTGCAAACGAATTTCCGTTCCCATGCACGACCCGTGCCATCGACTGAGAATTATTTTCCAAAACACATGTTTGGACGCCTTGTTCTCAACCTGCTTAAATTCCGTGACACCATTACAATGCTGCACTAGTTTATAATTTTTGTTGCATTTCCTCTCTAGCTTTCACGAATATTTTAAATGCTCTCGTAGAAAAAAGCAAATGTTCAATGTGACAACGTTAAATCATTTTCTTCTGGTGGCTTCACTTTGCCTGCATCGCATTTTGATTCAATAAACCATATAACCGCATTTCGCATACTAAACTTTATACTCAGAGCTAAGGATTTTACTTACTGCTATAAACTGTTCCCTTTACACTAAAAGTAGCTTCGTCCTTGGGAGGTCTGCAGCCTAAATGCCCCTGGTTCTTCGCAGCCTCTCAAACCCCTTGCATTTTTATAAATCGGTGTACTTGCATAGTCATCGCAGCACTACATTATAATAATCGTGATGGTGTCATTCATTCGTATACCCTTTATGCTTGTGTTTCATCAAAGTAAATGTACTAGCGCCATCGAACGTATACTTTTCTACCACCCCCACGTATATCCTCGTGTTCATTCATGCATTTGTGTGTTCCTAGTTATTGCGATGTATGCTCTAAGTCTCGTGCGTTGCGTGTGGGAGTGAAGACATTATACACAATAAATTATAACTACTGGGCTGAAGTGTGTAGCCACTTCGGGTCGATGAAGTGAGCATTTTTTTACTTCTATCGTGTTCTTTCGACTGCCTTATCAGCGTATCACTGCAGAGAGGGGCTATGGTTTCTCTGGCAAATGATGCTGCCTTTCTTGTCACGTTTTCAGAGTCAATGCCTGTCAACAGAAGGCCTTGAAACCTGCAAAAAGTCATCGTCTCCATGTCGTCACACAACGTCCAGTGATGCGATGATGACGTTCATGCGAGCGATGTCGCTCAAGATCAGGCAGAGCAAGCGCTTCAGCTATCCGAGGAGAGTGAGTTCGCTTACTCGTTACTAGTAACGATGAATGGGTTGGGATCTTTCACTAAATGCAGGTTTCAAAACCTATTGTTGAGTGGTATCAGCTTGCTTTCAAAATGTGATAAGCTTCGCCATATTCACAATAACGCGTTTATGCGCAACAAAATTACAAACAGAAAAATATTAGGGCTAAAAATTATTAATACTGAGCTTTATTGGCTTTATCAATACCTGATGTTAAAAAGTCAACAACACTATAACGTGAAAGCATAAAAACAATATCGCCAATAAAAGCAAGTGCATGTAAAATGACCCACGAAACCAGGGCTGGGGAGTCTGGGCATTCTAACCATTTTGTGACGCCTAGGCTGGGGCGTCCCATGTGCAAGCACTTGCTCAGTAGTGATGAAATCGCAACAATTAGGCGAAAAAGATAATGGGCAGTGGCGTAACTAAGAGGTTTGATCCAGGGGGAAACTTAACTGAAAGGAGCCACTGGCTGCTGTAAGGGGTCCACTGGTCAACACTCAGGAAAAACTTGAGAAATGATGGTTAATCCTGATGTGGATGGCTATACTAATTCTGGAACACTAAATCAATGGAATTACTGCGAAAAGCGCAAAAAAACAACAACATACTGAAAACCAAAAGAATATTGAAACCGAAATATAAGCTAAGTGGGGGGGCGGTTTTTACATTTAGCTTGCCAGGGGGAGCGATTCGCCCCTCTGCCCCGTCAATTACGCCACTGGTGATGGGTGGCTGATAGAGTATTTATACCAATAGAAAAGATCGTTTCACGTCCGCAGCGGATCTCATCGACAGCTTTTCGCAGCCAGTGACCCTGAACGCCCCTGTCATTGTATAGGTTTACTTCATGTTTACCTTCAATAACCTATGTGGCTTCAGAGAGCATCGTGGAAGGCAACAAAAGGCCTGATATTTCAAGCTGGTTCTTTGGCAACATGTTTGGCTCGTATAAGCAACAGCTCATTTAGAGCGGCTGCAAACAACCGCACGCTTTCTAATGGTTTGTGAAAACTTGCACGTAGCTTTGCCGGCAATGACGACACGGCATGAAATGTTTTCCGGACTTTTGCTAAACGAAAGTCAAACAACTACAGTAGATTCTTCGTCAATGACATCAACCCATGCTTCAGAGAAAATTTTATTTCCTTGCTTTGAGATCCTTTTCAATAAACGTGTCGGTCACTTGCAACGACAAATTCAATGATCTCCACGATATCGTTACCCCCCTCCTGATGATGGCACTTGCGGAACACTGATGCAGCTGATATGCGGAAGAAACGAATGGATTAGGGAAGCTCACGCGCTAGCTTCGTACGTTACTAAAACAGGTTTTTTATTTTTATGTTTCATAAATCACAATTGACTGAGATTTGAAAACAATACTGTCACATGCACTAAAAACTACATCGCCATTAGACATCCCTGATATTTGCACGACGGAAAAAGGTAGCGGTGATGCTGTATAAAAGTGGTCTTCTTATTGTAAGTGGCGAATTTAACGGTTACTCACCAGCCTTGGTTCCTATCCATACTGACCTTGCCTATTTTCGTTGCTGACCTGTCTGACCAGATATACAGTGTAGGTTGTATCAATACAAAGTACAGCATGTCTTCTAATATTTCATATATGCATCAAATTTGCAATATTCGCGACTTCAAAGGCATTTTATACATCTCACTATAGCAAAATCACAGATTACATTCTTAAAATTAATTCTTCCCCGAGTGGCTGCTACGGTTGAATATACCAAATGAGTGGAGCCTTTTTTGAAGCAAAACTAATCTCTGTTGTTTTTTTACACGTTTCAGTTGTGGTAAACACCTCTCTGTTGTGGAGTTGGTGAACATTATTGTTAAAAATATTCTAAAGGCAATGTCAAGATTTGGAGCAGCACTCAACATCCCGTGTATATTCTTGACACTTTCTTGACACAACATCCCGTATATATTCTTGGCAAGGTAAAATCATGGGCGTTTCGCTCTAGACTGGCAACCTATACAACTTTTCATCGCTGCAGACATGTATTTACAATTTTGCAGGAAACATGTGATATAGTGTTAATGGTCTTATTGCCCAACGGAGGTTGGAGTGCACTGTGTCAACGGTGACGTTTTGTGGTACACCTGCAAGGACAATTTTAGGATGCACCATGATCCAAGAAACAGGACATTGTGATAAATTTTTACTAGTTACACCAATTCTGTTACAGATCATCACGCGTTTTACTTCATTTTTTAAACTTTTATGTTGTGGTGCCCTAAGGACGTATTAAATCTGGTTTCAGTTGATTCACCACTGTATGCAGAGACCCATAAATAGCTACTAGCCTGGGACATGTTTTTCACAGAAACACAAAGACGGAATAATTTGGGAAAGACGACTGTCATCATGAGCCTATGCTTTTTGAAGTCCATGCAAAGACAATCTAAGATTTCAAAGTGATGCTGATGCTTTCAATCAATTTATGTTTTTCGAGCACGCGGCTCGAAACGTGCTCCGGTTTTTCAAATTAGTTACAGAAGATTTTCTCTTATAGAAAAGGAAATTATTTTTGAAAGAGCAGATGCTAAGCCACCGCAATTTTATTTTTAGAAGCAATGTAGTTGCAGGTATCCAAGACGTTTCGTTAAAAATGCTAAAATTCATGGAGTAATGGTTACTGCAACGAAAAAATAGATCGCATACACTTTTATTCTGATTGAAAACGTTTTCGAATTAGTCTTTTGTTGTCAATTCGTGTCACAAAAATTACTTTTCAAATCTTAGGTGGCATAGCTGCGTTGTGGGATGCTTTTTTGATCATGTAAAAATCCAGCACTCTAAAGTTTTAGACAAACCAAAATGAGCAATACAGGAAAGTGTATATCCAAAATCGTATCTTGAATAAGATTGCGAATGTATAGGCAAAAAACTTAAACTTATTTTGGCAGAAGGGGAGGTGGGAACTATACACTTTAACGGCCCAGCAGCTTTGTCACAAAACTTCAATTGAAGTAGAATCGGAAAAAGCAAAAGTTCTTGAAAATCTATTTGCGATAATTATTCGCAACGCTATGTGCCATGGTGCCCTGCATTACTGTTGGAAGATACTAAAAGATCCTAAACATCCTTGTTTTGATATAATCTTCGTTTTGCATTCTTCCTAAAAATTCTTTTTGCCTACTTCTAGAATGGGATAACAAAAAATGAATTCATTGGAACTTACAGTGATTTGCACTTGGTTTGTTGACCCGCATTTAACCTCGTTTGCCTTACAACTGCCAGGCCTAAAACTATATCAAAGCTCTACCAGCTTCTAACAAGCATATCGAAATTTTGAATTTATATTTTGCATCACTTAGAGTTGCTACCGAACATCCTGTATCTTGGACGTACGTTCTTCTTGTTGCTTGATTGCTTTCTGCTTGTTGCTTGATGCAGTTCAATCTTGCAATTCGCACCAGCTCAGCAATTTTTGTGGGCAACAGCGTGCTCATCAAACCTTCTTCGTCGTTTAAACGCACTGCTTTAATTGGCCATAAATTGCGCTGATTATGTTCGCAGAGATTGTCGAGAGAGAGCAGTCCAAGCGAGAGCAGCTCCTCCGAAGGTAAAGAGCGTGACGTGGTGACAACTTGACTGTGAGCACTACATACCTTGCGGTGTGATTTACTTTAAGGTGTGGTTAGTATAAGGGTTTTTTGATTATGATTACCAACGAGAGATTTTTGTCTACCTTTTCAGAAACTCAAGCAGGAAGACCGCGGTTTCTGTCTCGTCAGTTGTCTGACCTCGTAATATACACGCGCTCAATTGAGTTTCCAGGTTTCGATTCCATTCGAAAAAGTAAGTTATAGTAAGTTCGATTGGCATGCATTCGAAAGACAAAAATGCTTAGGCGCCAAGCTATTTTATACTGCATACCGAATAAATAGTATCAAAACCAAAACCAGCAATATTTTTGCCTTGGAAGAAACTTATAATGTTTGAAGTTTGCAACTTCCTTAACTAACCTTTGTCATCTTTTACCTCACAATGTATAGCTAATGTAAAATTTTTCCTCCAATATTTTGCCCGGTGTGCCAGTAAACAATCTTCGTGGCACTTGCATAAAAGAATTTATTCGACACAGAATCGTGAATTACCATAACACTCAACATCGGATATTTTAGGCGCTTGATAAGTATATAGTGTACTGGCAAACGAGAATACGTTGATTAATGTAATGTCCCAAAGAGCCTTTTTTATTTGCGTATAAACATCCGCATTTTACGATGGTTTGCAGGTTTCACGATCTCAATTTATTTCTTTCCTGCTTTACCCCTATTGAGACATAAGTCAGCTACGTAAAAAAAGCAGATGCAGCTTGCTGCCTCTCAAGAAAAACAGATTATCTTCAAACTGTCCCCTGCGAAAACTCAACTCGATATACGTCAGTGCTAACAAAGTTTCAACTTACCATCGCAAAATTCAAACACTAATAGTCACAAATTCAAAATCTTTTGCACATTTAAATGCAGACGCTTAGACATACCCATACAATATGTAACGCCCCCAAATCAGTTTTAGTACACACATACTTTGTCAAAATTCAGGACACAAAATTTTGGCAATGGTTTTTATCTCGTTTATCTCGTATTCAACCGTTACTGAAAACTAGCTACTGCAATTTTTTAAACAAAAAAAACTAATTTGCAGCAGCAAGTCCAATGCTATATCTAAGATCTAAAGTTATTCCACCAAAAAAATCATTTTTTCAGAAAAAAAAATCATTTTTTAATTTGATGTACGGGAAAACCATAATACCATTTGCATTATACTTAGAGGCAATCAGCACAGTAGCAACGCATTCTGTTCGAATTTGTAACAAACGTGCGCGCGCAGAACTTGCGATCGATAGCACTGCCTCAACAACGCAGCATTCCTGAAGACGTCTGCAACTGCCTGTTATGCAGTACGCGTGAGATACTGAAAATTGAGCCGCAACGTTTGTTAAGAATTTCCACCCACAAATAGCTTCTAACTACCTAATATAACCTAGAATTTCGATGTCTGAAAACACTAACTGTTGCTCATTAGCTCAGAGAGAAAGCGTTGCGTTTTAACCGAACTCGTGCCGATTTGTTTCGCTAGTGTATGGTTACGACGCTTTGACTTTTGTTAGTCCGTCTTCCAAATATTAGGCTTGAAATATGTTGTTAGCGTTTTGCCAGTTAGTATCTTCCTTATCTGTCTGTTAAAGCAGAAGAGGTTACATGCCATGAACATTAGAATCGATCTGTGGGTTCAAGCGACAAGCAGGCTTGTAGCCACGGGGGCATTCGGTGGCAGTGCCAGTGCCACCCCATATTTTTTGCTATAACCCCCAAATTTTGTTGTGCCCATAAAAATGTGTTTCAATCGCATAATAAAAATAAGCATTTCCTCCCTAAAATTTACTCTTCAGTTTGTCCCTCCAAACTTAAAACCTGCCTACAAACCTGGTGACAAGTGTAAAGTTTTGGTTGCATGAAACGCATGCTTATACGTTGCTTTCATGTAAATTTGCACATTGCATCAAGGTTTTTTAAGGTGTTTTAGGGACCCGATTCGGGTCTCTAGATTGAAAATCAGGTCCCTAGAATCAGAGAAGTCGGTCCCTGCAGGTCCATACGGGGTACCTAACATTTTCCTTAAAAAAAACTGATTGTACTGTACAAGCTGTAGGCAGCTCAGTTCTTGTTCAAGCAACAAAAGACCACAACGATTTTGTGGTTTTGATGCAGGTGGATTCGACGTGTGGTCGTTCAGCGAAACTAAAGCCCAGGGCCTGATTGCTGCAAATCCTGTTGGTATGGTTAAAGCAAACAGAGAGCAACTGAGCAGAATTTATCCATCCTCTTTACGCGTCAGGTCCAGTAACTTCAATCCAGTCTATTTTTGGAATGCAGGTTGCCAGCTAGGTGAGTTTTGCGCAAATGTTTATGTCCGACCTCTAAAGAACAGGTTTGATTGATTATGTACTACCTTAGATCTACTGAAACACGAATGCTGTGTGGGGTTGCCAGTTTGCTTTCGCTATGAGTAATTTAATCATCACACGCGGTAAGTTGGTATTGGGCAATGCTCGAACCAGCTGCACAGCCCATATTCATCAAGCTTTTTTACACTACTGCAGGTTTTTTAAGGTGTTTTTTGGGACCCGATTCGGGTCCCGAGAATTGAAAATCTGGTCCCTAGAATCAGAGAAAATCATAATCGGGTCCCTAGAATCAGAGTAAATCGGGTCCCTAGAATCAGAGAAATCGGGTTCCTACAGGTCCATACCGGGCACCTATCATTTTCCTAAAAAAATGCACTACTGTGTTAAGAAATTAGTCTCCACAAAGGTCACGCAGTGGAATCAACTAGCAAATCTTTTTATTATTGTATTGCGCATTAGGAGAGTCATTCTTCCCTGACCATACCACTACGTTCTTAGCCCAGAAGGCTAATGGGCAGGCCTATTTCCTGTTTCATTTTCTGGCATCAAAATTGCCTAGCAGGATAGTGTTGGCATCAAACGTGCCCAGCATCAAAGCGTGTGCTGAGTCATTCAGTTCACTTTCAACCAGAGCAGTGTTTTGTCCTATCAGTTTTTTTGCAAAACACGTGGTTTTCTACGTCCATACAGCAAACTAGCGCTTGAGCACAATCTTTGCTGCGAGAACTTAAATCAT
>JGI24158J21664_10000347_pt1 | contig 40024 bp, 31 predicted proteins | sample Ectturendosymbi3_FD_21664 | JGI IMG/M metagenome (IMG submission 21664) | reverse complement strand
AAAAATGCAAGAGTGTTAGTTAGCTTTTCCGAAAAAGCAGGACACTTCCGCTATGTTCAGCATATGAAAGACTGAGATAAAGGAGGAAATCGCAGTAAACAAATCGGTTTTACGTTTTGGATGCAGTGGTCCAACGTTCACATAGCATTTCTCAAAAATGTCTTCATGGTAAGAAATACTATTCATATTGGACAACAGAAAGAATATTTAAAATTACTCTCTAATCCATGACTTGATTTATTACAGTCAAAACGATATTAGTGGTCTGTGCATTTGACAGACAAAAACTCTTCACATGTTTAGCGAGCAATTAACGCAGTCATTAGAGAAACACTTTCAACAGTTTTTTTGCTGACTGCACGTTTTCTCTAGAAAATGCGCAGAAAAACGGCTAAGTTTTAGCTTCTGTTCTGAGGAGCATCAATCGGCTTGGTGCCACAATTTAAGGACCGAGTGTTGTTCGCTAGCTTCACCGTCGCAAGAGAGAATGTTATGCTGAAATACAAAGTCGAAATAGCGCAACGATGACAATGTCGTCATTGGAAGCGGCTACGAGAAGTGAAAGGTGGTGATGTACTATTCCACCTTACCAGACTACGTTTACATGAGATGTTTCGTGACTACAACTGTTGATTCTCAAATCGCAATAGAAGTTCAGTTGTAGCTTATTCCCTTCAGGAAATTGAGGGTCAATTAGTAAAGGTCAATCAATCGTCAACCGACCCAGCACCGCTATTAGCTGCTGATTTTCGACAAGAATTGCTGGGCTCCCTAAACCGTCCTCAGACGTATACAGTTTACACCCACCTTACTTGCAGTTCTATGGGAGTATTTTTGCATTGTCTATTTCCCTCCCGAATGCAGACCTGAAGTTTTTCAAAGGTCGCGGGTCACGGTTCAGAGCGCTCACTGTGTCTGGCGATGCGCTATAATGTGTGGCAGTTCACTTCTAAAAGAAGTAAACCACTACACATTTAGGACAATTCCGCAAGAGCACTGGTCCATAGGAATGTCCATGGCACGCCCAAGTTAACAATTAAGAAACCTGGACCCGTCGGTCTAGCTCGACACGCTCAGTTTACCACTACAAGATTGTATTCACACACTCATGGTTTTATTAGCATAACTTTAAGCACTGCGATATTTACTACAACAGGGGTTTATAATATATTTCAACATACACAAACTTTATTACAGTAATCAAGAGTTAATGCGCAGTTGGATTATATTATCAGGAGGAGAGAGAGTAATCCACATTGTTAAGCAGTTGCACTACGACCTGCTTAAAGAAATTGGCTATACTTTCGGTAATTCCGTTAGTCTAGCCGTTCTAGGATAGTAGCCAGCTACAAGTGTATTCTGGTTCATGAATTTACCAGACCCCACAAGTTCGCCAACTATTTATCCTTCAGTTGGGTTTGTTCCAGTTTGGTAAGCCCACTACTGGTTCTAAGGAAAAGCTTGGTAAGCCCACTGCTCTGGTAGACTGAGCAGATGCCCACATACTTATCATTTTTGCTTTATTTTCATTGGTCGATTTCGGTCACGTGATCACGCATTGGGTTTCGTACGGCTTGAGCAATCGTGCGTGCGTGACGTCATTTTTCTAGAAATTGGAGTCCTTCGAAATCGTAGCATTTCGATTACGATTTTTATCATGGTTCGGACTACATTTTTCAGTGCTATTTTCTAAGGGTTTTGGTTACTCTCTCTTAACATCATTGTACAGTAAATCCGTAAGTACAATTCTACAATAAATAATGTCTTCAGTGTCCAGCTTCGTTTGACTTGACATGAATTCATCAGTAAACTTCTGAATAACGTTTTTCGGTTATTTTTCTTTTGTGATCCGCGTCTTCTTTTATGGTTATTTCAGAATCACAAGGCGTTTCATGTTGAGAAGTAAAACGAACTCAACAAATGCTTCCAATCAATCTTCACTGCTGAGCATAAGTCCTGCTATTCCGGAGAAGTTCCTCTGACCCCGCAAAACCTCGGCAAATCTGTTTCCTTAACCTGACAGCGGAAGCTGTTTGAATCTATCACTCGGCTAAAGAAAGACAGGAGTCGATTGTACGCCTTCATGCGTATTACTCCAGCTCATTGCGTATGATCTTCAAAAAGATTTGTAAGGGGGAAAAAGGGATGACGTTAAAGTTATGCTGGGGCATACGCCGTAAGGTCTTCTAATACCTTAGAATAGTATTTTGACATCCTACAGCATCGTCATTAAAAGCTTGACGCAAAATAGGTCGAACGTAGAGTGTTTGTTCCCAAGGTCAATCATTTAAAACGCTGTTTGACAGCATACCTTATCTGTAAGTTTGCAACTATTTGCCTGAAGTGGACCACCTTCCCACTGGCTTTTTGAGTCCGCCAATTCAGTTGTGTTGATATATTATCCTTAAAATAACCTCAAAACAAGTTTGACAAGGGAAAAATATATGACAGCTTTGAGAAATGTTGGGGTAAGGCTTGTCACCAGGGTGGTGAAAGCCAGCGCGGTGAGCCATTTATGTCACGGTTGAGAGCAAGGCTGGACAAGTAGAGCAAAAAGGGAGAGAGAAAAAAAAAGGATTTTTGGACGCGAGAATCGGAACGCCACTAAAAATGCGTGATCACGGAAGCTCTCTTGCCTGGGGACATTTGGGTTAAAATTACGCCGCAATATTTCGCTGCATCATGCTTCCATCTTAGGTTAAAGCTGACTGCAGCCGTTGCCAACATCATTTTCGGTTGGCGTATTGCTGTGTGGCTAACCAACAGCTTTGATTTAATGTTGTCTGCAGCAGGCAAAATAGTTTTCAAGGCAAAATCAACAAAAAATAAAACAAAATTGGTTTTATGATGCAAAGAAATATTTGACTCTTTTTTATATTGCTTTTTCTTGTAAAGTTTATTGAAGACTTGAACTGGCGGTATACAGGCTCGAACCTTTTTTATTTCAACGTTAGCAACCGAAGCTTTATATTACACGTGGAAAAGGTTGAGAGGCAAACGTGGGAAAATATTGAGAAATGAAAGCGATGAAAAGGCCATTTTTAAGGTTTGTCAGCTTTACAATCTAGTCCCGCTTCTGATTTGAAGCAAGAAAAAATAACAAGTGCAATGTTGCGATAACAAAATGCGGTTTCATAGGACTGGCTTTGTCTGTTTTTTTCCTGAAAGAGACTATGCTACGAACGTCTAGTTGCAGATTGCAGTGTCTGATATGGTATTGAACCTAGGATGAAGTGAGGAATATCCACGTGTACAAGTTAGCAAGCATTTGGGCAACGTAAAAAATGGAGTGGGTCTTCAACTTTTTTTGACAGATGTGTTTTTCAGGTAATCAAGTGTACTTCACTGCAATAGGCTGCTGATGTAAAATGGAAGTGGTAGCTTAGCTGTTTCTAGTGCGTACGTCGGGCACGGGTAATGTCCACGACACCGGCAGAAAATTGCTTTTTTCAGCTTTGAAGTGCGAGATATAGCAAAATTTGTTTCGCTACGACTATATCAGAAACTACAACCAGCTCAGAAATTCAACTAGCTGTTCAGATCAGTGGCGTAGCCAGCCCAAAATTTTTTGGGGAAAATTTAGAGGAGGCCAAACTCTTTGATTTTGGGCGAGCAACAGCGATCTTAGAAGACGTCTCGAGTGGAGTCGGTCAGGATGGCGTACTTTCATCATTGATTTGGTGGCTTCTTATAAATAATTTGAACAAACGTTGATATGCTCCATCTAAGCGTAATGGCAGAACGGAGCTCGTGCTCCGTAACAGTAACGGCGTCCTGCTGCTTGGGCAGTCGCGGCAAGTCAGTCTGTGAATCACGATGTCTGCCTCAGCGCCATGTCCGCTCAAATGACTAACAGTCTTCCGCCGCGAATCGACCAGCTCAGATGTTGTTGCAAAAGTCTGCGGAATTTATTTAGTTATTCGTAAGAAATTTTGGGTAATGTTTCACATGTAAGGATGTAGACAGCACGTAGACGGCTTGTCATACGCTGAAAATTTAGACAGCACAGTGGGCGTTTGATACGCTGGCACTTCAGACAAACTGTGTGGCTGGCAATGAAGCGGTTTGCTCCTTATATTTATGCCCCAAAACATTCTGCAAGAAGCGTTTCAGAGCAAAATGTGAAAATTTCGTTCCTGGCTTTGAGTTAATGCGCAGTCGGAGATAAGAAAAGTAATTGATGTGTCTTTCTGCGAAGGAATTGTTTTATCTTCGACCATACAGGTTGGTCTATTAACCAGTCGTGTTAGGAGTGAACAACAGGTAGGAATGAAAATGTTGCGCGAAAACGAAAATTTCCAAGGGACGAAAAATTCCTCAGGCAATGTTCAGCTTTAAGAAGTGTTTTGCAGCGCAGGTTTGTGAACCATATTTCTTCTTTTCAAAATTTTACACAATTTTGAAAAGTTATATAGAAGCGACATATTTCGACCACTGGCCCTCCACTATGCATACCTTGGCCGGGAGCAGGGAATGAAGCAAGCTTTTTTGTTCGTGAGTTTTTTCAAAGCTAGTCTGTAACGTTGAATTAAAGATTTTCGCACTATCAACAGCTTCAAAAATCAAATTTTATAGGTTTTCATCAGCAGCTATGACAGTATCATTAATTTTGAATTTTGCCGAATGGTTGAATTGAAGGCCATATAAAAAGGTTTTTGTGCTTGTTTGACGTCTATTAAATGATTGCTGGCAATTAGACGTTGCAGTTTTAGCCAGTTTCTTGTCGAAGTTCCGTAGTTCATGGTTGGGAGGCTAAGAACGAAACACTCATGCAATTTTGAAGCAAACCTCAAGAGAGCTTGCTTTCGTTTTCCTTGTCGCGGAAAGTTCTGGAATTTCTTTTTGTTGAACGTACCGGTAACAGGAGGTAGGAAAACCGAGCTCACCGCTCGCAGGCCAGAATCAATTTTGATCAGTAACAGAGATTTTGCGTTCGAGATCATGGGCGTCGGAAGGATTTTTTCCAGGGTGACCAATAGTGGGTTTTTCCAGAGGATTTTTTCAGGGGATCAAAATGATTTTTTCAGGGATGAAAAGTGGTGAAGTTTCGTTTTTCCTTCTCAAAACTGACAACACAACCTTTTTTGCTAAGAATGTAATTCGAAAATTTCAAAATCCAGAGGTGATTCGGTCTCCCTGCCCTCCCTTCCGACGCCCATATTTCAGATGCTCACTTGCAAACGGTTGCAAATCGCCACCGCAAACGTTTACGGTGAGACCGTTTCCTGCGCAACGTTCACTCAGCTCGTGTATTATGACGCAAATGGAATTTGTAAGAAATTTCATTATGACGCAAGTGCATTAATAAGAAAAAAACGTGAACCCACAAGCCCTCTTTAACCTATTCAAACCCGATGGCGTGATGAGGCCCGAGGCAAAAAGCTACCAAAATGCGGGGTTTGCTTCAGCGTTTGGGTGAAGCCACAGAACCTTGTAAGGTGTCATAGTCCTCTGTGGGCGGTCAGGATGTTGTGAAAACTGGGACATAAATTTTGGAAATCTTTTTGATTCATTTCTCTTTCCGATTTTTCAAGCTCATTTAGAGAAAGTGATTTTGACATTACTGAGTTGTTCGAAGAAATTTGCTATTGTTTACGCCGTATTGTGAAATGCTCATCTCTAACGAAATGAAAGACTGACAGAGTTTAGAAGTAGAATATCGCTGCGATTGCTTTTTTATCGAAAGCTTCGGTGACTTCTATAACTTGAACAACTCTTCTGTGAAGATTGAGGTCATCAGCGGATAGGTTTAGTGGTAACCAGGCACGCTGTAAAAGCGATAGGGCAGGAGGGCAGTAAAAAGTTGAGGGCAATGGAACCTCATAAAAAACATAAAAATCGCTACTAATTGTGCTTGTTTCTCTTCAATACTAACAAAAATTATGGAAAAACATTCTGAAGTTTCTGGGTGCGCGAACAGCTGCAATAAAATTTGTTTCAATTCGATCTTGATAAACCGTGAAATTACCAATGATACTGTTATGAAAAAGGCACCTCTGCCCCCCTTGCGAAAAGGCAGGGGATCAATGCCCCGCTCTCCGGCGTCACTAGTGGTAACTTTTGGAAAAAATTGATTCATATGATATTTTTCGGGTCTTTTGAATTTTTTGAATTAAATTAAAACAGCGGTTGAGTTTCACGTGACAAAGATGAGGGACTGGAACACCCTGTCTGTGAGAGTTCGGTTGCGTTTGACTTCGACGCACTTTTTAACTATCTGTCGCACCAAGATTTTTGTCGCAAGTCGTGTATTTGCTTTGCAGCTTGATGTTTTTGTTAGAGGCTAGTTTTTCTTTTTTGAAATATAATACAGAATGCCAGCTTTATTTAATTTCGCCTTGCTATTGCTGATGTCGCATGTGGCACAAGGTCACGTGAGGTTAACATTCCCCCCCGCCCGGACTTACGCCCTGGATTTCATGGACAATGGAAGAACTCAAGGACCGTGCGGTTTTCCTAGATACGCTGGTAAGATAATCGATTTTCTTTCATATGGAAGCTAAACGTTGCTTTGCTAGTTTTTTACAGACCACCTGCTAGTAGAAGACCATCGCGGCGGTTTGCCAGTTTGTCCGTGTGAGGTAGGGGTTCTCCAATCTCTTTTGATCGCGTACCCACGGTTTTTAAGGTTTGACCTTGGTGACTGTGAAGTCATTTTGAGCAGACCGCAACTATTTCATTTGAATACCGAGATGATCATAAAGCGAGGTTTTACTGTATTTTCGTGGTGATCGTAAATCGAGGTTATAATGTATTTTGAAAGACCATTTCGGTCCCTCAAAACACCTTAAAAAATATTGCGCGTACCACCTGGTTAGTTTTTTCTATCATTGCGTTCCAACTATTTCAAATGAGCGTAATTTGTTTTGGTGAGCATCAAAATACGCAAATGAATTAGTAAGAAACAATTCAACGCAAAACTGTAACGCCTTTTCTCCACAAACTGGTCTATGGGGCCAGAGCTTCGCAAGCAGCACATCACAACTCACGTCCGGTCGCAACAAAACTATTCCGGATTTTAGACGTGCAGGTGGCCATCACCGTAGAAGACTTAAACCGTGGGTAATGTTTGATTACATGGGCATTCGATATTGAAAGAGACATGTAGTTTGCGACAACAGCAATTAATAGACTTTAAATTTGACTGACACCTAAATTTTGCATACCACCTGCAAACCGCTCGCATCGCGCACGGCTTGTATACGTACCACAGTTTGAGAAGCCCAATAGTGCAAGAGCCGAAAGGCTTTTGCGAGGGCGAGTACGCTGATGCACTGCAGTTGTACAATCGAATTGCTTCTTACTCTTCGGATTTTTTTTGCCAAGTTACTGACTTGCAAGCTCACTGCCTACGGTTTAAACCAATTTTTCGTGAATGTATTTGTTATTCTGCAGTTTACTGCTGGAGTGAAAAATGTGCTGAAAATTTGAAAACACCATTGTAAATGAAAAACTAAAGCAGGTAAAACTGTTTCTGTGTCAAGAAAGGTTTGAGGGGTTTCCGTTTGTAATCCCGTTGTGGAAAATGCGTTAAGTCCAGAAAGGTGGCCAACAACACACAGTGACTTCATGTCCTTTCAATTGATCAAACCAACGCCCACTGGCTTGTTTGTAACTGCGCGCCTTTGCCAAACCCGAAAAGCGAGATGTTCATATCAAACTTCTGCCTTCCGGCAGTTGTCATCAAGCAGAAGTAACATCGCGCAGCACAGCTAGATGTTGAAAATGCGCTTTACTCCACGTGTGGTTAATTGCGTAATTGTGTATTTTTTTCAGTAGCGTGTACAGGGTATGGCAAGCATGGCTCATACCATGGGCGCCACTTTGATGGGGCGCAAAAATTGCTTGGCAAAAATTAAAATCTGTGACTTGCAGTTTCTTCAACTCTATGTTGCGCCCGTACAACCATTAACTGCACAGCTGCATCAACAAACACAGCGCCCTTGTCTAATGCATTAAATCGGGTATGTCGCGCAGTGTTGCCACTCTGTTGTTACGGAAAAGTACTAGACTTCATGATGAAAAAAACTTAGATTCACAAAAAATACTTGATTACAAATACGTGACAGATATGTCAGATTACAAAAAAATTGGTGATGTACATAAGAACAGGCAGGAGTTTGATGAACATTATATATTCATTTATCTGTCTCAGACCAGACCATCCACAGAACACACACATGCAAACGATTATTCTTTTATGCCTTAAAATCTTTCAATATGACTTGAGGTGCAAGTCAACTTTTTTCCTATTGATTAGTCTTCTAAAGTAATTCAATGCAAGTTATCTGTAAAAGCAAAAGGCGAGGCTTACTTTTTCTGTGTACATTTCTTGACACAGAAGCCCTTGTGCATATTTCTCGTTTAGAATTATTGTTTACTTTCAGTGTCACTGATTCGACACTTTTGCAAACGTTGCGCTTGGCTTTGCGCTCATTTTCAAATGTCATGTAGGTATTCCTGTGTTTTAATACAAAAAACTGCGTGTTCGCAAAACTTTTATCAAAAACTATGACCTCACATGGAACGCATGCTTAATACAAATCATCTGGTTGTTCAGTGCGGTCCCTGATAACAGCGCAGCTGCTGTCCAAATTGTACATGCCTAGCCGCTGTATGCGTTCTAAATACCTTGTTTGGTGCGTCCGAGGCCGTGGAGTCAAATTACAAATTTTATCAATGGAACTTGCTGCCTTTGCACAGCCTCGTCACGGCGTGGCACTGTAGCTGAACAAAGCACGACGGTTGCATTTGTCAAGTGGCGTTGCCATTTGACTTGTCGAGATATGTGTTGGTTTCGAAACGCTGCGATTCAGGCAACGAAGTTCAAAAGGTAGGTAGAGCTCTCGAAAAAATGTAACACTAGTGTGCAGGCCACAACAAGAAGCCTTCTATGCAGGGCTACTGTAGTCTGGTACAGGTCATCATTTTGCATTTTCATCTCATCATCAGTGTGATCTCCGGTTCAAGGTTTGCTGATGTGGACATGGCAAGCGGTAGTGATTTCTGATTGGTGCAAGGATAGCACACTAAAACGATTTTTCTTTTCTTAAACGCTTCATGCAGAATTCAGAATCAGTTCATTCACTCCCAAAAATATTTCACGCTTTCACAAAAACCAATCGTTGCATTGCAATTCGCTGTTAAGTTATTTTCACGCACACAAACACTACGCGTTTCCGGAAGTACTGATTTGCCTGAGATACCGCAAGTGCGTCAAACATCGACTGCGAAATTTTCCGAAAATTTTCGACTCTGCGAAATTTTCTGGTAGCAAGCTGAAGGAGATTTATGCTGCATCATGGCAGCGCAATCAGGACTGGTCAAACTCTTACAACCTGTATATATCAGTTACACTTAAGAATTGTTGATGTTTGTTGCTGCTCGTGGTCTTTCAGTACAAATTATCTGTTTGAAGTCCGTAGTTTCAATGGTTTCCTATGGTCATTAAACACCTTAGTGCTGTCAAAGTTTAAGATAAATATATCAATCAAACAACTCCATAAATGATATTGCGTTTGATGTTGATCCTACGTGATCGACAACAACATTTCAAAGGTGAATATGCCGTTACCTAATGACTGTCGTAAAGATCCAGTAATGGAGAAAGAAGACATTTGGAGGAAGAGTCTTGGAAAACAGAAATCTAACGCTATGAGCTTCAGACATTTGTCACATGATTTCATAGTTCAGGTTTTGTCGGAGTTAATCTTGTCCATTATGTTTTCAACCCCATGTCGGCAGAAGGAAGTTCAATACCTTCATAAATTTTTTTTGCCTGTATTTGTCATTGCACCAGCAACATTGGACAAACCCTATTTCACCGAATGTCTACATTTGTGTATGTCCTGCCCGAAAAGCCGAGTGGGGTTACACAGTGTGCGATATTTAGTTGTGCTTGCCTCAACGAATGATCAGTTTTTGTAGTGCTGTACATCCTCAAAGATAAGTGATAATCGTGCATATAAAACCCACCTTTATCCTGCTGATTAGTGTCAATCAGTAGGTACTAATTAAAGCAAGAGTCAAAATTTGCAGGCAAGTAAATTTGCAGTATCTTGTTAAACCGGTCATTACCGCATACAAAATTCCGATTTCGTTCGTAAATCAGGCTTGGCTAGTTCAAGATCCAGTGCTAACGGAACATTTTCGGCAATTGTGATTTTAAATTCTATTGCCATTGCTCCAACCAGATATGGAGTCATGGATATGCGAGCTGATGCGGGTAGATTTAATTTAACAAGAACACCAACCTGTGCCGAATGCGGAGAACGTGCCTGCATTTCTTTGGCGAGCTTTGTATAGTTACACCAGGGTTTTAAGGCGTTTTAGGGACCCGATTCGGGCCCCTAGAATCACAGAAAATTATCATCGGGTCACATAGAATCAGAGAAATCGGGTCCCTACAGGTCCACACCGGGTACCTAACATTTTCCTTAAAAAAAACTGGTTACACCACAGATATCTAGAAAAATGTAGCCTCAGAAACCTTTTGAACTGGCCTGAGATCATGTAATGTCTTCAGCATGCTAACACGTGCCAAGGAAAATGATTTTTGCTCTTATAACAGATTGAAAGAATGACGATAATAATGTGGTGCTTGCCTATTTGTCCTAGTTTCTGCACTAATAGTAAAGATGACGGCTAAAGCAAACGAAGTAAAAGCCCCGAAGTAGATGTTTCCGTAAATATCTTTTCCGTCATTAATGAGGTGACGTATGAACGGTAGCAAGATTGCTGCAAGCTTTTGCAACCTGTAGGGAGAAAGTGCCAGCACAAAATGTGAACGACAAAAGCGGTAACAGTGACAGCAGTGAAGGGACGCGCAGGGTGAGCAGTCACGTGATTCAGCGGGATACGTGCGGATGTGACATCCGGCTGACACACGAAATTGCATTGCAGGTTATAAATGCGTAGGAAGATTCTGCACTAAACCGGAGTGGCACTATTGTAATCTCTTCCGAACGAATTAAAGATTTTGACGCTAAACTCGCCTCAAGAAAACCCGCAGTGATGACATAGCACAACAACATGAAAATGCTTTTCGTGTTTTAAATGATGCGAAAGCTTTAAAAGAGAACCGGATGGTCTTTATTAGATTATAGCTCTTGCTTACGACAATCGGTTCTGTGTGGTTGTGTGGTCTTAAAACATATGAAGTGCAGATAAGTGTTTATCGGCTTGGTTTCTTGTATGAGTGTTGTTTTTTCGCGTAGTCAATAACATTTGTTTTCCAAACTCTGATTTCCTTTGTGTATATAGGCATGTTCTCTGCATATGTAATTTTTCCTCACCATGTTCTGTGTTTGTTTGTTTGTTTATCTAACTGTGCTTATTTTATTCTCAACTGTTGTTTTCAAACACTTGTCGAAAAGTATTAAACAGGGTTGGTTGACTAGATTACCGCCACGGTTCTTCACCAATTCTATGTGACCCAGTGACAATCTTTATTTACATTGATCAGTAATTTTACCTTTGCGTTTTCATTTATTCTAATTTCCATTTACAATTGGTTACTTTTTTGCACGATGGCTCTTTGTATTATTTCTGTTAATTAGCTGAGTCATACGAAGCAATAAATAAATCGCATCAATGAATCAAGTGAGGAACAGAGCAGTATTCTTATAGATCGTCTTTAAATTGTTCACACGCAAGCGTTCGTTTCTTTGAAGATGCGCCGCGCACAACTCTCATTGAAGGAACAAGGATCAGGATCACGTGGCATCTTGCTTATTCCCACCGCGTAAGTTGATGTGTTTCATTCCGTACTCAGAAACAAGTTGCTTACGAAAATGCACAAACGTTGTATTTTTAAATACTTTTCGGTTTTCTTGATAACCGCTAATTAGCCAATTACTTCAAGAAGTATAACTGGTTAGGCAAGAGGCACTAACACTTTTCTTCATCCAATGTCACTAAGACTGAACATTTGACAGCAAAGAAATTTTTGAAAAAGCTTGTGTTTCATTAATAAAAAATCACTTTTCACTTCCAAATGGTAAGCAGCCTATTTTTCCGAGTCCAAGAAATTTAAGTTTTTTCATTGTAATTTGTGTTGTATGCACACAATTTTCAAGAATGCCATTGCGTATTTTGTAGCTTTAAAATAAATCAAGAAACATGGATTTATTTTTAAATGCTGTCTCCTTAAATACAACCGTTGTTGTTTAATTGCATTCTTGCATGTTTCGAAAACTAGGCGCTTTTGATCGACTAAATAACCAGTTTTATAACCTGCCAAGAATAACAATAAATGTAATTAGTAAGTTTTCTTGTGATTTCAAGATCAAGAGCTTAGCTTTATATTTGCATAAGCTGACTTTACGGCACATGTTGCCGAGTGGCTCGTTTTTCGTAATTCCAGTGTGATGACGAAGAAACATCTGTGTTTTTTTAGGGCGGTGCTCAATTGCAAATTATTGAAGGAAACCGAGTCCTTGCCAGCCTGACACATGGTCAGTTTCTGTTTCAAAACGATTCGACGTAAGTATTAGCAATTTGTCTTTCATTCACATCGAGATCTTAAACAATCAGTACAACAACAACAATTAATGCGTGGCTATAACTCCACTAATCAAATGTCCGATTGTAAAACTCCAAACAAGTGTTCGATTGTAGAACTCCACCAATCAAACGTTCGATTGCTGGCAGCTCAGCGGCAGTGCCTTTGAGAATTGAAAGCGCCATGTAAAAGGTGTGTGCTTACTATTTAGAACATGTAGCATCGGACTTACAATCGCTTTGTTTTCCGCCATGCTGTCCAAGACGTTCGATAATCTGATCATGCGTTTGCCATCTTCACATTTTTTGTCGTAGGCGACAATATGCAGATTTGACTCTTCCTGTCAACCTCACATGCACGTCTTGCGCCATCCGATTGTTACGTCAGGCATCCGAATGGGGAAGCACTTATCGTTTTTGGAGTTGCGCTGACGTCACAATCCGCCCTCATCCGAACTCGACCAATCAGATAACATGCCAGGCCCTTCCCATAATAAAGCCCACTAACCAATCAGCACCTAGCGGCGAACCCGAGCCAACGGGTGAACCGAGTCCCTCGGGAGAACCTTGGCCAACTGCAGAGCCAAATCAGTCCAACCAACCAGGGCCAACTGCTGAACCAGGGCCAACTGCTGAACCAGGGCCAACTGCTGAACCACAAGCAACCGCTGAACCAGGAGCAAATAGCCAACAGGAGCCATCTGGCGAACCTTCTGGGGGTGGAACGTCTGCTGCGGCCCCGTCTGTATGCATACCCACCCAACCTCTTGTATACAGTCAATGCTACGAAGGAAAGTGTCTCAACGGCGGTACATGCAACCAAACCACCGGTCTCTGCTCGTGTGTCAAACTTTTTTCAGGAGATCGTTGCGAAAATTACGGTGAGAAGCTTGAACGTTCTTTCCTGCTTGAATTTCTGTCATGCCTTTTCCCGACACCCTTTTTGCAAACTGCATGCGGCAAAGTGATACAGAAAGAAATTGTTCGAGTTCACGTCTATATAGTAACGTAATGGCTTCCGTGGCGCGATGGGCAGAAATAGTTTCTAGTTCAGGTTTTCCCCGTCTTTTGCAGATGAATGTTGGACTGACAGTGACTGCACGAATGGAAAGTGCATTGACACCAGGAGCACAACCTTCCCGAAGCTGCTGTGCTACTGCGAAGCAGGGTGGCATGGGGCCAACTGCAATATGTGTAAGTGCCTTACATTTTTCTCTATATAAACTTATTGTTTCAACTCTCTGACATTTTCAGTTTTGAAAAGCAATTCGGCTGCACGCTTTGTTTTTCTAACGGTTTGCAATAAACCAACTACGCAGCATATTGTTCTGAGATGAAATATGTTAAAAATGGATGCGTGGAGAGCATCACGTCACACTTAATCGACGCAAAAATAAAAAGAAAAGTTTTTGTTTGTTTTATGATGCAACGTGCCACAGTTTGAAAAGAAATAAAACGACACACTTTTATCTCCAAGTACTTGCGCTGTTCGGAGCAATTCGCATTTGTTCTTCAACGTCATTACAAGGGCAACCAAAAGTCAATAAAGTCAAAATTTTTCTGCCGTTTTGGAAGTTCATGAAACGTCCACAAACCAAACTTCACGCTCATACTATGAGGCAATCCTAAATTATTAGGTAAAAAAAAAGTCAAAATTTATCATTAGGTCAAAATTTATCGTTAAGTCAAAATTTTCTTGCAGCTGAGTTTTTTCTCTTCATCGATACTTTATTGAAACTACAACAACAGATATTGATACGTTTTGCAAGTTAGTTGCAATACTGTAATAATGTTTTTTTTGCGACTTCTGGGTTAATAATGCTGTTTTACCCCCTACTGGGCGATTGAATAGGATGTAGGATAAGCATAGTAAGGAAACGTGGTCTTACAGTACTTGGTTTGGTGAATGCTGAATCCATTATGCATATAACGTTTCACCTTTATGATGTTCTCAGGTTTGACTCTACTGTAGTTATTTATGTGCTTATCAATATATCATCCCCAAAGTTAAAGAGCCAAATATTTTGTTAAACAACCAAATATTTTAAAATTTTGAAGCATAGAGTGCATGAATATGCTTCTGGGTTAACCTCAACACCTAAGGCTGAATTAGTTTGCAGTTGCAAACGCAAAAAATGTATAGGCCAAAAAAGGTCAAAATTTGTAAATTATAAAGTCAAAATTTTAAGTTTTTAGGTCAAAAAATTGGTTGCCCAAGTCATTACCAAAGCTTATTATCAAATCGATGCTGTGACCCACTGAACACACGTACTTTAAACACTTTTGTTTCGAAGCAGCGAAAAAAACAGAAGAAAGTCCGAGCGATTTTGTGTTTAACAAACGACTTCACTGCTTGCTTTGAAAAGTTTGAGCTACTTCTTTTCAGCAAACGACGTCACAGTGCAAACAAATTACTCTTCGCATCCTGACTACTGGAGCCGCGAAATTAGTCCCGGACGAGTTTATCTTCATTGGAGGCTGCTGAACAGCAACACAGAGATCGAAGTAGCTGTTCGCGCTCGCACCCAGAGCTGGGTTGGCCTTGGCTGGCGTCCTCGTGGCTTGACCACGAGTTGCAAAGCCAACCCGACCTTGGCGAGCAGATCCACCATTGATGCAGCTTGGAAGGCTTGGATTCAAGATGTGAAGCTACAACCACTCACTAGCGTAAGTGCTTCTTTACTTCTTCACTTTCAACAAGAGCATGAATGTCGCTACTTACGACGTTCAGCATGGACTTTTCAAAAACGATGGGTTTTTGCAGATATATAGCACCAAATTCGTTTTTGTTGCAACATGTTTTTGCCGTTTTCCTGTAACGTGTATTGTAATGCGAAATATATCTCTTAATTGCCTTATATCGGCAATTGAAGATTAAAAAAGAACTGTATTGAGTATACGTTTTGGTAATTTTGTTTGGTGTGGAATTCTGGAACGTTAAAGAGTTTTTTACAGATAATTTTCCGCTCTGTGAAATGGCAGGCTTTGCCAATTTACAATATGAGGAATCAATCACGCTGCATCAGTTGCAGAGACGTCACTTGTGAATAACACGACCTTTTCCGGTTAAGATCTGTAGGAACGAAATAAGAAATCCAGTTGTATGAACGTTCCCATGTTTCACAGCGTTGTATTTTTTCAGTTTCACAAACAATTAGCTTATATTTTTAAGGCACAAATTGCCCACTATCCGCACTACGTTGGTATTATATGTCAGCCTCTTTCAAAATTTTTGTTCATCGCTTTGCATGATACTCGTTCACAAAACGCGTTCACTGCCTTCAAGATTCTTGTAAAAACGCTGCTGATTTGGTTCTTTTTAACAGTGCGGAGCAGAGGCGGATCCACGGGGGCGATTGGGGCGATCGCCCCCTAAACCCACGAAAGTAACTTTATTCACCATCATTTTGTACAATTCGGAAAACAACATATCGAAACCAAATCCGAATCAGTCTTTCGTCACGTTCGAATTGTCTCAGTGATCGCGATTTAGGGCCATTCTGTCGTTCATTGTTGTGTTATAGCAGTGTTGTGAAGTATACTTTATCTCTGTTGCAATAGCGAAGGCGTTATGAGACTTGACTACTAAATGACTACTAAATAATATTATGACTACTAAATATTACTGACATTGCCCTCCCTAACGTTACTAGCTGGATCCACCCCTGGTGTGAAGTTTTGCCTTCTTCCAACTGTAAGTAAAAAAGACAGTGTCAGCTTTTTTGTATTTTAGTCCACGTTTTAGTTGGCTTTGCTCGCAATGCATTTGTGATTAATTGAATTGCAAATCAACCATCACCGTAAACATTCTTGATGCGCAGAAATCTCCATCATCCGATCCCGAGGTTACCATCGAACAACAATTGGAAAGCGCTGTTGAGTCGCGATGCAACCGTGGGTCCAGCGGTAATACACCCACTGGCGCTCCTGAACCCGGTGGGGAGCCGGGTCCAGGTGGTGAGCCAGAGCCAACCAGTGAACCGGCCCCTGGTGGTGAACCAGGACCAAACGGCGAACCGGCTCCCGGTGGTGAACCAGGGCCATCCAGCGAGCCGGAGCCAGGAGCAACTCAAGCGACAGGGACTCCCTTAAATCACGGCATGGATTGTGTCGATGTGGTTATCGGTTCGGTTAAAGGTGATTTTGCAGTCGAAGATATTTAGAATGAAACGTTCGCTGCCTACGTCTTTCTTAAAACAGAGTTTTTATTCTCTTACCGCATCTTGCAGGACAGTAAGTCACCTGAACTGCCACGTTAATTTAGACGGTGGCATGAGGTCGAGCATGACAAATTTGACGCAATCACTGACGTTTGTTTGACGCAGTTGAGTGGGAGGTTGCTGGAGCGCAAAGCTATATCTTTGTAATAACTCTTGGTCACGCTTTGACAAAATCCAGTTGCGTTTTCCAGGTTCTCTTGTGTTTTTTACTCCACCTCAGCATGATTTATCCGTTATTTTTTCCATGGCAGGAAACTTGCACAGAGTGCAGGACATGTACACTCGGGATCGATCCACTCCCCGTCCGGACAGCTTCTATGGAGGTTCCGACGATATCACCGGTTCCGCGGGCTCGCAAGTCAATGGCTTCACGACCATAGTTTTCAGGAAGAAGATACGAGGTGAGAGCAAATACTGTCAGCGTAACAAAATAGTTGACCTCCGTTAAATTTTCAAGAGCCCAAGCGTTTTGCGTTTATAAGGAAACTTACATCGTACAAGTTGCGTGTGAAAAGATACTGTCCAAAACTGGGACAAAAACTTGTAGGAAATTGTTGTGATTGTTTGTCACAGTTTCAATTACAAAAGATAATGTTTAGGTTTACAAATTCCTAGTTGTTTTCATAACCAAAGGCATCATATACTTAAAAGCTCTAGGTATGCTGCAAGCTTTCAAAGAATCAGCCGGCTTGGTTCTGCTTTCCTCGCTTTGCGAGATTCAAACTTGCACGTATATGTATTCAAGTAACTATAGTCTCCACCAAGGCGACTGAGTTCTTTCCATCAGCGAATTCTTTTATAAGGCATCATAAGCATGAAAAGAACCATACCCTCCCCAACTTTACTTTGGCCATCACCGTTCGAATATGCTGCTCAGTGTTGTGAGACGCACCTGCTGAAGGGATGCGCTAAAAACTAGCAATCGTCACTACGCCGGGGAATTATTATATGGCGAGTGGAGCAATCAAGCAACACCTCGTCATTTCCACGATTCTTTCCACGCAAAATCAATCAACTTTACCCTAAAATTCTACCTTTATCTAACTGAGGACGAGTGACTTCTTATGACTTACTATTTACAGTAAATCGACGTACCTGCTTATCATGAAGCTTCGTTTTGACGCGATGTTGTACTCTGACTAGAGTAACGAAAATTTTTATTTGGGCCACATTGAATGTTTGAGTTGCTGTAAATGTTTACAACGGAGACCATCATAAAATATCAACTAGTTTCAAATCCGCTTAACTAAATTGTCAGTCAAGGAAGGGTCTGTGTTTTTTATGGATGAATTGCTTTCTGAAATTACAGTGAAAAGAACCTTGTTGATTGCACCAAAATGAATAAACGCAATGCTGACGCAAAATGGTATGGTTTGAAAACACGGTTAGTTTATTTATAATAGCTCTCTTCCGTGCAGATGAACTGCCACGGTAATTGCAGCATGAGCTACTGCCACGCGTTAGTTGCAACCTTTCTATACAGCAGGGTCTCCAATCGGGCCAAATCCGGTCCGCGAAGCTATTCCATCCGGCCCGCGAAGCCATTTTGTCAATAGTGAAAATATAATAAATTTACGAAAAACTTTTTGATGTGCCAGAATGTAACGTATCACGAAACAATCACATTACACAAGATGGCCCTCGAACTGCTGTGTAACAGCTTATGTGGCCCTCTGACAAAAACGTTCGGAGACTCCTGGTATACAGCAATAGTTTGTTTGTCTTGGCACTGAATATAAAGAATGAACACCAAGTAGGTGCAGAACGTGTAACTGGCTCGGACAAGTGTTCTGCTGCTTCTATGGAATATCCGTCTATCTTGTTATTGCTCGTGGGCACAGCTAAAAAAATTTGCAACATCCTGGCTAAAGAACGGGCTCTGCGTCAAATTTCCCACAAATTGAATGAGTTTTGGGTTATGTCTACTTGTTATGTAGGCTTGGTTGAGGATACCAAACGGTTCATCGTTGTTGTTTGATAACCTTTTTCTTTTATAACTAAATATCCGTACCCATCTCAGTGATTACAAATGCCTTCGCAAACAAACTTGTTGGCATCGATTACTTCGTCTGTTACTACATAAATGCTGTGAGATGCCAACAAAGCTGATTATCTTTCATTATCATGACTGCTTAGGACAGAATCACGCATTTACACACACCAATTACAAGTTCAATGATTAAATCAGATGAAGCCAGGCCCGTCGTCAGGTTTTAAGGTTTGGGGCAAAATGAAATATAGAGGGCAAGATTTTTGTTTCTATTATAAGGTTTCTTAAATAATTATCCGGGCACAACAAAATTTGAGTGCAAACTGCCCCGAACGCCTCCCCGTGGCTGCGGGCCTGGGTAAAGCGCGAACCGTTTCGTGCAAACTTGATGTGAGCTCGTTCGTAGAAAGGTACGTTTGTTTTAACAGGCAACCACTTCAGCGATCACACAATCGACAACAGCCTGATGCACGTCATATGGGCCATTGGACAAGATATCGGCTCGTACGTACACGCTCCTGGGTCTGGGTTGGAAGCATGTACTGTAAGCGACTTCAGGTGAATGCGCTTTTTTTCTTTTTTTTCTCGCATTTTGTGTCCCGTCTGACAAAACCGGGTGCCACGAAACTTTTGAACCAATCAAAGAACCTCTTACTTCCACAACCGACAGTTGCGTAACATTTTCAGCAACTTTGCATATCGTACTCTAGTGCAAGCTTTGGCACAAGCATGCACTATGGCGTATTTTCGACAAAGCAAGGTTGAAACAAACATATACATCAAGTCTTCAATTGTAAGGTCTTCAAGGTTTAATTCACGTTTGAAAGACTACGCAGATTAAAGCATCGGCTGTTATTTCGCTTTCGTCTTTTTGTGGAGATCAGCTTCAGAAGCCAAAAAAAGGTTTGACGCATGCGCGTCGCTGCAGTGGCCATGCAAGCGAAAAATGATGATAAGATTGGGTACAGCTCAGGCCCTAACATTATTGATCACTGATTTGGAAGAGTGATTTTCTCGAACCTAGATCTGGAGAATCAAGCAAGTCAGCGAGGAAAATGTCCTACAGGTCAAGCATCACAACACAGAAATTGTTTGCAAGTTGACAAAATCAAAATGCTCCACTAGGCGTAATATTCGTGAACCCTGCCATCTGACGTTGAACTTCAGGTGTCGTCAGTTGCAAGCATAGCTGGAGTTGAATTACCTGAACCAGCCGTACGGCATTAATTGGCACTGTTTGCAACCCACGTTTCTGACGCTCAATGTCATAAGTGCTTCGCTGTATTTGATGTCACCATTGGTAAAACTTAGTGCGTGCCCCAGAAATCGCCTCAAAGAGCGAATGCATTGCACGCCAAACATCAGAAATTCTTTTTCATTCGTTCGTGACGAACGCGTGCAAGCTGCACTAATTACTAGGAACGAAATAAATGCGATGTATTGTGAACAAAAAAATTCTTAAAAATGCCGTCATAGCTGCAATTGTGTGTTTTGACAATGCTTCCTGAGCATCGCGGAGCGTGATGTAAAAACGTGAGGTGATGATTGGTAGGAGTTCTTCCTGCACCGATTCGGGTCAGCTGTTACAGTGATAATGCCACGTTCTCAAGATGACCTGGGGCTATTCACCGGCCTTGTGGTTTTGGCGAAAGCGGGCGTGGTCTTACTGCATTTATGATGGAATACCAAACCGTTGAAATTCTTTGTATGGTTGGATGGCATAAGTTTGCGTTAAGTTCATTTAAAATTAGATGAAACTATTAAAGCTCTAATTTATGATTAATTGGTATTGCAATGGAACACACTGGAATCTGTTCGGACAATGAAATGACCACGAACAGTTCAAGTTGTTTAGGCGACAAGCGGTCTCTTCAAAGAGAAAAAAACATGTATAGCAGCATAAATTCCGAGATATCTTGATTTTTGCGTTTCTAATTTATTCATATGATCAAATGTGATAAAGCAGTAAACATTTGATCACTCAATTAACATAGTTCATTGTAAGTGCTTCTTACCCGTAATGACGATTTCAGCATCTAGAAAATATTTGACCTTTACAATTCGCGGTTTCGTAACTTCATAATCGAGCAAAACTGCAAACAACAGCTGTGCAAGCTTTCTCTGAAACATCTCCAACGTTTACCTGAAACTGTTGAGGCGTGAAAATGAAGATCACTGTTGCTGACCACTGTTCAGGCCAAGTGCAACGGTTGGACTCACAGCGTATGACGTTCCAAAATGAAACTTTTTGATTGGTCGTCGCAGGTTTTATAGACACGACGAGATCAAGTATCACGGAACAGGACCCACACAACGAGCTGTCACTAATGTCAACTTCTTCGGTGAGGCATGTGGCTGTTTTTGAGTTGAAACACAAACTCGGTTCTTTAGCCATTTGTGCAAAACAGGGCCTTAATAAAGATGAATGCTGGGGTGTTCGTAGAAGTTTTCGTGATGACATTCGTGTCAGTAACCGAACGATAGTTTCTCCATGGCGCTGTTTATTGAATAAACAATTAAATAGCGAATGCCCCGTTTCTAGCTAGAACGACTGTTCTGTTTTGACCCTGCAGCATTTTATCGCATCTTCGCATGTTTTCTTTGGTCTCTGCGTTTTCTCTCAGAGTGTTTATCTACTGCCAATAAGTTACACAGCCACTGTCGAAACCGCACTGTTGCTTTCACTAAGTAGAAAATGCTCAGTTTGGTGCGAAAAAATTTTATTTGTATATTTGTGCAAGGAAAAGAAAAGCATTTCATTCTTGACATTATGCGCTCCGAGAGAGCCTTTTGCAGAAAGTATAATTCAAATTGACTTCATAACATTTTGGACAAACGCGCAATAAGCGTTGCATTAGTGCATTTCGAAGAGTGCCAGTTTATAATTTGAGTCAGCCATAAAAAATTTCATGTTTTCAATCCGCCATAGCTTACGTGTTTTAAGCTCGTAAGCTGCATGTTTCCCGAGACACGTGGATGAAGGGAGATTATGAAAAAGAGAAAAAAATAAGCTCTGTAAAAAGAGACTGTTCTGAAAACAAGACTGTAGGAAAGAGAATATTCGGGTTGCCACTTCATTTATTTTCTTTTTTTCAGAAAACCCCGCCCCCCCAACCTCAGCTCCAGGCACCTGCACTTCACTTTCTGGTGAATATAAGCTCCCGTCCAGCTGCACCTCGTCCACTAATGGTTTCAACTGCGAATACTACGCGTCGTGGGCCCTTGATGCAGCAACTGACACCATCAGCTTTACGTTGAAGGTTTGTCGTGACTGAAAATGACATCATTAACATTTTGTGCGGTGTCTGTTTGGGTGTGAAGTGATTGTATAGTGCAATCATTCAAGAAAATATTTCGCTTATTCACAAAATGGCCCTGCGAATCTGCCAATTTACCTACAAACCAGTAGTTGCGTCCACTTTTGTTGATATGTTCAAAGCACATTAAGCGCTGTGACGACTCGGCCTGAAGCAATGTAATTTTTACTTATTTCCACCACTTAAAACCCGGGCAACGTTTCTGTTGAAGATCTAGTCAAAGTATTTTGAAAACAAGAAACAAAATTTTGGTTTTAAAAGTACGAAGTTGCCGGTTACATGCTTACGATCTAAGCACTGTTGCGGGCTTTCCCGTCTTGGCTCGGACTGCTTAATTCCTCCCATTTTTCCTTGCTCTCTGCAGTCACGACAAGCCAGCAACCGTTGGATTGGCCTCGGAATCAGCGACGACCAGGCAATGTCCAACTCGGATGCCATCACGGCATGGGTGAACGGGAACGGGCAAGTCATTGCCAGAGACAGGTGGGTTCTGTTTCGTGCTTTCTTGTTGGGCCATACTTTTTTATTTCGCGTGATGTACTTGGCGCTCAACGTTGGAACAGGTAAGCGACGATCGTAAAAAACAAAAAGTAATGAAACAACTGCAGTGATTGTTTGTTGTTTTACTGATGATAAAGGTGTGTCGCATAGTTAGGCAATGCCGAAATACTATAATCATACGGTTACATCTTCTGTTGCCAAGATAGGACTATTTGTAAGATGTGGGGGCAGCAACGCCCAAAAATTTATCTTACACGCTTTTTTGAGTCGAACAACATTTTATCAGTTAGACCAGGGTTGGGCAAACAACGGCCCGCAGGACAGCCACACATGCATAGATAGTGCATATTTCGAGTCTATGTTGAAGTCATTTTATTGGTTAGATTAAAGCTCTCAAGATTTTATTCCATAAGTTTCATTAGAAAGCGCATTTTCACTCAACCGGAAGTTACTACCGTTCCCTTCGTTTTGTGCTAGATGATGTAAAAAGTTTGTGTTAAAGCTTTAAAGCGATTATAGATTTAATATATGCAGTTAATGCGGCCCCCGGTTGCAATAAAGTTTTCAATGTGGTCCTCCGTAGGAAATGTTTGCCAACCCCTGAGTTGGGCGATCATTTTTGGCACGACATGAATTGCGTTTCTGTGCGAATAGCTGCGTGAATTTCAACTTGATTTTTAAATTACGTTCTCTTGAAATGTAACAACTCCGAAAACGTTACTTGATGATAAGCAAAAATGGTTTACACTAGGATTGTGTTCTTTGAGGCTGTAGCTGATGACCAGTCGTACTTTTACGCGTTCCATCACGTTTGCTTGTGAGCAAGAGCAACAACAACTGTTTTGAGTAAAAGCGCTTTGTCCGATCATTGCTGCGAAACGATGGTTTTCAATTTCCCCCGAAGGCCGTGACGTTCTAAATCCGGGAGCCTATAAATCGCAGAAATTGTAAGGAACTTTCTGACGAAGTGGTTTTGACGCCAATGGGGCCCGAGCCTCTGCGTTGACGAAAGCGTTCAAGCAGCTGTGACTTTTAACATTGGACTTGTTCGGCGAGTCTCGCCGAGCTCGTCTGCCCACGGATACAACCCAATGCGCACTAAATTTTTCTCCGCAAATCAGTCGTGTCGGCTGTGTGTTTGACGAAAGACGTAACAGCAGATCTTATTAACCGACTATTTCTGTTTTTGCCCAAGAAACCAGTGCAATGCCATACTGTTTGCACGCTTCCAATTGTCCAACAAAGCACGTCGGGTCTTCCGTTCTGCAAGAACGCGTGATGTGCTGTTCACAGTCCCCTGCAGCAGATTCTGCCAGTGAAAAATCCTGAGGTTATTTGAACCGAAGCGCGGTTTACAAACATGTGATTTTTGCTTTGCGTTTTGCGATATCGGTCATACTTGCACAAACTTCAGAGAATGAATGTAAAAACTCAAGGTTGCAAATGTTGTTTAAACTCACAGAAGACTTTGCAATGCACAAAAATGAAAATCTGTGACCTTGTTGTTTAAACGATAAAGGAGAGAATTGAAGTGTACCGCTTGCTCATTTCGTATCGTTGGAATCAACGTTGAGAACAATGAATTATTTAAATATTGTACGAGACGATGAAGTACTTGTGGAGTTGTTAATTAAAAAACAAAGTCAACAACATTTTCACGTACTATGAAGAAATACAGTTGCAGCGATGTGGAGAAATTCTTGAAAATACAGGTTTCATACGTTCATCCGAATCAAGTGATACCTAACGAAGTTTAGGCAGTTTTGTGGAACTGCTTTTGGCAAACATTTGCAAAGTAACCATTAGGTTTGGAGAAAAAACAAAGAGCGTTGGTTATTCAATCCTGCAGAATTAAAGTATTTTTGGCAAAGATCTCTCTTGTGAGAGTGGTTGCTACTTATAAGAAGTCTCTCACTCCAACTATGAATGTAGTAGATCACATAAACAACACATTTTTCAAAGTTTTAATGTATAAAAACTTTACTTTTTTGCAAAAATACATTTCACATAAGTTATGTAAATCGCTCAAAATTGTTTTGGCGTTTATGTTTCGATGAAACTGAATCTTCTCTTTCTCAATTTCATGAATTACGGGCGCCTGAGATGATAAATAATACTTCTATTCAGTCACAAATGCACTTTCATAGTTGTTGTGAGGTGAACGACGTCTTAACCTTTCGATGACTATTAGCTACGTCGCGTTCGGAGGCGATCAGCTTGAGCCACTCGCTGTAACATTTCCACAAAACGAGACAAATTGTCATGCCAACGAATAGCTCGACGGCCGTTACAAACTTAAGTTTGCCCTTTACACCCGAAGGATGTTGATGGCATACTTTTTAAAAGGGCTGACCGTTTCCTTGAGAATCCAAGCCCGGTTTGAAGCGAACACCTAAATTGATACATTTGTTTGCTATTTGATGCGCATCCCTCTAGGGCACTGTCATGTTGACGACACGTACTAAGGCATGCTGCAAGCGTCTTGAGCTAAGCGTCTGTGTGTTTTTTGAAGAGAAAAAAGTAAGTCGAGCAAATACATTCGCTAGCGCTTTGGAAAACGAGAGCGGTAGTTGTGATTTCCTGTCAAGGCGGTTTCTGTACATCAGCGTCGTGTTGGCTAAATATCCTCGAAGCGTTACATAAAATCCATGACGTATTGTTGACACTTGTTGTTTGTCTTCCTGCTCCACTTGTAAGCATTATGAGACCCCACACTGATAATCAAGTAGGACATTTCCAGGGAAATGGTAAACGTTCAGTACGGAGGTGGGGAAAAATATCTACGGGAGGTTAAAATTGATATTGTGTGGATATTGTACGCATTTACTGGGTGATAACAAATTAACCTCCCTATGTTTCAAAAGATAATCTAAAATTTGGCTTTGACATTTCTTTACGGGATATTCTGCTAAATCGTTTTTGCAGGTATCTGTTATACAGCTTAAATAGATCACTCGATTAATGAATGAGTTTTTCGTTAACAGGTGGATCACCGGTTATTCTCTTCCACCTGTGGACACTAACAATGATTTGACTAATGTTGGTGGTGGTTATCAAAATGGCGTTCTTACGGTCCAGGTAAACAAACGTTTTGAACCAACATTATTTTTTCAAACCCTTTGTTCTCATATACACTGGCTGAGCGGAGGTGCACGCGTTATCTGAAAGGATGGAAACAAATATCTAGATAGTTTAAGTTAAGCACTGAAAAGCTTTGTTGGATCCAGCATGCCACAGGGGCTGTGAGTTGTAAAGCTGCAAGCATTCGAACATAACGAATTTTGTCCCCCAAACTTTTCTTTCTCTCCGCGTTGCTTCTTATTCGTGCTTTATTTACAGTGTATTCTGGTAAAAGCATCCTCACTTCAGCCAAATTTCGGAATCACGACTTCTTGCGTGAGGTGCGGGGTCATACTTCCATCAGTTTCTTCTGAAGCCAAAGTTTTTTACGTGCCTCTACTGAATTAATTGCATCAAGACAAACGTTTCGGCAGTATAAAGGGTTGGTTGTAACAAACTGCAGTTCTAAATAAAAATATTTGAATTTCTCACAAAATGTCGTACCACGGAAGAATTTTTCTCACTGTATAGAGCAATTTGTGGAAGGCAAGTAACGATTTCCGCTTTGGAAACATGATGGTCAGTAAAAAAGTGATCGATATCGCCATTATGTTTCAACCAGATGTTTTCTAGTGTTCATTATAAACTCTTCTAAGCAATTTATGGGCTGAAAAAAGTTTAACTTCATTATTTCTCGCAGTTTTCTCGACGCCGGAACACCAATGATGCGCGGGATGTTTCTCTCACTAGCTGTCGCTATTTCTTCTATGCCTCTGGTCCCACCACTGGAGGCAACATCGCACGACACAGCAAAACGCCAATAATCAGCAGCAGAAAGGTAAGCTGTGATTTTGAGAGGAGCGTTTTCTATTGGTTCACAAAATTCACGACGCGTGTAGCATCTTGCGCTGACTGAATTTTCACAAAGAAAAACGAAGATGTTCAAGTCAACCCTTCAAGCAAAAAGCGTTGCTTTTGTATGACGAAACACGGCAACAGAAAACGGTCGTATTTTTTGCAGAAGGCTTCAACCAGGCAACTCAAACTTCTTGACCGTACGCTTCACGTTGGCTGATTTCTGACTGCAAACATTTCTTGCTCTTGTGATCCGCCCAAGTGTGTACCAAAAACAGCCCCTACAAGGGCCTTACGTATCACGTTTTGGGAAACTAGGGGTTCAATTCACTTATATTTGCCATTTAAACTTTGTTAAGCTGTTACCATGCAGATATGTATACGTCCATGCGCCGCAAATCCTCGCACAGCAACGTTGCGTGGATCAATCCGCATCACTAGCGCCACCTACACACCGGAATTGAACGATCCAAACTCGCAGCGATACAAGGAATCGAAATCCCTTTACGAGTCGCATGTAAGTGGGTTCTAGTTTTAGGTGTGACTGTGTTCGCTGTTGCGTTAGTACTTTGTCTGGCCAAGCGAGGAAAGTGCCACTGTTGAGGTAAATACTTCAAGGGCTCCCGACGGCTATATAGCTCCTGGCCACTTCATGAGCTCCCGACGGCTATATAGCTCCTGGCTAAGAACAAGTGTTTGCAAAATCTGAACTGTTCGCAATTAACCATGTGACAAAAAGCGACTTCCAGTGCAAGAAATGCACTGTTTTGCGCAAGTGTTTACTTTCAACACTTTTTGTTTTATTTTTGCGTGCTAGGACAGGTCACTATCCCTTTCTGCTATGTTTTTTTTTAATATCAATGTAGGCGCTTCAAATGCTTTGAAGAACATTTGTGAAACTAGTGGCACTTGAATGAAATAAGTAATCGGGAAAGTATGTCGTGTGACTGCATCAACATTGACTTCATCATACCTGCCATAAAACAAGCAATGTTACCAACATCAGTGTTTGCGAGAAATGAAACTATGCGTTTTGTTTTTTCACAGATTCGAGAGACGTACAAGCAGACTCCCCTTGGCAAAAGTCCCGACGTCACATTTGTCGTAACAGTTACGTCATTTGCTCAAGGCAGCATTGTGGTGTCATATGACTTGCGAGTGACGCACAACAACCGGGACATGAGCGATGAAGCGCTCGCTGTAAGTTGTCGTCCATCTTGTTTGTTTTCAACTCGCAAACCTTCAATAAACAAATATTCAAAGCAACGGTTCATTTCCCCGCCTTGCTTTAGTCTAAATATTGTTGAACACACAACAGGCAGTTTTATTTGGGAAACGGCATAGGCGTAGAGAGTGTAGAAACACATTGGATGAGTGTAATTTCTATGTATCTGGTCAGAGTGCTGAAAGTTTCAAAGAAACACACCAGCATACAAATTAGAGGAGGCAAAACACCTCGTTTTCTGCTTTATTTCAGTCAAGTCATATATTTGGTCTTTGAGCATACGGCGTTTTATTTGGATTATGTACTTAGGACCGTGCTTCGCCGATATCAAGTTTTGCAGCGGGATTGTATTATGGTGGTGAAGTTGAAATGTTATAATTGTTGCAATCTCATGGCAAGGTGAGGGACAAAAATGTGATTTGATTCAAACTCGCGAAAGCTGCTAACTGCGATTTTTTGAAAACTAAAGCTATTCACAAGTCCACAATATTCGCATTTTATTAATAATGTTGAGTCCCTGGTTGAGTCATTCTGAAACCGCGACTAACTTTTAGAGCTTTTCCCAAGCAGTGTTTTAATCGGCACGTTGCGCATGTTAATATTTAATCCAACGTAAAACCATTGTTGCCTTCGTTCCATGCTGTAGTTGCCATCTTCATAACAAAAACTGCATAAGTGTGTTGTAAAATGATTCAGTACACTCCATTTGTGGTTGTCAGGTGCTTCTGTGTTATTTGCTTGCTCTTTGGAGACTGTGATAGTGTTGATGTTCTGGTCCCATGCTGTTTTGGAGACTAAGTAATTAGTTCTTAATGGAAAAGTAGAAGTTGTTAAAAAATGTTTTAGTTTAGGTAATCACGTTTCCGACGATGGTTGATGGTCTCGTGGAACCAGTGTTTGCTTATTATCACTTGATGCTAACTGATAAACCTTTGCGACAAGCCGAACCATCTTGCTTTAAAACCTGCCTTGAAATCGAGGTTGCAGCTATTCATAGTTGCATACCTGAAGCAAATAAACATGGGTGTGAATCCCGTGGCTTGTGAGTGTACAACAGTATCTGTTCCTTGAAACTACCAGCTCGTGGCAACAAAGTTAGAATTTAGCTTTTTGTAGCAGTCTATCTGGTAGTGCGTTGTTTCAAATGACTTCAGAGAGTAACTGGTTCTTTTGTTAATATCACTGTGAAGCATAACTTACACCCTCTCGATTCCACTTTATTCAAACTTTCAAGAGGCGCATTACATGTTAACATGTGTTAACAGCGAGAATTACAAAACCAGTTCCAAACCGTCGTCAGTGACAACGGGGGACGTTTGTATAACTCACAAGTGGATGTGGATGATATTCGGCTAATGGGTGAGTTTGCGTTTCATCTAAAGGGAAGTGAAGTTCCTGAGATATGCAATTACCTCATTGCCTATCCTCACCCTTTGTACTCACTATGTTTTTCACAAATATTAACTAAAAATGTGCTAGTCAACCGCTCAAGCAGAAAGTGTTGCTTTTGTATGACGAAGCAAAGTAACAGAAAAAAGTCGTATTTTTGCAAAAGAATATTACCAGGCAGTTGAACATTTTTTGATCGTACGCGACACCTAAGCTAATTTCTCACTGCCAACATTTCTAGCTCTTGTGGTCCGTCCAAGCGTGTACCTCTTTTGCTTAGAACGTTGCAACAAGTTTTTGTTCCCATTTTTTGTGTATTTAAAAGTTGTGATTAGAACTCGCTACATTTAGCGTGGCCTCCTCTTCTGGGCCGATGAGTTAGCTCAGAGTACACAACGCGCGGCCTTCGATAGAATTTAAGCGGCCGTGCAAATGATGAGTTAAGGCGGCCGGGCACTAATAAAAAAACTCTTTGCCTGCTGTATGAAGGTATTCAGTAAAAAGACGGCCAAACAGACGTGTGGAAGCGGCCTATAGGCTCAGTGTGTGGAACCAGAACAAAAACAATGCAAAAAATGTAAAATATCTTGAAGTTGCTGGCGGCCGCGATCCTTTTAAATAAACGTAATGCGGCCGGCAATAGCGAAAAGGTTGTGCTCCCCTGAGTTAACTGTTCAAAGGAATTTGTGTTAAAACAACGGATAATTTATCACCATTTTTGTCAAATGCTACGCCTAAACCTGTTCTTTCTTTATTCGAAGCCACTCCAGCCCCGCCCGGATTCCCTGCCTGGGGCATCGCAGTCATTTGTGTGTGCGTCCTTGCTGCCGTTTCTATAGTGATAGCGATCATTGCTTTTTGTATGAGAAAGAAAAACTCCACAAGTAAGTTGACCTTGATGTTAGGCTTTCATTGAATTTGTTATATTTCAATCAATCGAGTCATTCCTTATTATTTTTGCGTCGCACTTTTCGTTGCATTATTTGTCTAGTCGTCAATTGCTTTCCGTAGTCTCTATTGACCCAAATTAAAAGGCATCCAGACTTTAACTGGGTTGCTGTTGTAAAACTGATCCAAATCATTCTGGTGTTGTTGCAAAAGACAAAACTGGCGTAATTGGGTTTTTCAGAAAGGAATAGCTTTTTTATGTAGGAATTATGAAAAGTTACTGTATGTTAGCGATTTCAAGTGCATGTTTTTTCCAATGCATTTTAAAATGTGTTTTGCAATAATCGTTTGTTTTCTTGACAATAAACCTAGCAACGTATTTTTAGAATACAAATTATGTGGGCTAACCCATGCAGTAGCGTAGCCAGCCGAAATTTTTGGGGTGAATTATTGATTTTAGGCTAGCAACAGTATTTTTTATGAGATACAGCCTCTCAAAGCACGAAATGACCACATATTCAAAGACATTTGGGGGGCATGGCCCCGTTGGCCCCCCTGGCTACGCGTATGAACGCATGCTTTTTCGTAAAGCATTTGAAAGATTTTCAAACCTTCCAATAACGTGATCGTCTGGAAATGTTGCAGATTTCGTGTTATAACACATTTTCAATTGAAACATGGCTCACTCGGTTAATTATTCAAGCGCTTAATTAGACCAATAGCGCAGCCTGCCAATGATGACTTTGAAAGAAGTGATAGCTCATTACGGTTGTGTTTCTAGAATCCTCCGATGCCATGCCAATGAAAGTTGATAATTCAAACGGTGATGGCTCTTCAAATCAGGCTTTCTCTGAAGAGGTATGTTGCTAAAGTGTATGAGCTTGTAGCAATTAATTGGTGGTGTTATGGCCTAGTATCTAAGATAAGATAGCATCTTTAAGTAGGCCGTGGTGGTGTTTTCAACAATTTGGAAAGGTCAAGGCAACGAGAAAACCATGTGTGAGAGTGAAAATCAATGAAATGTCCAAAAAGATGCAAAGTATGGCTGTTCCTCGCTTGGTATATCCCATTTGACAAACATATTGGAGTGTTAATCGTTTTCAAACAGGTGTACTGTCGTAACAAAATTCTAAACTGTATTTCTTTTGAAATTGCTTCATCGTTTTTTATCACTTCGGCCAGACTTAGACTTGGAATATCCTTAAATGAGGAAATTCCTTTCTCCACAGAAGTCGGCTCCGCCTCCAGGATACGAAGAAATTCCAAACGGCGAACAGCAAAAACAAGAAAAAGTCATCGAAGATAAAAATTTGAAACAGGAGGATATTGTGTAACTTGTTTTCCACAACTTCTCTTTGTTTAAATTTTTTTTGTGCTTTGCGCTTGACATTTAATTTGCACTTCTTGAGATAATGTCTGTACAAAACCTTGTATGAAGAGCCTTTGAACAAAATTCAGATTTTCGCCTGCTTTCCAGCGCAAAAGCGACTTGTGGCACTGGGCCAGCCTGCGTTGTTTGAAGCCACAGTTTGTTGTTAGCACAACAACTAATATCTCAAAAAATCTTTTTACAGCTGATTGATTGATTTTTTAGTCAAATTGATATCTTTTATCGCAACGAAGAACGATTTGTTTGCTGTTTCTAAAACCGTAAGAGTTGATGGCGCCTACTTCGTAGGCGAAATATATACTCTGTAAGATCTTTAGTGTCCGATTCTTTGCTGGGAAAGGGTTTCTTTCGATAGACAGTGTTCATATGATAGAGAAAATTTTGTTTCATGGAACGAAAGAATTTTTGGCAAATTTTGCATGAAGTGAGCAGAATTTTAGAACTAAATGTGCTCAAGGGGTTACGTTGTTAATTTAAATGTTTGAGCGTAAGACAAACAAAATAGAAAGCCAACGTTGCTACTCCGCGTAGATGTCAGTTCATGAAGGGACAATTATGTTTAAAATTCGAAAGCAATTTGTTTCTTTGCTGCTTCAAGCAACAAAACTTGTTTGTTTAAAAGTAAACTCACTTCAGCCCTTTGCCGCGCTTTGTTTATTCTTACAGTGTACGCAAAACTGCAGTTAGTGACAGTCGACCTTTTTACAGTGCATGTCAGAAGTAAAACTTCATTGACAACCTAAGTCCAACAAAGTCGATTAGAGTTTTGCTAAGACTGATCAGTTTCCAAAACGTTGGATTTTTGGTATACTTAGGCTACCACTATATACTGAGTAAATTGTTAAAATACTGGCAAACTAATGTTCAGCTCTTGATTAGCGGATATAGGAATCATGTGATTGGCTGCTTGAGTCTTTTTTATTTTATCTTGTACAGTGTGTTTGTTGTCATAAGCTGTTCGTGGTTAAGAAATGTTGAAAAAGTTTCTTGTGAAACACTGTACTGCCTGTATTTTAACGTTGCGTGTTCTTTACTAAACTCAAGCGGTGCCTTGACCGCATTTTCATACCATTTTGACTGACTAATGAAACTTCAATGAAATGCCCTTAAAACTAACTGTACTGGTATTCTGTTTGAAAATTTGTATTATCTTGGAGCACCGCCTTGGGTTTATTGCACTTGAGTTATTGTCAGTGTTCAGTTGCTTGTTTAGCAAACATTTCAAAGCGATTGTTCAAATAAAGTGTATACCTAGAGCTGTATACTTGTACGTCATCCCGGAGCGCGTCGCCTTCTTCTGAGTGTTTTTTTCCACCTGGTTTTTGTGGAGTTTGTTCGGCTCGATAAAAATATTCTTGTTAAAGATAAAAATTGGTTCCTCACCAGTGAGTTTTAGAGATATTAAAATAGGTTCTTAAAGGTAATTTTATAAGTAAAAACCTCAGAAAAGGTCTACCATCTGGGGTCTGTATCTAGCAACATTTGCTTAGTCAGTTTTTTGTTACGATGGCACACCAATGCGTTAGTACACACTGCTTTTCGCTGTTCATAACTAGGAAGCCGAAAAGTCTGTGAAGTTACCAGTCGACGTTCCCCAAAACTTGGTTAAATGTGATACAGTGCTAGCATGCATCATCGCACGGACAAAGGAGGGGGGCATTCGGGGGCAGTTACCCCAATGTGCTCAAGAAAAATGTGCTTTACACATATAATAAAAACAAAAGTCTCGACCCCCTAAAGTGTATTCTGCCCCCCAAAACGTTAAAACCTGGCTACAGGCCTAAAAACACATGGCAAGGGTTGCAACGTTAAAATGTGAAATACAAAGCAGGTGGTTGACTGATTACAAATACAAAAAAACACAAATGAAGGCATCGTATTCTTAGAGAAGATAGATGCAAAAGCAATAAGACATATATCGAAACATGGTTAAATAAAATCAAACTAATATTGTGAGAATTGAGAATCCTTGAAGTGCTTACAGAAGGTACTATGGGCAAAGCTTTCAAACTCTGCTCTATTTCTTTCCGGAGTGCAGGCTCTGTAAACTAAATAGTCTTTTTTCCAGAATCTGTAGAAATGCTTTGTATGAAACAATTTTGCTTGTCAGCGAATCTGGTTTTGTAAGAATGAACACATGAAACACTTCGAAAAAAATTGTCATAGGTTTTGGTCAACGTACCGTGTGGCAGTTATGCATAAATTTTGCCAATTCCCAGCGATAGATATCATTTAACTTCAAAATATTAAGAATGTTTCATAAAGGAGTATCATGACAACTGCAGTTACAAAGAGTTTGACAAGAACTCGACTTTATAAAATTCAACGCGGTAGAGAATGTGGAGCTACATTGTTACAAACAAGCGCACGTTGTTTGCAGGGCTCTATGCTTTTGCAGTCCCTGTTGCACCAACAGACGCAGCCCAGTTGATGAAATCCTGAAAGACAGCATTGAACCTCACAAAGGTCGTTAGTGTGTATGCATTAGGAAAGATATAGGCCGTTTTTGTCATAACGGCGTGCTTTTGAAACTGCGGTCTTGTGCACGAAGAACTTCATTAATGAAGCCATACACAACTTTTGCAAACACGGGTGGCGCTTGGCAAAGAATACATTCTCAGAAACGGATTTAGATAAAAAGAGGCCCCTTCAAAACACTATTCTCTCAAATAGAGGAAAAAAGTCTGTTAAACCTTGAAGTCCGCACATTTGCCCAATTTGGGCAAGTCTTTGTTCGGCCATAACTCGGCAGCAGATTGAGCTAGAGAGCTGTTCAAACCCTCTAAAGACGCGGAAAGTCTTGTAACTTCGATTAAAAAAATTGGGATGTTTTGGATTTGAATTTTTTGTGAGTGACATTACAATTGGTGCAGGTTTAGGTTTTTTGAAGGACGTCATCGGGCCCTGGGTCCCAAAATCAAGAGGCAATATTTTGTTTTGTTTTTAAGCTATGCAAAAATCTGCATCTTTAGAGGCCTTGATTGGCCTTCCAGCGTTTGTGGTTGGCACGTTATGGCTTAAATCAAAAAAATAATCAAATAATCCCCATGAGAATTAATCATTCACTGTAATTATCGATTTTTTGAAGAACCAACTCAGATGAACTCAACTACTTCTATCAATGCAGCTACTGTTATGACCAGGATCACAATCAGCTGATATTTGGCAAAATAATTACAATTTGTTGTTTCACCTAACAACTAAAAAGTTATTGGCGCTTTCAAAATGTTTTTGAAAATTTTGGGAAGATTGTCCGCTTTCCCCCCTGGTTACGTATCTGCTCCTGGCTGTAAATAAACCTACATCTCTGGATTAGTTTGTTACTTGGAAAAGGAGATATCAAACGAAACAATTCAAGTTTATTTTAAAGAATTTGATCCCTGCCGAAATAAGAACCCGACATACAAACTTCGAAACGAGAATGCAGAAAACAACGATAATTTTTCTCCAAATCGAACTTTAAACTCAAGCTCGCAAACGCTAAATGCGTTCCAAGGGAGTGCTGCTTATTTTGTTCCGGTATTGCAGGTTTTGTGTTTTGTTTTGCACGTCATATCTTTAGTGTTAGAACCAAGCAGTTTATTTCTGAAACAGGATTTAGTGACTGGAAATATTCTATAGAACGCATAACCACGCTTGAAAATTGTTCACACCACAGAAAATCGATTTTGACTTGCTTTGCTCGTGCAACTGACTCTGACGAATTGATGTTGAAGTAGAAAAAGAAATTCATTCAGAGTTTGTGCATTGGACTACAGCTTAAAGCGAGTGGTTAGGGCTGTGAAGTGTTTTGTTGGGAGAGGAATACCCATAGGCGTACGGGAAGGCATTTTACTGGGGGACGGAAAAAAATGTTCCCTGAAAATAATAATTTGCCCTAAAAATAAAAAATTTTTCCCTGAAACTAACTTTTTTAGTTTATTCCGAATTGGGCCTGAAACCTCTTGAAAATCTGTTCTGTATAGTTGAATTCGTTTATAACGGCGTCGTACGTAACGTCAATTCGCCTATAACGTTACATTTTGTTCGGTTCCGATGACATCTTCTACATGCATTTCAATTCGCTTATAACTTCAATTCGGCAATAACGTTCTTTTTACAATCCCCCAGAGATGCCGTTATTTGCAAATTCTGTAATTACCTTGCTTAGGGGGTGAAGTTCCTTGCGTGTTGTGTTGTCCCTAACAAGAAACTTTACGGTAATTGCCTTTACTGGCTGAATATACTGTATTGAAAATTTTTTCACCTTTTCCTGAAATACAGAGCTTGCCGTGAAATTTTCCACTGTATTGAATACATTTTTTATCATACAAGATTTTTCAGCAACTTGCGATTGCCCTGAAAAACAGAGTTGCCCTGAAAATTTTCACTGTATTGAGCATACTTTTACATTCAGGATTTTTGAGCAACTTGCGCTTGCCCTGAAAACAGAGTTTGCCCTGAAATTTTTCAAGACAGGGGGGCGGACGCCCCCCCACCCCCCGATCCCCCGCTTCGTACGCCTATGAGAATACCTATACGCGTATTTCATGTGATGTATTTGGAAGGTCAAACAATGGAAAGTGCTTAAGAATTCTTGACGTTGTTGATGAGTTTCATTCGCCCTTAAAGGCACACATTCATCAATTCGGAAATGTAGTGCTGGGGATTCCTTTTTATGTTTTTTCGAAAACATCTGAAAAAGTTATTCAGCTGACGCGACAAATGTTTATGTCAGAAATCCTTACTGAAACTTACTCGGCTAATTCCATGTTCTAACGTGCTGGTAATGTACTACAGAAGCGCCAACGATATGCATTTGATTTCGTTTGCTTTGGCCGCCATTTTCATTATTAGGCTGTTCGACACTTCAGCGTGTTTTGGTACAAAAACTGAACAAAACAACCTCTATCGTTATATTTGATAGCTTCTATCATTGCATTTAATGTAACGATTGTGGGTAACAATGGAGATTGTTATTGCTATGGTGGTGAATAATAATTACGTATTCATGGAGAGTATAACTTGTATCTAATTGCTGTAACTGCAACCAACTGCTGGAATGGTTGTACCTTTCCGGAAACCTTTCGGACATTTATCACAAAGAGAAGATTGAAGAAATGCTTGAGAGATTCTAACTTAATTCTGTGGACATATTGTATAGCAAACAGCCATCTAAAGCACGACGAATGCGTAAGATTGTTATGTATAGACTGCAGTGTTTTTGTTGATTGACAGAGAACACTTTTAAAGTGTTCTCCGTGCACATAGCAAAACCCAACCAAGAGCTCCTCTTAATTTTTCCTGAAAGTCACATAGATTTCTGCAGAGCTTTCAAGGCAATTAATGCACTGGCTATCGTGACGCGAGACTTTTGGTAATTTATGCAGCTCCTATCTGAAGAATGTTTGGTTGCTGCATAATGCCACACTTTGTGTTTCGCACAAAAGGCTGGGGTTGAGTAACGTGAAGGTGCTTGTTATACAAATTGTTAAACAAAAAATACAGTTTTCCCGTGTTAGAACGTTTCCAGGCAGTAGTTCTTCGTTTGATCCTTAGACTTGCAGATAGCTTTGCGTTTGACAGAAAACTGCAAAATTATCTTTTTTTCGGTGACCTTCACACCTTTGCGCGTTTTGAGAATTTGACGTGAATTGCAATATTTATTCCACCAGAGTCTTTCCCGGATTGGGCTGTTGCTGTCATTTGCGGTTGCGTGCTCGCTGCTGTTACCATAGCAGTAGCTGTGATCGCAGAAATTATGAGGCGCAAGAACTTACCAGGTAAGATTAACTCGATTGCCGCACGTTGGCGCCAGAGTGAGGTAACATTTCCAGGATTGTGTGAAAACAATTTTGTGAGAGGATGTAGTGGTTTAGAGTTCCAGTCATTGGTGAAAGTAGCTTCCAAAATTCCTTTGCTCGACGTCAAAATCATCCTGCACAGCGCGCCTGATGCTCAGTTTCTAAACAAGCTGATTGTGACTTCAAACATGATGTTAACTCGCCGAAGGTTTAGGTTGATGTGGAGGCCGTAAAAAAGGCTCACGCAGTGAAAGAATTGACAAATGAAAAGTCGTTAGTGACTTCCAGTTGGGAGAACCAACTGTAAAGTATGGCGAGAGGCTGGGGCGGATCCAGCCATTTAGTTTAGGATGTGGGCGATTTCTGTAACATTTGGTAGTCAAGTCTCATAACGGCTTCGCTTCTGTAAGTGAGACAAAGTGTATTCACAACACTGCCGTGGCAAAACAATGGACGATAAAATAGCCTTATATCGTGAATGTTGTTTTCCGAATTATACAGAATTATATGAATAAAATCATCTGCGCAGGTTTCAGGGGGCGATCGCCCCAACGGACCCGCCCCTGGCTAGAGGAAAAAACGTTGCTTCACTGGCAACAAAGCTAGCCCGCAACTCTGGTTGTGACCGCAATAAAGTGTTAGTGAGTCCGCAGACGCAAAGCTCGTGAGGAAGACCGGACACTGGGCAACAGCAAATTTGAGTTTATGAAATGTTGCCATAGACAGACCTTATCACTCATTTAACGCTGTCCGTGTAATGTCAGTGCGCGAAAACCACTACTGACCGGAACTGTGGTCATCGGTATGAAACGCAAACCGCTGCATCAAAGCTACGGTCGCCAATCAGTTTTGTCACAAAAATTTGTTTTTTACTGAAAACAAAATTTCTGTGGAAAAAAAATTTTGCAAAAAAAGTCTTTTTTCAAGTCGCGCCGCAGCCCCTCAGAGGTTCAGTGCCACCATGTCAGCGTTCCTCTTTGTAACTGCAACACATAACGTAATTCAAAACAAAGGTAATGCGACAGTTTAACGACACAGTCAGTAGCGGACACAGGCTGATTTGGTGGCGGAAGACGTGATGTCGATTTGCAATGAACCCAATGCTTCACAGGACCATATTGCGTAAATCAATCACTTTCGCATACGTACATTTACGAGGAAACAAGTCTGAGCTTAGTTTAGAAGAAGCTTGAGTGTTAAAACTGGTCAAACCCTAACACTGCACCGCTATGGAACCAACAAGCAATGTGGCACATAACAGCGATCTGACGACTGATGAAGTCACTGGCGTTGGCACAGGTACATCGAGGACTCGAGATAGACAGTTCACGTGACGACATAATACTTATTCTCATTGTAGGGTACGTTTGTTACACAGTACATGACAATTACCGGTGGCAGTAGCCAGCATAGTGCAGTAGTGCTTGTATGTTGCAGCAAGTGAGTGAATAGTCATTTGGATGCGGCTTAGATCAGTGCTCTTCAAATGGGGAACCTCACAGTTTTTAATTGTCGTTTGGAATAGTCTACAACACCCATGGTAACTTGTGTATAACATTTGTTATTGCATGTAATTTTGATGAAATAATAACAAGAAGCGAGTTGATTCTATTCATTTTGCAACTGAAAGTAAGAGAACGGAAAGAAATAAACAATTCGTAATGAGTGAAAGCACGAAAAAACGAAAGCGAGAAAGCACGATCATTCATGGGCGTCCGCAGATATTTTTCCATAGGGGAAAGGCCAACATTTTGTTTATCATTTTCAAATTGCTGACGATCAGTGTTCCCTCGAAGATAATTTTACTCTGAGCAAATATTTGTTTTAGTGAGCATGATTATTTTAGGGCTGAGTAAGTGGAGTTTTCAATGAATTACAAACTTTGTGAATTATATACTAAATATACAATCTTATCAAAATACGAACAAAATACACATTTCATTGAACTAGCTCCTTGTTTTCGGTGGAGTTTCCACTGCTTTGGAATGTTCCAAGTGCGCGAGAATGAGATTTCACTGCGCAAGAGCTCTGGTGGCCTGAATATTTGCGCACATTAGAGGGAACACTGCTGACGATGCAATGCAAATGGACGTTAACGAAACGCTTCATCCTTTCTACACTACAAAGAAAATTCCCCATGTTACAGTAACAATCACAAAAAAAACGCTTCGTTGGCAGCAATATCCAGGTATATTAGTATTACGACAATTTACGCAGTACGCTATCTGCAGATTTTCAACGCAGGGCATTTCTTTTCAAGTAAGCATTGCAATGATCTGTACAGAAATTACTTAGCAAGCAGGGACGCACACAGTTGATATATTCAACTGAACTAATAACTGAACATGTTTTTGAAAATTTCGAGGGGGAATTGCCCGTTTGATCTCCCCCTGATTGCGGGATCAGCCAGAAAGACATGTCAGTATCACTTAGAACAGGGCTTCTCAAACTATGGGTCGCGACCCCAAATGGGGTAACGAACAAATTGGCTTGACAAATCAGATATAAATGTTTCTGTAAACTTATGCGACGTTTACACGTATCATTAACATTAGACTATCCATCAAGGGTCGCCTAGAAAAACCTTTTTTGAAATGGGCCGCAGAACAAAAAAGTTTGAGAAACCTTGACTTAGAACAGTGGTTCTCAAACTTTCATGAGCCGTGGCCCTCTTCAAAAGCCTCTCAACACTTGCGGCCCCCTGCTTATGATTAAAAATACCTAGCTTTAGCCTCTGCTTCTGCTCGTGGCTCCTGCTCGGCCTCTGCACGTGGGCCCCAAGTGGGGGCGAGGGCCCAATTGAGAAACCCTGGCTTAGAAACAAGAGCTGCAAACGTCAGGGATCTCGTCCAAAGCGATCAATAAAACCTTGCTACACAAACCGGACAATTAAGTAGACTTGTAT
>JGI24158J21664_10000346_pt1 | contig 40045 bp, 26 predicted proteins | sample Ectturendosymbi3_FD_21664 | JGI IMG/M metagenome (IMG submission 21664) | reverse complement strand
CATCTGTAGAGGGTTTGAACACCTCTCTAGCTGCAGCAGCTGGCGAGTTATAACCAAAAAACCTAGGGCCAATATATGGGTTCTGGTGGGCGTTAAAGGGATTTATACTGTATTATGGTTCTGGTGAAAATATCGTAGACTGAGCAAAACATCGGTGCGAAGTAGGTTTGAAACAGACATTTCTAGTACATGAGGACTAAATGGCGGCGGAGTGCATTGTAAACCCCTACAGAGATTTCCGGATACACACATCAAACTTACCCTGGGTCCAACGTCTCCCTGCTCCCCTTTGCCTCCCCTCGGACCAACCACGCGTTGTGTTTGGCCATCTCTTCCCGGTGGTCCACGCGGTCCTTCTACGCCGTCTTGCCCAGGCTCTCCCTACATCGTATCATGTTACTACAACACTGTAAACACGTCTCAAGGTTTGGGTTAAAAAAATATATTGTTTTTACCCTGGGTCCGGCTGGTCCTGGTATTCCAACAGCACCTTCGTTTCCTCTGGGGCCTGGTAGACCATCAGTTCCAGGCCTACCTGGTGGTCCAGGAATACCCTGCCATGTAGAAAATGTTAAATTAGATGTGCGACCTCTGTTAATTACATCCGATATTCGTCCCAGACAAGACATAGCGTACATCTATCACTGTCTCTCAAGGCGTAGTTTTATTCGTTAGGCCAGATTTATTGTTGGCACGGCCGTGTGGTGGATGGCATAACCACGAAAAAGCAATGGTTAGGTTGTGGAAAATGCCACCCAGTGTACAGCACTTATGCGCAATTACAAGCAACAATGCCGCACAGCACATAAAGGTTGCTGCAAATGATAAGTCCGGATTCCGGGCAGTTTATATTCTTTTCCGCGTGAAACAGCCACTTGACTTTTCTACAAGGAAAGCAACCGGAAGATTTAATGGTAAATTAAAAATCATTTATACATACCGTAATTATTAGCTAACCGCATTTAACTGGCATAAACATTTCCCTGTTCTAGAGCTATTACAACAAAACTAACAAACATAGAAAGCAAACATCAAGGCGGAGTCACTTGCACTGTACGGAACAACGCAAATAGAAACGTTAACGTTTGCTACGCAGGGCTTCAGCTTATTTGTTCCCTCACCGCCTCCCCTGAGGCTCCAACGACTCCGGGATTCCCTGGAATGCCTTGTTCCCCTCTTTGACCTCTATCACCAGTAGCGCCTTTAGGACCAGATTCGCCCGGTTCACCTTTGATGCCTTGTGGGCCAATTGGGCCTGGCCTTCCGGGACGGCCGGGCTCACCCTGCAACGAATAACGTGGGAGGCAAATGAATAAGCGAAGGCGGGGCGCATGACAAAAAATTGTGTCGTCAAAATAAAACTTAAAAAATGTAGACATGTTTTTGTTTTCACTTCTGTCTGTTGCTGATGAAATCAGTTGCTCTTTCGCGTCCAGCCTGTTCTTCTTAAAGAACACCTGATTATTCCTCGAGAAAAGCACGCGACTATTAGAAGGCAGACACAAGAGGGGATCTATGTCATATTGACAATGCCAACGAACCAATATCTGTAATCCGTTTCCATAAAACTCAAAATCAAAATCGGCAATTTAGGGCAAATGCTGTAACTCCAGCTTAAAATAAATCTACCGATTGAAAGGAAAAACAAAATACAACTTTGCACAGATAGCTTGCAATGTTTACTAAGTTTACACTGTAAATGCGTTAACCACAAATTGTGTTTTCAGAAAATAGTTGTTGAGGATGCACTCATGGCAAAATGTTTTTATATTGACGAGCGTGTTGCGGTATTGATCTGTATTGACACACAAAAGCACGCATTTGTTTACGATATGTCAAAACAACCTTGTAAACATGCTTAGGTTAAACTGAGATTCATAAATGAGTGTAACGTCGCGCATACATTTTCTCCGTCGCGACCAGGAGGTCCAGCAACTCCTTCAACACCTCGTTCTCCCTGTGAACAGGATCAGAAAATACATTTTGAAAGTCGAAGCAAGACACAGTACAGCAAAACTACGTTTTTAAACGACAAATACGATGATTGAACAAAGCAATACATACAGAGAAATAGTTTAGGTGCGCATGAATGCAGAGAGTGCTACTGTACCCTTTCGCCTTGTTGGCCGTCAAATCCTGGAACGCCATCTTGACCACTTTCACCCCTTTCTCCTTGAGGACCAGGCTTCCCAGGCTCGCCTTTGGTTCCCGGCAACCCTGGTTCCCCTTTCTCAGGTGGGGGTGGTTCTACAAGTACTTGCTGAAAACAGAATACAAAACGAGAAACTCAAATTAGTTGTTGAGAAACTCCAGGACGTGTGGCCCTGCAAACACCAGAAGGTTCGAAAACACATCAAAACATGCATGCAAGTGAATTTTCTCCGCAAAAGTTACTTAATCAGCAAATTTTGTTAATGGGACATCCTTTGCCTTTGCGCATCTAAAACCTATACGTTCGGGTGAAATACTGAGAAACTAAACCAAGAGGGGAGAAATCGAGAAAACTGTAAGAATAAAATGAGTAAATCAAAACAAAAGTTAAAGACTTGAAAATGCGCATTTCTCAAATAATTGCTTCCATCAAAACTGCAAAAAGATTTGACGCTCATTATACCGACCAACAAAACCACATCTAGGGAATCAGTCTTCTAATGTTCGAACGCTGTGGTAGAATGTGTCGGTCTCTCAAATTTTGCCAACGGTCACAAGAAATACAGGAGAAACTCGCTTTACAACCACCACCAAATTATACAAAAACCTCACTTCACGACCATCTCGGTATTCTGATAAATAATTGCGGTCTCTCAAAAGGTCTTCGCGGTCAGCAAGGTCAAACCTTCAAAAAAACCTTGCCACACACGCAAATCACAACTGTTCAACAATACGTGGATTTGGCCAAAAAACACGTTTTCTTTTTCCGGTACTAATTTTAACTTCGATGAATGCAACTCTATTCAGGACATTACAAAATAATACCTCAATTGTTTGAAGCGAAAAGGAGAAATATACGACTATTTTGACATCTAAGGTCCCACGTTTGAGCAAAAATACGCAAAAAAAATTGTTGACAAACCTGTGTAATTGTCTCCGTGATTCCTGGGGCACCTGGGGCTCCAGATGCTCCCTGAAAAATGAAAAATGGGGTTAAGGGATACTCATAACAGGGAGCTCTGACTTTGCACTCTCTCGAACTGGCGCAACATTATCATATGGAAGTTGCTAGAGTTTTCAAACACTATTCTAGTGTGATATAAAACGTTTTTGAAGAGAACGTTACAGTGCGCTAAACATGGGTAAACTAGTGCATCGAACAGTGGGTCATAAACCGACAAATGAGTCTTCACAAAATGGGAAGAAAGCTAATATCGTTTAACAATAATTACTGGGATATAAAAACGTTAACGGAAAGTTTTGCATTTGCGATTGACAAGTATGCATCGAAAACGACATTCCAACGTGCTTCTCCAAGATTTTTGCAAGTTGTTTTCCGATTTCGATGACAGACCAGATAGATAGCTGTGCGTTCCCAAAACGTATTTACAAACATGTTCCTAGTTCCAGAAATTCGTGTTACGTTGCCACAAAAAAGCGCAGGTGGTCGGTCTCTAAATGACAAAGACATTCAGTGACATCTGCGATATCAATATTGTGCAGCAAACAAGCTGCAAGCCTCTTTTTCCCGCTGTTCAAATGTAGTTAAAAACGTACTTTTTCGTTCCTTTTGTACGCCCATGTATGCATCAAAAGTATGTGTAATTTCTGGATGTCACGCATGCAAAGATTGTGGGTGGCATATAATTTTGAATGCAGAACTCTTTACAACCTGCCCTGGAGAGCGAGTGTTAGTAGTCATCAGGTTCAATGTAACATTCCTACCTTGAAGCCTTATTAAGAAAAAATATGCACTTGTTTCTCGAAAGATGCACAAAGTCTAACAACGTGTGGTTACGTGCTTTGATGCTGTCAGATTGTTTATATTCGTCGTTTTATTCTTTGAACGCTACAATCGCATTTTACTTTGTAACTGAGTGCTCGGACGTCACAGTGTTTTTTCGTCTGAGGGTGTGCATGTCGCAATGCATTCGTACTTTACCTGGAATTGAACAGTTTAGGAATTAGCGTCCCACTCTGCAGTAGTGTTGTAACAAGTTTTACTTGTTAGCGAACAATAGTGTTCAGTATTTGTCTGTAATTCAGCCTCCAATGCCGTTGTAAAACGTTCTGTTTTGTCTGTGTTCATCAACATGCTTTGGGCAGAGAGTTTGTGTTTGTACTATGGACCTCGTGTGTGCTAGCAAATAAATTAATTCATTCATCAATCTGTGAAGATTACTGTTTTTCAGTGCGAAATTTAGTAAACGCAATTTTCAGTTCAGCATTTTCTGAAATGTTCTCGCGTTCTAAACGAAACCTCACCTTTTCTCCTCTTTCTCCTCGTTCTCCTTTCGCTCCGATTTCTCCTGGTTCACCCTGACATTAAACACGAGGATAAATCCGCTGATCATAAAACTCACGAAATTGTCGCCAACGTTGACGACGTTTTGATGTCGAAGAAACGTTTGTACGGAAATATTGTGGTTTTTCGAAGCAGTGATGCAATCGAAGTGGAATTTCCTTTTTGTGGAAAAACCAATCCCATATCGTTAATGTAAACATGAACTTGTGTTTCAGATCTGAAGTAATTTTACCGGACATGAGACAATTATTGCTTCTCGCGACATCAGATAAATATCAAGAAGCGACGCAAAACAGAATGACTGATGATAATAATGGTAAGATTGCGAGATTTTGACATAAAACTCTATTTCGCTTGAAACCACTTAAAATCCAGTAATTAAACCACTACGGTGCGATGAAAGAATTACATCAGGCTCACATCAATTCATGAGAGCTCAAGTTGAGAGCACCGGAAATCACATGCGTACATACAATGAGCAACACTAAGCATAGTGCACGTAAGCCATTATTAACGAGACAACGTTTAAGTTTCGCGTTGTCGGGTTCTGCAGAACGTTCGAAACGAAGCCGGTTTCAGTGTAGGAAGAGTGGTTAAAACGAGAGATTTGCCACACGAAAATCGAATCTGTTTAATCGCCGTTAAAGACAAGTTTCCGTACCGGAGGTCCTTCGTCGCCAGGAAATCCTCTCGGACCCCGCTCTCCTGTGGCCCCTTTAGCTCCGTCTTTTCCGTCAAACCCTGGAACTCCCGGTTCACCCTGAAGTAGGACAAAGGAAATCGAAGTCAAGGATAATCTACACTCGCATTTTTACAGTAAGAACTACGTCATTCTGGATATCATTCGGTCTTAGCTGTTAAGCGTTTTCACAAAGCCTCTACCTGAGCAGATGCGCTAGCATGGAAACCTGTTCAGGTTCTTCAATTTCAAGTATTTTTCACTAGGTTTGTTTACACTATCGTAAACCAAAGAGCTTATGCCGCAAACTCTCTAAACGGTGCTGACTTTCATGAGAGGACGAATCGCAGACGGAAGAAACGTTTTACAGCTTCGTTTCCGTTCAGGTCGTAACTTGCCACAACAAACCTCAGGGCCTCGTCGTCCATCAAGACCAGATGGACCTTGGGTCCCCGGAACGCCTGGGTTTCCTGGAGGACCCCTTGCCCCTTCCAAACCATCTCTTCCAGCAACTCCCTGCGAAAATACAACGATGGATAGTTGTCTGTCTTGAAGGTTGCGACATGGCCTCTGGTTTTGTACTTACACTTATTGCTACATTTAGTTAGACAGTTCTTTTAGTGTTTGTTAATTCAAGAAACACAGACATTTGCTTCAAACTTCAGATATAAACCTCACTGGCAATTTGACTTGCGTCTCAAAATTCCAGTTTTCACAAGACTGTTTCCTTCAATAACAAATTGAAAATCAATGTTGTTTTAGCTGCGGACATAACAGGAGGGATTTCAAAAAAACTTACGTCCACGCCAGGAAGTCCGGGAGGTCCAGGTTCACCTTGAGGACCAACATCTCCCTGCAAATAAAATCTTTATTGAAAGAAATACGGACAGTTTCTATAGTCAGCATTGTTTCACCGGAAATATTCCCACATATTGGGGATGATTTGTAAAAGATTTATTGTGCATCGTAACTGTTCCTAACGTTTTTTTGCTAAAATTGAAATCCAACTAATTTTACCAAACCAAGCGCAATGCAAGAATAATAAGACGCAAACACTCGGCGGCTGCAAATTGAATTTCACTTAATCTTTTAATTTTCGTGCCAGTGCGCGAAAAAGTGAAAACTTAAATGAGTTTCTAATTTGCAAGTTAGTATTTCAGCTCTCGACGATAACTTTATAAAGATATTTTCGATATTCAAATATCTATACAGAATTTTATGTGTATTTGAATTCACTTCTAAGACTGCATTTTAACATGCTCTAAGCATTTCAAAAACAAAATAACTTCGCACTGAGCAATGTATTCAAACCCACCTTTTCACCTGTCTCCCCTGCTTCACCCGTTACACCAGGGGGACCTACATCACCATCGGCACCTTTTGGCCCATCTTGTCCAGCTGGTCCTTCATCACCTTTCGGGCCTGACTCTCCTATAGCACCCTTTTCGCCTTTTTCACCCTCTTCTCCTTTTGTGCCTTTCGTTCCAGGAACTCCATTCGATCCATCATTCCCCGGTTCTCCTGCTTCACCCTTTTACACAACAAACAACATTCTTACACAACAAACAACATTCTTACACAACAAACAACATTCTTACACAACAAACAACATTTCCATAAATGCTATTCCTGGTATCACTACACGTGAAAAATGATATTGAGATCAGCGATAGATAGCGAAAAACAGTATAATGCACTTGGTATTATTCGATCGTTTTTATACCAAATTTCGTCACAACTTACTTTCGGACCCTGTGGTCCTGCAATGTCAGAAATTGGACCTGGAGGACCAGGAGGGCCTTCGGGACCAATCGCACCCTGTAAAAGATAAAGGCCATGAAATAGAAACTTCTTGCCTTCAATTACGTCGATTAAAATATTTCACAAAATCAGTGTGATTAGATGCTAAAAGGAACTAGACAAGCATAATTCACTAAGACAACCCCTTATACCATAATTAAAGATTTCCATAAAAACGTCGTTATTAACAGCTGCTTGGGTTCGTAGAATGACCGTCTCAAGAACCTTTACGTTGTAACATTGCTGTTGTTTCCACCTGTACTAAGTGCAGTCAGTCCTTAGCAAAGTTTCCGTAGAGCTAGTATTCACTTTTTGATGAAGACCAGGAAATGATTCACAAAAAGCAGGTAGAAAACTTAAACAGCTGCTTTTGTCCTTAAATTCAAATCAACACCAGTCACATTTGGAATTCGACCTCAACGATTCTTAGCTTCTAGAAACGTAAAACTCAGAACACGTGTCAGACCCACGGAGGACCAGGGGTAATCCTATGTACATCGGATCGAACGTACCTCTGGACCTGGTGGCCCTGCTTCTCCGTCCTCACCAACGGGACCGGGAGGGCCCCGGGCGCCATCGACGCCTGGAGGACCCACTAAACCCTCCGATCCGCGTTCACCCTGTGGAAAAATACGCAACACGCATTTGATGAAAATAGGAGCAAACCTTCAAAGAAGATGTTTTCAAACCTCACGACGCAAGGAACAGCAGAACCTAAATTTTAGACTCTTGCAATGATAGATGATATGAAATACATGAACATTAACGGTAAAAGCTACAACGTGTTTTGTAAAAACAATACAACAAAAGCGCAGTTACGTATTTATAATTTGAAATGCCAGGGGAATTATTGGAAATGAAACTCCAGTAGTAGTGTCTTTTTAAACGTACTCTAGTCGCCATCTTCATATAAATTACGGACGAATTGAATCATTGGATGCATTGGCCTTTTTTACTCTGTGCCCCTCAAAACGTGTCGCTGGATCATACAAAGATACAACTCGTGCCTGAAATCGGTTCTGATGAATAAAGAGGCAGTTTAAATTCTTAAATACGAAAAAAGGTTCATCATTGTCAAAAATAACATTTCATACAAAATTAATGTTAGAACTACATGCAGACGACAATTTTATTCCTCTATAAGTTTATCATCATTGCCGAACATGTCGATTCGTTTGTGTCTTGAGCTGTAACAGAAAGGATGCTCAGATAAAAGTGGTGGACCCGTTGCGTTCCTTCCATTGTTGCAATCAAAATGCTCTCTGCTGTTGTTGGTTTCAGCAGAGCATCATCTACATTTAATTTTGTATGAAATGCTATTTTTGACAATGCCAAACCTTTTTTCGTATTTAAGCATTTAATCTGCCTCTTTATTCATCAGAACCGATTTCAGGCACGAGTTGTATCTTTGTATGATCCAGCGAAAAGGTTTTGAGAGGCACAGAGTAAAAAAGGCCGATGTGCGACACAGTACAAAACAAGACCAGCAGGTGGGGCGGTGGTTCAGTGCTGACAAACATCCCATGTGTAAATTGGGTGATATGAGCGATATTGTGTCAATCAGTCAAAAAAATTATTTCTCTTTGCCAATTGATTTGCCCCGCTTTTTAAGAACACGGCGCTTCCGAAGGAAATGAAAACCTCAGAAACTGCAAAAATTTTGGCAGAGCAATGTCAATAAAAAACTTCTCAGTTTAACGTCGGAGTTTCTATATAACAATCTTATTTTAATAAAAAAGCTATTAACCAACAAATACAATAATGAAATGTCTACATTGCCGTATCGCTCTTGTTAAGTGGGGGGACAAATCACAGCTCTGACTTTCACCAGCACATGTCCTGCTAATCTTTTGGTAACACTGCTACATCATTCATAATTTTAACGTTAACAAATACAGTGCTACACTTAAAAGCACTAGTGTTTCTATAGGCTTTCGAGGAATCAACCGACTGGGCTCTGCTTTCATCTTCTTGTGATGATTCAAGCTTGCACATATCCATATTCAAATAAGTACTCTCCAAGATGGGTGTAAGCAAGGAATCGATCAGCAAATTTGTAATAGGAAATTGATTTTACGCAAAATTACGCATCNTCAGTCCTGAAATTGGAAGCAAAGCTTACGCCAGTATGGTAAGCTGTTATGATTTTTGAGTTTGTGTTATGATAGTTTGATTGTAGTCTTGAGTTTGTTTTTTCTCTGCTGTTACTTCAGCCTTTTAACTTTTCACCTGTAAGCTTTGCTTGCAATTTTCATGACTGAGGATGCGTAATTTTACGTGAAATCGATTTCCGATTAAACATTTGCTGATCGATTTCTTGCTTGCACCCATCGTGGAAAGAACTTAATTCGATACAGTGCTAATAACACAACTGATTCATCCAAACCAATTTCTAGTTTTTGATGCCTCTGAATTACGACTTAGAATCAAAACAATCATCTTTAAGTTCAACACACTTCAATTACATGAAAGATACAAACGTAAATTACTGAGCGATTGCTATTCGAGTAACATTAGTGGAAAGCAGGCAAATACTACGGGCATAAACGGTATTAATGCATAGAACGGTATTAATAAGCAGTAGCAGTTATTTCGAAATCAAAAAGATACAAAGGTCAAAAATACGTTTCTTGCATTGCAGCTTTCGTAAGCTTGTGCTGCGTAAGCTGTTAATGTACGGCCGAGTTATCGATGTTTCAAAAACCAATAAAAATTTACCTTATCGCCTGTTGATCCTTTCTCACCTCTTTCACCAATTAAACCCTGCAAAGATTGTTGCAAAATCAAACCTGAATTATTTTGAAGAAAATATAATACACCAGGAAATATTAAATGTGCGTTTTTCGGGAACAATCTATAAAAGAGATTTGCTATTCGCCTCACGCAAACATCACTGTCCGTTGTTTGCAAAGAACAAAATAATACGAGAAACAAAGTTTGGTTGTTAAAAGCAGAACAATATCCACGTATCATGCGGTAAAACCACATTCTGTCTGGTCTGGGGGCAAAAGGGCAGTTTGCATTGCACGATAAGGTTGTTTGACAGATTTCAAGTGTTGCAAGAGTTATGAACGTCTGCGATGACAATAGAACAGGATGGATTTTATCTTGATCAATAAATTATTTATTTCAAAATTTGACAAAGGAGAAAACCGTGGCATATTTTCTACAACCGATTTATTTTCCACACTATGGACAAAAATGTGAATTTGTTTTGTTGAGGTTTATTCAAGATAGTGGCTGCATGTTCCAATCCATTTCTGGTAAAGATAATATAAATCGCTTTTTAACTTGATCTATGCTTAGAACAAACTTTACAGACTTTTTGGGAATACCACAAAGCCTACGTTTGCAATGAAGCAAATTTTTAAATTTAACAAATTGCCCTTAAAAAGTCGAATCGGTTCAATTATGTTTAAACACCAATCATGATACAACTCACAACGCTGGTTTCCACGACAACGTCAAAACTTTTTTGTTAAATTATATGTCGTGATTCTCAAATTTTTTCACATTTGTTTATACACTCCATAGCACTCACAGGATTTCCATCTTTTCCATCACGTCCAGGAAGTCCATCTATTCCTGGTTCCCCCTTGTCACCATCGGATCCATCTTTTCCAGGTGGGCCAGGAGGGCCTATGTCTCCCTTTAATGACAAAAACGTCACCACACATAAAAAATGTTTTGAAACAGGAAGTGAATTTTTGAATCTATACCATTTTTGAATCTATGTCATTTTTGTGCATATTTGGAATGTGCGAAAAAGTACATGAAACTGAAGAATTTATGTGCTCTTGAAAACAAGCAGATTTAGCAGAAGTTTTGTCGAGACAACGGCACGCACGTTTCCGTTGGCGAAATTCCACAGATCGCCAGCGGTCACGCGCCGTATGTCAAGCTGGCAACAAACTTTAAAGCGTCTTAAACTGACTTTAAACAGTGAAGCAAACAGCAGCAGACAGACACTTTCACTCAGCTATCGCCTAATTAGGAAGGGTGCCTGAGCTCGACATCACGTTCGGGTTCGGACGAAATTCCCGCCGTAACCGCGAGATCTATTTCGCATGCGTGGGTAGCGACCGATTCGATGCTTTGCCTCATGAAGTTGGAAAAACTATGAAGCGCGGTTCGCGCCAACACGAAGATTAACTCGGCGCCAACAACATCATTAAAATCTCGAACTGTCGCGAAATTACTTGAAGTTGACGTGTGTCTGTTTGCAACACGTTGATAGAGTTGAAGTGTCTCAAACTGGGGTCTGCGACAAAATGAAAGCAACAAACGTATTTTCCATTTTTACCAACCCTAAAAATTCTTAACTATTTGGTATCAAACGTGATACAGTTCTTCTGAATGAAGTTATGTTTTGTCGATAACTTTTACTATTTTTGGCAAACTTTCCTTCCAATAAACAGCTCAACCAATGACAATGACTTTGAAAGCNGCAACAACACATGGGTCTGTTTGAGACACGTGAAGCTGAAANGAGGAAATCGCATTCCATCAAATCCACTCCATTGTAATGATGTGTTTTCGATNATAATCCAAGAAGAACAAAATCACACTGATTATATCATCGTTGAAAAATCGTAAACGCGGTTTGCTTTACGTTCTCCTGAAACCAAACGTGTTTTTTTACTTCATAATGGACGTCACGTCACCGCCAAACATTCTTTCAATTTCGTTCCGCTGTCGAGCGAAATATCTGATTTCACGCCATCTGCGCATGCGCAGAGTAATATTCTACGCATCAAATACGTTGAGAAAACTAGTGATTAGGGATCAGGGTTTGGTGTTTAGGTATGTGCGTCGGGTTATGGTCTGTGTTAGAGTTAGAAGAATAAAAACAATTGAAGTCAAAGACTAAGTCAAATATCTTTTAGTGGTTATAGTTACTCCCATATCATAGCTTGTTGTGGGTATCTGACATATACCCTAAAAGTTTTCGTTAGCACCACACACATCAAAAAAGTAATCGCCAAAGTATTCCTCTATTTCGCACAGATCAGAAATTTCGCTTGAAACCGGCAAAACAGAAGCTTTCTCGATAAATATTTTATGGCAATAAGTGTTCGCGATCAGGGAAGTGTTGTCTCTGTATTAGACAATCAGCATAATGAAGAAAGCGCTGGAGACGTTTTTGCGTTTCGTTCATTTTACACTTGAAATCAACATGAGGAGGTTTTTGATTCATGCGTTTAAAAAAACATTCCGCCATCGTTTGTTGATATCAATCAAGAAAGCGATTATTTTTTAAGTGAGCAACAACCTCAAAAATGCAGGTTTGTAGACGCAAGGTTTCCAGCAAACAAACTATACACACGACCTTCCTCGCTCCGTTCGCATAAAGCACCAAATAAAGGAAACATTTCAGAGGATCGTTTGACGAGCAGCCAAGAAATGCTCGAGCTAATCCTCGTGGAAACGATTCGTGACGGAGGCCAATTTTTCAAGGTTTTTTCAACTAAAAGCTTCGCTCGATTCGTTGAAGAGCTCCTGGCAGCGAAAGGAAAGAATGCGACCCTTAGTGACCTCACAAACAGCAACATCGCCGCGTTCAGATTGGGGAGAAAGTGTTTTTTTTTCGTACGTATGGTGTTTGTTTGCAAGCAAACAGCGAATACTGAAGTGTCTCGTTGAATACGAGGGACGCATTTTATTTCATGACATGTAAAGTTACGCGATGCCAGTGTGTGCTTATAAACTGAGGGAAAAAGACAGTGCCCAGCCGGAGCTAGCAGGCTACAAACTGTTTTTGCCCAACCATAGCGACCATACAACTGCACTGAATAACTGAGCTGATGTAACTACCGCGGAATTCCTTTGCGTCCACCCTTGCCGTGAAAATTCAACTGAGGCTGTTTTTCAACTATTCAACAGCAAGGCTATTTTCGCTTGTTTAAGTTGAAATTACTCTGCATCCAGTACGATGAGATACACTTTTCTCTCCTAAACCAGCAACTTGATCAGCTTGTGCTCGCGAAGAACTACCAGAAAGGGCATAAAACGAACCCTCCTCTAACGATTCAGTGGCTATTGTACAAACGTCGTTCGGGCAATTTCGGGACGATTCGGAACAAGTATATGGAAATACAGTGCGTATGGCGGTGGAAGGACATTCTGAACGTGGATTGCATTTCAAACGTTTATGATCTGTAAAATGCAGAGATTGATATTTCTTCAAAATCAGCTTCATTGAAACGTTATTTTCTATTGAAGGTGAAAGTTGACAACTTTCCTCAAATAAAAAACACAGTCCAGTGTAAAACCGTATTCTGTAACCTCAAACAGCTCATTTTCAATTTATTTGTTTCTAAGGAAGAGAGCATTAACTTGACAACCTATTCGTTTCATAACTAGAAGCGCTTGATCAGGCGATGTAACTAAAACATTAACTGAAAATGACGTTTGAATCCACAGATGGCAGCCTACGTATTACTGTTGAGACAGAATGACAAGCACCACCACGTACCATGATTTCACAATACTCTTTCATTACAAATCTCGCAATCTTACTCTAACTCCGGTTGCTCCATCTTCACCTGGTGGTCCTTGAGCTCCCTGCATATAAATTTTCAAATTTAATACCAATCTATGGAATCAAATACGCCATACAATTAATACTGCGACAGAAACAAATATTACATTTAATTTATATTTGATTTCGACAATTCACTGAAAAACATTCCACATCCAATTCACCTTTTCGCCAGATCGTCCGTTGACACCAGGTTCCCCCTGCAAAAAAACAATAGCACATTTTTAGTCAACAAAACGTATAACACGAATAGTGAAAAAATGAATTGTGGCACATTTGGTAAACTTTCGGGCCGTTAACTACGTTTTGCAACAGTGGAAGGAGATGAAACGTTAACAGAAGCAACGCGAGGTTTCACAAAAGTTTAATATTTCAGTTATACCAATGCTTCACATTTATCCACACAATCAAACATTTACACACTTGGTACTAAATTAACTCACAGCCCTGCCGTCTCTTCCAGGTATACCATCAATTCCGTCATATCCCTTCTCTCCTCTCGCCCCTTCAGCCCCCCTTTCGCCAGGGGGTCCTTGAGTTCCCTGAAAAACAAGAGAAATAGATAAGCAAGACCTTCATTCGGATGATACGAATGATCATCTACACAAGTCCTCATATTTGGCAGAAGCATTTCTTAACAAACGATTTCTCACTTGTTTCCCGTCACGACCGTCGCTTCCATTGAATCCACGTTCTCCTCTCTCTCCCTAAATAGTAAAATTCGTTGGAAGAAAGCGTTGTCGTTTTCATATTGAGTAATAAATCCAATATAACTGGTCTCTTTACCACGCTTGCAACGTGTGTTTAATTAGCGTTTAAGACTTTAAAAATGCGTTAACACTATCGTAGTAGCAAATTCTATGATTTCGTTCAACAAGGATAATTCTCTTAAAAAACGAAAAGAGTTGGAGCACATAAAACAACGTTTAATGACGTTTTGTTCGTTCATCGACGTACACAGATGCATTAGGCCTCCAGGAAACGCCACATATCAAAATAATCGAAGTTCAACAACTGAAATCCTTACAGTTGAAAACCGACCACAAAACATGTGAAGGAAAACTGTGAGTGAAACACTTCGCTCTCTCACCCGTTCACCCGGGGGTCCCGCAGGACAAACGCAGGTTTCATCAACAACTGGAGGCTCATCGACTTTTGATATCCCTTCCGGTCGTTCCTCCGGTGACGTGGAACGGTTCACTGGACCACCGTTAAGTGAATCAACATCGGGAATCATTTTGGGGGTGTAAAAAGGCACATCCGAGGGGGTTGCACTTTCTTTAGGTTCAAGTTCCTGCATTAAATATTGAATGCAACCTTAGGCTTGTCAAGTTTCTTACGTTGATTTGTTAGTTTTCACATAAAACACGAATGTTCATCTTCACTGTGTCATCGCTGCTTCAACAATTGTTTTAGATTTGTTTTGAACAACAAGTTCAACATTTTTCTAATGATTTTTACTTTTTACAAACGACAGTTGAACGCCTTCTGACACTTTTGCCGAACCTTTAAACTTGAAACACTTTCAATTTGGACTGCAATCACTCCAACATTAATTTCAACCTTTCCCGAAAATCAAAATGGTTCTCGGAACTGACTTCAAGCAACGTAATAGGAAATATTGAAAAATAAGAAAATCCATGGCCTAGGAAAGTGCCTCCAGTTTTTGAAAAAAGTTTTGGATGTTAGCGGAAGTGAAATACTCGGCACTTGCTTAATGCGCTATGAACAAGAACTTTGGCTTAAACCACAGCAGCCTAAAAGCAGACTTATTCGATCAGAATAAGCAAAACGATGAACGTGATTGCACTTCCGGTCAGGAGAATACTGGAGATGCAGAAGAAGAACAGCTTCATAGCAATGGTTGCATTGCTGTTTCCAAATTAAGCAAAAAATATCACGGTGGTTCCCATGCCGATATGTGTAAAGGTGAAACAGAGGCGAGGAGGAACTGATGTGCAGTAACAGTGGTAGCAAGCTATAGTGACATGACCTGGATTGCAATGATCTCAATGGATGACATTTGAAAAAAGAGCCCATCACCTCATAATCCTCAGGAAGTTCTCCACCTGGTTGTACCGGCGTCGTTGTGGAAACCCTTCAATTTCAATAAAAAATCAAGTTTAGGCAACTTGTGCACAAGAAACTTTCATTACTTTGAGTTGATATTGATCGTTAACAAAGCTTAAGTTGTGAAAAATTCACAGCCTTTGACTTACGGAGTTGTTGTTGTTGTTGTTGTTGTGGTCGTCGTCGTTGTGGTTGTTGGTGTTGTCGATTTTTCAGGAGTGGTCTCTGGAGTTGGGGTGCTTTCGTTATGTCCATATACGGGTGGACACTGAAAATATTTTTGGTATTTCAACATTCAGCGGTATCAAAACAATACCAGAAAGGCGAGTTAAATAAAAATCGATTGCAGCAATATTTTTACAGAAAATAAACCAGACTTGAACCGTCTCGCCCAAAATGCAGTTAAGTTATTTACTGCATCAACGTGTTTCTGCAAACAGTATGGCTTACATCAAGCGCCTGTTTCCCTGGCAACTCACAGCAACCAAGCTCAGCCTCATCAGCCGATGATATTTCGCAGTATAGTCGAATCGATTGAAGCTCGAACTGAAAAGAAATAAATTCATATTTTCTCGGGTCAGACAAAAAATGTAGTGAAAAAAAACAAGTTGCAACAAACACGAATTGATTCAGTCAAAATGTTGTTCAGCAACTAAAACGTGCGATTCACTTTTTTGCCAGATGACAGAACAACATTCGAACGACGTTTAGTGTTCCAAATCTTTCAACATAAAACTGATTCAAACGAATGATGGATATGATAGGCGTGGTGGTTGAAACAGTTTTAAAAGTTTGAACCTCCACGTATTCTATGCAGATACCAACAAATCACGAGTTCCAACTGCTTTCAGAAAAAGTAGGTTCAATTGCTGTAAAGGGTATGATAACAAAGATGATTTATCGCTTTTCGCACCATTATTGTTGTTCATCGCGAAAAACGACGACTACCTCTGCAGGGGCGTCTCTTTTTGTTCTTCCAAGATATGTTTTTCCACCGATTCCGATTTCGTTCGCTTTCAATCTCATTCTACGCGTTCCAACTTTCTCACAGTCGATGAAGAGAGTAACAGAACCACTTTAAAATAAATTTGCACTATTGGCGTCACAACACCAATCAAAACAAACATAAAATGCAAACGATCTAAAGCAAAACATGCTTGTCACAAGCTTCAAACGACTATCAAAGCTGTGGTGGATTGGGCGGGCCCAGTTTAAGAGACAGCATTCAATGTATACAATCATTTTTTCCAAAGGGCAGTGCATGACGCAAAGCAAGAAAAACATTTTGATTGAAGTCTGCTTCAGTGTCACGTTTGGTTCCTTGCAACGCACGAACAAAATCAACACAAGCAGCGTGGAACATTAAAAATAGCTTGCCTTCGTCTTCATGTAAACAGGGTCCTTGAAAATAATTTCAGTGCAGAAGATCAAGAGCATCAAAATTTATGAAAGGTTTTTGCTCAAGTCTGTTCTTTCAAAAGACATAGATCGTTCAAACATCCTTTTAGTCCTTTGTCTGTTTTGCAGTTTTATCCAAAGTGACCTGAGTCTAAGCTATCAACTACATGACTGCGAAATGAAACAAGATGCAGCAATTGCATTCAAACATCAACTGTCATGCTCGGAAAAAAGAGGAGAGCTGCTCTACGTCGATCATTCTATGCATGAAACAGAACGAGCAGACCTGTAATTGTATTTTAAAGGTAATTCATAAGAACCAATTTGACTTACGAAACAAAGGAATGTATTTTGGAAGAAGCATACCTATTGATATGAAGCATGATTTTGTGAAACTGATTGTCAAACAAGGTATTCACTTTTGGATATCGTCGTGCTTTAAATTTTGCAGAGGTGATGGCTCGATCCAAACCCAAGGCAATAAATTCAACAGCTTTCTGTAACACGTTAGAGGTTGTTTATTAGTAAGTACAAAATATTAATCATCTTACAGTTGCACTTCCGAAAGAAGCGATCTACAGTTAAAGGAAGCGTTTATTATTTCTCTGGAAAATAAATCAAAGGTGAAACGCAAATTGATGCTCATTAATTTGGCGCTTTTCTTGCGCTTGGATTTGACTTCAAAGACATTAATTTCGTGCCAAGGAAGTACCGCGCTATCTGGTGTGCTTGTCACACCTGGACATAAATCTTTGTTGCACGCAGACAGAGTAAAGACTTAAGAATTCTGACAACGGGCATCAACTTTTTGGCTTTATTAAATTGCTTCGAAGAAAACTAAAGGATATGTTCTAAAATTACATTAGCATTTGGGCTCAAAAGCTGCATTTGCATCACATGAAACGTAAAAACAAAATGTTTACTTCAGATAGGTGGCATTGAACGAAACAAATGGGTTGTGACCTCATTATGTAAAACAGACCGAATAGTAAAAAGTTGATGAAATACGACAACTGACTGCAACTCACTCGTTTCGGGTTTATTCTGATGTTAAGTTGGTCCTTGCCATCCACATCAGCCACTTTGACAATGCTCCAGGTCTTCTTTGTTGACTTCGCTGTCAGACGAAATGTTGCCACAAACGCATACTGGTCAGGCAACCCTTTGTTGAAGAGGGTGCTGCAATCATGAATAACAAACGTTCCAGCAAACGTTCGGTTAAAAAAAATCAAATGTGTACTTCAAACATAGAAAAACGTTAGGCAAGATTTACGAAACCTCATAGTACAAGTGGCGCAAAGCTGCAAATGACAGTTATTCCGTGATCAGCGGTTATCACTGCCATCGATAAGACAACTTGCGCAAAGCACCCAAAGCACGACAACTTGCGCAAAGCACGATTAATTTCACTTTTTCGAAACCTATTGGAGCGATTGATGAATCATCACGGAAATTAAAAAACATTGCTGCATTGCCAACTTCACGAACTTACCCAGGTGTGTTTGAAAATGCTACGATACATATTTACATCATTGCACACAGCAGAAAGTTCTAGATTTAAGAAAACAAGTAAATATCAAATCCTACCTTGTTTGCACCGCAGGACTGTCTGATATCCTGTAGGCCTCGTAGCCTTGAGCAGATCCTGGAACTATTGCCACTCCTGGTGAGTCCGCAGCCAGAGTGTCCAGCTTGAATGCGGACACAAGGTCAAACCCTGCAGTAATTCATGTACTCCTTTGTTAGTAACTGCAGGTACGTGACGAAAATCTGAATGCATGCTGGAATTTGGCAAGCTTGATCAGCAGGCAGGTGGAAAGAGAGAAGTGTTAGTGCAGATGCTTTGTTACGATTTTGTTTGAAGAACATTCGATCGAGGCCGGGAAAGAAATGTTGCACAAAGTATCACCATTTCATTTTCATCAAATGGCATTTCCTGGCCTAAATTCACAAGTGACAAGATTTAGAAGAGTAAGAAAGTTACGCACAATCTTTCATAGACGGACATCTTCGATAGTAACTTATACCATTGCACTGCATGGAGACAAGAATTTTGAAACATTGTTTTCAACCATTTCTTGTGTCCTTCTTTGTTTTCATCAACAGGTTTTTCCACGACCTCGAGCGTCACAATCACTTACCTCACGTAACAATCAACGCCCCTTGCGAAGACGAAAGGTTTTCGTGCAGTGTGCATGTGTGTCATAAAATCAACAGTAGTGAAGATTCGATCACTATCTACCACGTCAACACGATCTCATTACGTCACAATTGCATCATGCAACCTAAATCAAAGCAGTATGCTCCAGAAGTGAACAATAATGCTTTGAGAATAGGCCACAGGTCATCACAAAAATGTGAAAAATAATGAGAAAATCAAATCAAACATCAGCCGACATTTTCAACGAAAATGTCTGCGGCCATAAAAGCTTGTAGGAGAGCGGTTGAGATTCGGTTTGACTGAAAAACGAGCGAAGTTTAAAATCATTGTTGCGCAGACAGAACCAAGTTCATACCAGGATTTCGTGAACATCCCAGAAGTAGAAGTCTTGAAAATCACCGCAAAGTGTAAAGTCTACCTTGTCCACAAACTCTTGATTGAAGATAGGTATACAATCACTGTGATCGTACCGGAAGAAGACGATTTAAAGGTAGTACATTTATCAAAAAATTAATTGTTTTTATGTAAACACCAACTCTAACGCACAAGAACAACCATGCACGTAAATTAGCATGCACTACTCTAATCAGGTTCTTAAAAAGGTTGAGTCTTTTTACGTAATAGAGTGAGAAACTGTGGGAGGCCAGGTACGATTTCCCGTGGCAGCCTAACATTTAACACTTCGTCACAAAAAGCTTCGCTGAGCTTTAAATTGCTAGAAATTTTCCAATGTATGCACTTGTTACAACATGCGTAACAGTTTCAAATTTTGACATGTAGTAATTTGAAATTTGCAAACCTACGCACAAATGTTTAGCTTATTGTTGTAAATAATTTATCAGATTAACTTCAACGCTCGACCAAAAAACGGCAAAACTTCTTCATATTGTGTGAGTTATCTACGCATACGATTAAGTTACGGTCAGTGGCAAAAAAATCTATGATTGCAGAGACACGCCAAACAAGACGGCTGTCACCCTTTATATCAATTCAGTTCACATCAGAAACAATCATTGCCCAACTGTTTTAAGAACCAAATCACATATAATAAAAATGATGCTTGTGTTGTCACAATCTTGTTATTGAGCGAAGAATGTGTTAAGCGGGAGCCTTGCCTGGAATGAATTCACCTTTGGCCGAGTCCATTTCCGGGCCTAAGTCAGGGCAAATGGCGTCTGTATGGAAAAACAAAACATCGGTCAGAAAAATTAATATCAGCATGATTATAGTAAATTAGCATAACGTCTACAGCTGGCCTTCTCCGAAAACATGCTAACAAAATTAAATCTGAAACAGAGAATTCGGCAGGATTTTTTGTTTTCCATTTACTTGTCTGTAACATCACATACCAACGCATATGATTCTACGCAGAGATTCTCGAATTCTTTCGATAGCTTGAAAGTCATCGACTTGAAAAACATGTCGAGAGTCTGGGTCAGAAGCAATTTCTTTCAGCTCTTCGACGACCGCAGTTGACACCTTTGTGACGACACAAAAGCAAATATTATGAGGATTTGTTTAGAAAAAGTATAACAGAGGACGAGTCGCGAAAAGTAAACGTTGTAGATTGTTTGTCATAACCAAGCAGCGGTCAGCGCCAGTGCGGAGATTATTATGAGATCACAGTGTGATCTCGGCACAACGCAATGAACAACGCAAAGCACGTGGCTCCATTGACACTCGCGGTAAAAGCAACAAAGGAAACATCGCGCCAATGAATTGCAGCCGTAGGATATCGGAGGCGGCATTTGTCGATTACAAGTCAAGTTGAATTAATCAGCAAAACCCCCCCAACATCTATTTGAAATTTGCGCCGGTTCTTCAAGAGGATGTGCAGCAGAATTGTTGCTAAGCAACAAAGTAGGAACGGAGGGAAGGCAGGTTCTAACCTGAGTTTATTTTTTCGGTCATAGACCGGATTTCTTTTAAATGGTCGAAATAATTTCGGTCAAATCGGTCATAATATCCGAAAGTATAGACTAGCGAACACTGTTACGCCGAGTTTTAATGCTATTATGGGACAAATGACCGAAATGTCTAAGCGAAATAAAAGCAGGTTCCAACTTTGTCTTAGCAAGAAAAATGCGATGTTTCACTTTTAAAACGAAAAGCACCAATAATTGCCAGGCCGCGCGTTCCACAAACCAGGTTTGGTCGCAGTGTTTCCAACACAAACGAGATGTCTCTTTCAGTGTAATTACATTAACCACAGCTTGGACTCAAGGGCTTGAATTCCTGTCTTACCCCAACGGCATATAAATGAATTCCATTGTTCTGTGCCTCCATCGAAGGGTTGAAGACGTTATCTTGCGCTCTGCCGTCCGTCAAGATGATTGCCAGGCGGTCATAACCTAGCTCTATGGCGCGCGCCCCGAATTCGACGTTAAATGAGTTCTGATTCATGAAGCGAATCGCTTTTCCGGTTCTCGTGTTACCTGTGACAAAACAAAGTAGTTTTATTACCCTCATTCAGTTAAAATGGATGTACAGAACTGTTTCAAAAGCTGTTCTTGTACAGATGGCTCCACGACAAGCAAAGGAAAACATGCTTATTAGAAAAAAAACAAAACTTTTCAAAAATCGACCTTTGCAGTCTTTGATCGACTAAGTACAAACGCAATCAACATTGATAACGTTTTTGATCGTTCAAAAGATTTGGCATAAACATTCCCACCAAACCCAGAAACAAACGCCTATTTTCATTGTGCTATTTTCCTGGAAATTTTAGGACTTTGCTGGATACCAACGCTTCATCACGAGACAAAAGCTTATGTTGCTTATTTATGACGACATGGCAGTTAGATCCTGCCAAAAAGTTTCCTCCTCTGTCACCAATCGCTCGAAAACCCTAATACGTTCCTTCTTCCATTTCTTTGTATGCGTGATTCGGTTTAGGAAGAAGCGAATTTAAATTACAAAACTGTTGCAACGACAGAGGAACACGAATCGCGGATGTTGATTCTATCTCGCACGAGGTCATTGTGACATCGCTAAACGTCACACTGTCAAGGACAAATTCACCCACATGCGGAAGAATATTGCATGTTTGGTATCAACCAACGGTAAATGTCAGGCAGATGTTGTTTGCTGCAGATAAAATCAGGGCACACCTTGTGGTGGGCAATCCTCAACTTTCTGGTCATAATCCACAACGGAACGCGCGAGCAAAGGGCTTCGACAGACAGTGTTTTGGACGGCGGTAGCCTGCGGTCCGCAACAACAGCAACACCAGTTACCGCTGCTGGGGAGCTACCACTGCTGGAGAACGTTTCCGAAGCATAAACAATGGCACGTTCGCCAAAGCGAGACATTGAGGCGAGCGCCACAAGCAAATGCACATGCTTTTAATTTAACATTGCAGCAAATTTTTGCCAACCGATAACCAGGGCAACCAAGTCTAGGTTTTCGATTCGGAGGCGCGGAAAGAAGACAACTTGGCGAAAACGCAATAAAGCGCGTTGTTCAAAGCGGTGTTGCTGGAGTTGTGAGTGTGGGGGCGGTGAACAAACAAGCGTCATTTCAAAACTCTGCTACTGGACAGCTGGTTTCAAGAGCATGCAAGCGAAGTCTGGAATTGTTTGAAATTAGCTTGATCAAGAAACAGTTGCTCGTTAACTCACTACCAGTGTCAACCCACGCTGCCCGTAAAAATAAACAATAAGCCTTTTTTGATCCAGTCAGTGAGGTTGAGCCGATGCGGTTAAATGCGTTTCAAATTTTCGGAACTTTCTGTAATTCAATTCTCTTTTGTGCCAGCGTAATTACGTTCGTGCCTCCAAGTTGAAAGTTGCACTTCCGCTGAAAAGGAGAGTAGCGACGCACCCATTCCAAGATGAATATAAAGTAAAATATTTCACAACGTCTTTATAAATTTCGTTAGTTCGCAAGTGTAACAAGAATCACACAGCAAGAGTGCAGCGCACTTCCCTCACGACCACGCAGCAACTCAAGCGATAAGACCAGTGCAGCCAAAAACCAGTGGTTTCGCTGCAAAAGTTAAAAGAATTTCACCAGTAGGTCCAACACAGAGTGGGCACGATCAAAGCGAAGCAAACATAACAGGGATTCTGGTGGGTTACTTTCGCTTGAATTTAGTCATTTAATCTTCCACAACTTGAAGCTAAATTTTGCTTCATGTGCCGTAGAGCGCAGCCACAGTAAGTGCTTTACTTTTCATTCTGTGTCGCAACATACAACGACCAGTGACAGTGATTAATTGTTTCTCGCGTTTAGCCCTTAATGTGAAGGCAAGAAATGTTGCAGGTTCAGTAAATGATTCACGCCCGACTGTATTTGTAAAGAGGCAAAACAGAAACAAATGTACATTTAGGAAAGTGTTTTTGAATGCTGGAAACCTTTCGTTTTTGCAGCCCAACTACACGTGACGCACAATTTCCTGCACAAACGGACATTAATGGCCTGAATATTGAAAGAAAAAAGCTTAAGTGGTTTCAGTCACCTTCATCACTGTTGAAAGAATAGATACACCCAGTAACTCAAAAGACAAAAAAGTTTGATTAAGGTCAAAAAGCGTAAGAAAGCAAAATTTATCTAAGCTGAATGTAAAAAAATTATTTTGGTGTGAATTCTTCGTACCGTTGCCTGGACAACAAAACATCAGGCCAAGCAGAAAATGCCGCAGTGACGTAAGAGTGAATTGGTCGTTTTTTTCTATGTTTGCTTGAATGATATTTAAAAAAGATTTTATTAATGGAGTCATCAGTTTAGAATGCCCTTTGGTTGCTATCCCAACGTTTACGATCATGACAGAAATTATAAAACCTTATTTCAGTGCTTCTGCGCCGCAGCATTGCCAGACGATTGTAACGCAACAATGACAGCTATAAACTGCCACCCANCCGCACAGGGTTAGAGCAAATACAACTGTTGTCAAATGTTCAACTGCGTGCACAGAGAGCATATTCAGTAATTCAATTGTGATGCAAGAAGAGAAAATGCAATGAGCAGATGAACGATGAGACATGCGCAGGTTCCAATCCACTTCTATCGCTAAGATGAACGAAGGAATTTGTTTGTGATGACAGTTGACATTGGACTTATTTACTTTGTTTCATCTCTGATCAGAGCAAAGCAACAAAGGTTTCTAGGTGCTTTTTTCATGAAGCATCGATTCTTTCATCAAGAAACAAAAAACTTAAAAAAAACACTTGCCAACTATTTTCATTCTGCAACAAAATGTGACCGAATGCGAACAAATAACCAAATATACGCGTGTTCCAGAATTAGCCTCTACATGCGACTGAAGAATCATAAGAGCGGAAATATAACAGCATGAGAAAACATGAACGTTTGCTAGGTTTCTGTTTTCAGCAAAACGAAGCGTACTCAAGTTGAAGGCGAGTTTGTAAAGGAAGTAAATAACAAAAGTCATATGCAATATCAAATCAACTTTTGACGCTTTAAATTATGCCAGAAAGATATATTTTCCAATCTTTCCGGCAACCGAAATGCAAAGCAAACCTCGAATAGAATTTTGTGTGAAGAACAACTGCAACCACATGCCAGAAACAACTTATTCGCTCAATCGGTCTTACTTACAGTCATGCGGTTTCACGAGCAACACGCTTCCGAGTTATGCGTCACACGCAGCGACAACTAAGGACACACCCATCTAAGGACACTGCTAGCAGATGCCTGCAATATTTCCACCTTCGGCAGACGGGTATTGAGATTCGTAGCGGGTTCACACACAACACACCCTCACAGTGTACAATTTAACGCCACAGCTCCTTGATGTCACGTCGAGGGAAAGCGCTTTACGCACGTCTCGCGCGATCCATAAATATATATGCACCAAACCGCAAGATATTTCGCCAATTCAGCCAATGCACAAAATAGACGGCCCAGAGGTGGGACCTGACATTAAATTGCGGTATATTCCTCACAACGATTGGGAACCACCATCTCATGGTAGACGTTTGGATTGATCTGTCACGGAACGTGTCCTTTTCGGGCCATATTTGGGCACCGAACCAAACTGTTACAAACAGCAGGTGCTCGCAACGAACACTTTCGTTTCAGCTTTGCTTCTTATTTCAAATTATAACATTTCACCACAAATCAGAATTTTTGTTTCTAGCATGAAAATCACCAATTTTCAAACAGCAGCTCCAGCTGGGAGGAGAGTTAGGTAACATTTACGAGATTGCAGCTGAAAGAAACGTTTGCTTGGTCTTTTCTTGTTTTCGTCAAAGCCGTTTGCGACCACGTACAATTTTAAAAGCCCTTTGCTTTTATTTTGCTTCAGCAGCAATCTTTTCCTCATAAAGAACTTGCACATAATAAAGTGAGTGGCAGGTCAAGTAGTTCAAGGGGCTTCCTCCGGCATGGACCCTTGCAGAATATTATTATAAGGTTGTGATTACTTTTACTCAATCCAATAACTACAGTAAGTGCAACTGCGTCACTTTAAGTGAATAGTCAAACCTCAATGAAGACTCCGTCTTTTTTTACCTGTCGCGAGAAGTGTTTAGGAATGTCCGTTCACGACCAATGGACAACGCACACTGGGGTTAAAATCACATCGGAATTATGGCGCTGCGACGCATTGAATTAGCTTGTGCAGTTATGCGTGACAGCCCGTGAACGACAAAAACGACTGGATGTTCTTCACAATTGTCAGCAATGGCTTTTGGTTTCCGCCTTCAGGTCGAAAGTCGTTCTGGAGACTCTTGCTAAAACATCACTAATCTGTTCTTCTACGAACAGCTGGCAAACTTAGTAAGCTTCTCAATGGCTGAGGAAAGGAGCACGTCCTATCGATGGCGTCAATTAAACGTCCTATAACCGGTTAAATATACAAATAAAATCCTGTCAGTGCTTTCCGTCAATCGGTTCTGTAGATAAAAAATTACCATACGCTTCAGGAACATTAATTCTACTTAAACGAATTGTTGTTCAAATAATTTTCCTACCACTCTGACCAGGTTTAAGGTCGCCCTAAACAAAGTGTGTCCCGCCAGCAATGGCCTAAAAACACGTTAAATTCAGCTCAGTTTACAAAGTCTACAGTGAAGTACTCATAATCCTTATACTCGTTTCACGTGTATTGAAGACATCGTATATGCCCCACAGGTTGTTTGCGTGGTCACCGTAAAGCTCTCACACTCTCACACGCTTCAAGTATACAGAGAACATTATGCGAGCGAAAAGACTAAAAGATTGATGACAACACGAATCGTAAACGTTCGCGGTTCTACACAACGTAATCTGAGTAAACAAATGCGATGCCATGATGCCGCACAAGCCTAAACCACGGTCCAATGCCTCCGAAAGAGCAATTCCCGGTGGGCACATTTCTGCCATGACGTACGAAGTTTTTCTACTAACCCCAATGTAATTATCGGTTGTGGGTGTATGTCATGATCATACATGTATTTGTACGAGCGTGTTTCTGGTGCCAGGTCAAGGTTGTTTGTTTCGGTTTTCAACATTGCTGCTTGACAAGCGCTTTTTTGAGCCAAAACCTGACCAATTAAATATATGACTTTGGATGTTCGAAGTTCTTTACAAACATCAAGTATATACAGCATTTTCCTTGGAGGACTCCAAGTAACGATGCGAAGAATGCACAACAAGCAAGTTAGTTTCAGAAGCACATTGTTACCGGGTGACAGCTGTGTCGAATGGAAATAAGACATGGCAGAAATCGAGAATGGTAGGCGTTGAGAATATTTCAGGATTTCATTTGCCCCTGACCTCGAGACATTTACTTAAAAATCACAATTGAAAGTATGCAAAGATTGGGGCACGTTTCTTCACTTGCAAATCGCCAAGAACCATGCGGCAGTTTTTTGTTCAAAGCTTGATAAGACGTTTTCAAGTGGCTTTCTAAAGCAACAGAACTCACCTTGAAGGTATGTGATGTTTCCCACTCCAGCCAACAATGATTGCTTGTCTGCGTAGTCACCGAGCGATATGGCCATCTGCGGCAGGTCAGAGTATACAACCACCCCTACACGGGTCCTTTCAAAGCCAATGTCGAACGATTGGACCAAGTCTGACACCCACCTGACCAGAAGCAATGCCGTGAGAAAAACCGTGACCCTGACGCTGTGCAATGAACCGTGAAGATCAGAAATGTTAAATTTCGGTTCAACCCGAGCTTAAGTACCATTCTCGGTAAACAGTAAGTTTTTGCGAAACAAGTTTTTCTTTCAGTGTACAACAGAGGTCTTGAAAAGTAACGCAGTAACTTAATAGCTCAGTTGACTTGCACATGAACCTTTGCACTTTCATGCTTGCGTCTCGTGGGAGAAGGAATGAACTCGTTACGAAGGATATTTGAAAAAAGATCCGCAAAACGTGCGTTCAAGCTGCAATGTTGTTAACCGAGTTTTATCGATTTGCGTGGCGCTGCTCAGCGAATAATCGGTCCTAGTTGCAAACCCGCAGAATGCCAGTTCCGGCCAACTGCAGTATTTTTTTCATATTTCGAATAGTGTGCTGTTTACTAACAAATTGAAGGGGTTAAACGTATGTATGCTACAACTGTCATAACGGGAGCAGAAAGCGAAAAGGGGACGTGACGCAACAAACAAAAGTCAGCAGAGCGGGGAGAGTGGCAAACTTACTTTCTGACTCGCGCAAAATCATCCTCCCCCACCGAACTCGACGCGTCCAAGACGAACACGAGATCGTAGTAAACCGTCCGGCAACCTGCGAACATGGCAATAAACGTGATTTTAGCACAAAATCATCACATCGTTGAAAAATAAGGTTTTCCATCAGTTACTTGCAGTTAACTACACCAACGTAGGAGTACCACCGTCTTTGTTGGAAGAATCTTTGCTTCAGGTCATGGGGTCAACCACATGTTCATAAGTGTACGTTGCGATCTCACCCATCAGTAAAACTGTACAACGATCAAGTTCATCCTAAATCAGTCAACTCTAGTTTTGAAGTACAACAGTGAAGGAGAGGTTTTCGTGATTAACGTGGAAAGGATTTCGATCAGAGCGAAACTGGAAAAACTTGCTGTTTCGTCAACAAAACAGCGCGAAAATCGTCAGCAAGAAAACACTGAGTGTAGAGCAAAGCGTCAGACCAAACATTGTATTGACAAAGAAATTTCAGTGGCTCTTAAACCGCTCAGGGTTCCTACACAGGATAATAAGTTGGTGCCGATAAAAAACATTCTGGTTAGACCGAACGTAACCTTTTGATAGACTGGATTTATTCAAAATCTCTGAGAGCCAGAAAAAGGCCTCCTAGAAAACATTTAGGAGGCCTTGGCCAGAGTCACTCGCATACACCAAGCAGTGCTTTGCGCATGTCAATTTCGATATACCAGTGATCTTTATCTTCCTATGCCTGGAAAGCTTGGCTTCATTCGAATAACTGTGAGACAAGGAAATCCTCCTTTATTAATGTTGGCTTAATCTAAACTTACAAACTTCAAACGCTTGATCAAAACAACCGAAATACTGTGGATTTGTTCTTTTACAGTAATTTACTGTTTACAAAATGCTGGTTGAATAATGTTTCTGCCTCTTTGTCAGTGCTTGATTACCGGCTGTTGTTTCGTCAAACGGTTTGTGTTTCATTTTAACGAGCTCCTGCTGAAGACGCAAACAGCTGTTTTTCGAAATGCCTGATATGATTTCATTTAAACTATTTTTGCGTTAGCGTCACCTTGGCAACAAGCATACCTGCCACCAAACAATTGTCAATGCGACGCCGAGTTGTGCGACACTATTGTGCATTGCGTGTTTAAAATATGATGGAAACACTGCTGATTTTCACTTCGACATATCCTTTGAACATTAACCTACAGCAGAATTGATCCACCACGAAAAGTAAAGGGGAAAAATCAAAGCAATGTTGAAATGTTTGTGCGAAGCAAATATCCAAGCTATGCCTTTTCTTCTACGCACTTTGATCTACAAGTCATAATCGTCAACAACCACATAGGAACAGTTACTCGAAATGCTTTCCGACTTTAAAGAATTTGTAACTGGTGCGAATTTGAATTTGTGGAATGGTTGGACATTTTAAGGAAAAAATAACAAACGAAGAATGTCATCCACCAACTCACATCTCCTCAATCATACACAGTCTCTGGCGTCAGCACAGCAGGAACTACGCCAACAATCGCTCACTTACAATATACAGTATAATGCAGCTATACGCAATTCAAGGAAAGTACATTTGTACAACTGCCGGACATAAACAACATGGCTCTATTGCAAACACAGAGGACGTTTCCTCATGAGCAGTTAGGTCGTTGATTGCCTGCATTGCAGTTAACACTGGGTGACGCACTGCAGGGTTTTTTCAAGGCGTTTTAAGGACCCGATGCGGGTCCATAGAATTTCAAATCGGATCCCTAGAATCAGAGAAAATTATCATCGGGTCCCTGAAAGCATAAAAAATCGGGTCCCTAGAATCAGAGAAATCGGGTCCCTACAGATCGAAACCGGGTTCCTAACATTTTCCTTAAAAAAAACCTGACGCACTGCATAAATGCTTGCGCAAATATTTCGAACTAAGTTTGCATGAGTTTCAAAACTGGAAGATAGACACTCTGAACACTTCGAGAAATCTGATTTTCCAAGTTCTTAAGCTTTCACTAAAACTCAGAAAGAGTCACTAACAGGGACGTTTCCCAGTAAGCTGCTGCCAGATGCTGAAACCAGGCAGGTCGTTTTACAAAATCAACCATTTAATTTTACCAGATAGAAAACCGATTTTATCGATTCGTGGTAATGTACCTCACGATTACAAACATGATTGGAATAGAAAGTACAGAGCTTTTTCTTATTAGAGGATAGCATGTTGGTTTCACTGTAACAGCGTAAATGAAGGGACCGGTGAAAAGCACGACAGCAGCGTTGTCGCACAGGATAGAACCAATTGTGTAACTCTAGATGTCAGGAAACCACCACAGACAATCAGTCAAGCAAGTCCGGTCTGCGGCGGCAATTTGAGAAAATTTGAAGATGCTTTGCGGTCGGATGAAAGGGATTTGCACCAATCACAACGTTTGAAAATTTTTCAGCAACTTAAAGCTAAACCACGTTTTAGGTTGAAAGCATGAGTTCCATAGACATAAGCCTAACCCAGAACTACACTTGACATAAGCTGGCCTCCTGCGGTTTACAATTTTACCAAAACGTGGTTGCGTGATGACTGCGCCAGCTTCTCTTATTGCAACAGCGATCATTTGCTGCATTAAAAATTGGCAAATTCGACCAAACTAATCTCTTTGTTTCCTTCTTCGCAAATATTTGGATACTGCTCGAGCGAAGGCAAAGCTTCACAAAGAAAAGCCAAGATTCTCAAGAAGAAGAACGGAGCACATATTTGGATAAAACCCAACAGAAATCCAAGCGTTGAACAGTACCCGGTTACTGGTACGGCAGCAACTTCAGACGCATGTCACAGTTACAAGTGTGCGTTGCATTGGTATGAAAAACATACTTCTGTGTTGTGGCCAGGATATTTGCTCGGCAAATGGAAACTGCACATATGTAGTTATACATACGTCCAGTCAGGTAACGATTGCATGGGTCGCATAGCTGCAGTCAGGCGGTAAATCTCGACAGTAGTTTGTTAAAGAATTTTTGGGCTGTTTACGTACAAGGAAAAACCGCAAGCCGCTGATTTCTTTCCAGCAAAAGTTAAAACATGACTTTGCATTAAACACCTTCCAAGTACCGAGTGCGTTTTTGTGGAAAGAAGAAAATTGGCGGCAAGCCAGTGCAGTGTTTTGAAGGTTCAGGACATCAAAGACCCGATCACCGCAAACACTTATCTGCTTTCAAAAAAAATCTGTGCGTCAGAATGATGGGCGACTCTGTTCAATGTTTTTCAAACTAATTTTATTTACATTTCTTTCAACTGTGTTGAAGAAGACCCTTCTGGCAATAATTGTGGACTGTAAAGAAAGTGATGATTGTGTAATCAATAGACAAGTATGAGTAATGAAACTGCAACCTTCTCTTTATAGCGGTTTGTTGGATAAGATGCTTGCGTATGCGTGTAGATCAATCGAAATACCATAAAATCGAGATACTCGGAGCAATGGACGCTAGCGTCGCGAACTGATAAAGTTTGGAAGGAAATGGAGATCATTTTCTGAAAAGGAGAGTTGTGGAAGAAAATAGAAAGTTTGATCTACTTCTACGTCTACGAAGAGAGATGGTGAAGAAAAGATTCACTCAAGACTGACAGCCATATACCAAAGAAAACTGTACTTGCACAAATTCGTACAACGATTATGCTTCGTGAAAATCGTTCAGGTTAAGACATGGAAGAATTAGTTTACAAATACATTCCCGAATTCTTTTTTACACCATGCGTTTTTTTCAAGCAGATACCACTGCAATCAAGGAATATCACACGTGATTGATCATCTACACATCAAAGCTACGACATGTATTAGCATAGTGTGTTAACAATCACTGATGACACCATGCCTCACCGATCTCCATGACCAATCAATATGCAACCATGCAACCTTATGTCGACCAATCAAAAATCAAAATCTGTCATGCGCGTGATTCCGTGTCACGTGAACACTCACGCAATTAATTAATTATGACGTCACCTCCTTCGTCAGTGTCGTTATCTCTCTTCTTTCGGCGAGATTTCCAGACCTCTGATATCAGTATTGGTTCGGTAACTAACCAATTAGACTCTAACAGGTCACATAATTTAAGTTTACGTCGTGAAACAGCCTCTCCCGTTGAGGCAGGCAGGCAGCACCACTGGATGCATCTACCTAAAACTCACTTATTCTAAATCGACAGGAAGTGCTAACATCCATTTCACACTTCAAACATTTAGCTGCTCCACAATTGGTCATAAAACGTTTGCAGGGAATTAAACCAGTTTATTAAAAATCTGGAACAATCCCAGCTCATAGCCACATTAATATATTTTTCGCCAAGGGATAAACGTTGTGCAGCAGACAGATACTGCACGTTTTTGACAGCGAACGTTTCTTTATCGTCAAATCCCACTCATAAATCGACAAAGCTGTCACACACCAAGTACTAGAGCGCCTTTCGGGCTCTGAATAGCAGAGAAGCAGCAAACTTTCCAAGCTCAGCACAAACATGGCATTATCGGACCAGCATTTAATCCAAGCTCACCTCGTCGATTGTCAGACGTCTGTTGCGTCACAACGTACGCAGCAACTGCGGCCAAGACCACGCCGTGGAACCACCACCGCCCCATCACCAGCAGTCAAGTTGAAGCTTCCAACGATCGTCCAGGCCCCGAAAAGATTCGTTTCTGAAGAAAATAAATATCGTATGAAACGCGTTGCGAGCGCCATGTGTTTTGTTATGCGTGCTTAATGATATTTTCATCTTCTTTGCTGCTTCCATCTGATGCTCGCTGTGAGTGAGAACTATTGAGAAAGCGCAAACGCTGCTACCTACACGCCGCTTTCTCTCAGACATTTTTGAGCAGATAAATCTTTTCTGTTCCTTTTCGCCACAGTTTCTGATAAAATCGCGACGCGTCTCATTAGTTATCTGCCAACACAACGTATCTCAGCGGGCTGGTGAGGCTCCTTGAGCACGGACCACCGGCAACGGTTGTCTGCTCAAGCGTTACGGAATAAACTTGCCCAATGCACATTGAACAAAACGGAAGCACACCTGGTGTGGGTTTTGTTAAAAATATGTCACCACGGTCTGTTTCATCGATTTAAGCGCCCACACCTCCTGGGTATCTGTTTGACAGTATCACAAAAGGACATCATTATCGCAGGTTTTCTGTACAGTGAGTGGGTGTTTACTGTTTATAAGGCTAATCAATAATCTGGGTGTGGTTGCTGCAATATATGAATGCTTCTAACATTGACCATCGTCAATGTCAAAAACACAAGTACCCCTGACAAAGATGTAGGGAATGCAAACCTACACAACGTCGCCCGGAATCGTGCGACTCAGATACTTCTCAGAATTCAGAACCAAGCGCAACGGAGACGAGTGTTGACGCAAATACTGATCTTCAGTGGTTTGTCAGATGAAAAGTTCGTTGTCAAAACAGGAAATACTGAAACTTCCTCACAGGTATTCATATACTCTCGTTGAACTGTGTACTTTGGCTTAAGATGGCATCCATTCGAGATTAAAAGACTGGTAGTAACGGTAGTTATTGTAGTGTAACATTATAACTTGGGTAGTACTTGTAGTGGAAAGAGCTTAAGGACGTTTGTGTCGCAGATATTTCAACCGTTGAGGCAACTCAAAATCTGAACCCACTGGATTAGTGATCGAACTAAATTTTAACGTTTTTGGAAAATCCAAGCGGCATTGAACTGCAGTGCTTGGCAGCACGCTCCTGTTTCCCAACAAAATATGCTTGATGCGTTTCAAGATAGGCTCGCGCCGATATATCATCAACCGCCATTAGTTGGCAATTCCCTTGTCTGCGGCGCCAGCAACCATTGCCGTCTGGTGTATTGTGAGGCAAAGCAATTATTCACTCCATGTCTTATAATTTTTCTATCCGCGCCCAGTATTCGTGAAGATGCTGCACGCGTTCGGCATGAGTGACCACGGGCCAGAGATTGTAGGGATAGCAAAGTTCAGCATGTTTTAACTGAAGATTCGAATGACCTGGAATACACGAATCTATTCCTAAGCAGCAACACAGAAGCTTTCTAATCGCAAATTCAGTGCTGGCCGGGCCCCTGGATACACGAATTCACTTGTGAGATGCAATAACACTGCATTTCAGAACACAGCCCAAGAGAAATGAATATATTTTTAAAGTTGCGAAAGATTTTGCGAATTGATGTTTCGGAGGTTTGCCGGAAGAACGAAAGAAACGAAAAATTACTGTCAATGAGCGAAAAACAACAAAAGTTGGCATTAGTGTCTTACAACACGATGATTGAGGTGTGACTCAGCTTTGTGAGGTCGTACAGCTGTCAATCACCTTTTCAAGTCATGCACAAGATCAGGTTGAATATTTCTTCAGTAGCCAACAGCAAATAATGGTTTTCACTAGCCTTGCATAAGTACTGTATCAAAAAATATCACTGAATCTTTTTAAATGTGATAAATATAAGAATATGGGAATCTGTCAGATTTATAAGAAATTTTCTTAAATGTCGCAAACTTGTTGCGTGTTGGTGCAACCGCGCTCCATTCCGCCCCACCCCCCACGACCATGTTTCAGAGTACCGGAAATGGATTCCTCCCACGATTAAGGACACTTGTTTCTCAAGTGTGACAAATATTTGTCGCACTTGAGGCGTGCGGCAAATTTTACCTCGTATATGACGATCATGACAACTCGCGACCGCGTCCAGCGTTTTTTAAGTTTCATTACAAAGCAGCCGAGCGGCATTATCGCACTCTGCGCAATTGTCGTAATTACAGACAGGCTTGTTGTGTCGCACATTCGCTTTCTAATGACACCAGAACTCGGGATGCATTTTTGCACGAAATCGTATGCGCCATGCCAGGCGATCACCATTCCTTAAATGATATCATTCGTACTTGTGTGGCGTTTTTGCACGACTTTAAACATGGCAACTATAAACATAGTGATCATAATTGCCTGGATTGGACTTCGGTCATACCGACTAATATACGGTCGTTAGTCTCTGGGGAATTAATCCTTCTATGCTCTGTATATATGTTTAATGAAATAATGCATTTAAGAAAATTTTTTTCCAGCCTAAGAGCGCGGACGTGCGACTCGGCAATTTTTTAACTGTGGTAACTGGATCCTCTTCGCCAATGGACCGGTCTGGACGCAAGAATCGGATCAGGGGATGCTGACCTCTGCTCCCTTTTCACGCGGTAAGCCAGACGTTGCCTGCAAAGGTCGACAAGTTCAATGCGCACCCAATTTAACAACGTGTTTGAGGCTTGCGTTCGACGCACTGACGCAGTGATGCCTTCCCGAGGGCACAACCGCGCACCACATTGAGCTTACACGCTTATCACATTAGCAGATCTTGACAAGTGATCCCGTTGATGGACGCAAGACACGACGACCCCTCGTGGCTTTGTTTGCAAACTTTTGGTTCGAAGCTTGAAAAAACGAGGACATTCTTTTGTGAGACAACAGTGACTCATGTAAGATCATTCGTTAAACGTTAACTTTTAAAAAGGAGATATCTTTGAGCTACAAATAAATGATGAATACTACGCGTATGCTGTGAATTTGCTTCCAGTGTATGTCAGGAGACTGCAAAAAAAATTGGTGAAATTCAAATTGGCACATACGAGTAAATTCCATGCAGCTCACACACATGCATGCGCTTTTGGCTGGTCTCTTATACATCCGCAAACGTAATCCGAACGTAATGCAACAAACAATTCAGTTTATAAGTTTTCTATACAAAAAGATACGCCGGAATGGTTCCTCGGAACGTAAATAACTTTCACGAGTATTGTCACTGTGTTAAACATTTCCTGGAATTATTTTGTATCGCCTTGCACAGCACACAGATCCACTTGGCAACTGCCATTTTTCGCAACAGGCGTTGATGGTTGCCATGGTTTGACGAACGTGAAGTCCCAGCCCGTCCCGTGTAATTGTGTTTTTTTTTTCGCTGAGACATTTTGGTCATTTTTTGCTGAGTCATTTCGGTTATTTGTCTCACAGTTGTATTTAAACTCGCCATAACCGTGTTCGTTAGCCTATATTTTCAGACGTTCTGACCGAAATGACTAAATTTTTTTCGGTCATTTCTAAAACATTTCGGTCTGTGACCGAAAACAAACTAGCTGTGATTCTCTACGTGGAGTGTGTGCGCGCACGTTTGAGTACATTGATGTCCTTAAAAGGGGGGGCTTGAATGAGAGTTCACTTTTCACATGATGAAATGTATAGCGATCCATCACCAATTTAGAGATGGTGATTTTGGACATGGCCCAAAGAACGTTGTGTAATACTTAGGTAGATTGTTTATGAACACTTGTTTTAGATTGTTTATGAACACACTTGTTCTTTGGTGTGAAAGACGACTGCGGGAGTTTCAACTGATTCTGTGCTGTGAAAATACCTCAACAGTCATATAGTTTGGTCGAATCCTTAGGCAAGCCCAGGAACCGTCGAATGACTGCAAGTTCGATAAACACTGTTTCTGTCGAAAGCGAATAAGCGATTATCCAACAACTAAGCAATCATCGAATTCTGTCTATTGAAANAAATCCTTTCTCAGCACAGAATCAGACACTAAGATCTTACAGAGTATATATTTCGCCTACAAAGTAGGCATCATCAGCTTCCAATCATCAAATTATAGCAACTGCCAAATCCAAGTGCATTTTAAGAAATGGATCATAGCACACGCTTTTTTGGCATAGAATAGTGTAAAGGCAATGTCAACCCGATAGACTACAGAGTCAGAAACTTTTGTTTTGCAAGTCAAGAAACTCTAACCATGGAATTTACAGAACCAGTCGTCACGCTACTTCATCCGCTGGATAAAGGTTTGTTAGAGGAAAACCACTTGCGTCAGTTCACAGACGACAACAAGGCCAAAGTTGACAAGTCTAGTTATAAAAACATGAAGTGCTTGAAGAAGCGGGAGAATGCAAAGAACAGGTACAGACTGCTGCTCCCAGACGAGTGCACACAGGTGCGGTCTCCACAGACGAACTATACGAAACTAATTTAGCAGGAGGCGGGCTAGTTATCCGTCAACGAAATAAGAAAGCGGCCACCAGCGTTGCATACCAGTTGTCTATCTTGCATGCTTGGACCGCTACTACACTCACACCTCAGAAACAGAATAATTGATTGGCATGGACCACATCAATTCAGCGCCGTGCGACAGATGTGGGTGGAAACGCAGACGACCTGAGAGACGCACGAGTTGACATCAGGCTGATCATTGATCAGCAGACTTGCAAGCACAAATAAGGGTCCCTTCATCAAGAACACTGATCCTTCGCTTCTGTGATCTATGTCTAACTCGCACTGATGATGTAATGCAGACGAGTTGCATGCTCGGTGCTGTACGCTTGCTTCACAAAGCGGTGACGAAACAAATAAAAATATGCGTCGCCAACTTTCTTCTGGGAGGTCTGACGTGGAAATCCATTTGACAGACAGTTGAATTACGTGCCGCATGTATTCGTGGATAGATTAATTATAAATAATTGTAAAACCAAGAATAATTATTCTTGGCATGAATGAAATCGTCAAAAAATGATATTTCCTTTTCAAAAAACGCATTTTCAAAAGTAACCTGGACTGGGCACCGTTTCCTGCAAGAGTCATGGAGTAATATCGTTCGGACGTTGGTAGAAGTGGACATCACGGCAGCAAAAAAAACGGCACAAAGCACGAGACAATATTTCAGATAAAGCATTTTGTTCAGAATCTGTCAGACATTTAAATTTTGACATATGAAATTGCAAGTGATGCATATGCTAAACATAAAAACAAAACGTGACTGACAAACTAACTCGACCACCATTTCCGATCAATTCGCACAGTGAGCATTCGGCTTTGATCGGAAATATCCTTCACAGAGGAGAAAGTGTATCATGATTGAGCAAAAACTAATGACAAAAGACGATGTCAGCACAAACGTTTTAAGCCGGGTCACGACACTAACACTGTTTCTTCACTTCGATACAAATCTCGCCAACGCCGCTGAGCGCAGGCGCGATGCTACGTCACGTGACGTGGCCGACGCCCGGAGGTTTAATATCCTTTTTTTCATTATATCCGCGTCAGTGCGTCACACGGTGACGGAATCTCTTTTTTCTAATGCCTGGATTACAATTAAACTTTCAATTGTCTCTCACAAATTACGTTTACATCAGAGTAACATCCTTTTTGTTTTCATTGCGACAGCGTAGAGGATGGAACAACAACAACCAGCCTTGCACGTGAGCACTGAACGTTCAAAATGTCTGATGCAAAACTTGGCGCAAACAGTTCAGACTTTGCTTCTCTTAAAGTATTTACTACTAGGTGCAGAGCCACTTTTCAAGATAACCGCGCTCCATCACCACTTACCACTTCCCTATTCTGTTTCTGCATATGTCAAACCATTAAGTATTTCGTGTTTGCACCCAGTCGTGGAGCTTTGGTCTTAGTTTCGAGAGACTTGTCTCGATGCCACTGTTTTGTGAGTCTCGAACTCGCAGTTCTCTTATTTTGACTCGATTTCCGTCTCAAAAAATGCATACAGCAACTCCTTCAAACCAATTCTTTGCAAATACATTTTTGAGCTTCTGACGTTCTAGCGTCAGGCTTCTCTTTCAGCCCATGCGTTCACCTTTTAAACTGTTGGAAGGGGCTTTAGTCAAATACCTTGCCATATGGCACAGTCAGCGGCAAAAACGGTCACAGATATATTTTCCAGGCAAAGCGGCTGCTACTCCCGGAACCTTTTCGCAATCGGATTGGATCATTTTTTAGCTTAAGGAAGCAACTGCGGCGAACAACAAAGAATCAAGTCGTCATTATTGCCCATTTGAGAACGAATAAACTCCAGGTGAGCGAAACGCCGGCCTGCAAACGATGTCCGTTTTGACGCGTTGCGAACACTGTCAACTGTTCAATTTATCTTCGGGACAATAAACTTGCCTTGTACTTGACGCACTTCAAATCTACATCTTTTGTTTTACTGAAAGTTCGCGCAAGTCTTGTGATTTTTCCTTCAGATTGTGAAAGCTTCACGCTCCTTGCCGGATCCTCCCACAAATGTTTTTGTTCGTTATGAAGTTGTCTCACTTTTTGTTTGCAAAACTAATAACGTTCTCGACACATGTTGCTAACACTATTTGTTTTCTGTTTTCTTTCACGAACTTTCAAGCCAGACGAAGGACACGGAGGTGGAGCACGCGAAAACAGCTTGGCCTGGGGCGCCACGCTCGATTCCTGTTCCAAGCATGTAAGGAATCCTAGAACAGCATTCGCGGCATTTCTGGCCTCGTGCTCAGCGGTAACAGATGAGTGCAAGTGAAAGCTTCTCGTGCGGTCTCGCCACTGCCTCTTGCCTTGCCAAAACTACAGCATTCAGTACCGGGTTTATTGTTTCGGTCATAGTCCCACCTTTTTTTTAAATGACCGAAAAGATTAAGTCAATTCAGTCACAATGTCCACGAAGGTAGACAAGTAAATACTGTTACGGCGAGTTGTGAAACTGTGACGCTACAAATGACCAAAATGTCTCAGCGAAAAAAATAAACAGATTCACTACAGAAGTTGCTGCATGGCTCACATCAGCAGAGGTGAGCTCATGTTTCCAAGCTCAACCCCTTCCTGGGAGTACAACGTGAGTACAATAAAACTTTCCGTCTTGTCAAAGTTCCCATATAGTTTGGATGAATGGTGGTAGATTGTTATTTCGTTGCTGTAGCGATGTGTTTTCCTAGTGCAGTAAAGCAAGCTTTACACAACCAACAAAGAACTTTCTTTCTAAGGATTCAAATAAAGAGTTGTTGCAACATTGTCAAGGCACTGCAAAACAACGTCCTAACACGCGTGACCTCTGTTTCACCTGCCGGCAATCCTTTTATCACGTTGGCGTATCTGCGTTTCAGGGTTGTAACTCAACTGCGAGGAGTTTGTCTTTTTACTCAGTCGCGTACAGCATTCCAGGCTTCCAGCGTCGTGATATGTCGGCGAATGGTCAAAACATTACGGCAGGAAACATTACGCAGTGAAACAATTTGAAGAAATATCGTCCAAAACCAAGACATGAACGATTTGCGACATTTCCCCTGCTCAAAATGAAAAATAAAGTCTCGAAAATTGCTAAAATCTTTTCCTTTGCATTATTTACAGTAGTACCATATGGGACACGTAGGTTGAAGCAAATTATTAAACATATTCAGAAAAAAACGTGATTACAACGTTCTTCTTTGAGCAACAGCTCATTTCCTTATAATAAATACTACGGCCAAAGCAAACGATACAACTGACATCTTGCAAACGTTTCGATAACAACTGTTATCATCTTCAATGCATAGCAATAGA
>JGI24158J21664_10000345_pt1 | contig 40111 bp, 29 predicted proteins | sample Ectturendosymbi3_FD_21664 | JGI IMG/M metagenome (IMG submission 21664) | reverse complement strand
GGAAAACATAGCTGAAAGGGGTCCATTAGCCACTGTAGGGAGTCACTACCAACACTCAGAAAAAGACTTAAAATATGATAGTGAATCCGGATGTGGATGGCTATACACTAATTCACCGAAAAACATTCCAAAAAACTACTGAAAACCAAAAGAATACTAAAACCGAATTACAAGCCAAGTGGGATCCCGAGTTTTAGATTTAACTTGCAGGAGGAGGCAATTCGCACCTTTTGCAGCATCAGGCAGACCCGGACACAGAGTTTCAAGTAACAATTTGCAAGTAGTGAAAAAAACTTGAGATATTTTCTTCTCACGAGAAGTTTTCAGACGTGCAATCAAAAAATATTTATTTTACTTCTGCATTCTACTGGAATTCAATTACTTCCGTTCCCAGATGAATATTGGCTTCGTCCACACCCAGTGGTGTCAAGTTGCCGGAGCTCCGCTCCGCCACCTTCATCAGTGAATGATGAATTGTTGCTTACAAATATAAGCGAAAATACCCAGCGGAGCTCCGGTACCTGTAAAATTTCCGCCACATCTTTGGTCCGCACATGTGCACGCGTCTTTTGCTTCAATTGAAAGTTCTGTAATGTCTGGTACTGAAAAGGGTTTTGAGGAAACAGCAGCAACTGTTTTAGAAACAAAGTCACCGAAGTGTTTGACAATGTTGGCAATCAACTTTTCTATAAATTGAAAATATCTGGAATCTTCTTGCTTTTACTTTCCCCAAATTGACTCGGAAAATGACTACCGCAAGTTAGTTTTGAATGACACGTTTGAAAATATTATACTTTTTTTGAAAAGGGCGAATAGTGGTGATCCAATCAAGAGTAGTATGTTTTTCTCCTTGCAGTTTTGCATTCAAGTCTTTGAGGTGTTACACTATGTCAGCCAAAAATCCAACCGCTTCCGTTATCATTTCTTGAAAACGCTGAAAATACCTTAGGTTTTCTTCACATATCGTTGACTTCCCGCGAAAAAACAAAATATCATTCCTAAAGGACTAATATCAGTAAAACTCTTCCCTTACTCAACCATCTTTCATGATTGTGCATAGTAAATTTGTATAATTGGGTTGTTTTCGACAAGAAAAGGTTTCATCGCTACTTTCTAGCTTTGAATCCAATATTTTCACCAGGATAGACCTTGTAGTGACGAGCTATTGTTAAACAATTATGACGAAAAAATTAGTTAGAACCAGGTAAAGATAACAAGCCCAGCTCAGGTATGCGCTGCAACAGAACTGAACAACAGCTTGATTGACAATCACTTATACAGTTGTCGAGGAGTTGCTTTAGAAGTACGGCCAAAAGCGCAATGTTTTGTGATAAAAACTTTTGGGTATAGAATAAACTTTTGAGAGGCTGACGAGGTCCGGCTGTCAACATCCAAAGGTCCGGATTCGGGCCGAGGTCCGCCATTTGAGTAGCCCTGCTCTAGATTTATCTAGTTAACGCTAACGCCTGAAATGACACGAGGCAATATTCGGGCTTGACGAAAGCGTAAATCACGGAAGATCAGCATGAAGTTTATTTTTGCGTTACAGACCGGATTCTTAAAACTTCTTGGACCGTACAATACTTTGGCACTTTTCACGAAATTGCTGTTGAAGCAGTACACAAATTAGTCACGCTTGAAAAAACAAACATGCTTGAAACAATGACCGGGGTAGTTTTTTGAAACAAAACTTAGGGTTCATCCATGAAAAACATGTCCGACTTATTTTCGCGCAAGTTGTATAAAATGGAAGACGTTGTCACAACGCATCCCGTGCTGAAGTGAATACTTATAGAAAGGAAAATACGCACCACTGAAATAAAACTGAAGAGAGAATTTAATAAATTCCATTACATTTCATGGCTTAAACAACAGTTCAGCACAAAAGCCTTTTTCCCGTTTCTTTTTTCCGACGCAGATGTGTAACCGTGATTTATATCGCAAGTAACTATAGCCGCTTTCTCAAATGCACTTCTGCACAATTACAAAGGGTGGTTATTAACAAAAATAAACAAACTAACATATGATACTTTTGGTAAAACCCTTTCAACTTCAGCTGACAAGAAAAGCATCAACATCAACTTGTTCACATCAAGTGTATTCTTTCATAATCATTGCAAAGTTTAACTCAAAATCTCTTTTTTGCGACTGAGCAACCCTGATCCAATATAAACTTCGCTGTTTCCAACGTAATCACCCTACTGGTTTACAGGAATCATTGACAACAATGTTCAACATCGCACGGGTGACTAGTTACCATAGTTACCACAACTTACGAAACGCAAATTTGTAATATCCTGTGGAGACTGCAAAGCTAGCTTGGTAAAAATTAAAGATGGCCGTGTTCTAAAGTGAAGGATAGGGCGTTCAATCAACAAGTCCAGTCATCCCAACTCGAAGGTGACGTGAACACAAGAGACTTGTTGTCTTCTCGCACCGACTAGTGCCAGTAATCTCTCGTGCTACAAGAGTGCTGGAAATAAACACGCGTTAACCGAGCAAACGAAACAGCGAAGTAGTATTGAGATGGTTTCCCGGTTTCTGGTCGCACCTCACTCGTAATTACCATCATCTGCTCGCTCTCGTTTCCATCCTCCCTGTTCGCCCACTCGTCGTCATCACTCGAGCCACTGTCGCTGCTCTCCACTACTTCACTGTCCTTCTGATCATCTTCAACTTCGTCGCGCTCTGGGATGGATGCGAGGTTTTTGCCTTCAACTTGATCTGGGACTACGCCAAGGCGGTGAATTTTGTCAGCCGGAAGTATTTTACCTGCGTATAAGTGCAAGATGACGTCAACACCGGTTACGTGTTACGGTATTTCGCGAATCCACTGGCGGTCAAAAATAAGATCAGCAGACATGAGGCAAAAGGTGTTTCTTGAAAAAAAAACAACCTGTGGATATAAATCAAACCAAGGCAAGCGGTTTATTTTCACAAAACCAACTCAACAACATATTAACTGCAACGCTACGGCACTACGTCCGAAGTACGCTGATCAGGAAAGCCCGAATTTAACCACGTGTTTCACCAAAAACAATGGTTGACTAATAGCTAAATATTCGCCAGTGTAAAGACAAAAATAGCTTATTAGTGAGTGAGCTTCATCTTCTGTCAAGAGGCCACTCTATCCCACCGGTAAATCAAAGACAATCCCAAGGGGCCCACTATCTAACAAATTTGAAAAGCGCAGCTCAGGAAACATGGCGATTCAACACTTAAAACATGACTCATGAGCAGATTTGCTTGAACATTTTTCTATTTCGCTGCTCCCGATGCTGTTGATAAAGTCCAGACACGGGGATGCATTCCGGGCAGTTACCCCCAAAGTGTGTTGTGTCCAGAAAAGTTTGTTTTAAACATATAAAACATAAATCTTTACCCCCTAAAAATGTATTTTGCCCCTCAAACGTTAAAACCTGGCTACGGGCTTGGGAACCAAGACTAAGTACGTTTGGTTAAGTCGAACCGTTTAACCACTTTGACTCAATTCAAAGCAACTTCGTGTAGGAGAGTTAGTGACATCAAGTGCCCTTCCAGCCACGTACAGTGTATGTGGAAACAGTTTCGCAACTTGGTGTTTTATTAAATAGATTTTTTAACAAAGACCATTAAAAACTAGTGACTCCAGCACATCTTTGTAGAAAGAGAATGTGAACTCTAATAAATCATTGGTTTTAGGCGTTCATGATAGTTTTTGCTCAACGGTTCAAATAATTGCTGTCCAATTTTGGAAGGAACGACGACGCCTTTGTCTCCCTGGCTATACGCCTCTAACTGTCCGTGAATTTCAACCGATTTTTATTCAGGTAGGAATATAGAATTGCATCTGACTTGAGAAACACAGCAACATGCATAAACAGGTCAACAACTGTTCTTCAGCAGGAGATATATAAAGTGTCCATTACACCAATCCCAAACGGAAATCTCACCTAACTTGGCAAAAACTTCCTTTTCAACCTCGGCCACAGAATTTGCGGCCTCTTCAAGCGAAGATACGAAGTGAAGCTTCGGCCTCAGAGGCTCCAACGTGTCTTGCACCAAATAGTCGACTTCAACCGGAAACTTCGAAGTGTTTGTTCCCGATTCGTGATGATCGACATCCGCGGTGGCAGGCAACGGTACATTCCAGTATGGCAGGGATTTCTTAAACCAGATGTACCTCTGGAAAAGATTCGAAGAGTACTCACAACTACCTTCCAAAGCAACTAACGAACTGCACAGTATTGAAGCACGTTATTACGAAATGGCACTTTTGCGAGGTCGGCTGCAATACAAGACATTTTCGAAAACGTTAACGCTGAATTGTCTGTTGCTTGTATAGAACGCGCGAGGTATAAACTTTGATAAGTTTTGCCAAGTTATCGAATAAAATTTTAATGCATGGTTATCAACTGAACTGCAGAACATGTGGCGTAATGCATAGTGCTACTTCAGTTCTCACAGACAAAGAGCTAATCACGTCTCAAGCAAAAGCGGTGAATAACACAGAGATCGCTGTTTCATTACAATCGTGCTTTGTTTCGTTGGCGAAGAAGGGTTCGTAAATGAATAACGCTGAAGGTCAGCTTGCACAAAACGAGAGAAAAGAAGTCTGAATGGTGCGCGTCACGAGCGGGGTTCACTCGGTGCCATGGACCATGGACTTGACATGACATTGAAACGTTCTTGATACAAATAAAATCAGCATCACGCCCCTCACATCGACACCATGAACTACGTTTTGAATTGTAACTTACAGCTGACTGGATACAACACAGCATACAACTTCATAATTACCAGAGAGTTTGCTTGTGACGAAAAACCAGTCAGCTACACCTGCATCGAATGTTGCATAAAATATGACTAGTGTTTCTCAGCCTTTTCTTGAACATTGTTTACATAAAAATGGCGAGCATGCTGTCATAAAGTAAACACACACCATCTTGAAGCTGTTATTTATTTAAAATATTGGCGGTATTTTTGTGGCTGACTACGTAACAAAACAAATTTGTTGTTATAAATACATAAATACAGTACAACTCATCTCCACTAAGTGTTCCATTCGTTCACAACAACGCTTGCATCTACAGACAGTGGGCACACTTTCAGTATGCAATAATCTTCGCTGGTATGTTAATTTTAACTGTGACGTAACAATCTCGGATTTAAAACACGCTCTAAACGGCTTATGGTCATTCGCCAATATCGACAATTTTTCTAAATCCTCGTGAGATGCCGACGTAAGCAAATTATACTGTAGATTTAAATTGCCTGCCTGGCCCACTGGGAAAACGCCATTATCCACAAATGGGCCATGGCAACACTGAACCAGATCGATGATTTAACAAGGTTAATTTTTTCATTGACAATAAATTTACAAACAATCCAATCTTCGGTGGTTGAAAACATCGCAATAACATTCAAGTTTGATCCGTGCAGCACGTTATCCAGTTTCAAAATTAAATAAGTTTTTACGTCCAGCTTAAAAGCAAAAAATCTGCAACGCACGAATGGGTTTCGCAGAGGGAAAGCACGAAGCAGTACTTTGTCAAAACAACCAGTGCAACGGGATTACCACGAACCTTGCCTCATGGCGGTTCGCGGCAACTTCAACTCTGGTTGTGAAACGCCGTGGTAATGTTCAACACAGCCGATCCTTTTAGACTGTCGATTAGCTAACCAGACAGTATAAAAGTTTAAAACTACCCGCACATCTTCTCGCTGTTGCCCCACTACAAAGTTTCTACACTGGCCCGGCAAATGTTACGAGCTGCAGTGTTTAAACCCGTAATAAGCGGAAAATGTAAGTCAATGAAGCGTGAAAAGCCGCATGAAAAGGTTAAGCTATTTACGTTTTCAAGACGTGCGAGGGAACTGGAGATGAACACCGCTCGTGATGCGCTTTCCTGTACCAGGAACAAACAAGCTTAACGCCCCTACCTGGAAATAAGCAATGAAGTAATCGAGCTTCTTCTTGCTCGAGCCGCGATCGAAATATTGTCCGCAAGTCTCGAGCAGCACACACACGAGCCTGAACACAAGAGCAGCGTTGTCACCGGAGCTTGGCGGCACAACAGCCGGAGGACGGGTGATCAAAGCTATTCGTCAGAAACAAACGACGCATACCTCAGGGTTACACACAAAACAACATCTTCCGGCATATTATGAACACGCGGCATCCAATAACTGGGAACGACCGTGTGACGAAAAAGGGCGAAGGGCGTGAAGTGCAGAAAAACTTCCATCGACTTGGCGCAAAATCGCGCTTCGTTTGAAGCACGCGCTCGGTAGGTTGGTCGGGATTGTCTCCAACCAAAGATTTACCTGATTCTGAGCAGAAGCTCTGGAGGATCTAAGGCGCTCAAGTTGTCGGAGTCGTAGCTCACGCCAAACGTGATGAACGAGTAAAGGACGTTGAATATCACTGTCGACTCCAGCATGCGATAGTTATAAAGCTCGCCGAGGAACTTCACGCTGCTGACCCGACGCTGGTTGTATCGCGGATGGTTTATCTGAAAGTTGCAAGGTTCCGTCTGAAAAGGCTTTCGAAGCGTTCGTTGTTTACTGCTCCGTTCATAACTGCCACTGCTCAACAACAACTGGACGGTCCAGAGGACTTCCATCAACCCGTGACCGCCACCCACTGCCGCAAACGCAGAGCAGCTCGCGTCATGTTTAGCACGACTTGATGACGCTCGTCACCGAAGGACTGAACTCCGGTGACCGATCAGCGGCTTCGGATTTTTGCTGATGGCGCGGAAACCGTGCCGTGCAGAAACGAAAATGGCAACCTAACTTTACTGACGTTCAGTGATCAGCAGTGATGTTTCGTTTGTACCTCGAGCAAATTATTATTATCATCTCTTCTGAAAATCAACCTTACGACAACGCCACTGCTCAAATAAACTACGTCTGCAGAGAAAGTGCTCAGAAACCAGCCAAGGATAAAACACTTAAGATCAGGCATTTTCAACTTTCACTCTCGTTCGATAACAGGTTACCGACAAATACGGTTTAGTTTAGACTATCATTTCTCAGATACTCCGCGGGTGTGGCAGTCTCATGAAGTACTGCAAATATTTATGCGACCTTGCCAAAAGATACCGGCATTTACGGTCGCGTCAGATGCAATCACTTGATATCTTTCCGAACGAACAATTCTACCCGAGGTCAGGCAACGATTGGAAGATACAAAACATTCGCCGATTTGTTTAACAACAATAATAAATAACAAGTGTTCTCATGAGTTCTCAGATCTCGAACAGACTGGTGATTCAACACAGCGTGGAATAACTGGTTTGCTTCATCATCAATGCAACAGCGAAACCATTCACTACATGCATTCTTCAAAGTCGACTTAATCAACAGTAATTTTATCTGAAAATTATGCATGCGCCAAGCCGCCAAGATAAAGCACTACACAAGCTGAAATATAATAGCAAAACGCACCGACATTTCGGTGGCTCTGCTGATTGTGCTGCCTACCCAAATCAGGGAAAAAAACGGTGGTCATGTAGTCCAGTATCATGGGCCAGCAAGTTCGCCCTGACGAGGGTTTGCTGCACAGCCACCAAAACGACGGCATGTTCACGTTTTATACGCGGGAACTGAGATTTGATAAAAAAGAGTTTTAACTTTTAATACGCAGGAAATTTTCAAAGATTGCCATGACAAGCACAGAGCATAATACCAATCTCACTTCGTAACTGAAATCTGCTAGTACTAGGAAAAGGGCTTATAGAAAGCAACAAAATTAGAGACACACAACGCCCACATCATACTGTTAACCCGCTTACTTCCATGCCAGCACGTATGTCTTCCAGGACGTCATCGACCACAATGTGTCCTACGTCGTCGCGATAACCGGCCAGTCCAGCGACCAAACTGGCCAGGCAGTGAACGTTGTTGAATTTCACGTTCCAGCATTGCGAAAGGCACTTCACCGCGTAAGCGTAAACCTGAACAAGAGACAAGAGGCATCGGGCTGTTAACACGAAGGGCAAACACATGAAAGCTCGGCCATTGTTTGCGCCGCGAGCGGGCGGCGCTTTCAAGCTGCTCGGTGATCGCTGTGATCAGAGAGCTGAGGAGCGCTTTTCTGACAAGATTTGGAATCGGGTGCAAAACAGAAACTCGCGCAGGGCCGTATTGAAGAGTCGCACCCTACCTACCTCGGCGTTGTTCCACTGGATCTTTCGCATCTGACGGAGGACTTTCTCAATAGTGCTCTTGCTCAAATCGCGAAAGAGCAGCCTGCGGATGTATTCGTGAATGGGTGGACGTGGCTTGAAAACAACCTAAACAAAAGAGCGTCATAATGGCCCGCTTCGCGCCACTCCCGCTGCAGTGGAAACAAACAATCGCTCGCCGTTCCTACCGCATCCGACTTGGGAGGATCGCACGTGTATTTCGCGTTGTCGATCATAGTCGCATATCGTGGGTCGAGAGCTTTGGCCACGCGCTTCCTAACCAGCTGCTCAACGAGAACGCGGGCTCGAAGGTGGGAAGTCGGCGTGCGAAGCAGAAACCTGCCGCAGGTCTCCAGGAGGGCGCAGGCCATCTCGATCGCATGGGGCGAAAACTCGAGCGTAAGAGTCTGCAGACGAAACATTTTTGGCATTTCGCGATCACGTGACGCGCCACACTTCACCGCTCGCGATATTGGTTACCTTGAGACAGTTGAGTGCGTCGCCGTAAGTGATCATCCCAAACTTGGTCATCTCGCCGATGAAGCGTACGGTCTTCACTTTGCTCTCGATNTGTATCTGATCCTTTTTCCTCATCTTCATGACAAAACGCCGGCTCACCAAAAAGAACGTTTTTATCACAAACCGATTTCAAACAGGAGTGGCGGAACTTGTGGGGGACGCATGGTCCNAGGCCCACTTACTTCTACATTTCGAGTTTTGCTTAACTATGTTTAAGCAATGCAATTAGTATCGGGTCCATTGTTAAAGTAAATCACTTAATGAAAAAAATTTTCCATATTTTTTTCTGACGCGCACTCGTGCCCCCACTTTGAAAAATATTCCTCCACCACTGATTCAAAATGAGTTCTTTATTACAACCACACGCAACGCTTACGCTACGTAACTTCAACACAAGGTGGACTGGTAAGTGCAAAACTGTAGGTAACTTCGTCTTTTATTCCAAATCGATACTTATTCGCAATAATTTTTATTAAATAAAAAGGAACTCAGCAAACGCTACACAAAATTATGCGTACTTCACCGTTGTAAATTATGTTCAAAAGTGTCAGTTGATACAATTGCATAAAAACGATGCTTTAATTTCATGTCACGAAGGTACCGCGGCAAGGAATGGCTGACTTACGCGAGTGAACCTTTCAACTGAACGCTCAGATACAGTCGAAATCGATGCAATGGATACTTTGCGTACAAGGCACCGAACAGCGATAGCAAAAGGACAGAAACATAACCAGCACACCTTCCCAGCACCTGAACACTTTTTCCTCTCGTAACCCGCACCATTATTTGCCACACCATGTCCCCGCTCCACCTTCAACCCTAGCCCTGTATTGCAACTTCTCCAGTGACGTCCACCATAGTGGAGCAACCAGACTTCCCTCCAAGGGTTACTGACGACGACCAATAATCATTCGCACAATATGTTGTCTTCCACCAATTTTAAACAGTGCTACCCCAACCATAACAGCAGAGCAGGATAACAACAACCGTCACATTGAATGTCAAGGTGACAAGCGGAAGTCTCCGAGACGAGCAGCAAGCTTACGTGGAAACGGAAATCTCGCAGCAACATCAGTGAAAGGTGCTCTGCCACGTCCGGCACGCACGAGTACAACGTCGCAGCCAAGCGGGAATAGAACGGCAAGAGATCGAGTCTGGAACGATGCACGTTGAAAAGCGCGCGTGCCAACTTTTTGCGGTTTGACTTGGTGTTCATGTTCATGCAGAAGTCCTGCGCCGCCTGTTTAGAAAAAAAAACAACAACGAAAGACCGTTACTTTATTGTAAGCCGTGGGGACAGTAACACAGAAATTGTGCAAAATCAACTGAAGTCTTTTCTATGTTGGAATGTAATTTCCGATATTGTATGAAAGCTATGAAACACTCGCACAAAATCGGCGAGATTTTTGAGAAACTGATGACAGTTCTTGGGCCGTACTGGTGGTCAGGCTCTAAAAACGGAAAACGCTGCTCAGCACACCGATAGGAAAATTATGGAAGTGGAACGCTGCACAATCTGTCAGCAACACCTGAGCATTTCAAAAACTTCAGTTCGTGTATGACGCGACCCGGACAATGATTTACGAGATGTCTAATTATTACTTGTACACAGAACTTGGTTGGCGGTCCGGTTCGCAATGCCTTTATTGAGCTCATCAACGACAGGGCGCGAGTATTCTAAGGCGAGGCAAACAAAGGGTGGGTTGCCATTTGCTTGTTGGTGCAAGTGCGTTGATCGCTAGCAGCTGCAGGGTTCGTGATCGATTGTTGGAATGATCAGGTCCAGCAGGTTGCGCTGCGGTTCCTTGTTGTTCGACCGGCGCGCGCAGCTGACTCAGAAGATTAAATCCAACAATTAGCGAAAATGTGACTTCGGCAGACATCACACAACACAATCGAGTTTCCAACCAGTTCGCAACAGCAGCGCGTTAATCTTTTACTAAGCCGGACGAGTAATTGCCCGACGCCTTCAACCAACACACTGAACTACTGAAACTGCTTTAATGAGCTGTAAAACGGCAATCATGGTGCTTGGTGCTCTGCTTGAACTGCGTTAAGACAACATGATGAAGTGTGTAGCAGTGCACCAAGATGATACTGACTGGGACACTCAGAGCAACTGCAACAGGCGGCACGCGGTAAACGTAAGCTCGGGATTACTGGACTTTCAGGTTATCGTAAGCCAAGCAGGAGACAGACAGGCGAGATCTGAAGTGCAAAGTTTCTTTGTCAAGATCACAGACCAGCACTGCGTTGGTCCAACCAACGGGGCTTCAATCAATCTTGCTCCAAGAAAAAAACAACCCCTTATCGAGAGCGAAGGACATTCAGCAGACACAGTTCTTCAAAACTGAAAATTGATTTTAGAAAAAGCTTGGCAGTCTTTTCTTAGACACTGAAAACCACACCCGACTTATCTTTATTGTCGTTGCAAGGCAATCTAACATTCTGTTCAAGGACTGAGGAAGGTTACTATTCAAAACAAGTTCTTTTACTGTTTTTCAATTTAAATGGCTATACAACAAAAGTGACGGCCAAAGCAAAAGCTCAACGATATCGTAGTTCAGACAGTTCGGCAATAGATAACTATTACATCTTTCATTGGTATGACAAAGATATTCCTATCTACATCACTAACATGACAATTGCTTATTGCTGACATCTTTCGAAATATGACACCGTTGACATCTTTTGCTTTGGCCGACATTTTTAGTAAGTCGGCATTTTGACATTTCTATTTTCAGTGCGCCAAAAATTCCAAACATCAGTTTTGAAAAACACAAAGATGTTTCATGAATCACCGTCACATCCGATTGAAATTCGGAAATCTTACTAAGTTTTCAACACACAATAACTTAACAACAGATTTAAATTCCATTTAAATCATTGGTTGTCATGTTTTCGTCCGTTTTGCCTCATTCATTGCAAAATGCCTACTCTGGGTTCACCGCGTATCATGCGCAAACATAAAAATACTGCTTAACTTGAGCAGTGGCTTGCATCAAACAGAAAACCACGCACAAAAATAGTGTAGGTTGATTAGCGTCAAGCATTCGGCGATGTCACCGGGTAGCGCTTACGGTCCCGAAAATGTGAATATTACAAGGCAAAATCAAAGTCAATCTGGAGCACCTTCCGGCAATTACCCTTCCTCTAGCAAAGGTTAATCTATCAACGGCTCGTTTCCTCGTGTTCGGTAGCAGCGACGTCAGTGTTACTTCAAAGCAAGCCACCTGGGATAATCATTGACATTTACATAAAAGCAGTTCGGACGCCGTCGCTCAATGCGTTCCTGCAGATATCAATCATTATGCTGAGTTTGACCCTATGAACGAGAAACAGTTACCCGTACGACAATGGTATTAACACAAAGCTGTTTAGAAATTAAAAATTTGCGCTGAGAACGTGTGTGAAGATTTAGCGATTTTCACAGCCCAGTCGACCTTGGCAAGAATTTTCTTCATTGCGTGGGTTGCTATACTTTCTTTCATACAGTCGTGATTCATATGTTTGCACGCCGCACTTTTGGCAAGTACGCTCGTGTGCCTCACCCGCATTTTATGTACGCCCCTTCTGCAGACAACTTCCTGTTAAAGCGCTCTCTGTCGTGCTTACCCTGTCTACAAGCTCTCTATTGACGCAGTTTTTCAAAGAGACGATGAAGTTGTCGAAGAGGATCTTAGTGCTTGCTCCGATGTTGATGTCGTCATCTTCCGTATCTGCCACAGAAACAAAAAAGTTCATCCATGAGAGAGAAGTTGCCATCGCTAGGTGGAGTTTATTTCGATTTTGTCGAAATCAATTCGTTTCGAACTTATGCGCACACAACTTACGATACACAAACGCACTGCATCAAAATTACATGAACGCTGTCACAAGGCATTCCAGCGCGATTCCTATCCGGATCTCTATTGCGATGTTTGCTGAATGTTTCTGGTGAAGTTAACATTAATTTCGTTAACATAAGACACAACAACCTAAAAGCCAGAGATCCAACTAAATTATACATCGTTGTTTTTTGCGCTGCTGTCTCTCATACGACTTCGCAAGACTTCCGAGTTCGACTCTTCGTAAATTTCTGAATCAGGCGACAACCTCAAGATTACCACTAAGCAACCAGACGACAGTAGTCAACAACCTGAGTACACTGCGGTCCGTTAATGATAATCACTTTTTATAAAATCATTGACAACCGAAAACAGCGTGACAACCGCGAGAATTTTTTATGTAACACGGACCGTCTTCGAGACTTAGAGGATCCTTTTCTCCATCGTCGTCCGAGTCTGCGTTCTCCTCCTGTGATTGGTCGACAGAATTAGCAGCTAACCGAGCGTCAGCAGCTTCTTGCACCGAGGCCAAAGCAGCTTGGTCCAGATCGGCAATTTGCAGGTAGGCCAAATCGCGGTCCAGCTCCTGCGCCGCAATGTCGCTGCAGCGAAAGGAGAAACGTGAGCACGTGCAGCGCGGAACCGGCTCCAAGTTCAACGTGAGCTCTCCCACGATATTTCGCCGGAAGTGTTGGCAACAAAGCGTGTGCGGCGCTGCACGCAGCGCTCGTTGCGATGGACGTATTGTTGGGAATTACAGGTGCAGATTCGCGGCAAACTTTAATCTCGCTGAACATCTGCGGTTGATAAAGCAATGCTACCGAAGAAGCTTTCGCGCCACTGATCTTGACAGGTCGTTTGGTATTTTACACCAGCGAATCTCAACAAAGAAATAACAAAACACCGAATTGAAAAACAAATCGATAGGACATCGTTAACTTACTTCGAGAAGCATCTGACAGGAGCACAAATAGCCCGAGAAGGGCCAAGTTCGAAATAGCAAAGTGACCTTATCTGGCAGCGAAACTATCCCACACCGGAGCTGGCGCGGACCGAGGCAAGGGACTAGTTTAGTTATTTTTGCGGCAATACATGAGCGAGATTTTCCCCTCAATCGGAAGAATTTCGCGCCAAATCCGCGTTGATTGCCACGTCCCCATGTAACGGCCTTGGCAAGGAAGCAACCTACCCTTTTCCAGCTGACTTTGGCCCGAATGGGTTCAGATCCGCTTCATCGTGTTTGATCTTGCTGTGGTCGTGCCGCGACTCACCATCGGATTTCTTCCCCTTGTTCGCACTATCCTTATACAATATCTGCGCAAGTTTGATGCCCATTGTTCTAAGCGAAAATGTATAGCAACACAAACAGTAATTACCGTTTCAATCCAAACAATTCGACAATCAAAACCTTGCTGAGTTCACTGTCTATCTCTATCGCAACGCCTTTTCAATAAAAAAACATCAATTTAAGGTTAAAGTGCAACGAGAAACGAACGCAGAACATTCTGCTAGCTTTATGGAAGCAGACAAACACGTTCAGTTTCAAAATTGTCATAAATAAATCACAAAGTTTGTGAACGGAGCAAAGTTCAACTATATGGCTATCGTGCTTGAGGAAAACTGACTGATGGATTTGCTACATTGCTCTTTGAAGGTATGCGCCGTTGAAAACGTAGCTCAGAATTTGTAGCGTCGCCTGAAGGAAATTTATGTTCCTGGGCCTTTGTCCGCGCATTGGACAAACACTACGATCCCGCAGCACGCGAGAACGTTAGTTGTCTTGGAGACGCACCGCGGGGACAATCGCTTTGAGGTCAAGTAGGTTGGTGTAGAATGACCGTTGGTCTTCGTCCTCCCACTGCAATTGGTCGGTTGACAGTTCGCTGCCCGGGATGGTGGTGTCGCAAATACTCAGTGTAGGCTCTTGCTCGAGTTGGACTGGATCTGGAAACAACTCAATGAATTCAACCTGTATCGACAAGATTATGGGTCAAATAATACGTAGCGATACGATTATGGGCCAAATGATACGTAACTACGGGCCAAATGATACGTAGCATATCAACGCTTGATCGAGAAACTAACAGCACCGATAAATAAATCTGCACGCAATCAACCGATTCCGTGGACGTTGAATGGAAAGGTAAGTTTGAAAGATAATCAAGCAATACATGACATATGAATTACCCTGACCAAACTTGCCATCCGCACAGAGAGGAAACGTTCTACTCTGCATTCGTAACCTGTTCTATTACCGGAAACAGCAAAGTGATTGTAACCATTTGAAGCAAGGGCGCAAAAATAACATGCAATGTAACCAACAATAAATAGCCACCTGTTTCAGGAAGATCGGGCATGTCCATGTCCAACAAATCCTGAAAACATAAAACACCGTAATATCCAGTAGTTTTTTTTCAGCATTTTGACCTTCAGACCCGTTTGCACACGATAGCTGTCAGTGACAGTTTGACAAAGCTCGTAACTTTCAACACTGGACCTGTACAAAATGCATCAAACATTCGGCCAGCGCCACTGTACCACATTCAGAGCTGAAGCAAAAGAAATTTACACACCTCACAAAAGTACAGCAGCTCATGTAGTGAGCCATGGCAAACTAACACGAGAACGCTTTCCAATCAACATTCCAACGAAGTTATTTACAGATAGTAGTATATATTACAAACAACAGCACTGTGGTTGATTTTAATTATTGCTTACAGCTAACGTGTTGCAGTTAAGTAGAAGTTTCGAGAAAGTAGCCTGCTTCTCCGAATAGATTCGACTTCTTTCTTCGTGTAGTTCGCCTTTAGTCTGGAGTATCTGCCTGAAACGTAATTGAAGAAGCGAGGTGGAGAGTGATGTAAATGAAGTCGCACTATATGCCAGACAGAGTGGAAGGAATCTACAAGTCAACTTACTAGACCTACCATTAAACCAGGTGCTACGATCACAAAAACCGGGCAGAAAGAACACAGAGATAAGCAAGAATCCTATACACGTCAGTTGAAGAACTTAAAGAAAAATAAAATATTGGGCAATACTTTTGTCCACTGGATATTTTTTAAAGCCAAGGTCATCAGAATAACAAGATATTTGGAAGCAAAAATGTAGGCAGTTGATTGAGAGACAGTCAATATTTGGATCGGCAAAATTGCTTGTGCACGAAAAACGAACACTCCCCTTACAAATACCGCAATGGTGCATTTTAGGTTGCGCTTTTGTGAATTAAACCAAAGCAAATAGCGGTGTAAGCATTGTGTAGCGAAAACATTCAGGCTTCACTGCTTTAGCACAATGAAAAGTCCAACTTGTGTGAACAATGCATGGTTTTGAACATCACGCAAAGAAGCGGTAAATACAGAAATGTACGGGGAATTTCCATGTTATCAAACCTATTTGACATTAAATTTAAACAAGTAGCGTCAGTGCAATTAAGAAAAACCTAAAAAACTACAGCACAAACTTTAAAAATGGATTATCTCTTCGCACAAATAGAAACATAGGACTGGAAGTGGTGTAGAAATAAAACACATGGTACCGGTTTATGGGGGATCAACAGTAAGCACGCACAAAACATGCAGTATGTGCGTTAACTATGAACCCATGTAACGTTTATTTCCGTGCGTTTGGATACGGAAAGAATCGTTTGTACCTACGTTCAATTGTCGTAAAGGGGAAAGAAAAACTTTTGCAGCAGAGCCGAAAATATACCGCTCAGGGAACCGCAAAATCAGCAACTGTTATGTTAAAAGATACTTTGTAATTAAATTACTTGAAAAAGTTCACAACATGCTCTTAACCATTACGTGCACAAGGAAGCGGCGAATGGAGAAAAATTCGATGAAGTTAAGTATCAGCAAAACATTTTTTGCAAAGACTGCACTTTACACAACTGTGTTGATTCCAAGGAAGATAAAATATAAAAATCTTTGACTTGCCCGACACGAATAGGAACCAGCAACGCCATTTTACCTGTTTCTACGTTCAGTGGCCTGTAAGTCTTTGTGCATGGATATCAAATGGTCGCGCACCCATTTCCAGTAATCTTCTAACAAATTGTAGAAAATCTTCTGCTTCTCGGGTAAGATGATCTGCGGAGAACGTGGCGTGTTATACGTTGCCAGACAACGGAGGGCAGAAGTGAACAACCGCCAAATAATACTCACACCACTTTTGGGGATTTCCATTTGAAACTTGTTCCCTAGCAACCTGCAATGTCAAGAAGAGTGAATTGCAGTAACAATTGAAGTTACTTCCACGAACCGTTAAGTTCATGCACAGCAAACACGGATGGGAGCCACGGAACAACAGATCGGGTGCATGTCACTGTTAAAACTAGTCTTTAAGAAGTTTTCCTAACTTTAACGGTGATGCGAGGGTTCTAGTCTAATCTGGGCTTGTGCACTGCATAGGATTTGGAGCGGATGTTGCAAAAAAGTATGAAGTAGCACGGTTTTGCCAGTGGGTAATGATTTCGAAAATTTCGAAGAACACGACGAACCAAGCGGCAAGGTCGCTTCACTCGTGGGCACCACAAAAGAATCTGCCCGTGCTAATAAGTTTCGTCAAGACTTGCGATTTCGAAAGTTTCCAGAGAGAGCGATTCGTTCCGTCATGAATCCGCTGCACTCTAGGCTAAAACGCAGGCTTCAGTGAAGGAATTGTACAAGCTTAACGAAGGACAAACATGGGTCATTGGTCAACGAAACAATAAAACATATAAATGTCAATCATTTTCAGGAATTTCCTGTGTAGGTTTCCTGGCGTTAGGTATTGCAGACAAGCCGAGCTTGACCGTCACAACTGAGTAACTTGCGACCCGAGTTTCATTCAACCAAAGCCCCGAACAACATGTCAGCATGTACCACGGAGAAGTGCTGCTAGTTTAGGGGTCAACACTGAGCGAAAAGTTAAGCGGGGTTGAAACGAACAAAAATACTCGTTAAAGTTTACAGTAAACTTAACAACTCAGGCCACAAATCTGAAAAGTAAACATGCGTTGATGACTAGCCCCGTGCGATTTCAAATGTTAGCTGGTGTAGGATGATTTAAAACTAATTTTTCATCCACCAAGCGACTCGCGTGATATTGGCGAACTTCTCAACAGCACACCGTNGAGTGTCTTGCCTTTACTTGGCAAAAACCTTCGGAGTGTTTTTCTGTAGGTGAACTGAAGTGGCAGAGAATGATGCCAAACCCGGCCACTAATANAACTCACCTTGCTTAGCCAGTTGCATGCCTAAACGGCCTTACGACCCTGCAGCGCTTTTACATTCCTTTTACAGCAGCCGATTTTTCACCAATGAAGGAAAAACTATGTCCACCTGGCCATACCTCATATGGACTTAGAAAGCGCATAACGTACCTGTTTGTACATCGCAGATTAGCTTGTTGCCCTGAGAGTAACAAGTTCTTATTTGTCATACACTTGTCAGCATCCTAAAACAGGCTTTATCTTGGTGCTTCCACTCGGTGGGAACACGCTGGGTTGCACAGCGGACGTGCGAAAGGCACAAATCGCTGGTTCGCACGTTTGGCTGTTGCAATCGAAATTTGTTAACGTGACAAAAATTATTTCATCTCGGCAACGCAAGCTCGATTGCATAGTACTAAAATTTAAGTGGCAGAGACGACAAAAACTTGTCAGTAGTTCACCTGCAAAGGCTAATGTGTAATTGTTGCTTCATCTGCAACCACTAAGACACGTCGCGGATTATTTTTCTGAATTTTCAAGCAAGGAGAGTGTCGATATTTCAAAACGCTGGCGGTTGCAAAAACTGCGATTCACTTTGTAATGCTCAATCACATGTTGAGAACCCGCTGGGGGAACAAACTAGTCTTTGTAGATTAGTACGGTTTTTAGGCCCAAATTCGGTCGAATATTTTTAGAACATGTGCGGCAACTTCATGTATGTCCCATCACGCACTTATCAACCATTGTATAAAGTTTGCTTCACTAAGCCAAAAACTCCGGGTTAGCTGGACTATAGCAGTATAGGGACGCATTTTCGTCAGACGTCTTAACCTGAAAGCATATCGACAGTAGCCGTGCGAATGGACTGCAGTCAGGTCAGGCCAACCCGTTGGCATAGTGTTAGAGATGATATTCAACAACAACCTCAGAGTTGGAAATAGCCAAGAGCCAGATTTCCTCTTTTGCTGATGAAACCAACGTATTGCTCAGCAACATCATTGCAAAACAGTACGACAAAGCAGACAAACTTAGTTACGGTTTTCTTAATTCTACCGCGAGAAATTTCACGAACCACAAATGAAAATAATCAAGTTAATGTTACCGCTTGACTGGTAGAATCGGTCCAGGACAGAAGTATACCGCACAAGCCTCAATTGGTGGATAGGGTCAGGTGAGCCATCTCGTTGGGGTAATTTAGATAGGTAGCATGAGGTATTACGCTGATACAAGCAATAGCGTGTTTTTCTAAACATGTGTAGGTATGGAAGTCGTATTTATTAAGATAATTTTTGCAAAGGCATTTTCAAAGATGCACAATTTTTGCAGGTGATGCCAACGACTTTTGACGATGAAGGTTGGCAAGGAATCGATCCATTCGTTTCCAGTCATCTTCAAACTGATGATTTGTCGATAACAAAAGCAATGGAGGCGAGAGATGTGAGCCGGGCATCATGACAACGCAGCGCATAAAGAATATCTAGAGCGGTAGTTTGAGTGCAGCGCACTTCAAAGCTTAGGAGCTCAAGTACCTGCTCTTCCGCGGTACCAAGCCGGCAAGATCTTCTCCATTGTGTTTGCACAAGCTAATGACAAGCGAAAAAAGCTCAGGCCGGTCGTGGTTACTGTTGAGCATAGCGCACAGTTGATTGTGGATCATCGTAAGACCTTCCTTGTCCGTGAATATGCCGGAGATGGTTAACTGCGAACAGAAAGCACGACACAGATGGACGATAAAACAGCACAGTTCAGTGTCGTGCGCGGAAAACGCCGCAAGACATGCTAAACGCGATAACATGGCGCGATATGTTGGTGGAAAAGTGAAGGATTAGCTCGCTGGTTTGAATGAAGCAGAACAGTCATTGATACAACTCTTTTGCTTGTGACTCAATAGAAAAGTAGGCGTCGCATCCACAAAAATACAGTGATGGAGTGAGAAACATAATATCTATTCGATATAATAGGTCAGAATGTTGCTTGTTCTACCACTTAGACACCTTTTCAAAATGCCAATACATCCGTCACAACCTTTAGTACATATGCGAAGAACGAGAAGCTATATTTATCGGACAAAAACGATAAAGACAACACGCAATTAGCTTCCTTATCTCAGTTTTCAGTTTCACTGAGAACGCTGTAAGAAACAACACCCAATAGGACTGCACGAAACCAAAAATGCATGCAGCATTGCGAAAACGTTTGTAAAATGCAATGCGGGCAGTAACTTTTCTTACAAAGTTACAACCGGAAAGTTTGTCGTAAAGGCAATAATTTTAAGTCAGGGTCGCACGAGGGAAAATTGTAACATCGTCCAATATATGATACGATGCAAATGGCAAGACATCAATTAAAATAACTCAAAATCCGTCATTATGATGCAGATCCAACCAGGGGCGGATCTAGCCAGTAAAGTTAGGGGGGGGGCGATTTCAATAATATTTGGTAGTTAAGTCTCATTACGGGTTCCCTATATAAGAGAGATGAAGTACTGTATTCTTTACAACACTACTGTGACAAAACAATGGATGACAAAACGGCCTTATATCGCGAAGGTTGTTTTGCGAATTGTGCAAAATCGTTGTGAATAAAGTTACTTCCGTAGATTTTAGGGGGAGCGATCGCCCCAACCCCCCACTGGATCCAACAAATGTTCAACTACAACAGGCAGCTACAGCATGGTACACCGTCAAGCGGCAAGAGCTCGGTGGTAGAAAGCGAAACGTAGCACGGCAGTCAAATGTCTCCCACGTACAGATTGTAAACTATTCCTGTCAACTGTGCTCAGATCAGTGACAACCGCAGAAACGTCTTGAACAAACTACCCCCTCACTGAAACGACAGCGGGCTTTGGTACTTCCGCCTCGACTGCGTGGCGGACTACCTGAGCGAGTGAACTGGATAAACAAAACAAAAAAACGAGCGAAAACCACTTTAAATTACCACATGTCTGTTCCCTCAGACTAACTCGCTTTGTTTGGAAAGTTTACAGTAATGGATGGAATCAACAACTGCAAACTTTCAACAGTAAGAGCAATAAATCAACCGACTTGGATTTGGGTACAGACACCGCATGAAATACCAGTCTGCAAATGCCGCGTTTACTTTCGCAATTCTTCTACCACTTACTAACACACAACGCAGAAACGATAATGACGCAATTTTCTCATCAACTGCCAGCTATTTCAAAATCTTGCAAATGACATCAAATAATGCGACTACACGGTGACAGCTTGTGATTAGCTTATAATAAAATACCAAGCACTAAGCATTCGTGATTGCATTTTCATCAAGTTACTGGTTTGTTAGCACGCTTCGTCAGTCGTAAACTGTCCACTGTGCTGAGGTCAAGTCGCCCGCAGCATCAAACGCGACATTGCTTCGCAGTAAGGTAATATTTACGTTCAGCATAATAAAGACAACACTCGAATTGTTTGTGATGTGACTGGTTTTAATTGCATTTGTATGTGGCGGTGAGACAAATATTTGACAGCACCGCTTCGGTTGTTTTGGTGGGAGAAAAGGTTGACACAGCGACGGTAGGCTCAGTGTTAAGGAAATCACGACGATGTAGACATCAACGCAGCTGGCTTTGGCCAAAGCAAATCTGGCATATCAAACAGTGTTCACATGGACTAAGCCAGGGTAGAAAACTTGGATTGGCAGTTACGCTGTTCACAATCTTACAACAATTTACGTCAAACCTTTCTTCATTAATCGTATCGTGTATATTGTGTTGAGGTTGTCTCCAAACAAAAGCAGCAGTCGCTTTGGTTCGTGTGCTACTTTTCACACAAAGCGACGTCGCAGAAGATAGCGAGCAGACATTCACCAGGCGGCATTGAACCTTCGATAGAGATATTCTACAGAAGAAGGCAACCTGAGCGACGAGCAGCCGTAAATCTAGGGCCACTCTGCTGTTGGTTGCGACCACGTTCGAAAAATCGGGAAGTCGCTACCTTGCGAGATGAAACAGAGAGGTGTGAGCTTACGAGACTGCTCATTTGTCAGGTGCGCTTAAGCAGAGAACTGAGAGTTAATACCGTAGAGCTGAGGTAAGACCGCAGAGAAATGTTTTTGTCAATACAACCCGTCCTAACGCGTGTTCCAGTGTCCCAGACGACTGCTTTATAATCGTTCGCCGCACTGTTTTCTTGACCTTTGGCGACTTCAGCAGGAGCAAACAAAAGTTCAAGAAAATTGGTTTTGCCGCAGCTAACATAAAACGCGGAGAGATTCGGAAATAGTCGGCTGCTTGCGGTCGTCCATAGCCAAAAAGAACTCTTGCTGGAATAGAAAAAGGCAGGCATAAGAAAAGAAGGGTGCTATTTTGGCTGAAATTACGTCACAGCAACGAAAAAGCGACGATTATCTGCAAACCCTGACCGCCCTGGTCAGTGGCATAAAAAGGGAGTCAGTGTAGCGCACACATGTCATGGGGCGCAATTACAGCAAGCTCGATATGGGTTTCAGGCAGTGATAGAAAGTAAATGCAGGTTAGCGTTTCGAGTATGAGTGTACGCCAAAACAAAGCAAATACACAAAGGTCGAACGTTGAACTTCATGACAGTTTGCTCACTGTGCAAAGAAATGAGCTTTGCAAAGGTTTGCGCGAATTACACGCTCACGACTGACTTTTGCTAGATTTAGCTTGAAACATTGCGTTTTTACCAACAACCAGCTATGATTAGCGTTGTGGGTAATTTTGCATAAACGATTTTGACGTTTCTGCTGATTTGTAATCTGAGTGTGAATCTATTCATTTTCACTAAGGATAACATTTGACGGACAAACTGAAACGGAGATGAAAGGATTACTTTGTTGGAGTAAAACATCGAGGTGACAATCTGTTTGCTGCATAATGACAGACATGGATAGTTCCCTCCCAGTTTGCCTGTTGCTGCTGATGTTAGCAGCCGAGTGCGCTACGGTGTCTAACATTCGCTACGCTCGAATACGTGGCCATACTCGCTTGGAACCCACGAGCGACGCACACGGAAGAAGACTTGCATATTACTCGCGTTACAGCACGCGCAGGTATATGCCGACCAGAATACTGTCTACTTACGGAACGAGATCTGATCTCGGAACCAGCAGCACAGACGGGATCTCGAGGTTACCGCCGCTCAGTGTGCGGAGCTTTTCGAGTAAGCAAAAGAAATTGGTTGGTGGAGTGACTCCGAAAGTTAGGGGTGCCCGGCGGCACAACAGTGGAAAATCTTACATGAACCTTATTATCAACGCACTGAAGAGGTAAAAATGTCTACGTACGGAAAACCATTGTTTTTACATGTAGCAGACAATATTTCTGTGTACATTTTAGTAGAGGAGGATGTTTGCAGGAAGTCGTTGCACCAACATGTTTAACAGTTATTATCACAGCTTCATATTTTTTATAAACTTGCAAGATCAGAAAAGCTTAAGGGTGTGGCAAGCAATAAATATCGAACTAATCAAGAACACAAAACAAACGGTGTCTATACTCGTTCAGACACACTACTACTGCGAGTATGCGCTGTGTTCAGGTCCGCAACGCAGACATTGCAGAGATGCGCCTCTACATTCCCGTGGGAATGATGGTTCAGCATATGCAGACTGCTACACATGGCAAACTCGACCTCACTATACATAGCTCAAATTTAATTCGAAGCCGATAAGCCCACACAAAAGTTTGTGCTTGGTTTATACAGTAACACGAGGCAGCGGCTGGCACTGTATACCCCTTTTCCATCAAACATCTAGTAACTTTACGAACCGGATTTGTACAAGAAATGTTGATTTATACATTCAGGCCGTATAGAGTTTAGCACCAGGCAATGTGTTTTAGTTTTTTTGTGTTTGTTTGAGTAACGCAGTAAAGAATACTTTCCAGCAAAACTTTGTCACTGGTTTCTTTTTCTTCCCTTTTCATCTAGCCTTTCGTGTATACCCTAAGCCCAGAAACTTGCTCGTTTACCGAAACTGCAAGATTTTTATTTTGGTTCAAAGCTGAATTGACGGCACTCAGTCACGTCGGGCAAGTCAACTTTTATGTGCTCGTCCCAACAACTTCAGATCATGGGACGTTATTTCCACCACGACAATATTTGGTCTTCCAGCATTTTGAAACATAGCCAAAACTTATTGGGTGTACAATTCAGAATTTCTTATCGAAGTTGATCAGCAATCGCTTTGTAAATAAAACGAGGCTTTCCGGTGTGTCGGGACAATCCAGTTGTAGAAGACCACAATGTCGAATAGTCTTTTTCTTGTCTGCAGCGAGGGACCAACCGAGGGCGAAGCCCTTTGGCTCAGAGTAGCATTTGCTGACTATGCCAATGCTAGTTTACCTCCGCTGATTAGAAAATACTTGGGGCTCCAGCAGAATACATTTCTGTCTACACAATCTGACCAGTCGTATAACAACGTGAGAAATAATACTCGCGAATCAGCTCACGAAGTCGTTGGCCACGTACGTTAAGTGAGGTTTTTTTTCGGAGTACATCAAAAACTTCTGATGTTATCAAAAGATACAAAATGAGTGAATGATGAAAAAGCCGTAGTTTTGCAAAATACAATGAAACGCCACCAAATCGCGCTTTGATAGAACCACACGGCGAATTTGACGAGTGAAATAAACTGATAGTCATGTAAATACGAACTGCGGAGTGCACTTGAAAAAAGAACATGATGAACCAACCACGCGAATATACAGATTGATACGGATGTAGTCAGCAGTTGACACTCACCGTCTAACTTGCAGGTAANGCGCTCGTCTCAGCNTAACGCGCTGAGACGAACTTCACGGCTAAGCGCAAATACGTCACGGCTTGCCAGCAGGAATGAAGTACGAGCTTACGCAGGCCACACCAAGACAAGCAGTAGTTGCACCCTCACGCGGAACGTGTAGTACGTTATGTTGCGGTAAATCCACTGTTATAAAAAAGTTCCTTCGGATATGTGTCACTGGATAAGCTACAAAACGGAAACTGCCTAAATAACACCACCCGAATTTGTCTAGATCAGGGGTCACCACTCACCTAACTTTTTTCACGGCGGGCCAAGTAACTGATAAAATGATGAGCGCAGGCAGAATAATTACTTTGTTCAATACTATGTAATAAGTACGCAGAATATAGAGACAGCAAACATGTTTAGTTATCAAAAAGCTATTAAAGAAAACCAACTCGTTGCTCAAACGACCCGAAACCGTTCGCGGATTGTCACTTAATTTACGACAAGTACTAGTAGGATCGCATGGCAGCTGGTCTGATAGCGTGACCACCATTTCGTGGTGTTTCAAGGTCTAACATTTTTTCAGGTCGCCATAATTCCATGATTCTTAAAGTTTTTTGTATGGCGCGGTGAACTGCACTTTTGCTAAATCGAAGTCTTTCTGCAATCTGGTTTTCTGAAAGACGTTCCATACGCAAAGGCACTATCGGTGCACGCTCAACAGCTAATGATGAAGTTTTTTTGCCGTTTTTCGCTACTTTTAAAAAAGTTAAAAACCTTCTTAACTTCCGTTGATCCGCGCTACAACTGCCTGCAGATATAAAACTTTAATGCCGTTCTTTGTGCCACCAGTATTGTTTTTTTGACCATTTCTGCTGCTCATTTTCGTTCGTGAAGCACTAACTTCATGTGTCTCTTTGATGAAATAATGTAACTTGGACAAAGGAATGGGGCATTAGTTCCAACGCTACTGCAATATGTCGATGTGGTTTGGGTGATCCCATACTTTTACAAATGACTGTATTTTAGCTAATTTGTTACCATAGTGCAGTGAATGGTCGGATAAACTGACTTCGGGGAAAAATTTGAACCGCGGGCCGTAGTTTAGTGACCTCTGGTCTAGATGTTAACTGCTAATTTTGAGCTCGTGAAGCATATCGTAAATTGTCCGCACGTACTAATGACTTTACCATGAGCGCATAATATAATTTTTGTGGAATTTGCTTGTTATAAGTGTGTTTTGTGCAAACTTTGTTTGCATTCAGCAACACAGACAAATAAAGTGGTATCAGCCGGGTTCCTACCACGAACATGTCGTTCTGCTTCCAAGACCCAATCTTACTGAACACGAAATAACCAAAAACACAGTTGTGATCTGTCTCGAAATCGTGTCTGAGAATGTAATTGCCATGCACGTGCTGCCTTCCATCCAAGATTAAAGCAAAGAGACAACGTATCGCAGCAAAATAAGTACGACGACCAAAACTGCTTACTTACGGAATATCAATCCACTCTGCAGATACGACCGCAGTGGGAACCGATCTGAGCTTGTGAATCGCCTAGAAAAAATTTTGACTCTCTTTCCGGGCGCCCACGACAATTCTATTCATTCTCTAAGGAAAGACACCAACAGATTCAAGCAAAAAAGGTAAGAAAGAAAATGATAGAAGTGTTCTTACGAGGCTGCAGATTTAAATTACCGGTGTACACAATGTTAAAATTTGGCGTGATGATCTGCTCGTTTGATGGACGACATTTGTTTTTTATTTCTTACAGACATTGTTGGGCAGTAATTACGATTTGTCAACAAATACCTAGTTTTTGGTGTTTTTCATTTTTGATTTAATTGCGTTGACCAACGAGTTTTCCATATGCAGTGGCGTGAACAACGCCTAGATTTCGATTACAAAAAATCAAGAATTTGATTGGCATGCAAGATAACTGCGTGGATGCTTGGTTGCAAAACATTTGCAAGACTTGTAGGTGCAACCATCAAATGCATACGTGAGGTTGATGGAAATGTATTGTTACATTTCAATCAAAATGAAAACTGACTTGCGATTATTACGACGAAATCCTCGATTAATGCGGACGCCACGGAAACCACACGGGTTGGACAGCTGGGTATCGTGTTCTCGTAGCACAACGCTGTGATACAGAAAGAGATCTCAGTCTGGTACCGTAACTAAGTACGGTGACGTAGCTTCGTTAATAGGAAGCGGAGATTGGCCAGCTCAATATCACTCAGTAATAATCTCACGCAGTTGGCTTTTACGAGAATACAATTAGCATAGGAAAAGAACTGCGCTGTGATAATGGCCGCATCAAAAGCTCAAATCGATTTCGAAACTTGTAAATTTCCCTCGTTTCAATATTTTGGCATCCACAGCCACAGTTTAATGCACCAGTGACATTCCACGCAAGAAATTTGAAAGGTCGACAATAGTTCGTTTCGCTGTTTTACGAACGTTTCTTATCTTTATTGAAAGTCAGTTTGAATGACATTTCATTTTTATTTTAAGTTTAAAACAGCTATTCTACAATTTTTAGTTAGAGATTCAATTTAACTCAATCAAATTTACGGGAAAACGGTCAGCCTGATAGTTACATTTCTCAATCTTCAATAAAAATCGCAGGTATCGGTAAATTTCGCACCAACACGAAATTGTCGGCAACACCATCGATACTGCCGAGATAGACTGCGATCAATCAGAAGCAGGCACACCATAAGTTTATATCATTCTTTTTTGTGGTTTATCACCACCGTTGTTTGGGAAGTAACGACTTTTAACCGTTGAGGTATCTTATATAAAGCGCGCCTCATGGATGAAAAGTCGCAACAAATTCAGAAGACCGATCTTTCCAGAGGGGTACTTTTTACCGCATTCATAAACAGCAGTTTCACTCAAGCAAACGTTCACCGTTAACTGTGAGCTGTTAGCTCGCGCAAACATTCAACCTATTGACATACTGTATTCATCTGTTCGCTTCTCAGTCGAGCTGAACATCGACGAATCTGGTTAGACCTCCTCGACACCAAGCGAGAATTCGGTGACCTGATGACCATGTGCGAAACCCTGAGGAACAACCTCACAGCGCTGGGTGGTCACTTTGAGCAACACACAAGTCAGTACACCAGGTAGGTATGCGGAAATATCACCAACGAATCAGTATCAAACGATCGTTTCAAGCTAAGCGAATTTTGTCAGGTTCATGAAGAACGCAAACCAAAAAATGGAACAAATTGAAAGTCACCAGTCAACGCAAGACCTAAGATATTTCGATACTGTGGAGTCGACAATGAACAATACCGGGCTTTTGTCGCAGCTGAAGGTGGGTGTTGCAGTGCAAATAGTCTCGTGCCGCTGCAGTTGTAGACAAGCCGCTGACGGCTGACGATGACGTTACAGAAACAAATAGAGCGGGAAATCAGAAACCTCAGCGCGGAGAAGCGCACGATCACACGGGACCTCGCAAGCATTCAGCGGCGCCTTCAGATCATTTTTAATCAAGAACTCAACCAGCAACGAAGTTCGCTTGGTCAGCTTCAAATCCAAGTCAGCAGGTAACTCGAACCTTTCGCATTTAAGGTAAATTTAGGGAGCCTACCAACACAGGACAGGCTTCTACAATAAAACATTACGTTTTGGTACACCAGCACTAACAGCTAATGTGTAGACGTTAGAAACAATCACTTCGTTAAGAGCTGATGATGCCTACATCGTAGGCGAAATATATACTCGGTAAGATCTCAAAGTGTCTGATTCTTTGCTGAGAAAGTATCTCTTTCCATAGACAGTGTTATGAAGATGCATACATAGAGCGAAAGACAACAATGTGAAAACGCTTGACTAACTTGTTTCAGTTTTGTCTTGTACCACTTCTGAATAAGTTTCTGTCAATTTTCGAAGGCAGACCGACCAACTGAAACAAGTTGGTGACGATGTGAACGCGAACCGTGCTGAGATCGACACAATGAACGTCGCTAGAGTGGAAATGCAAAGTGCGGTGTCGGAAGCAACTCAAGAAATCGAGCAACTTCAGGAAGGGGTCCGCGAAACCGACAAAAAAACGTACGAGCTTATGCTACAGGTGAGATTCCCTGCCGCTTCTCCGTGCATTGCGTGACCACTGAATGGCCATGTCGATGCGACATGACNACAGTGCAAACACCGACAAATCACGCGGAAACAGTGCGCCATAAGTCATACGTTTAACATTGTTGTGATCCCACAGCAAACAAATTTCCAACAAAGATAAAAAGCGCACAGAAGATGCTGTTCGGACGATTGCTTGCTTACTCGTTTGAGTCCAGCCGAGCAGCTGACGCGGAAGCTTTCTCGCTTCCGATTGTTCGTGACAGAAACGCAACCGGCAAATCAAATAATTGTTTCCGTTTGCACATGTTTCAGACATGATACGATCAACTCAATCGGCTCATACAATGCCTGTGATTCATACTACCCAATCAGTGTCACTAACCAACCGATTCCCAGGGCAAATATTTTCGCGCATAGCATAGCCAGCAAGTATTCTCCACAACGGGGGTAAGCAAGGAAGCATAGCCAGTAATGTAATTGATTTTTCTATCATTTGATCTTAAGATTCCTAAGCAAGTTTGTTAAGGCCGCTTCACACAAACAAGCTGGTTTTCACTGTGCGTAGTGATAAGGGGTAAGTAACAAAAACGATAAAAAAAAGGTAAGGAGCAATTGCTCAGTAATTACGAATGAAGATACAAAACAGAAATGCGCACCAGTACGGCGAGTTGCAGCACCAAACCACAAATATTTCTTGGCAGCGAAGTGACAGGTGCGGTCCCGTTCAACGATGCGGTAAAGTAGCAAGCAAGTCCACAGCGCACCGTGATGCTTGCAGATCCTCTCGTCAAGCCGTGCAGTTCACAGCAGACTAATTCCATCTGCTGCAGAATTCTTGCGCAAGTAATGTATTCAGCTGGGAACGTCGTCGTGGTCTGGCGCGGTTGACGTATGTGTTCTCACTAAGGGTGGGTGCAAAACAAACGGTTTGCTTAGCATGTAATCTAGGCTTCGTCCCCGTCAAAGACGCTTGTAAATCATGCTAGACCCCATGCAGGTGAATTAGTCGACTGACGTGGACGCCAACGTCGCATAACCTCACTTCGTTTCGCTTCAACGGAAACATGGGCGCCGATAACCAGCGCGACGGTCGCGCCTAGTTCTTGCTCTGCAATGAACTAAATTGAACAGTGCTCATTGCTTTTTTCTTCAAGCATCGCATGAGAGACATTGACATGAAGCTGAAATAAAGGTGGGCGCAGATCGAAGAACAAATCATGGTCAAGCCAAATCGGGGTGGTTCACCTAAGTTTTATCGAGCGGTTGGAACGAAAGCAGCTGCGTGGTTCCGGCTAAAATATTTCGAAGTAATCGAAATGCAGCGATCAGCGCGCATTCTACTCTCGTCCACTAAAACTTTATGCTGGCAAAATCCAAAACGCCGCTCAACACTTCAGAGGGAGAACATGGATCTCTCGGAAATGTGCCGCTGTTTCCAGTCGATTAGATTCAAAAGAGCGAAGGGCTCGAAAAGAAATCATGAATGCTTTCCAGAGCATCAGTAGCCACTTTAGAACTTCTCGCCTGATTTACCGAATTCTCGCGCAAACTGCACTGTTTTAAAGTTAAAACGCGCCAAAGCTCTCCACAGCTCTCGACACCTAGACAAGTATCTTCTTGAACAATTTTATTATAGGCACTTTGTTGCGACTGCAGCTTGTTTACTACTGCACAACAACAATGTACGTCGACGACGACGCGATAAAGTTAGACATCAACGCCCCACTGCCATTAATAGTGTTTTAGTTTGGCGTAATGTGCTCTGGCGTTCATATGCACAACGTCAACCACCATGGTGCTGGAATCGTTTTCAATATATGCCGAAAAAATAAAAAAAACAAGGACTACTCCCCGAAAGGATATACAAAGGAAAAGTAATTAAAAAATACGACAGTATTTACAGAAAATATCGCAGACACATCAACACCAAGGTGCGGTTCCGTCCTGGAACAGCGCACCGAAAAGTGTTAGCGAAATGTACAATATGTGATAGGATTTCATAATCTCTTCAATACAAGTGGCGTGATCAGTCATAATGATTAATGACAGTGGGAGCAACATGGCGGTGATGCTTCGTGGGGAGACCACTAAACGCTTTCATAAAAGTACCTTAAACGAGGGCTTAACTTAAAGCAGTGGTTTGAAAACACTTCAGCAGAATTATTCCGTTCTTCTTTCTTTGTCTTTCAGACCAGCGCGAGGTTGGATGGTTTGGGATCGTTGCAGGACCTCATAGTTGATTTGAACGACACCGTGCGGCGTAGCTACGCCAGGGAAAGCTACCTTGAATCAAGAATCTTATCAGTTGAAAGGGTATGCTTCATTCTGACAAGTTCATTTTTGCAAAAATAAGCTATTCCCTAATATTGAACAACGTTTTTTTCCATTACATTTAACCAAATTGCAAGGAATGCCTGCATTCGTCCACGACAGTATTGCTCAACAATACAACAGCCTGACTTTTTTCTAAGCTCCAGCGAAATTACGAAAGTGATGCACGTAGTAAATGCTTGCAATGCAACAACTGAAAATCAAGTTTAGCAAAACGAGCGCACTTTCAAACAGGCCCGTAGCCACGGAGGGCATTCGGGGACAGTTCCCCTCACAACTGTATTGTTCCCAGAAAAATTTGTTTTAAACAGAATAAAAACAAAAATGTTTCCCACCTTAAAATGTATTTTCCTTGCCTCCCAAACCTTAAAACTTCGCTACGGGCCTGGTTTCAACCGGTTACTTGCACACCACTCGCTATTTGCAAGCTTGCTTTTCATTCCACGAGCGCCGTTTCTATGAAACATTTGAGTTGTCCGACTATACCAGCACCGCGACATCCCCGACACTATCCAGGTGTATGTACTTCACCTGCCAATGTAGCATGACGAAACTGCATTAAAAGTCCAAGGTCACTCTTCCTGCGTACAAGGTTTTGTCTAGCACATACCCCACGTCCGATGCTCACTTTGAGTTAATCTTGCTTTGTAGAAACTGCTTCGGTTAAACAGACATCTGATAAAGCAACTTGACCCGCTGCCGACTAAGGACCTCGAAGAGAGGAATGAAGTTGTCAAAAACAATCAAACAAGCGAACTCAGCTCCGTGGTAAGATTACCAAAGCAGATCTTTTCTTTGTTTTGAAGAATTTATTTCGATGCCGACAAATGTTCGAACTGTGGCGAAGCTAGTTTTGTGATCGTCATTGCTGCTACCTGCTGCCTTAAGTCGCGACACAATAAAACCATCTTAAAGCACCACTTATTGAAAAAGTTCAACTTTTCGTACGCAGGTTATACGACATAGTATATCCACAAACGAGAAGAGTAATGTTTCACACCATTTCTATATCTTTAACCTTTCCGCAACGCTTAGCCCTTGTTGGAAACAGGATCACGAAAAACGTTTTTTTCCATTTTTCTACAGAACATGTACTCTTACATTGTGAGTGCATGGAAAATTTGTTATTCGAAACTACTGACCCTTAGCAAACGCGTTAAATCAAAAACGCTCAATCAACGCTCGTCATCATTCATTCATGTGGGCAGCCGTAATCGAATTTTTCTACACCAAAATTCAGATTCCTTCAAACTAATTGTCACTGATATTGCCTAAAGCGAATTGCTGCAACCTGTTTTTGCATTTGCTTTTTTTGAATTAATTCAAGTGCTGAGATAATACAAACAAAACATGTCTGTGACTTGTTTACTTTGCATTTTTAACTAACAACAGCGACTGCGAGCATTTCAAAAAAGCAAAATTACCCAGTGCTCAATTTCAGAATCGTTTTCGGTAGCATCACATCACGTTTTCACCAATCAGTGCAATAACTATATATCCAAGACTGCAGAACTTGGATAAATACAGCTGTGTATTGTAATAGAATTTTACCTGGATAGGAGCTGAAGTCATATAAGCCCTTGGAAAAACTCACAAATGTGTAACTGTTTTATAAGCGGCATATTTGTTCTGGAGTGGGAAAATCCAACCCATCCGATCATTCAACAATTTACTTTTAACGACAGCCTGGGCAAGCAATGCGATAAAAACCGCGACATGCCGCCAAGAGCGATATCCAACTCCAAACTATTTGAGAGTAACACCGGTGGAATTTCTTTAAAGAACCGCTACGGTTCGAGCACTATTCCCTTGGCGAACTGACCCGAAATTTGACGGGGAAATCGTGGCCAATCGCTGCGGTTGAACACCTTTCTACTGACAAGCCTCAGTTCTGCTCATCATCAAGCTTGTGCTGGTTTTGTCAACATTGGCCAACCGAGCAATGGGCCTTTAACTGCCAGCAAAGATGACATCATCCTCTCAGTAGTGCAAATCGAAAGTAAAATCTATGCACCAAATGCTTTGCAAAACACAAAGCATTTGCTCTAACTTGGGCTAATGATCAAAACCAACGCAGTGCGTGTCAACGTGCACGGTACAGCAAATTTGTCAGAACGTGCTTGCTTGAAAGCTCCACGTAAAGTACAAGTAACAAAAAGCACTTGCGCTTGTCACTTATGTCACCTGCACTTAGCCGAGGTGGTTGAGAGCAATATTTAGAAAGGACGCGTCGCCACTCATGAACGCTACTTCCACTCCCAGAGGTCAGCAAGAGATTTCTTTCTGAGCAGCAAGCAAACGCATACCAACAAAAATCACAAACGCCAAATCCGTAACACCAAATCTGCGAAACACGTGATTTCGTACACGGATATATTTCGCCCACTGTTGCACTACGATATGTCCTTTGCACAGCTCGGATGCTTTGTATTAGAAAGAAGTATTAAAGACTGACAATCGAAACGGTTACCTTGTACTCCTAGATTTAGAGTTTGCTGTAGCGAAAAAATAGTTGTACTAATTACAAAAAAAACTTGTTTAATTAAAAAATATGTTGTTCCTTCAACTAGCATACAGTCATTGATGACTGATGCAACTTCCGAACTTCATCTTATCGAAAAATTATGCGCAGAAAGAACTCGTCGCATCGCTGCGCAGAGAAGCAAGCCAGGAATTGCCTCTTGCGCCGCCTACTCGCGGGGTCGCGGTAAGGGTTTTGTGTGAACGCCTCATGCGATGTTGAGCAACAAGACACGAGCCTGTCACGGGATTTTGACGATTTTTCAGACGGCCCTATCGGAAACGGGCTTCGAGGACAGACTTGACAGGATGTCGCGATCGTTGCAGCATCACAACCACAAGCTCGAGAACGTCACGTCCGTGATGAGGGGCGTGATGGAGGACGTGCGCTCGTTATCCATCACTACGTCCAACTACTTCACACTGATCAACGAGCACGCGGCGATTATACGCAAACAAAACGAAACAATCAACGCCTTAAACATCAAGGTGAGGAGACAGCAAAGGAAACATAAACTGCGCAAAGGCAAAGAGCGCTTTCGCGTGAAATTCTACCTCAACGGCGACTATGACAAGCTTTCGGGTATTTTTAACTAAGAAAACGTGGATGATCATTCGGTGCTAAAAGAAACAGATAAAAGTCAGAAACACATTTAGCAGTTGAACAATGCAACTGCTGTAATGCCTGAACCACCAAGGATCATTACCTGATCGACAAGTGTTTGTTGACGTCTAGTCGCCCGTTTCTACAACGATTCGCTCCGTAAACGCCCCGGGGCAAAAAACGCTTTGACATGTTCTCTCAAAAAAAAACTTTAGAGCAGTGATGCACTTTTGCAGTTCAACGACCACGAAGCCATCATGGCAACACACCTCGAGTATCAACACGGCACCATTCGGAAGCTCATGACAATCGTTTCCAACTTGGCCAGACAGATACGGCAGCCTCTACCTCAACACAAAGGTAAAATTACACCCTACCGAAGCAGCATTTGGGGAGAGAATGACTAAATGCGCAGAAAAATGTACTGTGCTTTTGTTGCATGCCAGATTGTCACGACTACTGGAGAAATGGTCATCCACAAAGCGGAGTTTACACGTTTATCAAAGAAATGCAGATGATACCAGTCTACTGCAACATGACCGCTGATGGTGGTTGGACTGTCATTCAAAGAAGAAGCGACGGGACTCAGGACTTTGACAAAGGTAAAATTTCATAAGATTGATGTCGTGCTAGTAAAACATGTTAATACAGTAGAATTCGCCTATAACGACGCTTTTCGGCGGTCCCGGCAGAATTCCAAACTTTTACGTGCATTCGAGTTCGGCTATATCGTCATTTCGCCTATAGCGACGCTTTTGTCGGTCCCCGCAGTCTTTTGTTCGTTTATAACGACAGTTGCAAGTTTTCTTTACAGTTTGAAGTGTAAGCTCGGCTATGTGGAGTCACCACACAAATCGTTACGACCGAATATGAACACAGTTAAAGTTACGCGACCAATCGTTGAGCCGTGACAGGTGTGACGTAAGAATGGCATCAAGGATTGCGCCATTAACAACAGCAACAATGAACGCAAATCGTTACATTAGTTTTACTGTATGAGAGGGATTGTTACGATTGTAGTCAGTTTGATCGATAGTCTTGGTGGAACAGTGCCCAAATTGTCGAACAAAAGGAAGCAACATTCCATTATGGAAAAAATCTTGACATTCTCGTTTCGCTCAGTATAGCGAAAATGTTACAAAAGTGGCAAAATATGTGAAGGACTTCGATATCCCAAGGACGTTGACTACAATTTTCAAAGATAAGGACGAAATAAGTTCTCAATTTTCTTATCAGTGTATGCACGAAAACACGATAAAGTAAGCGGCAAACCTAATCGAAGAACACTCATAACCCTTGCCAAACCCTGCCGTTGAACTAAAAAACCATATTGGGAATGATATATCGCAGTTCGGCTGTAACGACGCTTTTTCTCTGGTCCCATGAAGTGACATTGTAGGGCAATTTTACTGTATTATCGAAAAAAGTGTTCACGCTGCAATTTGACGCTGTTAAACTGTTGGGACACAGGTTACAGAGAATACGAACGCGGTTTCGGAAGCGTTTACGGCGAACACTGGTTGGGACTGGACAATATGCGGTGGCTTACGCACGGTAGGATGTACAGCCTGAAAGTTATTCTTGAAGACTGGACGGGTCGTCAGAGATATGCCTTGTACGACAAATTTATGGTCTTTGGACAACACTACTTGTTGGCGGTAAGCAAATATACAAAGTTCTGCACTGCAAACATACGCGAGAGCGTAAAAAGACAATTCTCAACTTCCTTCTCTGCAGCTGCTCATGATGCAATACCAACCGCAAAAACAGCGCAGCGAAGGCACGTTATTGGATCGAGTTGTCATTGAACACGTATTGGGCAACGTAACTGTGCCGTGATAGACGGCGCTCATACGCCTGCAGCACCCAATTGCAAAAGCTTTACGTGGACACAACATACCTTCATTTGTCAAGCGCGTAAACGTACAGGGTGTGCATTAGTCTTTTAAATGCAAAGCATTTATTACGTAAGCTAACGAACAGGAAATTATTGCAAATTGAATAGTAGATATTGTTTTTTGCCTCATTTAATACATCTCCACGTGGTCACCAAGTTGCACGAAGCACATGAAGACGGCAATTAATTCCTTGCCATGTTCACAATGATATCAATGATCTATTGTTTTGGGTCAATGATGTCTCGTATTTTTGTTCAAAACACGGTACCTACCTAGTTAGAGGCTGCAGCCATTTTTACACGGTAGTAGGTATCTTATGACGGTTCATTTAACACTGCCTATTCCATCAACTGGGTACTTGAAATACGCAAATGCAATGTCAGCATTTTGATAGCAACTGAGGACATACAACCAATATCTCAATTGCTTTCGTCGTAATTCTTTGAATTGTAGAGTTATGTTATGTACCAGCGCCACCTCGCGGATGTCAATTCTTACGCTCGAGTCGTAATGAGAGTGTTTCTGTACGTTTCGTCAGGTAAGCGGATACAGCGGTGATGCTGGAGACGAGATGATGGACGGCAATGATGAGAAGTTTCAAGTGCGCAAAAATGGCAGAGACACGACGGTTACATTAAACTCGGACTGCTCCACCACGCGGCGTGCAGGTGGGTGGTGTTATGAACAGTTCGCCAATGGTCATTTGCTCATCAAACCCTTTCCTGAAGTGTGCTTTTCAGCACATACTTTTTTCGAAGAAAGCTTGAAGTCAAATATAAATATGTGATAAAATTCAAGCAAATGGCAAAAGGCAAGGGTTTTTTAGCTTTTGCGCTGTTTATTTATTGTGATGTCAAGTAAGATCCTCAGCTGCGGACCTGAGAATTTCATCAGCATTTTGCTTGGTTGAAGCGGAAAAAGCAATGCACCTTAAATCAACACTCCTGAATAACACACAGAGTCGGAATGTTTTCAACAAGCAAAGCACGCGTATTTTGCGATCATAAGCTATTTTCATCTGCTCAGTATTGTCCTACACCCAAGTTCTCCATGAAACAGGACGTAATGTACCTGTGACAGCATCACATCCCGATTAATTGTATAAATTGTTATTCAAACTGTCTACTCCCGGCTGTTTTCCAACTGGCAGCTGTTACCGATCCACTCACAGGCGGAAGCAGCAGTCAGGCGGATCAACGCAGTGATCGCAGCATTTCACACTGCAAAAGCACGATATTGCGCGATTATTTTTTTTGCCTTTCTTAAAGCTACAGTTATGATCTGCATAATCCAAGTGTTCTTTTTTGTGACTGAAACAGGATGGTGGTTTCCCAAGGACTGCGGCGAAGCGAATCCCAACGGACCTTACCAAAACGACCCTCAGCTGAACAGCGAAGAAATGCAGGAAAGCTTCCTCAATCAGCAGCTTGAATGGATGAGATGGGGCGATACAGGGTTCGCACTGAAGACCGTTTCGATGCAAATCATACCTCGCGAAGCGTTAATCGAAAGCGACTTTTCCACCTTAGACAATAAACAGGTACCCCCAACTTCCCAGCCTACTCGTGATGATTCCGCCGCCGATGGATTCGACGACGTATCAGCTGAGGAGGACACCGACGAGGAGCTTCCACCACCATATCGGGAAATCAGCGTGCAGGGCCAGTGATTCCCTTGAAAGGTCAGATGCAGGCGCGTGAAGCGCCGTCCCTGGAAAGGCGCAGCGAACCGCACGGCGACGCATTCTTTGCGAATGACCGCACATGGAGACGGTACCTGAAGCTGAGGTGATAATCCCAAGCATTGGCAGCGCGTTAACTTGCTCGAGAACCGAAACGATCACTTGCCTGCGGCTGGTTCCGCAAGACTTGGTGCAGAGTGACGAAGAAAAAACGAAAACGTTTGATCATGAAATCACGGGGATCGCCGCGTTTATTTGTTTTTTCATTTTACATCAATACGTGTGCATTGACTTTTATTCACGAACTGATTTGCTTATGGCCTGCGAAAAAGGTCAACCCGACTTCAGCAAGTCGCAAAAAAATGTTTATAACGAATTGCGGTTACTATATTCGTATACTTTGTCATCGTCGAATGATTTTTGATGGCCTGCTATACGTTCTGTCCTTGATACATCAACTCCTATTCCACTTGACTTCAGCAAAAGCTCTATACACTTACAGACCGGTTTCGCCCAATTTCACAGTTTTAATTCTAACGTTTACGAAAAAAGCATTTGTGCAACTATGAAAATAAATTTACAAAACACTGTTGCCAAATTACACTTTCCAGCTGATCATCTAACTTCCAGACCTGAGTGCTTATGTAATGTGTGTAAGCATGACACTGCCAATATTTTAGGGCAGAATGGGGTATTGGATGCAAACAAGAAGCGTATAAGCCGTATAACACAGCTGCAAACATCTTGAAAACGATGAATGATATTGCTTAAAGATTTTTCAGAAAAAAACAACATACAATAATCACCTGAAACAACAACCTGTTTATAAAAGTGAGTATAAGTTGGTCATTTACTGTAGCTACCGTGCCTCAGGTAGTTAACGACCGCGAAAAGCAGCACATGCCAGTTACAGATCAGTCCGTTAAGTAACAGTGCCTGAATGAGCAACAGTGTAACACAGGCCGCGAAACTGAAACTAAAAACAGCAGCATCTTTCGAGGGCGCTCAAGTTTTCGCCTTTTGCAGTTAATGTTAGTTGTAATGTCGTCGCATTCTAAAGCACAATCGACCTGTTTTGTGCCAGTGCCTGGGCGAAGCGTTTCCCAGTCATAAGTAAGCATGTAGCGATTGAACAAATACTACAACTGTACCAACGGTATGAACCCTAGCGTGCTTGCCCACTGAGCAAAAAACCCTTTACGGGGTAATTAGAACTGTGTAGGTCGCTTTTTTGAAGAACGGGCTGCCATTCTTGAAATCTAAGTCTGGTTGCAAAATTTTGGTGGACTCAAGCGTCCGCCGAAAAACGTACACCAATTTCGTAGTTGCTTCACATAACTACTAAAAAAGTTGATGTTGAAGAAATTAAAATCTGGAATTAAAGGCATTAAAATGAATGAGTTAAATTTTAGGCTCAATAGTGTTTACTACATGTAGATATAACCAATCTTCTCTAAATTCGTCCGGCGTGGTATAAAAATTATTGCAAATCAAGCAGGAGGCAGCAAAATCGAGTTCAGAAACTGACAATCCTAAATTAAATCGAGAGTATCACTTCTTTCTCTATACAGCATCGCAATTGGTCCTTGTAGCTGCGACGGCAGCGCACTACCCACTGATAGATGCGGTGGAAACGACTTTGGAAAGACAAAAGTTTGAACACCTCTAATATCATGACTACAATGCTTGCCTTGTAGTTCTAGGATGAATGACGAGTTCAACAGCCGAACAAAAACATATCAAGTTTTTTTAAAGCTGTTTTGAGACACGAAAACTGCTAAAGATGTCAGCCTCATAGACTTTACCCCAGCTTCGTGGCATCACTACTCAGAACGAACCAATCGATGCATGCATAGGCGCCGAGTTTGCAATTTCTTCAGGCGTGCGAAATCTATTACGTCACAAAATATGCCGTCAAAACCTCCTTAAATTGGTGAAATGATATTCATTGAAATATCTCAAAGCGGCTCTCACACTAATGATGTCAATTTTGCAGGGGACTCACAGTTATTCGATCACTCAGTTTTATCAAAGCTTCTACAACTCCTTCGCAACAGATTAAACTGGAACCATGAAAAGTTGGAAACACAACATTATCTAAAAGTATTTATGCGCACTGCAGGCCTATCAATCCCAACGTCCATGAATCATTCAACATAATGTTCGTCTGTCACTGTGGAACGAATTGTTAGTAAACAGCAAGAATTCAACCTACGTTGAGTCATGCTCGATCGGAAATAATTTTTAATGCGACAAAGTGCACTAAAAGTACGCTCTGCCTCAGAGGTAGTACAGGGTAATGCGAAATGCATGCGCAGCAAGCACGTTACACTCGGAAATAAATTAGTTAAAGTTTGACTTTCCGCAAACAGTTTCAAAATAGCGTGTGGAGTGTGACAGTTTAAATTAGTGTTTTTTTAAAGCCGTTTTTGGGTATCAAAATGGCACCCTAAAATTTTGGAATGACACCCTAAATTCTGAAAGCCGGGATATGGTTTTGCCTTGTATTGAAGTAAAACGATTTGAGGAGGAAAGCATGTTTTCCTGCACATGGCTAT
>JGI24158J21664_10000343_pt1 | contig 40180 bp, 22 predicted proteins | sample Ectturendosymbi3_FD_21664 | JGI IMG/M metagenome (IMG submission 21664) | reverse complement strand
TATAATAAGGAGAGTGGATGTAGAAAAATATGCATACTATGTCAACAAACTTCGCCAAAATGTTGGTTTGGAAACATGGGCATGACGTCAAATTGTGACGTCACAAACAGCGCACACCAAAAACAAATAACCACCATATGACCTTGAAGCAAACCCCCCCATGAAAATTTTCTGCATACGCCACTGGTTGATTACATAAGATGATGGTCTGTTCACAAAAAGAGTGTAAGTAGCAATTAAATAAATAGCACCATTTACCACATACAACTGGTTCTAGATGAGAAAGCCCAAGCAGATCTATACATTAGTTGCACCATATTATGAGGTGCACTTTCAATTTTTAAGAAAACTAAAGAATTTTAAGTGCACTTTATGGTCTGAAAAATATTCTAATTAGGTTTTGGTTGGAATCTGGGTTATCATCTGCATCCAGAAATTATCTCATCGCTTTTCGCAGACCTTTCGTCCTTGACGCATGTTTAAGAATGTGTTCCGTGATAGTTCACTTTATCTGAAACAATTGTCTTTCTTTTGTCTGCTATGGTTGAGCAGCGCAAGTGCTCGCCGCATTGGTTACATTACCAGTTTGTGTATCATGATAAAACTGTTGCACAAGCTCAAAAACTGCAGTTACTAACACAGAAGCATTCAGGCATTCGATAACGCCTTAGCAAAGAAAAATGAAAACCAAAAATTTGCTCTGGACTTCTATACATAACAAAAATATCAAGTTTTCTTGTGTACTTCATGCGCATTCTCAATTCTTCTGTAGTTTAGCAAGATTCAATCTTGAAAATCGGGTTGTACGTTAGATAGTCCAGCCACACACTTTCTATGCTCCACTGCTCGTATTCAACGAGGGATTAGCACAACTTGATTTTGCAGTTGCAAATTTGTCGGACACAGTGATGAGTGTGTTTTACTCCCGTGTGACGCGTAGCCTGATATTTTTGCAATTATGAACTGCTGCTTTGTAGCATTGAGTTTGTTTTCCTCTGTTGTCATAACCTCGAGCGCTGATGGTTTATATTCAGTGCAATGACACAAATTAAAAGGGGAGTGTGTGTAGAAGAATGTGCATATTGTGTCAACAAATTTCGTGAAAACCTTGGTTTGAAAACATGAATATGACATCAAATTGTGACGTGACAAAGAGCGCACACCAAATGCAAATGACCACTGTATACCACTGAATGAAACCCCCCATGAAAATTTTCTGCATATACTGCTGCAAATCAGATATTGAAAAAATACACTCCGTAGATGCTGAACTAGCAGGGCGTGCACATAAACATGACGTGAAACTGCAGAATTTGTGTGGGAGTTTTTTTCTGTTTGCTGTGCGCATGCTTGCCAAGTCTTACCACTTAGGAGTGAACTGACCAATAACATATCGCGAAAACAAAGATGGGGTACATTTCTTTACCCTCAATTCTGAATGCCATAATAGGTACAACAAGTTGTGTAATTATGAAAATAGTCATATTGCATGATGAAATAAAAATAATTCAGAATGCGGTTTTTCTGTTTTCTTTAAAAAAAGAACAAAATCTTATTTCATATTGCAAACAAAATAGCCACAATTGTTGAATACATTTTTTATTCAATATTTCGGCTTATTCATAAGCCATCATCAGTATTTGTAAGCTGCCATCATCGAATACTTTACATTAGTGATGTATTCAATAATTGTGGCTATTTTGTTTGCAATAAGAATCTAACAGCAACTCCATCCATTGTTTACCAAAATCTTGGTTCTTTTTAAAAAACAAAAAAAACAGGTTTTTTTCAACCCTGAGGCCTTTCTTGTTAAACGCGCTGCTAAATTGCTATGCAAGTAATTTCATAGGTGAAACAACCAAGAAATCTATTGCAAATTTTTAACAGTAAATCGATTTCACGTTGCGTTATGCATCATCAGTCTTTGCATCTGCAAGCAATGCTAACAGGTGGAATGTTGAAAGGCTAAAACAAGGGCTTTTAACTGCTATGCAAGATTGAACAACATCTCATTCTACACTGCAGCATTGCATGTCACGTAAGAACCCATATGAATTATGATGTAACAATATTGATCATGTAGCGAATAACAAGCTTGCCCATTGCAAATGTAATTTTTTGGGTGGTTGTAAACTTTTGTCCCAGAGTGTAGTCAACTAACCTACTGTAGGTGTGAGTATGTAACAGTGATGACGAGTTGTAATGTCAAATAAGAATACGCAGGTATGGTGGTCACCATTTTCCAAGACTTTTTATCATTTTTGAAGAGGTTGTTAATGTGAACACACATTATTTGTTTGGTGTTACAATTTGTGTTCAAATTTTTACTGATTGCTGATGAACTTCTTGAAGGTGAAACCTGTATTTGTAATTGTTAGTGTAATCTATCTGCACTCAGTACAGAATAATGACTTCTAATTATTCTCCAAAATCAATTCTTGAGCAACTTGACAAAACTTTGGAAGAAGACAATGTTGTGACAAAGTATTTGAACATCATTGAAAAAAAGACGAATATCAAGAAACGCTATATTGTGATTGGTAAGCCGTTTTTATTGCATAAGCCTTTTTTCATGCAAGAATTAATTAAAAGACTGCTTCTTGTGCCCCGTGGTATAGGTGCTAATTTTGTTTCACTATTGGCTAAAAGATGTACTAGAATTCTGACATTATGTCAGGATCTATTTATAGTTCTTTTGTGTTATTCTGACTTATTAGTCATTGTAATTTCTTCCCAATATCAGATCAGTTTTGTCGGTGTTAAAACATATTTATAGGTTAGTTTATGTGCACCATAGCAAGACTTGTTTAAACAAACTGACTGCTCAATTTCAACAGAAAGACATGTGCACAGAACCAAAATGCCTTGTGATCAAATTTTTAAACTTTAAAGCTAAATTATACAAACATGGGTTGGCAACCTTTTGCTAACTGTATGCCAACTTAAAGTTTGAAATGATTCAGTGTTGCCAACAACCTACGTACTTTTATGTAAGTCAATGTAAACGCACCTTGTGTGTGAATCATAAAGAAATTGATATGTAAAACTTGTGAGCTTCTACATGCATTGGAAATTGCTTGATGTTTTCAGTGTGGTATGCATATTGCCTACCATAAGTTGCCAACCCCTGTGCTAAAGCAAATACTTTGAAATAATTCTATATGCATCAGAATAAATTACTCTGAAGTTATAAAACAAAATAATTCCAGTTTTAGCTAGATTTTTTGTTGTTCCTGTCCATTTCTGGTTCGGCTAGAAAAGATAAGTTGCGCTTCTAGTAAACCACTAGTCATGCTTATGTCTTTTTGCACTAGATACTTTTAAATTGAGATTTTCTTCTCTGTTTACAGTGTTTAGGTTAGGGTTTTCTGGTCAACATTGGCTTGTTTATATTCAAGCTTTCATAAATTAAGGGATGTTTTCTTCATTCAGTTTTAAAAAGCATGAAAATGATGTTTTAAGCAACTTATAAATATTTTAAAATGTGCGCACATATGCTTGTGTATTTTGTTTCAAATTCAAATTTTGTGTATGTCTCAGAAAGCATGGTGGAAGACAATGGAGTTTGAGAATTATTTTCAGCTAAGTGTAAAGTCAGCAAGTTTCAGCTGTGGTCAGCTTATGAACAGCAATCATGACCTATGAGGTGGAAGAAGCACTCAGGTTGTTGATCATGTAACAACTGCCAGCTTCACTTGAGCAATGCAGGTTTCTAGTTACAGTGCATAACGGAACAAATCATTGTTACTGTGAGTTTAAGTTGGAACTTGTGAAGCTATCATGGCCAGACATGGGGCGATTACATCATAAATGTAATCGATTACAATTATGAATAAACAAAGTCACAATGTAATCAATAACAATTACATTGAGAATAATCATGATTACAATCACAATTACATTTGTCTTGAAACATCTTCAGAACCAAAACAAAACCCATAGTTTGATGTAAGTATATGTTCAGACAACATAAGATATTGTTGCAACCTCTCCGCATGCGTTGCACTGAATGTTCACCATGAAAGGAATGTGCGTGAAGAACAACACCATATATATGTGGTGCGAACAAGCAATAATGGAGTGATTGCGGCATGTGAGCTCTATTGTTGCTTGCTGCCATAGTGCAAAGCTTTGCGCATATGCCGCTCGGGATTTCCGATCGCAACAGTATGAATCAATGCCATAAACAAAATTACTGATCTGTAAAGATCAAGCACTGGAAAAAAGAAAAAACACAATGATTGTTTACTAAGATGTTCAAGCAGTCAACAGCCCAGTGGGCTAACTAGAGGTTAGAAATGGAGGGAAAGCTTAGCTGAAAGAGACCTACTAGCCTCTGTAGGGGACCTACTAAACACTCAGAAAAAAAAACAATTTAGAAATGATGGTGAATCCAAGTGTGAATGGCTCCATAAACTCAATCAATGGAAAATACTCTGAAAAATGCAAAAAGATGACAACCTACTAAAAATCAATTAAGTGGATGCTAAAACCAAAAGAAGTTAAGTGGGGGCCTGGTTTTTACATTTAGCTAGATGAGGAGTCGAATCGCCCCTCTTCCCTCCCATCAGTTATACAGCTGCCACTAACGCTTTCAATATCAATTAAACAAAAATAAGTTTAAATCTTTGTTACAGTTGATAAACATCAATCCTTCAAATCTTTTATCATGCAAACAACATTTATCAGCCTTGAACATTCATCCAGCAATACTGAAAATTTGTTTGTTAGTAATTTGAAAAATTGCTGACTATTTCTTCAAACTGTGGGTTACGATTGTCAGCAAACCAACATAGCTTTGTGCAGCTTTTCATTTGAAATGGAATGAACAGTGATGCCAATATAGCTGTGCATTTGTCTAGTAGACTAAAAGTCAGTGGTAAATGAAACCTCACAGTTTTTATGAGTTTTTTTTTATCAGTATCTGGTTGATCACGGTTGACATGCTAGTTATCAGTGTTGTGGAAAGGAACAAAGTACCCTATTCATCTGAAAGCTAGTTAATTTGCTGTATATGAATTATTGTACTCATTATATGCGTAGCCTACTCCAGCACTTGCATTCATAAGTTCACTCTGAAATATATGTAAATAAAACGAACACCTTTCCTTGTAATGGCCCACTATTATGTTACCGAAGTGTCAACTCGTTTTTAAGAAATGCTATTTTTGTTGCTACATCTCACTAGACTACACTCACTGTGTTACTTACGCCGGCCAACAGAAAGGCTAGCTGGAACAAAGTGATAATATCTGGATTTATACCACACAGACAGGCAAATAGCCTCCCCTGAAACATAACCGTAAAAAATAATGATAAAGGAGGAAACTCAACCACCAAAACCACGGTTCAATGCACAGTGATGTAGGGTGAAGATTTCCAAGTTTAATCGTGAAAGTAATCGTTTATTACAAATAAATCGGCAATGCAATCGATTATGATTACATTTCATTTTTGGTCAGTTTAATCGATTACAATTGACAATTACGATTACCCCATGTCTGATCATGGCTAACCTTTTCAAGTGGCAGTCTTTTATGCCTATACTTTGTTTTGTAATAGTAGACTATTGCACTGCATACGCAAATGCAGTCTTGCATTAAAACTAACCTTAGGAACTTCTTGGCTTTTAAAATTGGAACGCAGATTACTGCTGTAATAGCAGCCTCATTTTTGCATTGTAGTCATGCTTACCGCCATGTCTGATAAGAGTTTACCTGCAGTCAAGGTACACTGGTGTAGTACTCCAAACCTGTATCACCGGAAAACAGCTTGAATCTATAATTTTCTGATATTCACATGCACTAGCAACAGGAATTGGTATTCTGTAATATTTTTGGTAATCTGTTGATCTTGCAATTGCTTTGTAAGTTTTTTAAGCTGTCACACTGACATTTGGGAAAAAACTTTCTATATGTATTGCTGTAATGTAGCACATTTTGTTTTTTCTTAGTACTATGCACATGCTATTTGAAGAAACCATCATTTTTGACTCTTCAGTGTATGTGGAAAATCATCACCCAATACTTTATAGGTTCAGTTTCACAATTTACATATTGTTTACAATGTTATAAGTTAAACAATTGGCCCCCATTTCCTCAACACATTTCAATGCTGCAAATAGCTAAATGCAGATGTATACATTGGCTTATAAAATTTTGGGGAGATACTTAGCAAAAATGATGCATAGTGGCTTTCTTTGCTTACTGAATTCACCATAGCAGTAATCACAAGGGTACCTTTTCAGACATAATGACCGAATTGACCAAACTTTTTTGGTCATTTCAAAAAGAATTCGGTCTATGACTAAAAAAATAAACCAAGGATGCATCAGTTTTGAAAAATCATAGGAAATTCAATAAAATTTGGCCATTTAATATACAAGATCACCTGCGAAGTTCACCATTTAAATCATTGCATAGATAAAATTACTACTGTTTACAAGTGGCAATGCTTCAAGATTGAATATGTAGGTTTATGAGCTCAATTACCACTCTTTGTAGTCGGCGCTTGTGATTTTTGAAAAAAGCCAAGAGGCATAATTACTTCATGGTATTTGTCTTGGAATCCTAAGGGTGATTTTTTTAAAAGTCCTGACCCTAGAGCAGTTTTTGCAATTTATGCTGATTATCGTAGGTAATACTTGAAAACTGTAGCATGTTTTTAATGCCATGCATACTTGCTACAGTGTCTTGTGACAGCCTCTCTTGTAAAAGCACAGGTTGTTCTTTGTGCTCAACCATGACAGCAAAATGAATTGGGTTTATGGCCATTGGCCATATGAGTTGCTCATGAAACAGTCAGCTTTCAGGCAAAAGTTAGCTGAGTTTGTTTAAATTGGCAAGACAAGACAGTCAAACCAGAACAACAAACCGTGAAATAGTATCATAATCATTAGAACCAAACGACAGTGAGTTAGTAAATGTAAATTTTGGCCTGTAGTTTTTCACATAGTTAATCATAAGTTATGGATTGTTCTTTTTATATATTGTTGGTAAAGGGTATTGAAGCAGCCTTGTTTTGAATTTAGTTTTTTTCAACTGTAGTGAACTCAAGTGACAACTGGTTTGCTGTGAATATCATCAATAGCAAATGCTTGTAATTGTGCATTTATTTTGCTCAACATGTAAAAATGAGTTAAACCATGTGTTTTTTGTTGTGACATTAAGGTTTGGTGAAAAAGTGTGATGGCAGCTAGAGACAGAGTTTCAGTGGTGTGCTAGTTGCTATACAAAATGCAACTCATGTCTAGATTTTGGCAGATTTATTTATAGAATGAGCTGGTTGTGCAAATAAATATACAATAGATTCTGCAGTTACTTCAAAGAGCAGCGCTGCTTAATCGGGTGAATGGTTCACCCCAGGTTGAACCAAATTTTTGCAAGGATGAATGAAAGAACAGGGTTGAATGAAGATTGAATGAAGTTTCTGTTGCTAAGTTTTGCATCCTCTGATCATTGCTTTTTTACCCACCACATATCAGCAATCATGAATGACATGACAAACTTCAAACTTCCTAAGTTTTTGTTTAAAGCAGTCAGCAACTTAAACACCCTTTGAGGAAAACCGTACTATGATGCAAGTAACTACCTCTATGATACAGGGATAGATTTTACTGAGAGATGACACTTTCTATTCACTCGAGTGACAGAATCCTTGCTGTGCTCTGCATGAGTGCCCTTTCTGTGCAACTGTGAAGGTTACTTGGTAGAATCACAGTGCTTTCAAAGGTTTGATTCTCAAACACTGATCAGAGTTACCTTACTAGCCGAAGTACAGAAGTAGCCTACTTGTGATATTTGTGTGTTATCACTATGGTATTGATTCCAGCATCTAATCTGCATTTATATCTCATATAATACAAACAAGGTCTAAGAAATATGTACAAAATCACCTTGTTTGATGAAAGTAAGTGTAAAGCTACAGATAATCTGGACACGCCAGCATCATCAGCTTCATCGTTTGAAGAACCAGATTTTTAAAAAAAAGGGAGAATAAGTTTCAGCAAGATTGTATCAGAACATATGTCTGTTGTGGGGATTTTTGAGTTTGTTTGAATCCAATAGTCCAAGGAAATTGCATTAAAAGCCTTGCAGCAACTAGCGCTCATGTCATGACTACCATGTACAGTACATGTCAAAGAAAAGGATTTTTGCATTTGGTTGAGTTCATGGGCATCGGACAGGTGGAACAGGGGCTTTGATCCTCTTGGATTTTGACATTTGATATTTTCCTATTCACGTTTTGTAGAAAAATGTTTTTCTGTTAGTTGTAGAAAAATGTTTTTCTGTTAGTTAAGATGGCAAAATGAAGTTTTACCGTGGTTGCCCCTTACCCCCTTAAAAAGTCCTTTGGACACCCATGGTCAAGCTGAAAACAAAACACAAAATGCCATGAAATGTATTGACTCATTGCTAAGGGTAGCATTGGAATTAAATCATGTGCAGTTTGAAAAGTTGATCACGAAAGTTCTGGAGCACTGCAGTAAACAGCTTTTTACTATAAATATCTATAGTTTCCTTTTCCTTTTTGTGTCGTTCTTATTTTGTATGCATTGGCAAATGTCTTTGATTCTCACTGAGCCTGTAGTTTGGAATTGTGTCGCTCGTTAAAATTCATCGGATGACCAGATTTGTTGCTAAATTGCTTTCAAAGCTTCTCAGGTGATGCGGATTTCTCGACAGTTGATGCGCATTCGGCTGTCATTAAACGAGTTACTTAACTTAAGCTGATCTTGTACAAAAAGTAAACTCAATAACATTGTATATGCAGTAATAAGGTTAGTATTGTCACATGGGACATGTATGCGCACTAGGTTGAATGGGAACGCAGCAATGGATGGCAGGGGTGAACGACATTGAAAAATGTTAAGAAGCACTGACTTATTGTCATATTATGGACATTTGTTTCACATCGATTGGTGTAACTCCATGCCAAAGCATTTGTTAGGTTTTGATTTGATAATCTTTCCAATTAAATTAAGAATGCAGGTATAAATTTTAATTTTGATCAGTTAATTTGCGCTGCACAAAGTAATGCAAAATGAAGATTGTTTACCTTCGAATTTTATTCACAATGCCTGAAAAGACAAATGCACAAATCTGTGTGATGCACCTAGGGATAGGCATTTCAGAATAGTTTACTATTCAATAAGGCATTTCTAAATCCAATTCTGTTTTTTTCCCTACATTCCTACATCAGCTAAAAACTAATAAAAAAAGGTCGTCTACTCAGAAACGAACATCCATTTGTTAATCCTACAGTGGTAATCAAGGTCGTCTACTCAGCCCCACACAACACCCATTTCTTAATCCTACAGTGGTAGTCAACAAAAAATAAATTATCATACACATACATTTTCACAACAATGGACCACAAGTTAATGCAGTGGCACATTCAGCCTGGAAAATAGGACTCTTGTTGCAGAAGAACAGCTTTTGATAATACTTTTCAGAATAAAACCAGATTTTCTTAGCTGTCTTTAAGACCCAACCAACTTGGCTGGTAGCCTAGCACAACTACTTATTTAGATAGTGGTATTGGTCTCGGTTGCATCATCAAAATACTCATGGAAAATTTTTCATGTTATCAGTGGTAACAGCATGATTATTACATCACGACCACTTTTTGTTCCTATGATGAATGTGGTGCTAAAAAGATACATAGCTTGTTGAACATTCAGTAATTGTCTGCCATACAGCAAGGAATTCTGTTTATCCATATGTTCAAACACCATAAAATTGTTGCTGACAACCAGCTGCACAACTGCATCTGTAGGGTGCTCTCTAAAGAGATTGTTAAGAATACACTTGCGTAATCACTGCATAGAAGAATGCTGGAATGAAATTTCTCTGGTTTTGCATCGTGATGTAAAATGAGTTACAAGAAAGAAGTATGACTTCTTGCATGGCATACAACGTTGTCAACTGTTCATTCCAATAAACAGTTTTGAAAAAAATACAGTACAAAAATACTGGTATTTTGTTCAACGTGACAGCAATTTCTGATGCTAGCTGCCATGTCTTTCAGTATATGAAATGTATTGCAAAGATACAATGTCAGTGAAAACAAACTCGCATTACATAGCGTGACATTGAAGTAGGCCCAACTAAGCCTTGTTTAGTTATATCATAACTTGAGACCTAAACCGTAAAACAAAACAATTGCCATTTGGGACTATTCCCAGCATGAAGCGAAATATTACAAAATAGCTCTGCTTGTGCCTGGCTGTGTACAACTTCTAACAGGTTTGATAGCATCTGGCACTAGCCAAGTACCAGATGATGCACATGTCAATGTAGATTGTTTCAGGTTATTGCATCTCACATGTTTTTTCAGCAAAGCAACGATGTGGTTGTTTTGGGTTGCTGCAATCATATACAATGTTAGCAGGGAAATGCTGTTGCCTGTTCTAAATCACCTGCAAGAGACCTGCAGTGCCAGCGTTTGGTATTTGATGGCATTGACGCTGAGTACATATGGCACAAAGGGGTCTACCATGATAGTGAAACAATGTTGTGCTGATGTAGTACACTACATATACGTTTTCTAAATGTCTGCATGTCAACCATGATTCCTGCTCAGTGGTGGTTAATCCTGCACTGGTAAAAAATCCCTTCGAAGAGGCTGAGATGGCAGGTTATGCAAAGATTTTTTCAAGCCATTTGCGTAAGCAAAGGCAAATGTTCATTTGAAGTTTTCCTTTTTTCAGGCATTTCGTCTGGCTGACATATTACAAAGTGACTAACAGTAATTTTAAAACTCAAGGACTGACAAATCCATGTGGTCAAGTAACTGGAGAAATTACTGTGCATCTTGGTGTCTCGAAAAAAGCTCAGGCAGTGGACTGGAAAATGTCTGCGTGAAGCACAATATTCCTAAGTTTCTATGTGGTGCAAGTGAAAAACATATGTGGTGGACTGAAATAATATCTGTATGCACAATAGTCAGAGGAAGACAAAAAGGGCATTTGCCCCCATGGAAATGGGGGCTAAGAACCAAAAATTTCTGGAAACCTAGAAGTCAGCAGTCTAATTGCAATTAGTGATTTAATTCTTGAAGTGAGAGTTTATTTACCGGTATGACACTTACACTGCACAAGAGCCAGGTTCACTGTTATGGTGTCATGCACTGATTAGCTAGTTGTAGTTCAGTCATGTCACTCCTGTGCCTGCAGAAGCAGGTTGTGAAACTTGCAAGTGGAATGTTCTATTGCTAGTTTTTATTGCGTAACAATGACATGGCAAAAATCTTCAAATGTTAACTTCAAGTTGCAGTAGCAGGCTTATGGTGCAAATTATCGTAAAGTACCTTAATACTGCTGCCAACGAGAATTTCTTGTGATGGTTGTCTTAATTGGGAGCATTTTCATTAACATGTGGTAAAGGCAAAGCGTTTTGTGAACATCCATTTGCACTGCATCATCAAAACCTGAAAAGCATAAGCAAAATGTTGATGTTGCCCCCCCCCGGAAAAAGTTCTGCAGATGCCCATGACAACAATGCTAAGTTTCCACACAGTGTAAGATAAAAGTGCACACAAGTGGACTGTAAAAATGCCTGTGCATGCACAACAGTAGTAATTTTCTATGCCAAGCAAGAGAAAAACTCACATGAGTAGACTGAAAAAGTGTCTGTGCATGTGCATGAACTTTCAAAGTGGTGTAAGCAACCAAAACGCTGACGTTGTGCACAATTTAAAACAAATCCTATTACCTGGTTTAAATAAGCATTTTGGATTCGGATAGTTAAGGTCTGGATACCCATCCCTAGATGCACCACGTCATTTTTCATCTGTAGTTGCCAACCTGGGTGCTGTGACAAAAAAGGCTCTTGCAAAGCATAGCTAGGGGTAATTTTACATATTGCTTAACCCTTCAAGTCCCACAAAGATATCGTTTGTCCATATTGGCAATGTCCTTGTTCAGCCAGAACTAGGTGGCAGATTGACCTAGAGAGCTCTTCAAAACCTCTAAAGATGCAGAAAGTCTTATGGTCTCAATTAATAATATTGGAAAGTTTTGGATTTGAGTTTTTTGTGGGTGACATCATTATCAGAGTAGGTTTAGGTTTTTTTGGATGACATCATCAGGTCCTCAGGTCCTAACTGCAAGGGGCAATTTTTTGTTTCTTTTCAAAAATCCACATCTTTAAATCCCTTGATTGGCCTTCTAGCATAAGTTACAGCCAAAAAATTGCAAATTAATTATCCAATTCCCTTAGGGGCTCATTAAGGGATTAATTTGTTGTTTTTAGGGCATAACTTCATGACCACAAATGTTAGAAACCCAATCAAGGGTTTTAAAGATGCAGAGTTTGGCCTAGTTTTTTTTTTAAAGAAACAATAAATTTTCTTTGCGGTTGGAGCCTAGGACCCGATGATGTCATTCAAAAAACCCTAAACCTACCCAATTATGACATCACCCACAAAAAAACTCTAATCCAAAACATTCCAGCTTTTTTCAAACGGAACTACAAGACTTTATACTGTTGCAACCTCTCCAGTGGCATTGCGTTGATTGTGTGATTAACCACGAATGGGATGTGCATGAAGAACAACACCATTATATATGTAGCGCGAGCAAGCAATAGCAAGAGAGATTGCGAGCATGATCTCTATTGTTGCTTGCTGTCACGGTGTGAAGCATTGCGCACATGCCGCTCGGGATTTCCGATAGTAACAATACATTTTTATGAGGGTTTGAACAGCTCTCTAACTCAATTGCCTGGAGAGTTATGATGGTGCAAACCCTGTAAAAAAATGGCACACATGGGACTTGAAAGGGTTTTAACAACCTAAATAAACAATTTAGGGATGTTGCAAAAAGCTATTGTATGAGTAATGGTCCGTTTACAATGTGTGACTAAATGTTTAAAAAACATTGTTGTAGACACAGAAATACTTTGGAAATGTTGTATTTTCGAGCTAATGCTGTGGTAGCTTGATTCCTGACCTGAGTCATCAATTGTTGTCAAGGATTGGCAGTGCATTTTTTGAATTGGAAAAAGTTCTGAAAGCAACCAGAGTTCTACCACTCATCTTCTACAAACTATCTGTTGGTGCAGTAGCCTTTAGTAAGCCATCAGGAATTGGGTAGAGATTTCAGATTTGCTGTTGCATTGTTTAGTTACTAACTTTTACTATGTTGTTATCAGATAGTTACGTAAAAGTGACCGTGTTTACAGTCTCAGGCTTATTGTCTTCACACACCTTAGCTTTTAGATTTAGGCATTTTATACATACAGCTCTAGGATTCAGATTATTAATTACAATTTTAGACAATACCTGAGTGAATGTGCTAGCTCAGTTGTGCTTTATGTTGTGCAGGGCAGCTGTGACACATTTAGCAGATCTCAGCATACTTGTGTTGCAGAGTAGATGCTAGTAAAGCATGACAGGTAGAATACCTCTGGGTCAAAGACTATTGAGGTTTGCTGAAATCTCAGGACTGAAGTGGATACTCACACAGCAATACACATACTATGGTAAGATTTACTATAATTTACATTGCAATTGTATTTTTTGAACTGAATTTCCATACCAGTGCACCATCATTAGAAAAGCTTTTTTGTGTTCAAGTACTGTTTTCTAGATTCAAAGTGTAGGTGCAAACACATTCACACATGCTATGATGCAGTCATGGCTGCACAAAAGATGAGTTGCAGCATATAACTGACATGTTAACACATTTAGAGCCGGTGTGCAAGTACATCGTACTTTGAAATCAAACACTGAGCTGCTAATTTAGAAAGCCAATCAAGCTCAAAAGACTTAAATTTTAGCCTAGTTTGCAATAAAAATTTTCGTGAAATACTTCCATCTTTTTTTGTGGGTGATGTCATAAGTGGAGTAGGTTTAAGTCTTTTTGGCTGAGGTTATCAGGCCCTTTGCTCCAACGGCTTGATGGAAGTATTTCACTCAAATTTTTATTCGAAATCCAAGTCTTTTAAGCCTTTGATTGGCTTTCTAAGGTTTCTGGTTAAAACTTATGGCCAAAAAGACAAAATTGGTTATTTTACCAAAAATAAATAATTTTACAAAAATTTTAACCTAACTTTTGAACCAGAAGTACTAGAAAGCCAATCAAGCTCAAAAGGTTTGGGTTTTGGTCTAGTTTCCAATAAAAAATTGAGTGAAATACTTCCATCTAGCGGTTGGGCCCAGGGCCAGTTAATCTTAGCCAAAATGGCCGAAAACATAACCCGCTTATGACATCACCCACAAAAATTCCAAAACCAAAAAATTTTTTTTTCATTGCAGACTCAGACTTGCTGAGTCTTTCAAGGGTTTGAACAGCTCTCTAGAACAATCGACTGGCAAGTTATGGAGTTGCAAAGTTGTGTGAAATTGGCGGCTCAGTGCATGATTTCAAAGTATGATACACTGGCACAACGGCTCTAAACATGTTAAAGAAACATATCATAAACACCATCAATGGGAAAGTTTGAAGTTGCAGAAAAATGTAGTTAAAGTAGCACAGTTTATGTGATGGATTCAGTGTTACATGATGCATATCTTGAGGCTATGTTAATGTATTCAGCTTTTGAAGTCGTTTGTTGCCACTACTTCTGTGAAAGTTTCTCAAGTTTTTAGCAAGTTTCTCCCCAAAGTGCAATGCTGTTTGATAATCCACTTCTACATGAAAAACTAGGCTCTGAAAAGTATGGGAATTACTCAGTTTAGTGCCGCATAAACATACTTAATGATGAAAAATCTTGTTTTGGTTTGTTTCTATCAGGTAATGGAACTCATCTAATTATTAACAGTGAGAAAAACCCAAGTATAGGTTTTTGGACCACACAATTGAGCAGTTTTATCAAAATATTTGCTTTGTACATAATTTGATATGTAGATCATTGTAGCTCATAGCTTTTCAGTTCTATTTAATCCTTGCTCGAAGCTTAGCAGTTGCAGACTGGTGCAGCATTGCATCTTGTATGAACATTTTTCAATTGGCCAACCAGAACATTGTTGAGGGATTGCCACATGTCAAGTGTCGCTTGGAGTTGATAGTGGACTAATAGCTTTCGCTCCAATAATTTCAAGCATGTCGTTATTAGTTCAAACATATGCCATGAGGAAGGAAGTTATCAAAGCAGCTGCTACAATTTGTGATAGCTATCCTCAAGATTTATCATTGCCTTAGCGAGTTGTTGAGTTAGTGTGTATGTTGTCTGTTAGTTTTTCAATGGCTGTTTTATCTAGCTGGTTACTATATCATAGAGCAATAATATTGCGTTGTTTCTGCAAATGCTTTTGAGTGTTGTTTTTTCTAGATTTATGTGATTTGATCACTAAATCACAAATATAATTTTATGTTGAGGGTTGAGCTATGTTGCTACCTCTAAAAATATTAGCAAATCAGTTATTTATTTTTCCAAAACTTTTGTGATTAACCAAAATTTATGAACCATTTGGGTTGCTATGTCTGATTGCTATCATTCAATCTAAATAACCTTGACAAAAAGAGTAGTGTGAATTATAAAATATAGCTTATATATTATATGGTTTAGCACTGCATGCAGGGTTCTGTGTAACCGCAAAGTAGTGAGTAACATTGAGGATGCTTAAGAAAATTGTCTGGTTTTAATAGTGGAATCTACTTCCATTACTGCCATTGAGAGAGATTCAAGTAAATTCATTAGCATAATTATACTGTCATAATTGTAGGACTGGGGTTGTTATTGAGCAGTTAGCAATTGGCCCAGCTAAAATCCAGTTACTTGGTTGAGTTTGTTCCACCATTGACAAATGTTGTTATAAAAAAAATGCGTAATCACTTTAGGGCATAGTGTTCTGTGCTTCTGTTGCTGTGAACAGTGCCAGATATAGCATTGACCACAATTCTTGTCTTAGCAACATGCATTAAAGAAGAGTTTGTTTTGCTGTTATTCACACCTCAGTGGTTGGGCAACAGTCAGAGCAGTTTTTCACTGAAAATTTTGGTGTTTGCTGGTTCTTGGGTGCACAATATTTACTTTGTGTTCATGTTTCAGAGCTTCTTTTGACTGACTAGCATACAAATTTGTCTTATGGTCAAGTTCTGTTATCAGAACATCAGAAGCTATCAGAACAGCCACTTATTAAAACAAACAAAAATGCAATTCAATCAAACAAATATTGCAATTAGCATTGATTTTTGTGATTGAATACAGCATTTCACTCCATTTTAGAATGTCCAGCACTAATCAGTTTAAGGAGTTAGCATGTTCAATGTGTATTACACAACCTAATAAAACCAACTAAAATGCAATTTGAACAAACAAATTGTTGAAAAGATTGTTTTTGTTGAACACTAATTCATGATGTTTTGGGCACTGGGCAGTTTCGACAATATTTGCAAATTCAAATCATGAATATAAAGCAAAACATTTTAAAGGCTTTCTATGCAGATTTATGTGATTATCAATAGAAAAGGGTTACCATGGCATTGAACAGCTAGGTGTAAAGCAAAGTACATTACATACTATATATATTGTGCTTCATCAGTGAAGGTAGTGACTAATTTTTGCATAGAGATGACATCAGCAGAACTAAGGTATAGCAGCTTGAAAATTGCCAAGACAACTGACCTACTCTTGTTGTGTGTTTGTTCCTTGTTTACACAAACCTGAAACGTTGCTGATGCTTTGTCATATTAGTTGCTGCTACAACATTGTGTTGTGAATGTATATCTGTTTTATTTCCTAGTGTTTTCAAGTCTTGTGGCACTCTACTTGGTCATTGGATATGCTGCACATCTCTTGTGCAATTCCATAGGATTTGTTTATCCAGCATATGTTTCGTGAGTTTCTGATGCATTTGCTTCTGTGCATGCTGCATCTGCCTAATATTGTTTTGCGTAGATGCTGCTGCATGGTGTTGTGCCTCAAATGTTGTGTAGTTTTGCTCCTCTGTCTCTTCCATCATCAACACAGAGACATTGATATCATTATAACAATGCATTCAGCTTGTGTTCATTGTAGAAATGCAGTCACTTCCATCACCATTGCATTTGATATGAGATTCTTTATCATTTTTTTGGTTGCATTTGTCAAAGTACTGCTTAAAACAAAAGTTCATTGTAATGGCTCGTGATCCTGAACTTGCTGTTACCTTTGTAGCACAAACATTACTGAGTACCTGCATGCTTCACAGTTTTTATGTTTGTTTAATAGATCTTGCCAATAAAGGGAAAAGCTTGGTTGACTGTTCAATTTGTCTTAAGGTCTTTGTTTAAGAATGAATTGTGACAAATTTAAAAGACACAAGCCAATTATATGTAACATGTTAATTCATTATAAGCTCATGAAAATATGTGCCTAAGTTAATTTTTTTAATGTCTTGTGCATTGTAAATATACCCAGCAAGTTGTCAAAAGTTGGTGTTTATGTAAACATATGTTTAAGTCCTATTCAAGGTGTGGCCTGTATTCAATGATCTCCCTTGATCTGATTACTTGGTTTATTTTATATGGTATAATTTCTTAAAATCAGATATCTATTTTTGTAATATTTACTTAGGCTTAACATTTTTGTGAATTGAATACATTTTGATAAGAAAAACAAGAGAAAAGTATAGCTTTTACGACTGTTGTTCAATTGTTGTAAGTTGAATTTTTGCTGATTATACATCCAAATGTTGCTGTTGTTTCACTGCTGCCTTTGGGTTATGCTGCATTCTTGCTAAGATCACTTTTCATAGGCAATCGACATTGAACCAAAAATTAGGTGCAACCTATACACTGGACGTAAATACAAACACCAGCCCTCTTGTTAACGGATGTCCATAGAATCAGTCCAAATCAAATCCAGTTCACAAAAAATTCGATTCTGTCTCACTGATCCGATTAATTTGAAATTAAAAGTTTATTATTACCGGTGCTGGTTGCATACTTTAACCTGTTGCATGCTAACACCAAATATATCCATCACTGTTCTTCTTTTTACTCCCCTCATTTATCACGCTGAAAGAAGAGCCAATAACCTATCTTTGTTTTAGCGGTTCTGCTTCACTGTGATCTATATACAGATCAACCACAAATACTTATTTTGACAATCACAAACTAGGGGTGCGACTTATACACAAGTATATACGGTAAGTATTTTCTTGTTTCTAAGGTTTTGATTTTATTCCAAAGTTAGCGAAACAAATTATGCTTTCTACCATAGAGAACAATATTTCGTTGTATATATATTTTATTGTTTTATTATCAATGTCATGCTAGGGGCTTATGTGTAAAGTGCTGTTTTACCCCATCATTAGAAACAAAATGTAATAGCTAATAAGAGCATAGGAATGCACATGAAGGTTGTGGAAACGTTTTTGTAAAAATGATTGTCTTTTTGACATAAGGGGGCCTTCTATGTAGACCAGAGTTTCTCACCCTTTTTGTTGCATCGCCCCCTTTTCACTCTCGACACATCGTTATCGCCCCCAAGTCTGATGTAGCAAGCACAAGGTAGTACTTTTAAAGAATTTTATTTAAAGAAATCAATACATGCCTTGGCCCCCAGTTCAGTGTGATGGATGTGCCTGGTGGCCTTCACAAAGGTTTGAAATATTGGGAGGCATTTTAGTGAGGTACAGTCATAGATCACACCTCACTTATGAAGCAACAAGGGGTTTCTTTGCTTTGAGAACATTAAGATCACAGCCGAAGTTAACTCAATTATTGTTAACACCTTAGCGTCCGGCCGCTTTTGGGGATTTCCGAAAAAAAAACACCAAAATGTACATGGCTTTGTGCGGGAATTTCTCCGGTTCGGTAAGTGCTACGGACCTGGTTGAAGCGTCAAAAGACGCGGCAAGTCTTCTAGTCTGCACTCGAAAAAAAATTATTTAGTTGGGGGTGCGGGTTTTTTGTCAGTGACGTCATAAATGGAGGATTTTTAGCCCATCTTGGCCCACTTTACCTGGCCCTGGGTGCCAACTGTTAGATGGCAGTATTTCGCTGAAGTTATTATTGGAAACTAGGCTACAATCCGAGTCTTTTGATACTTTGGATGACCTGCTAAGGTTTCAGGTTCAAAAGTTATGATCTAAAGTAGTAAAAATATTTAACTAATTAGATAATTAATTAATTTGTTTGTTTTAGATCATAACTTTTGACCCAGAAACACTAGAAAGTCGATCAAAGTCTCAAAAGACTCGGACTCGAGCCTAGTTTCCAATAAAAACTTCAGTGAAATACTTTGGCCTAGTGGTTGGGCCCTAGGTCAGGTAACATGAGCCAAAATGACCCAAAAACTACTTCACTTATGACGTCACTCACAAAAAATCTGCAACCCCCAACCAAAAATTTTTTTTCGAGTGCAAACTAGAAGACTGGCTGATCCGTTTGAGCCCTTGAACAGCTCTGTACCGCAATCGGCGGAGGAGCTATGGCATTGGTAAGGCAACACAAAACTGCTGTTTTTAGGCTGCAATTTCGGTACGAATATATAGTACACCGGCTCAAAGTGTTCACTGAAGTTAACTCAATGATGTGGCAGTGGTTCAGCGTTTTCACCCCTTTTGTGTTGTTTTATTCCCTATCACCCCTTTTGTTGTTTTGTCCCCCTACCCTTTGTTTGTTCACTCCCTTGACCGTCAAAACCACCCCCAAGGTGGTGAATCTGCCCACTTTGAGAATCACTGATGTAGACCATTGTCAATAGAAGAGATGAGTAACAAAGTGGTAAATGTTAAATGCTAGATTGCTTTCAAGACTATGCACACCTATTTGTTTCCTTTTTAATGAGCAAGCCAAAGGATTAGTTTGTAGTATATTACAAAAGGCAAGATAACAAACCCCTTAAAGAATTCTGGATGGTTACACAGTTTTGTTTTTAGAAAGATATTGACAGTTTATATTTAAAGATGTAATCCTTGTGGACCAGTGCTTTTCGAACTTTTTTCTCATTATGGCACACTAATAAATTCTGGATTTGTCTGTGGCACACCTACTTAATGAAAGCAAAAACGTGCTCTTCACAAACTTATTAAGTTTTTTGTCAAAACATGAAACTTCCACAGCACACTTTTAGTCTGTTTCAAGGCACTTTGGCTGCAGCACACAGTTTGGAAAAATCCTGCTTACATAGACAAACTGCCAGGTTGAAATTTAGTGTTGTACTTTTTGGCTGTTGTGTAAAATCAGGCTGAGGTTACTCTTGGTTTATTTTTTTAAAGTCAAATTGGTTAATCACTACAAAATATAATTATATGCACGTTGAAACTTAGTAGTTGTTAGTTTATTGGCCACTTGCAATGTGACAATATTTTGCAACTTCATTTGATGATCAAATCTTTTTGAAATCTTACCAAATCAGATCTTCAAATCATTTCTTTTCTTGGCTGATAGTTATGCATCTGCAAGCAACCTATTTTGGGCTGTGCTACATATTTTTGTAACTGAGCTGGCCCATGGGCATTTGCCATTTTTGCAACACAGCTGATTTGTATCTCACAAAATCTGTTCTTACTTTGTTGTGAACATGCCATCTCATACCATTATATTTATTTGCTAACTTTTTGGAGCTAGAGTTAAATTTCTTTATGATAACTTAACGCCTTAGCTGCTGGTATAGTCTAGCCTAAAAAACAGCAGTTTGCATGTGTCTTTGCACAGGAATATCTCCAGTGCCGAAAGTGCTAGAGAGCTATTCAAGCCCTCAAAAGACTTGGCAAAGCTTCGAGTCTGCAATGAAAAAAATTTGTTTGGGTTTTTGGGTTTGGATTGTTTGTGATTGAAGTCATAGGTGGAGTAGTTTTAGGCCTTTTTGGCCCACTTCATCTGGCCTGAGGCCCAAACCGTTAGGTGGTAATATTTCGTTCAAGTTTTATTGGAAACTAGGCTAAAATCTGAGTCTTTTGATATTTTGGAGGACTTGTTTTGGGTTTAAAAAGTTATCACCTAAAAACAACAAAATTAGAAATTGATCCACTAATTGGATAATTAATTTGTTGTTTTTAGGTCATAACTTTTGAACCAGAAACACTAGAAAGTCGATCAAGGGCTCAAAAGGCTCGGACTTGAATCCAGTTTCCAATTAAAACTTAAGCAAAATACTTCCATCCAGCGGTTGGGCCCTAGGCCAGATAACATGAGCTGGCCAAAAACCTACCTCACTTATGACGTCACCCACAACAAACCTGAAACCAAAAACTAAAATATTTTTTTTCATTGCAGACTCGAAGACTTGCTGAGTCTTTTTGAGGGTTTGAACAGCTCTCTAGTGCAATCCACTGAGGAACTATGCAGTTGGTAAGACAACAGAAATATGCTTGATTTTAGCTTGAATTCCAGGTACGATATGTTCATACACCAGCAGAGAACGTGTTAAGCATTAAACTTTTCAATGGAATTATAGAAGCTTTGCACGTTAAAAAAAGCTATAGCAACTTTAAGCTAGTACAAATTGTGTAGTATATAAGTGAAATATGCTGGACATGGATTTTACTCCTGAGTCTTTTATACAATCATGTATAACTCCGTTTTTACCTGTGTGCTTAGTTCCTGCAACTTTATCTTCCAATGAAAACTCTGTGCAAAATGGTAAGATGCAAGTGTTTGAAACATGTCTGTTCTACGTTTTCTTAATTTTTCTTGCTTATATTTGAATTTCTTATTTTCTGCAAAATGCAAAAAAGTGGCTTTTTGGCCATGACTTTTGAATGAAAAATGCTAGATGGCCAATCAATGGCTGTAAAGACTTGTATTATAGCCTAGTTTCCACTAAAACCTATAGCCAAACAAATGGCTCTTGGTTTTGGTGGCCAGGGCCTGGTGACTTTGGCCAAAAATTCATGAATCTGCCCCCATTATGATGTCCTCCACAAAAAAAACAAAATCCAATACTTTCCAATTTGAAAAAATATAAACTGTAAGACTTCCTGCATCTTCAGAGGGTTTGAACAGCTCTCTAGCTCAGTTGGCTGGCGAGTTATGGTGGTACAAAGTGACACAAGAAAAGTGGCTCACATAGGTCTTAACACCTTCCGAGCCAGGTGGTTTACCTAAAACACCTGCTAGTTGTCCCTTTGATATGTGACATAGAAATTTTCAATATATATTTATATTTCGTGTCTTACATATTTGTATATCATGTCTTATATATATAATACTAATCCCTTATTTGATACCTCTTCAAGATTAATGTTCTGTGTGCTATTTGGACTGTTTATAGGGTAAAAGGCATTTATTTGTCTAACATATGGATTTTTTTCTGTTACTGCTTCATCTTGCTTGATTTTTTGTGATTGATTCAGACTTAACTTTTAACCACCATACTATGCATGTTTGTGATCATCCTTGCATGTTTTTCACGTGACTGCAGGAATTGCTGGACTCATAGGCCTATGGCTGGCTTCTGGATATATGGCCTCCTTCATATGCAATTTAATAGGATTCGTCTATCCCACATATAAGTCGTGAGTATTTCTGAAACACAGCTATGCATATATTACTTACTTGCTGTATTCAGGTGGCAATTTAACTGTAATATTTAAGTGCTTTAGGAGGCATATGGTATATAGTAGGTGTGTCCAACCATCAACCCAAAATCTACTTTAAAAGTAGCCAACTTCATGATCTACCATTCCATTGCCAACATAGTAAAGCCATACACATTTTTATCCTGCAGTAACTAACCTCACAGCCATTTTTTTGCTGTCACACAACCATTGAAAATGGCATCACAAACTCTTGCCTCCTCAAATACATGATTAAATTAGAAGCCACTGCAGAAAAACATTCATTTTTTCAAATTTTCCCTTGTACTTTGGATCAGTCCAGGGTCTACCAATAAATCGCAGTCAACTGCTAGTAAATACTCCTAGTATATATCCTTCTGTTTTCTTGTGGCATTGTGTTAGTAAGAGATTTTTGAAAAGATTAGTGTTTTGCTCTACCTGTAAGCAAGTATGAAATGCTGCAAGTTATTTTTATGCCAGCATTCACCAAAAACCACTGCAGGAGAACTTTTTGCCATGAAGGATTATCATATGTATTCATTTGAATAGGATAAAGTTGGGCATGTGTTTATTGAGGTCAAATTGTTGTTCTCTGGTACGTATTAAGTACTTACTCCTTTTACAAATGCTTTAAGAGAGCTGAATTAGTGTAATTCTTTTAGGTTCTTGATTTTTTCCTGTAGATTACTGAGTTTTCCCACAAGTTTTACATTTTTTAGGATCACAATCTGTTCTAATTGATGACATCAGTTTCTCCATACACAATAATTAAACACCTTCTATTTGCTTATTTTCACATGGATACCTAATAGTTATACTGTAAATAGGCCAAAAATTTTCGATTAACTTCACATGGATACCTGATAGTGCTGTAGTGATGAATGATTTCTGGTAGTGCAATAACGCTGGTTAAGCCTTAGGCACAACCACATGATTAAGCAGTTATTAAAGCAAGAATTGCCCTTTGTGGAGCAATGAACATGTTGCCAGTGAATTGTGGCCAGTTGAATAAATGATAGGCTATTGCTTATAAAGTTATAACTGAATTCACTTTTTCATTGAATTTAATTGACACTAACTTAACAATTGTTAAGTAAGCACTAACTAACAATTGTTTATTGCATACACAATAAATCATTCAAAATACCATAAAGTGTCCCTGAAGTGACAAAAGTAAATTCTATATTGAGGTTTGTCTTGTTTTATTGCTGGAGAAAACAGTTTGTCAAATTTACCTAATTTTTTAATCAAATAATTTCATGATTTCTACAATATCTATGACAGCCATTAACTCTTTGGCGTCCGGCTGCTTTTCGGGATTTTTGGAAAAAACGCCTAAACGCACACGGCTTTGCATGGGAATTGCTCTGGTCCGGTATGCTCCACAGACCCGGTAAAAGTCTAAAAGACGCAGCAAGTCTTCTAGTCTGCACTCGAAAAAAAATTTTTGCTTGGGGGTGCGGGTTTTTTGTGAGTGACGTCATAAGTGGAGGACTTTAGGCCACCTTGACCCACTTTGCCTGGCCCTGGGCACCAACCATTAGGTGGTAGTATTTTGCTGAAATTTTTACTGGAAACTAGGCTACAATCCGATTCTTTTTATACTTTGGATGACCTGCTAGGGTTTCGGGTTCAAATGTTGTGATGTAAATTAGTAAAAATATTTGACTAATTAGATAATTAATTTGTTTATTTTAGATCATAAATTTTGAACCAGAAACGCTAGAAAGTCGATCAAAGTCTCAAAAGATTCGGATCCGAGCATAGTTTACAATGAAAACTTCAGCGAAACACTTTGGCCTAGGGGTTGGGTTCTAGGTCAGGCAACATGATCCAAAATGAACCCAAAACTACTTCACTTATGACGTCAGTCACAAAAAATCCGCCACCCCACAACCAAAAAATTTTTTTTGAGTGCAATCTACTAGACTGGCTGATCCGTTTGAGCCCTTGAACAGCTCTGTAGCGCAGTTGGCGGAGGAGCTAGGGCATTGGTAAGGCAACCGAAAACTGCTGTTTTGTAGGCCAAAATCGAAGTATGAATATATCGTAAGCCGGTTCTCAAAGTGTTAAAAGAAATGGGTTTGTTTGTGCAAAAAAATCAGGCAAAACTGAATTTGCCTGATAAGGATACAGCTATCCTGGGGAGTGCAGAAATTCTTGACATTGGTGTTTTCAAAAACAACAGACATAACATTGTTTTCCATTACACTTATTGAATACTGTTAAGTTTAGAATGGCTTTATTTGTCAGATTAGGTTCTGTCTAACAATGTATGGCAGCATGAACTTTGTGATTTTTCAAGTATTTAGTTTTCAACCTTGTGTGGGCAAGTGCTGTTGTCAAGACTTTGATTGCAACAGGACAATGTTTTATAATTAAAAGCAGCTACTGCAATGTGTGGGCCAGTCCACCGGGCGAGCAGGTAAAGGTTGTTCTATTTAAAGCTATGTCTTTATACACCAGCAAAGCTAGCCATAATAAACTTTTGCAAAGAGAGCCGAACAGTTATTATAAACAAAAATGATGCACTAGAATCTCTATATGGCATATGTTTTGACTAAAAAATCCACTTGTATTGTCTAGGTTTGAGAAACAGTGTCACATAGTGTTCAACATACCAATAAGCTCATTGATTTGTATTTTTCTTATAGCATAATGCATTTGAAACTCATGTTGTTAATGACTCAAATCCATGCAAAATCGATGCCACATGTTGACAATAAACATTAGTACTTGAACTGTCAACTTTGATTCCAATTATTTGAAAGGCACTCTGACTATTCCTAGTGTTCCTTGCAAAGGGTTTGCTGGCTCAAAACATTTGCAAACCTGTTGTATACGTTTTCCATTACTGGTAGCACCTTCGAAAGTAGTTATAGATGGTTGTTTTGGATATGGTTTAGTTTTTCATTTATATTTCATAATTGCTTTTCTTCATCAAGTGTGTGACTCCTTAAAGTTATGCTATTTACTTTTGGTGATTGTCTCAAAAAAGAAGTTCTTATGATGAACCTTAGTCTTTATGGTGGAAGCTGAAACCAATTGTTTTTATCAACAGTGTGATGTTTAGGATACATTTTTAAACAATGCAGCTTTCAAAACTCTTTAGAGTCAATGCATGAAGTGTTGCATATCTTTTGAGACTTGCTCTGCAATTATTTCGTTTGCTGTTTTGTTAAGTAAACATGGCAGTAGTTGCCATCATCAGTACCACAGCTGCATTCAGATTTGCACGTGACATTGTGTTTTATCTTACTGCATAATTTGAGCATGCCAGTATGATGCACATCAGATGCATGCTGTTTAACTTTCGTCAACACATATGAAATATTTCATTATGTGGGTAGAGCCATTGGCACAAACCTTGCATTTTGTGTAAGTTTCTCCACTTTTGGTGTGTGGTGCTCAATAAACATTGTTGGGAACACTACATCTTTAGACTGAATGCACAATGTACTTTAAGTTTTTTTTATGATCATAACTGCATTTTGTTATGAATATGTGCTGAAGTAGTGTGACTAGATAAAATTTTTTGCCAAACCTGGTAATTCATTCCTTTGCACTAAGTCATGATTATTCTTGATGTTATTTGGTCATTTGTCACCAGACACCAGATAACTGTGCTTGATTTAACCAAGCACCTTTATTCTTTCAAGTCTAGCTTTAAATATGTAACCTCTTGGATGTGTAAAAGTGGATCTGTTATTTGAGAGATGCTTGATATTGGATATATATTTTACTATTTTCATACTGCTAATTTAGTCAAATATCTTAGTTGTGAATGTTGCTTTAAATGCATTGTCATTTAATGAGAAGCTTAAAATTATCACCTGTTTCTTTTCACAGAGTAAAAGCAATTGAATCACCAGATAAGGATGATGACACTGAATGGCTGATGTACTGGGTGGTATTTGCTGCTTTCAGTGTTGTTGAGTTTTTCAGTGATATCCTGCTCTCTTGGTTCCCATTTTACTTCTTGATGAAAGTAGGTTAAGTACATAACTCAAGATGTTTCATTTCTGTGAAAGAAATATTTTTACTTTTTGCATTGTATACTGGACTGTTAAAGTCGATTAGTTTCATGTGCAACTGCGGCAGATACTTACCAGACATGATTTATATAAATGCTTTTTAGGTGCTGCACTGCAAGTTCTGTTGCTTGATGTCAAAATACTGTTTGTCAATTTGTGTGCTTCTTCACCTTTCCATTGTGTTGACAAACTGTGACAACTCAACTTCTAAGAAGTGTTTACTTTTTTGTCTGTCGTTGTGAATGTTCATCTTAAAAGTCATTGAACTTGTGTTGCAACATAAAACTCAATCAAGCTATGGCAGTCAAAGTTTTGTAAGCATGTACCTCACTGTCAATGGTACTACATTTATGATTTTTTCATTATGATAATGATCCATATTGCATGGGTTGTATGAGAAACAGAAGAAGGTCCATAACACCATTCATCGTAATTTTTTTTAATGACCAAAAATAATGTTTGAAGAGGTAGGCTAATAAACACAGTAACTCGTATGTCTGAAAAGGTAGGCCAGTAAACACGATTTCAGCGAATTTTAATACTATTACGGGACAAATGAACGAAATGTCTCAGCGAAAATATGTAAAATGAGCTTACTGCCATGTGTGTATGAAAAAGACAGATTCATCTGCTGAAACCTAGAAGTGTGCAATTGAATATTACTGATATTGATTTAGTTACAGATTAAATATATTTTTTACCACCTGCATCCATTCGAAGTGTTATTGTCTAGACCAGCTATGTCCAACCCAAATGGCTTAATTAGCCAAAAATTATGTCACTATCTTGACCAGGGCCACACATGCAATGGCTTACTTTGATCTTAGCAAACTAAATTCAGCTTAAGCTAATCTACAGGAAAGCATTTGAATCATAACTGCATTGGTAACAGACGTGATAAAGTGCCACTGAGGACCACCTGCATCAAAAATGTCAATTCAAGATTGTCAAACTAAGGGCAGGTTGTCAGTATGTAGGCTACTTACTACAGCAAAAACCTTCGACTGGGCCGCGGGTTGGACATAGCTAGTCTAGACAGCTTTACACAGCAAGGATAACTTCACCTAATAATAATACTAGAGGTAAAGGATATTGCCAGTCGATTTTGTATCCATTTAGTCTTTGCCACGAATTTTCTCAGAGCATTACGTGCGACATCTCAGAAAACAGGTTGTCTTGTTATTTAGCAATTTTTGTAGGGATTAGCATGTGGACGGTTCTGCTATGTATCAATCGTGTGCAACTCGTTAAGTGCCAAAATTGTTTCCGCAGAAACCTATTGAAATATGTCTAAACCGACCTGTTTGTTTGTCGCTGAAAAATTTTGGTCACTCAGAAATCTCGGTATTTGTCCTCCAGTTGCATTAAAACTCGCCGTAACAGCGTTCATTAGCCTATATTTTCAGACATTCTGACCGAAATGACATAACTTTTTTCGGTCATTTCAAACACATTTCGGTCTGTGACCGAACAAAAAAACAGAAATCGACACTATTTTTCACAGAACAACTTAACTATCTCGGTATTGTCTCTTGATAGTCGTAGAAATCGCTCATCGGTTCACAAGGCTTTAGTTTCGTCTAGCAGATAACTCGGCTTTTGAAGTACGAATTCTTTCAGGTCGCCCAGCTATCAACAGATTTTGCCGAACTCTTCAAGGAACTGCGGGAGATCTTCACCAATGCAGTTCTTTTGATAAGGCTAATACATTTTAATTAACTCGACGAACTGAATGCCTTGTTGCTCTGCGAGGCATTTACTAGGATGGGGTTTCATGCGTTTCCATTAATTCCCTTGCAGTCCATTCTCCCTAATCACACCCCGCCAGTGCAGTGTTAAACGCTGTATTCGTAAGTAAAGTTGGTTCGCTTATTTGAAGTACGCAATTGGTTGATTTCAAACTTGCTTACTATGCCGATGCAAGCCATACACTGCACTGATCTAGTTTTCCTGTCAAGATAAAAATAGTCGCACTGCCATAATCTGTCGCGATGCTTCTCCACTCAACTCAGTTTCCTTGATCTTACTGACTGCGTGTCGGAGGTAAACTGTTGTTTGAGATTGCCGCGGTTATTTTACGTTTTTGGGCCACTGTCCATAGTGACATAGTCCAAAAGTTATTGATGCGCCAGATATTACGCAAGTTGTAAACAGGCTGCGAACGTGTGATTATTGCACGACAAACCTTTTGATTTTCTGCAGCTTTTTGTGGCCGCTGTTTTGTGACAAGGCCGTATTCATCGTAGCCGTAGAATTACCGTGGGCAGAATATGTGTTTTTTCATATGTTCCTCAAACTCACGCAACTTTGTCACCTGGAAACAAAGTTATTTTTGTAAAGTATGAGCATATGACCTACAGGTGGTTGGATAACGTAGGTTTGTGGCATTCCGGAATAAAACCCGATCAAAGACAGCAACGAACTTATCCACACTAAAATTTGTTTGCCGAAGGTTGTACCTCAACGTACTGTTATTTTGCGAACACTTCAGAACAGGGTCTGAAGTTCATTCTTTACTGAACGTTCCACGTTCAACCTCTGTTAAATAAATCTATCGAGGTTTTGTTTGAACAATGGAAAAGAAATGGATCGCGATTTTAGGAATTCAGTTCAATGAAACACTATTCAACACGACCATTTTACAACTCATTTTGTTAGATGTTGGTGCAAGCTTTTTAAAACACATTTAGTTTCTTTTGTTCGCACAATCTTAAGTCAAAAGACTGAAAAGTAGTCCCATTGACCTAGTTATCTTTATGGACACTTACCAGTTACGTCACGAAGTAAACCTTGTGGTGGTGGTATAGGAAGAGCACTTAGCTCAGATAATTTTCTCGGAAATGCAAGATATTGTTAATCTGCTATCACTAGCGCCTTTTCCGAATTTTTACGAATGGATCCAGCAAACTGATCGCTTGATGCTACCCAGAATAAGAATACGCTTCAGTTCTGAGCGTACAGTTCCGACGGTTCTTCACAATCGTTGAATTGCAATGATTACATAGAATTTAAAATATTTATAGCCTGCATCTTATTGAATGCTCAATAGCAGTAGCCAAAACAATCCCGAAGAGAAGCTTTGTGCAAATCATAATAAGCGTTTAATCCTACGTAATCTTAAACACTTCAATGTCATTCAACATGTATTGCCAGTTCGATGCGGGTTTATGTAGGAACTGATTGATTGACTAAGCATTTTGAACTTCAGACCTAATCTCTTTCCATTTGGGAACTCCGTTGAAGCCTAAAAACAGGCATGACTTTCCCTTACGCGACCACAGGTATTGTTTCATGAAAATGTCTCGTTGATAGATTCCAGTGGCTTCGACGTTTCTTGTCATGCGCAAGGACTTGCTGTCAGCTATCCAGTGGATGGTCGTTGTTTGATTCATGCAAAAATTTAAAATATTAGCTTGTGTCAAATGACTACCGCCGCCGCTTTGCTCACTTCAGAACCACTTGCACGCGCAAGCGCGATTTTTTAAGAGTTATTGCTGGTAGCCTCTGTGGTGTGGCTTGTCGGGTGTGATCAGTTGTCGCACGCGCTCCACTCCTACGCGTTAGTCACTTTTGTTAGTTTCCTGTTTACCTTAAAGCTGCAGCTGCGTTTACTGCAGCCCTCGTCACGACCCGTTGAAATGTTGTTAGCGAAAAGCTTTGCCCGAAAGAATAGTTTCGTAAATCTATCCTATGCACTGATTTCGTGGTTTTGTTTTCAAGTGAATTGTTGAATCAAATGCTGCATCCGGCAAACGCGTGCATTTTTCACGTGGTGCCATGTTTGTGCGCCTTCAGGAGTGCGTTGCCTGGGTGCGATCTGTTGTGTTGTCAATGCAGTCGCTGTAATCAGATGAGCAGCTTACTGTCTTTCAGTGTCAGCACCTGTAAAGCGTGCACTTACGCGTTCGCTGAATCGTGTTGATAACTTCTGCTGCCGTATCAGCCTTGATGAATCCGTGCAGCCGATTGGCATGCTGCGTATTCCTTCCTTGTTGACGCTCCGCATCATTCGTTAGCCTCTGATAGGTTTCATCGGCGTTGAAACCGAGTGTCAATTGTTTTACAGCGTGCTTTTGAAGTCGTTCTGAGAGGATGTCACTCACCCGATACTTTCATTATTTTCTGCAGTGCGGCTTCCTGCTGTGGTGCATGGCACCCGTGTCATGGAACGGTTCGAAGCTGATCTACACACGTGTTATCCGACCGTTCGTTCTTCGAAAGCAAGGAGCCATAGACCGATTTGCTGATAGAGTCAAAGATGGAGCTAAAGAATTGGTGGACCAGGCCCAGCAGGGAGGTTCGCAGAAATATGTGATGCGCTTTTCTGTTGTTTCATGCTTCGCTCGAGCCGGCTTATGACTCGTAGTTGGGCAACTTCTCAACCAGAACTCCAACGTAAACAGCGTCATTTTACTTCTGAGGGCTTAAGCAGATTTTTATCATGTCTTGTCAACAACAATCTGGCATAGGTCACAAAGCGGAACTGAGTTTTTGCCCAGTGGCTAATTTCACGGTTATTACAAGATGATGTTTGCACGGGGTTTACATGTGCGACCAGGTTGTTTGGTGACATTTATGTGAAGTTAAGTCAGCGGTGGGAATCTATTTACTATTACGGGCCGCGTGAATTGTGCATTATCGCTGGCGGGCTGTAAAATCAACAAATTTTATCCTAAATTCCTCTTTTATGTAACTTTGAGGAAGAATGACTTCTTTTGACTGACTATCTAAGTACCTGCTTATCATGGAACTTGGTTTTGACACGATGTTGTACTCTAACTTTAGCAACGAAAATTCTGATGCGGGCCATGTCAAATGTCCACGTGGACCGCAGGTTCCCCACCCTTGAGTTAAGTGTTCAAGCTGGGCATTTCCGCAAGCTTCTCAAGCTCACTGCGGTCGTCTGTCGTTGTAAGAGTTCCACCCCTAACTAAGTTCATACTCCACACCTGCTGTATAAGCTCGCGTACTTGTTCGGCTCGTCTGATGAGCATCACAGCCAAACAACGACACGTAAGTTGACCGATCGTAAATTTCGAGCGGTTGTATGCGAAATTATTCGTGCTTCTCTTGTTCAGAAAAAATATTCTGTAAGATGATGTTTCTCACGTTGATGTCTCGGTATCAGTATCGACTGTTGTCAAGCGTGTCGGTAATGGTCAAACCACCAACCCCATGATGCAAGGACTTCTAGACTCCACGACGCCTGGGCTTAGCTGTTATTGATTTCTTCTCTGGATTGCTTTCAGCCCAAAACCTTCCTAGCACGACCGCGCAGCAAGCAGAGTAATCGAAACTACAATCACTTGGTGGTGTGTACCGATGCTGCAAGGCGCACTTACGTAGGCTCGGTGAGAGAGGGCATCTGGGGCCCGGGATCGTTGTGGGGCCCGTGAAGTTAAGAAGGCGAAAAATGATGTAACTTGGATTGGACGTTCAAGGTTTCGATTGTATCCCGCCGGGCTTGGGGATCACTATTGAAGAAGTGGCTATCTGTGGCAGGCGCATGCAGGCCTCAATCTCGTTCGCATCGCTGCCAACTACCAGGGCCAGATTTATGTAGCAAAGGGTCCTACGACACTACTTCTTAACCTTTTGCGTTTTTTTTCCCTCCTACGATGGATTGCTGCACTCCCATTCACCCTATTGTGAATGTGGCCGATGTGACAAGAATCATAGTCATCAAGCGTTCATTGTTAGATCTTAACTCGAATCTTCACTCCTATTTGCTCTACGTTATTCACAGCATGCTGTCCGCCATGCAGCTAACTGACTACGTTCTTCAAATGCGGTTTGATCACAGACCCAAGTTTCGAAAAATGCTTGATTTGTTTCGTCAGCACACGCGCTATTTGAAAAGAAGAAAGGAGGGGCTTATTGCTAGCGCAGTTATTTACGACTGATGAATTCCCTTGTGCAAAATTTTACTGTTTACTAAAATATTGGTGCTCTTGCCTGAAAATTTGCAAGGACTTGTTATGATAAATTGTACATATGTTTGTGTAAATGACTCCGCAGTTTTGACTGCACCAAAAACTGGTTGCTATATTTAAAATAGCAAAACATGCACATGCACTGAGGAGACGACTGATGACTCGATTCTTCACATCTGGAATGAAAAAAAAACTTGTTATAATCATAATACCACTTTCGCCTTTTTCATTTTGAAGGCAAATTATTCTCGTCGCTAACGTTCCTTTTCAAACTTGGTTCTTTTCATCTGCAGATTTATATTCACTTTCATCAAAACGAAGTGCTTTTGTACGTATTTCGTAGACATTTTGCAGGTATTACCTTATCTGAGATATGACCGCATATTAGATGTTGGCATCAATACCAAAGTGGGAACAAACAAATATCACAAGTCGGCTACTTCTTACTTCGATTGGTTAGGCCTGCACCTCGACTGATAAGGCTACACGGATGAGTGTTCAGGTTCCTGAAACTTTCGAAATTACTGCCATTCAAGCACAGGAGTACAGGACGGTCATGCAGAGAGCATAGTAGAGATTCCACGTCTCAATTGAATAAAACATGACATCTCGCGGTGAAATTTATCCTCATTACGCAATAGACGCAGTTAATTGCACCTTAATACGGTTTTTCTGAAGTGATTAGTTGCTGACTGCTGAAGACGCAAAGTTAGAGCGCTTGAAGCTCGCCTTTTATTCGCGATTGCTGATATGTTTCGGGTAAAAAAATAAGACAAACGTATGTTGCCAAAAGATGCGAAAAAAAACTCGGAACAAAAATTTCATTCACCCGACTAAGAAGCTCTGCCCTGCGATGCCCAACATTTTGAGGCTCCCGATTGACTGTAAAGCTATCGCTTTCTTCAAGCAAATGCACCCCCCGCCCGACATTGCTAAAAGTGTTTCGCATATTCATCTTAAACAGCACCATAAGCTCCCGCGCAAAGTAGTGCGTTGTGGCATCTACGACAAGTACTGTATAGTACAGTGGTGCTCAGTCACTTGACGTGCATATTAGCACGGGCCCTTACTTTCATAGGGTGCTCCCAGCAAGTGCTCATCGGACGTACATGTTAAAATTGCTCTGAGTGTGTGCTGAAACCTTGTATAAATCCATTAAATTGAGACGAAAATATTTTAAACATTCTAATCAAGGCGATAGAAGCAGCTGACGCCCAGTGATTATGATGTCATTATCGATCGTTTCGCAAACCGGAAAGCTCTTTAAAGAGTACTTGCGGTTGCAATTCACTGAGCATTTATGGTAGCACTCCTGCAAAACGTGTGCGAAAAGTGCAGGTATTTGGAACTTTCAGTTCACTGTATTGTAGGGGGGAGAGGAAAAGCAAAATCTCAAACTAAGTATGGTTAACGCACACGATCATTAATCTACGTGAGCACTGTCACCGTACGTAAGCCTGCAGCGCAGATGATTTATAAAGCCTGTGCACTTTGCGGCTCAAGTACTCCGACGCTTCACGTGCTCTTTTTGGCGTTTTCATGTGAAACCTTTTGCAGAAACATTGCACGTCGTTTCGTTTCTTCTAAGAAATATGCGGCATCCTGTTTTGAAACTGGCAATTTGCGTAATTTACATTAAGTCAACTGAAACGCATTCATAATGTCGAACGTAAGGCATGGTAATCTGATATAGCATTAACTCAGCTAATAGGTGTTTTAACTTCCGTCACGTGACCACTAGCGACCAGGCCAATCTAACAGGTAGCCCGAGAATGCTTTGTTTCCCTCGGGCCCCGGGATAGCTCTTAACGGTTCTGCTCTTGCGTGTATTAATGACGCGTGCGGTGTCAAACCATGCGGCGTCACCGGCGAAATGATTCTTTAAACAAATAGTATAGATCAATATCTTACTAATGACGTTGATTGATAGCTTTGCTTCTCTTAACGGCGTCACTGTGATCCGCTTGTGCGCCTTCCTATGCAGTCAAAATACGCATTCTAAATTACGATCATGTGGCAAGAATATATGTATGCAACATTTGCAACGTCCGTTATAGCTCACTATTGATGTTGTAGCTGTGCACTGAGAAAAAATAATTTTTGGGGGCATTTCTTGATCTCTAGCCAGTTGCGTGGCAAAATAAACCTTTCCGTAAAACCTGGAAATTCACTGGTTTCATTGGGCACACAGTAAAGGTTAAACAAACTAGGCTTGTATATGCACAGAATCCAGTAGCAAAGTAAACAGGCAAAAAGTGCGAAGTTGAGTGCATGACCAGCTTTTCCATCGCTAATGTTTTCTTAGTACTGCAAGGACATATCCGTGTGCATTACGTCGTGTTTGCGGAGAAGTTTAGGAACCGTGGAGTGACTGGTAGGCTTGCGCATAGGACACTTCTTTCTGTCTAATCCCATCATGACAACTTTTTGTTGTCGCATCCCATGGGTCCCCGCGAAACTAGTAATATGGAGTACATTATATCATCCGCATGCCTAATGTCTAGCTTCTACAGAGTCGTTATTAAAATGCCCCAAAACAGCGATTAGGGGGCCAACAAAAATTGGGTAACCCTTTTTTTAGTTGCCGCCCAAAAGAAAGCCTACAACCTTATTTTCGGGGCATTGTGTCACTACGCCAATGGCACTGAGCCTCGACGTTTAACATGTTACGTTGCTAATGCGATCTTCCGCGTAGAAAAATTAGCGCGGGGTCGTGCGTTGTTTTTCAGCTGGTAACAAACCCATTCGTGAAAAGCGTACACGTTACCGTTGTCGGCTGTGGATGTAATATCTCCCCGTGACAACTTTTCAAAGCACCCAGTGCTCGACTTTCACTTGTTCAGTTCTTCCACACCAAAAACTTCAAACGTCCTAATGCTGTAGAACAATTGTAGACGTCATTGGTGATAAATAATAAAGCAGCTTAAAGCGCAAGGCGGATGTCGTACATTGAGCAATTGTTTGCTTTGTGCTGATGTCCGGTCACGTTATCGGTTGAATCAACATTGATGAGGTCAGCAGATCAAGCGCAGTGTCAAGCGTTTACATGACATGTATGATTCCTGGTTTACTTAAAGCAAAAATATTGAACGTATTGTACACGCGAAATTTTACGTTCTTTCATTTCGCAACTGAGGAAAGAAATGAGCTAAAAAAGCTTGTCCCGAAACAATCCGATGGCCCGTGCAAGCTCGGGATTGCTGAATTAGGGGAGCGCTTGCTGCAAAACGATCCGCTTTCAGTTTGAAGCGTCAGCTGTCCTGTGCTAACGGACCCGTTCGAAGTGTAGAAGGTTGCGTGAGCGGCACCATTTCACCAGACAATTGGCAGAGACATTTTTCGTACAAACAACTCTTCATTTTTTTCCAGCGCAAAAAGCGGCTTTCCAAGCTACTTTTCCTGGCAGCACGCCCACTGAGGACCAAGACGGCGAATCGGCCAAGGATAAATAAATGTTCGTCGTCGACCGTGTTCGTGTTTCTGGATTGCCAAGTTGTTTACTGGAGTCTTGGTTGTTACCTTGTTCTGTTAATTGCAAGTTGATTGTCGGTGTGTTCGATAGAAATTACCAGCAGCATCAGCTGATAACCAGCATGATTTGCAGTGGAGCTGCTGTGCGGAATGGATGAACAGTCTCCACCAGTTTCGTTCGGCTTGCGAAACTGTTTCCAGAATTTGTGTTTCCGCATTGATTCACGTTTTTTTCCTCTCAGCCAGGCTTAATGTTTCTCGGTCATCGCTTCTTTGTAAACGCCGAAGCGTATTTGTACGTTGTGTCCAGGTCGGCAACCTGTTGCGGATGTATATCTTGAGTTTGTTGCTGCTGCTGCTGTTGCAACAGTTTTTCAGCGATTTCGAATCTTCCTATTGATGCCGAATTTCCTCCTGTTCGAATTTCCCCTGTTGCATTGCCAGTGAAAAGACCTCGACGTTTAAGATAAAGACGCTTTTCACCGCGGCCCAGCGCGCCAATTTCACAACGAACGCGATGCCACATTTGCCGGTGCATGAGCTGTCGGGGTCTTTGCCGCTTCTTCAATATTGGTGATGGATGTATCTTGGCTATTGTGCGGCGGAACCATTGCCGTCAACACGCCTTTGCTTGCTTGGTGCATTTGCTGCCTCGGATGAAAGAGCCTGCTATTTGCCGATTAACATAATATCTGCAATCGCTTTGTTGCTTTTTTTTTAATCCAACGATCTTGTGCAATCAGCGGCGATGTGGTTATCACTGTGCTGCTGCCCATGACACCAGCATACTGACCTGTACGCTGCCATGCCGTTTCCAAGCAAAGTTTTCGCTGACCAGATGCATTTTTCTTCGCATCTGCTCAATGGCCAAGTCTGCAATATCGGCAGTTTCGCCAATGCTGGATGGATGTTTGCAAGTTATACTTACGCAATACCACAGCTCCACATGCCGCAGTCATCACGATATCAAAACTTCCCCCCCAAATTCTGTACATCAAACGTGTGGAACTGGCTGCAGCTTTGTTTTGCGTCCTTCATTAATCTTTGTAAATGATATATAAAAGATACGTTTTCCTATACTGTGTGATAACCTTGCGTCGTGTTCGATTCGTTTTTTTGCACCCATATTGAAAATGTGTGCGCGGTTGAATAAAAGTATGGGCGCGCGGTTAACGCTTCGTTTTCGGTGGTTTACTGTGCGTGTTGAAGAGAAGATACTCCTGCTGAACTGCAAGAAACATTGTTCTACCCTTAGGCTTCAAAGTATATTCTCCACTGCTTATTAACTTATAGGGGATCCGCTATGTTCCATCCGTACAGATGACCTGTATATCCACCGACATTAGGGAGTGGTTTTCAACCTGGGGTCCCTCGTTTGTCCTTTTTCTATGGGTCATGAGAGCTACCAACAAAAATGTTCATAATTCTCTATTTCATATTTCGTATATGGAACCATTTTTTGTCGTAGCCAAAATAATAGGATCACCTGGCAAAAATGAAAGCCTACTTATTTCAGAACTGTTTTAAGTGCGATTATGACGATTACGATACAGAGTGCTGTTGCGTTTGGTAACTCACGGATAACTTCGTGACGTCAGATGTGCTGTGTTTGTAAATTAAGTACTGATAGCTATTTTGGGAATTGTGGAGTGATTTGTATGCGACACCGTTTACTCTCACTGATGCTGCCATGTGCATGAATTCAATAATTGTACTGTGTAATGTCTTCACTCCCCACGCAAGGCGTTATACTTAAAGATGGATCGCAGTAACAAGGAAAACACAAATACATGAAACGAGACGAGGATATATACGTGGCGGTAGTAGAAAAGTATACGCTTGATGGCGCTAATACATGTAATTTGATGAAACATAAGCTTTGAAGACACACGCATGAATCACGCCATCATGATTATTATAATGTAGTACTGCGATGTCTTCGAAATACGTCGATTTATAAAATGCGTGAGGGTGTTGGAGGCTGCGAANGACCAGGGGTCATCTNGGCTGCAGACCTCCCGAGGACGAAACTGCTTAGTGTAAAGGGATCAGTGTATAAAAGTCTTTTGNTCTGGGCAGGCACGTAGACAAATTTTGATAGGGGGGGGCAAACAACAACGAAGTCTCAACATTTATATATATGATGCCCCTTGTTTTTAAAGTATTATCCACAAAAGGTGCATTTTTCTGGCGCTTTTCTGAATAATTATGTTCAAGCCGGCAAATAGAAGTCAATCTTCATTGAATTGACAAGTTTTTCAAGTTCGTTTTTAGTAAATTTCCACGTTTCTATTTTGGATGAAAGCCACCATTTGCTTATAAAACGTTCATGCAAGACCGATGATGAAAATCTCGATGGTTTAAGATCAAGGTTTACAGTATGCTTTTTGCAGCCTATATTCCAGTTGAGCAAGAAGTCATTATGATTGCGTTTTCTATATTTACGCGCTTCTGGTGTACACCGACGCACATTCAATCGAAGCCGAGTAGTAACTTTGCTTTGACACACGGACTCCCGAAGTTGGTCTACAAAACTTGCGCGCATAAAAGACGTGAATCTTATCCAATTTTTGAGTTACTGATTGACGAATGCAGCTGATAACGCAAAGGCTAGAACACCTCCACGCGTTTGAAAAATGTTTGGATTATACTTCATTAAACGCTTCTGAAATGCAAAAGTTACAAACTTAGGTATGTTTCACCCACCCTCTACACAAAATGTGAAAATTGTGTATTTGCGGAAACGAAGCCACAAGCGATTCTCACCACGGTTCTGGAGTGAAGTTAATAATACTCGTCGCCGCAGCTTAACACAACGGCCGGCTAATTGATCTAGCCCAGTGGCTCCCAAAGTATGGGTCGAAACCGAAATAACTGGCGAAGTGTCAAAAAATGGCCATGTCGAGGCGATCCAAACCGGAGTTGTGTATTTTCAACGTTACCACCATTGCTTGTATTTGTCTGTAGCATAAGCACTTAACTGAGAAAGAGTGGAATGCTGACATTAAAAACAAACTTAGCAACTTACTGCCAAAAATCCCCAATAGGCCTACAATCATTATTTTTTCATAGGTTGTTTAAGGATTGGGTCGTTGTTTAGGCATGTTCACCAACTCAGGTGTGGGGAACGCTCAAAAAAGTTTGGGTACCGCTATTCTAGCCATTTTAGCGTAAGCATTTGAAGCTTTTTTTATCGATGGGTGTTTGCATAACAAAATCCAATCGACTGGGAAAAAATTCAGTTTAGTTTCATTTTAGTCACATGCGCTTTATCAAGAAAAGATATTGCAAACTATCTGTAAGTGATGGTAGTGTCAATGTCCTCAGCACTTGCAAAAAAACTTCTTATTTGCGTTAGATTTTGCTGCTGGGTCTACCCGTTGCAGCTGAATAATTTCAAATTTACTGTAGGATAGGGTTTAACATCAGATGAAAGTTGAAACATTTTCAAGACTATGTGCAGGTCAGACTATGATTATTTGACAAAACTTTTTTTTCGCCGGCAATGTGAAGTCATTGACGAAAACGTTAACACTCCACATGATTGTGATTGAACCGGCACAATGCATCCTTAATCGTAACAAATAAATATCTAGAATGAATTCTGGGGTCTCAAACACGCGGGCCGCATGTCGGCCGCGAGGGCGTTTTGTTCAGCCCGCTATGCTTTTTCTGAATTTTGAAATAATTAATATTTAAGTTATTTTGTTTATTCACCGGTGTTTAAAAGTGCTCGGCCAGAGTGTCAACAAGTTCATTTTAAACCAGGTATGTCCAACCCAAATGGCTTACTGAGCAAACAATTATGTCACTATCTTAACCAGAGCCGCATAATAAGTGGCACATTAGTGTGGGCCGCACATTGAATGGCTTACTTTGATCTTAGCAAACTAAATTTAGCTTAAGCTAATGTACTGAATTCGTTCGAATCTTAACTGCAATGGTAACAGACGTATTATAGTCAGGGGCGTGACGAGGTTAGATGGCGCCCGGGGCAAGAAGCAAGTTTGGCGCCCCCACGTTCGAACCTGAGTTATTTTGGAAGTAAATGTAGTGTATTGAAGAAAGTGCTTGTGGCATTGTTGTGACTTTTCGTCGACCCTGTTGTCATCCGGCACCCCCATAGTGACAGGGCGCCGGGGAATTGTGCCCCCCTTGCCCCCTGGTTAGAGTGGTACTGAGAACTGCCTGCATTAAAAATGGCAAATTGGAGATTATCAAAATAAGAAGTGGTTGTCAGTATGTAGGATACTTATCACTGCAGCTAAAACTGAAAATGGGCCGCACAAAACCTTCGACTGGGCCGCG
>JGI24158J21664_10000342_pt1 | contig 40204 bp, 26 predicted proteins | sample Ectturendosymbi3_FD_21664 | JGI IMG/M metagenome (IMG submission 21664) | reverse complement strand
AAACTCATCTTGTATTGTCCGTTCTTTGTGATTTGTATAATTTTTTCATTATGTCTTGCTAGATATTTTATACTTAACAGACACTGCAAAGCTTCCCTTTACAAGGAGGTTAATCTTCTACATATGTCTGTTATTTGATATTTTCCACCTTGCTGTTTTTTTGTTTTTTTATGTCATATAAACATTTGCATTGTCAAACAAACGTACATCAATTTCAGTGTTCTCTCCACACCTGTGAAATTGATTATCTCATTATGGGACTGTGTGTGCATAGGCGTGCACTCATCTGTAAATATGATTTTTTTGTTTGTTTGTTTTTTATCACCTTTTCTTTTCACTGACTATTTGTGATAGTACTGAAAGCTGTATTGCAGGGTTGGTAGACTAGATGACCTCATGGTCTTTCACCAATCCTTTGTGACAAATGAAACAGTAACTGTTGGTTGCTTGTGTGGAGGTTTGCTTTGAATAATGCTATAGTTTCCACATTGGCCTATGCTATACGCAATGCTGTGTGACCTATTGACTGTGCGAACCGTTGTTTTGTCGCAAAAAAACAATACACTTACACTTACTTACTACACACAGCAATTTCAAGGTAGAGTGGTTGAAAGATCCAGATCTTAAAGGTTAGCTGCAGAAGAACACTGGGAATAAAGATTTCATTATTGTAAATGCTGCCAGATCACCATCAGAAATGCAAACAAGTCCATGTTACTGCGATATAATAATTCTGACAAACACAAAAGTGCATTAGGAAAGTAAAAGTAGACCTATATAATTCATTATTCACCAGCACGTTTTGTGACTTTCAGATGCCCAGGTATGGCAGATAGTAGAAAGATTAACCTAATTTTTTGTCTACATGGGATTTTCTGTTTAAATCTGTTTGTTTGGTGAGTCTATGTGGGGTTATTCAAAAAATCTTATTGGCAGCCCTGGTTTTGGTATCTATTCACTAGCCATTGGGCAGTGTACTTGGAGTCTTCTTTCACAAGTGTGGGAAATGATTTGGGCATTTATGTAACTCTCATGCTGTCCAACTGCAGTGGAGAACGGTCATTCTCTTCACTTCAAATGGTAGAATGAACAAAGGAGCACCATTAGACAAAACAAGCCAACAGCATGATTCTGAAAAATGAGCATGAACGTCTATCTGAAATATACACTACTAGTATCATAAACGAATTAGCTATAGCAAAATCTAGAAAATACAACGTAAGCGGTAGGTTTGCAGAGTTTTACAATCGACGTCGACACTTATGCTGTGACTACACTGTCTAAATATAGCGATGATCAAATTTGTCCACCAGCTGCTATTTAGGACCAGGTGTTTAGTACTTACGAAATTCAGTATACCGAATGGTAGTCACGTGGATGCCCACAAAATTTATGATTTAAGAAACAGTTGTTCACTTGTTCAAGTGTAATTTTAATTAGGGCCTGGCGCTGTTGATATGCTACAGGCCCCCCGCCACCTTAATCCGGCACTGATTTCACCTAATGGAGATGTAAGCTCAGGGATGTAGTGCTAACAAAAAAGTGTGGGAACGCACCCAAAAAATAGCCATTATAAAACAGCAAACTCATTTTAAAGCAAAACATGGAAAAGGTGTGGGAACGCCGTTCCCACGCGTTCCATTAACACCCCTGTGTAAGTTTCAGTTCAAAACCATCACAAAAATTCCTCTGTGATCACTTTACCGGGCTGCAAATATAACTTATTCTTGTCTGCAGTGTCAGCCGTAGCCGTGAATCAATGGTTCCCAGAGTATGGGTCGCGATCCAAAAACGGTCGCGAAGGGTAAACAAAATGAAAACGAACTTAGCAACGTACAGCCAAAGAGGGGCGTGACGAAGGGGGACAAGGAGGCACAATTCCCTGGACGCCGAATCACTGCGGGGGCAGTCGAAAAGTCCAAACAACAATGTAACTGTTTGTCAACAATGTCACAAATAGTTTCTTCAATGTCAACAATGTCACATATACTTTCTTCAATGTCAACAATGCCACAAATAGTTTCTTCAATACATTTGCTTCTGAAAGACCTCAGATTCGAACATGGTGGCACCAAACCCGAGGCCATCTCACCTCATTACGTCCCTGCAGCCAAATATCCATAAAATTTCAAAACAAACTTGTTTGAGGCTTGAGCCGCAAGATGTTCACCAAACTGAGATTTAGGTTAAAGAAAAAATCCAGTTTAAAAATCTTATTTAATACACCGTAGTCACTGTTTAGCACCAATAGCATTCATTCTACTGCAGATATTTGTTTGTGATTTTCAAACACGTATTGTGATGGTTCAATCATAATTACATAGAGCTCTAACGTTTTCGTCAATGCTTTTCCATTGCCTTGCCGGCGAGTGAAATTTGAATTTTGCTAGTTAAACACCACTGGATTTAAAAAAAGACTTCAAGAGGTTATCCTACAAATGGCTAGATCAAGCAACCAACCATTGTGTCATGCTGCGGCGACAAGTATTTTTTTACTTTACTAAAGAATCATGGTGATAATAATCGATAGTGGCTTTTTTTCGCAAATACTCAAACATTTTCTAACTTCATGTAGACAGTGTGTCAGACGTATGCATGTTGTTTAGAAGACTTCCCCACACCACAATATGTCTTTATAATATTTGTGAATTATAGCGTTAACTCTGAATAGCTATAGCTAAATACCTAATGGTTTTTGGTAAGCAAGCTTAGTGCCAGTACTGTAATCCACAAAAATCCTGCCCCAGTGGCATTTCATGACTTTTAATAGTAAAAAAACGTATAATTTTTCAAGCACTTTGGAAACTCCTGTGTTAACGTTTATCAGCTGCATACTTTAATTAGTCGCTCAAGATATGGAGGACAACACGATCCACGTCTTACAGAATCTCTACTTCGGAAGTCGGTGTCTGAGAGCAGACCTGCATAACTCAGAAATCTCAGAGTCAGACTGATCTATGCAAATTTGCTGCAGGCCGCAAAAGTTTATTTTGTTCTAGTTTGGAAAAAATTCTGTAATAACAATTATCCGAAGTCGGGCAACATTTTCTGCAACTGAGAAAGATCTCGCAAGCCCCAAGAAAAGCTTTCGCAGGCCGTAAGCGGTCAGCAGGCGGTATGTTGTGTAGGCCTGTCTTGGAGGAATTTCACTACAATAGTATTAGGCTTCGATTGAACGCGTGTTTGTGTACATCAGAAGCGTGCAAATATAAAAAGCGCAACCGTAATGGCGACCACGATGACTTTTTCCTCAACTGAAATATTGGTTGCGAAAACATACTGCAAATTTCGTACTTACAGCATCGAGATTTTCACAAGCGCTTTTTCAGGAATCTTTTACGAGCAAATGGTGGCTTTGATCCTAAGTAGAAGCTTGGAACTTGACGAAAAACAAACTTTTAAAGCTTGTCAATACAACGAAAGCAGTATTTTTATTCGCCAACTTCAGTCTTAACACAGTTGTTCAGGAAATAAACGCCAAACAAATGCGCTCAGGGGCTGATCCAACCAGTAATTTCAGGGGGGTGGCGATTTCAGTAATTTTTGGTAGTCAAGTCTCAACAGCTTCGCTACTGTAAGAGAGATGAAGTATACTTCACAGCACTGCTGTGGCAAAACAATGGACGTCACAAACAACATCGCGAATGTTGTTTTCTGAATTTTACAAAATCATCGTGAATAAAGTTACTATCGTAGGTTCATCATTCATAAAACGTGCATTCAGGGGCGGATCAAACTGAATGCACGTTTTTTGAATGATGCTTTAAAGGGGATTAAATATTTAGCCTACATGTTGAGGCTCGGTTGTTGTGTGCACCTCCCTATTAAAATTTCTGGCTACGCGCCTAGTACTGGATAAGCGCGAAACCGGTGCGTTGTTCCCCTGAATAAACTTTGTGGTATACACAAATGTGAATAAGAAGGTCTGTTTAAAAGCATCGATCACTGCACCGCAACGGTTTTCTCAGAATCCGACAAGAAAACCAAGTCCTACTTAGTTCCCATTTTCAAGTGTTGTGTGTGATCACAATCTCCACCTTGTGGGACCTATTTTGCACAAACATACAATATATTTAGAAGATGAAATGTATACCCGCAAACGTTTAATCAAACCTTCATGAACAGCAGTTGAGAAACTGGACTCCGACTCTCAGCTGGACATTAATGTAATCTAACTTTAGATGAGAAAGAAGAACTACTTGTTTTTGGAAGAAAATTAGCATCGAGACCGAGTTAGAGCATCGAGATAAAAAGGTGGCTAAATAGATTGATCATTTTGCGGATTCCGACTTCCCTGAAAGATTGTTACACGCAAACGGACCATCTGCACTGATTTCGAAATGTGTTAAGTCACTACTAGGGCATGGATTTGCAGACAGACAGCGGTCATTTTTATCGAAAAACCCCTTCGCAGTGAATGAGAGAACAAGGAAGAACCCTGGCTGGTCTATTTAGGATGAAGTGACGGAAAGACAATGTCATTGCCTGTCTGAAACAAAAATGCGACAACGCACAGGAAATCAGAAAATTACCTACGTGAGGACAGTCATGGTTCAATGATATGCACTCACAACAGCGACTTGGAACTTGGAAATGCTGGTTTTTACTAATTGAGAAACTACAGATGAATTTTGCGACAATATCGATACATTTTCCCTCACAAGAAAAAAGTTGCTTCTGGAATTAAATTGAATATCTGGTGCGAAACATGGGCAAGGATTCTGAAACGACAAAGTGTGTTTGCAAACGTGACATCAAGCTTCTATTAATACCAATTTACTGACTGATTCGACCTCGACGCCGAACCAGGTGTCAGACGCTTGCGTGACAGTGATTACTCACGGCAATGTTGGGCTGTAATTTGTTTAATTGCAGGGGCGAACCGTGGACAGGAAGAAAAAGTCTGCTTGGGCATTTTCGCCTATCAGCCTCTCCATACAACAGAGCAGAAGGAATAAAAAGTATATAAGTGTCAAACTGTGAGTTAAAACAATCACAATTTGAAAAAAACGCAGGTTCATCACGTTAGTATGATTACCCTACATAAGCAGCCACGTGTTTTGTAAATGCTCCTGGTAAAAGTATACCTGAATTGGGTCCAATTTCGTGTAAAGTAGCTGTGACCTAATTGGTGCACATTATCATAACCGCTTATTTTTGAAAAGTGAACCTTTTTAAGAGCACGAAACGTCAAAAATTCAGTTTGCCATATTTCTACGAATTATCATCATCGAAATGATAAACAATGCGATAATATTTCTCATACTGCTGAAATCACAAAAAACGCGTGGCGTTGTTTTCTGTCAATCTGCAAATTTTTGCAAATCTTCCCTTACTGCAGGTTTATGCGCAAAAAGTTGAACAAGGTGAAGAATAATTTTGAAACTTTTTTGCATTTGATGTCAGTACAGGTTCATTTTTGCTTTGTTTATACCTTCAGCCATGGGCGTCGGAAGGATTTTTTCCAAGGGGGCCACCAGGGGATTTTTCCAAAATTTGTCTAGGGGGGCCAAAAGTGGTGAAAATTGTTGTTTTCCACTGGAAACGAAGAAAACAACCTTTTTTCGCTGAAATTTTCAAAATCGAGGGGCCTTGCCCCCCTTTCGACGCCCATGCTTTCAACTATGGTGAACCCACACTTGGGCCAAAATCTCACACGACTTTCCAGTGCCGAAATGCAGAAAAGTGCTGATTTAAACAAGACACAACTTATACTCTCCTCCCTCAAAAACTTAAACCAGAAATTACAAGTAAACCACAACTCTGCTCTTGCTACAAGATGCTAGATACACAAAGTCTTCAAATTCAAGGGTCCAGTTCAATCTGAGGTTACCTGAGCATGTTACACTGATTACTGTCTACGGTGGCTTTCTTAGTAGCTGCAACCAAAACTTCCTGTCTTACCAGAAAACGTTTCATAGCGGCAATTTTCCTTCTGCTGCCAAATAATATACATACATGCACCAAAAACGCTAGGTTATTTTCAAGTGCACAATATTTGTGCAACAGCTCCAACAAGTTCATGACTTGGAAAGTTTTCAAGAATTGTAGAATTGTTAGAAGCGTTTTTTGACATTTCAGTCTTTGGTAGCACAATTTTACTCAGTAGACCGGTCCACCGGATATTGCCCGAATGCCTATGCAGTGGCATAGCAAGCCAAAAATTTTTGAGGGGGCAAATCTTTTGACTTTAAGCGAGCAACAGTATTTTGCTTGGGACACCACCTCTCAAAGCACAAAATGACAAGATATGCTAGAAATTTGGGGATTCCATAGCCCCCTTGGCTCCCAGGCTACGCCTATGCGCCTATGTGGCCAGACCGTCCCTCGTTATTTAATAAAATCAAAACAGAAGGTCAGTCCTCCATTTGCTAGTCAGAAAACCAGCATCACTTTCTAGAATTGATTTAGTGTTGAAAGTAGTCCTGCGCCATGAGCTAAGTGTTGACTGGAAAGTTTCAACCTCGTTAAACTGCTCCTACCGAAGTTGAAATCGTCCATGTTTCTTGATTACCTGTGTATTTTTTAAGCTGTTGCTAAATACTTCAGCAATCACCTATGCACTAGAATAAACGTTCTTCAATGAAAACTGTATATTATCTTCCTTTCATTAATGGACATTTTGTCTCTGACAATATTTCCACCATTATCAAGCGTGCGGTAACACTCTCACTCATATCACACACCGACAAAACTGGATGGAATTTGTAAAAACTTATTGAAGAACTGCCTGTGCAGCTCAGAAAAAAAGTTCTGACGTGGAAATATACAAACAGTTGGACATCGGCTTAAGTTCTTCGCATGAAACTTAACAACTTGTATTCGACACAGCATTGTTTTTGAAATTCCAGTCAATGCCGGTAAAATTGAAAATGGCGCGTTTGTAAGGTAACCAGTAACGACACCCTTGGAACAGATTTCAAAATCACGAACACTGTTTGAAGTAGTTGATACTAATTACGCAATTAAACAAATTACAACCCAACATTGTGTTAAATAATCATTCTCACGCAAGCGTCTGACTCCTAGTTCGTGCCAAAGGTAGAATCAGTCAGTAAATTGGTATTAATAGAAGCTTGATGTCACGTTTGCCAAGACGCTTTGTCATTTCAGAATCCTTGCCCATGTTTCGCACTAGATATTCATGATAATTCCAGAAGCAACTTTTTGCTTTTGAGGGGAAATGTATAGATATTGTCGCAAAATTCATCTGTAGTTTCTTAATTAGCTTTTCCAAGTTCCATCTGTTGTGAGTGTATATCATTAAGACATGACTGTCCTCACGTAGGCAGTTTTCTGATTTCCTGTGCGTTATCGTATTTTTGTTTCAGACAGTCAGTGACATAGCCGTGAACGTAAAAACTGTCGCGAAGTGGAGTTCAAAGAAATTCAATGTTTTTTTGCGTTTTCTGCCAGAATTTTTTCAAAACGACCTAAACAACACGTGGTTTTGAATACAATGCACGCTAAGTTTTCTTGGCAACAAAATAAAAGAAAGAACACATATGTGAACAATTTTTATTAGTGTTAACCCTCTCATGCTTTTTGGCTTATGCATGATTCAAGATAGACTGTTAGCTTAACCATTCACTGGATCTGGTTAGCCTCAATAATGCTGTTCAACTGTACAATCAGTTATAATTTTTACTCCATTAAAAACGTGACGTCATCGGGTGTTCATTCAACCTTGGAAAGACCTTTTCACATGACTGTGAATTCGCGAAAACAATCGCTGTGATTTTCATTTTCGATATGTGTTCTACGCAAGCTTCCTTACTGCACATTGACGATTTCATGATTTGCCACAGAGTTGTTTGCATGCAGAATAAGCTTGCCTTATGGACGAAGTCAAACGCTCAAGAAAATAACAAAATTTTGGACATATACTTTATAGCGAAAAAGTAAAAACGCGTTGAAATAATCCCTGGTGTTTCGGACCCTCCTTAAAAAGTGGTGTTGGTCAGGCCCCCAGATTGCCTTTGTTTCGTCGATCATAATGCACATACAAACTTCACCCACTTTCGTGGCATACATTCATGGTCGGCGGAAGGACTTTTTCCAGAGGGTGACCACCAGTGGATTTTTCCACTACTTTTTGTAGGGGGGCCAAAAGTGGTGAAATTTGTTTTTTCCCACTCGAAACTAAGAAAACAACCTTTTTGGTGAAATTTTCAAAAGCAAAGGGCGCGAAGTCCTCCCTGCCTCCCCTTCCGACGCCCATGCATACATTGTCCACTTTAGGAAAAAGTCGATTGAACGCAAATATACACGAAGAGAAAAGAAGTAGCAAAAATGGTTTGAAAACGCCCCTAAACCGATCATCACTTTGTTGGTTTTGCTTCGGTTTCAACATCTGTTGTGTGCTTTTAACTTCACAATCTGTTTATACTTATAGGCAACATTTTATGACTTTGGGTGTAAGCTGTATAAAGCATCTCATCATTCCGGTGCATTTTTCGCAAAGTTGAATGTATTCATTTTCTTTACTTCAAATGGAATGGCAGGTTTGTCTTTGATGAGTGGTTTTAGAATAAATTTCAACTGTACTGAAGGAACTACTACTTTCGGTTCAAGTTAGGACTTCACAGTTGCCAAATCTGCTATGCGCCTTGGCAGCATTTTGCTCAGTGGCGTAACCACTTTGGTGTGGCAGCCCAAAAATTTGGGGAGGCCAAAAATGTTTGATTTTAGGCGAATAACACTATTTTGTTTGGAAAAACGCCTTTCAAAGCACAAAATGACTATCTTTTCTAAAAATTTGGGGGGGCATGGTCCCTTTGACCCCACCTGGCTACGCCTATGATTTTGCTGCACATGAGAGAGACCTCGACATAAAAATCACCTTTCAAATATGTCAGATATGACTTCATCACGTTCATTTTCATTGTATTATACTTTTTACTTTGTAGGAGGAAAAAACCACATCGAATATCTTGTTACAATTAAAACAGTTTCGTGTTTAGCAGCGTAATCACAGAAAATATTCAGAAGGCGTTGAAGACCACTGATTCTTGGATCAAACACCCATATATCATCAGCAAACATTTGCTGATTCACAACCGTATTTCCCACAGGACATACCGCTCTGGCTGTGCCCAGCTGGGCTGAGAGTTCATTAAGGTAAACAGTAAATAGATATTGATTCAGATCACCCCCTTGTCTTACCCCATTGGTTACAGTGAAAGGGTTTGAGAGGCAAGTCACACACTTCACTTGCCTGGTCTAATTTCTACACCTACTCAATAGCGCGGTCTTACTGTGCACATAGGTATACTACGCTTCATTAGTCTTGTGAACAACAGGATGTGATTAGTTCTGTAAAATACCGTACAGTTAGACCCATGCGAATACGCTGAAAACACCGCGTTGCATTAATTTACATAATACGATGCAGTCTGTTTGAGTAATAATATACACATATCAGTACCATGTTGTGGCTTAAAGTAAACTGGTTGTCAGTGGTGACAAGAAGTGGTGAAATGCAGGATAAAATGTAATTCTCAAATACTTTGGAGATAATTTTTGCAAGAGAAACAGGCCTGTAATATCCAAGATAATTATGTCACTGTTTCTAATTTTAAAAAAAAGACTATAATAAAGTTTTCATGCATTGTTTTGGAAATTTTTCATGCATTAAACATACATTGAAAAGACTACTGAGACAAAAATACAAACTGGGATCAGCATAGGTGATGTGCTCAACAAAAATTCAATATTTGCCAGCTGCAGGTTTAGGTGAATTATCTGAATTGGAAATTCAAGTTTATCACTGTTGCACGTAAGATGACAGTATATTTGTCTCTTTAAACCTTTCACGGTTGTTTGAATTTTGGTTTAGAAAGGTGTCCTCACTGCCGTTATTTGATGAATCTAGTAATTCTTCAAAGTATTTTTTTCACCTCGCTGCAGCAGTTTGTTTCATTTCCAGTTGCGTCCCCACCGTGGGTGAAAGAGATTGGATGTCTTGTTGCCTTTCTGATATTTTTCCATAATTTTTTTTTTCATAATAATTTCTTTGGCACGAGTGGATCTGCAGGGCACTAGTAAAGCGCATCTGTTTTGTACTTTTTCTGTGCGTTACAACAGTTTCTCAGTTTCCCGACGCATACTTGAAACTTTGCGCCTTTCATATTGTCAAACAAAAGTCCACTTTGGGACTTTATACTGTCTTTATAGCAAAAGTAAGCATTTCTGGAACGGAAGCACAATTCTTTTCAGTCACAGCCATATTCCACCAGGGTAGTAGTGACTGGGTGATGTGCTATTAGATATAGCTTCAGTTGCTGCCATTTTGAGTGACATAACTACATTGCTGTACAAATGTTCTAACATGTCAGTATGTCTGTGGTTATTGCACAAATGGCTGACACATTCGATAAGCTCCTCAGGTAGAGACGTTATTGTGACGCAGGGTCACAATATGTGACGGATTTATTGGAGTTTATTAAACCTTCATTCTTCAAATGTTTTTGTGTTTATTTATTGGCTTGTTTGTCGCAGACACAAGGTTTATATCATATTACAGTAAAAAACACTAGGGTACAGAAACGCTCGCACACAACGCGTCGCAAGGTAGGAGTTGGTTGATACACGTGATCGATATTAATGGGAACGAAGAACGAACATTGAAACAAGGCACCAGCAGGTGCGTACCGAGGCTAGATGGCGCCCGGAGCAAGAAACAAGTTTGGCGCCCCCCATGTTCGAACCTATAAGGTCTATCGGAAGCAAATGTACTGCATTGAAGAAACTACTTGCGACATTGTTGGGACATTTTGGCACCCCCCGCAGTAATTCAGCGCCCCCATAGTGATTCGGATCCCGGGGAATTGTGCNCCCTTTTCCCNCTCGTTACGCCCNTGGGCACCAGTAGCAATTGTTGTGCATTCGATCATTGTTATACCAAAAAGTTACGTAATGGTTTAAACATGAAAATTTTTAAAAAGTATCAGACAGTAGAAATGAGCGGATAAAAAAAGTTGGATGTAGGCCCACATCGTTTAACAAAGACATACAAATTGTTTCAAAGCAAGGCACCAAATGTCTTGAAAAAATACATAACTTGATGTGGGCGAATACTTACGTTCATTGGTATGCTGCAAAATTCGATAGGCAATCTTGTAGGCAACGCGAAGACATTAAATACTGTATTGCAGAGGTCTCAAACACGCGGTCCGTGGGACGCATGTGACCCGGTAATTTTGTGCGGCTCACGATGCTTATTGGGAATTTTCGAATAATTGACATTATTTAGTTTATTCACCGGTGTTTAAAAGTGCTCGGCTAGCGAGTGAACAAGTTCCTTTTAAACGAACGTAGAGGCGGCTAGAAATGATTTGCCTGTAACTGACCATATCTTTCGCAAGAAATAAAATGTAAAACTGTTTCTAATAAGGTTCAGGTACCGCCATTGTTGCGTCAACGTCATAATCTGCCCTCGGGTTACTTTATACGTCCTGCTTTGGCCCTCGTACCAATTTCAGCTTGAGACTCCTGCGTTATAGATTGTTTATCTGCACCACAATTGGCAGGCACACATGCATGCAATAGGCTCGAAACAAAAATGTTTTTAAGGACAGTGGAGCACTGAGCAAAGGTGTCTCTGAGCTTATTAGATGCACAATAAAGCATTTTCACTTGCTTCTGCGCAAAATATGCAAACTAATCCGCGAGTTTCGATTTCGAGCGATTGTTATGAACGCTCTGAACTTGTGCGAACCACAGCGAAAGCTTTGTGACATGAAGACAGTCTGCTGCCCTTGACCAATGACATGTGACGCGACCTTCATCCATGAACCTTCGTGCCCTTTGGTACGCATGAATGAAAAACCATTGCATTGTAAATCACGCTTTCTTCAATCAACGTTCCACTTGAATAACGGACTCTCTTCAGTTTGTTTGCCTTCGAATCTCCGTAGTTTTCATTCTGGCATAAGTTCGACATTGAACTGTGAAGTGATAAAAGCAGGAAGTCGTAACCGGTGGTATATTTCGCGAAAAGCTTTGCGCTGTTTGCGTTATGAAGTTCATTGGCTGATTTTTTTGTAGCAAAAGCACAATTGTAAAGCACGATGCAAGAAATCTTATTTTAGTCGGCAAGATGGAAATTTCTGTAAATGTAAAAACACGATAAGACGAAGTCAAAGACAGAACAATTCAAAACAATGAACCATTCAAGGAAAGAGTTTTTTTCTTTTTACTGCTCAGATTAGACCTTTGCCCCGGGGACCTGCAACATAATTTGTGAGCTACCTCTTGGAAGTTATTTGGTAGCTCTATTTCTGTTGCTGCGTGGCTTTCTTCCAGTTTAATTTTTTTTCATGTCATCACATGTACTGTCAAAATTTGAAGAAGTTTTGATGATGGCAGCTACTGGCATGTTATTAGAGATAATGGATTGGCTAAGTATTTCAATGTTCTGATGATGATCCAACCAGGTGCTTGATCCCATAGGCATCACTTGCATGGGTGAAAGAATTATCTGGAAGCATGACCTCAACAGATTTTTATGCTGTGCTATAATGCACAGATAAACGCACGTGTCAAATTCGCTAGGATCAACGTTCCTTTCCTGTATTTCGATTTCCTACTGTCTCAGTTATACTTTTGTACGAATCTAAATATGATGATTTAAAAAATATTACATCTATGCTCATGTGCGTTGGAAGGGAGTCAGGGGGGACAATACCCCTGGATTTTGACATTTTTAATTTTCCTATTAACTTTTTAGTAGAAAAATGTATTTTTCTTAGTTTCGAGTTGGTAAAATGAAATTTTGCCACTGCTGCCCCCCTGGAAAATTACTTTTGGCCACCTCCTGGATGATAAATCCACTATTGCCCCCCTGGAAAAATTCCCTCCGACGCCCATGTATGCTTGTTTAATTGTACCCCGGAAACATTTTAGCTTTGCACCACAATGCTAAAACCACACCAAACAGAATCTTTTTTTTTTAAACAATTTAACTTGTTTTTACAATTTGTTTAAAAAGCATGTGGTTGCTGTGATGAAAAACCTAATATGCAGCTGAGACACATTATCTTTATGAAATAAATATTTCTAACATAATGTGTACTTGCACACCTGCATTCATCAGTCGAACTCCATCCCAAATTACGAATTTCTGGAACTGATTTCCTACTACCTGACCAACTACCAACCTTTGAGTTAAAACTAAAAATAGTACTTTCTGCCTTTATGATCTTTATCGTTAAACCTATTGCACATCGTAAGCAAAAAAGATTTGATGCAGCGACTGAACGTAATATGCAAACGTAATACCATACTATATACAAGTTTTTGTTGGTTATGAGTTCGTTATTTTAGGGGTTACATGTTCCATAAATTAAACTTTATTCTTGAAAAAAACCTCCCTTGCTGTCATTTTTTGACTACTCGTGGATAAGATCCATCCAAAATTTACGCGCCTAGAAAAATTAGGTGAAAAGTTAAGTTTTGTGCAAAACATCATCCACTGCTTCGCATCAAAACACAAAAATTGAGAACCTGGTTTCCGCGGTCGTTCAACATTCAATTTGAAAAAATGGAGATAAAAAGAAAAAGGTCAGGGCCTCCCAGAAAGAGAACATATTGTTGTAAAGATCACCGCAATATTTACTTAAAAACTTCAAATTCCCTACAGCTTGGAATTCAGAAGTTGAGGTAAAGTATATGTGAAATGCACCCCTACCTTGATAACAAGCAATAACTTTGCTCACGTTTCGTGATTCGTCTACGGCTACGCCCTATGAAATCTGCAACAAGCACTAAGTCGTTGATGTACTTGCCCATGCTGGTCTTTTTATACTGCCAGTTTTTCCGTTTGGAGTGTTTGCATTTTAACTATCGTAAAAACTCACTGTAAATGGCTACACTCTCGGCATATTAAGACTCCCGTAGCGTCACTTTTTCTGTTGCACAGATGTAGTAACATGTGTCCTGAGCCATTCCAATAATTGTCAGAAAACTTTTAATACACAAATTTTGTGACTTTTTAAGCTGATGCTCATAACAGGATCAGTTGGCTTCTGCGTAAAACAGTGAAAAAAGAAGCTTAGCATTTATCGAATTGCATCATTAAATACTCAAAAGCGGAAACTCTGCCACATGCACAGCTTGATATTTTTCAGCAACGCAGCGAAGAGAAACGACAGAATCAGAAATATTATTCGAGTTTTTTGACAAACATTTGCAGACGTTTGAACATCTGATCGTGTTCAGTCGCTCAACGTAACTGTAGGCTGGCTTCTTTTTTCGGTCATAGACCGAAATGATTTTTAAATGACGGAAAAAAATTAAGTCGTTTCGGTCAGAATGTCTAAAAATATAGGCTAAAAAACACTTTTGCGGCGAGTTTTAATAAGACTGAGACAAATGACCGAAATGTTTCAGTGATCAAAATGTATCAGCAAAAAATGACCGAAATGTCTCAGAAAAAAAACAGACTTTAGGACAATAAATAGCCTGTAGTGCAACCGAAAACCAGCCACTCCACTCGCGATTATCGTCCTCGTTAACACAAGCCATTCTCCCAACCACAGCACCCACACGGCACGCAACAAGCAAAACGAATTCGAAATTGCTGTTCAACAGAAACGAAACCAATACCAAGTACGAATGTCTCCCACACGTGTCAAATTTCTTCATTAGATTTTGTTAAACTATTACAATCTGTTCCATAAAATATGACAAATCACTAAACGCAGAACACACAAATCCAAGCTCCGACACCCAACAATCGATCCTAACGTAAAAAGGTACCTGTGTATTGGCGAATGTACAAAACACTACACTGCACGTAGCATAGCTGCGAATGCACAGGCGTGAGAACTACAGGGCAGTGCCGCAGACATGCAAGGCGTTTGCGCTGCGGTAGCGATAAAAACAATGTTGCTTAAAGTTAATCGTACATTCCATAACCGAGTAAAACATGGCTGTGCTTCCTATTTGTTGTTATTCAAACGAGTATTCCTATTTTTGGAAGTGTTACACGTGTCGAGTTAAATTAAAACTAAAGCGCTAGGTGATTAATATTTCTGTTCTGCTTGCTCTTTAATCAATAATCACTGAAAGGCGTGAAGAACGTTTGGTGCACATCTCCTGATAGCAGAAGGCAAAGAACGCATGCTTTCCTTTGATAGGTTCGCAAGTTTTCGCACTTTAGTGCTATTCCAACGCAGTGCGCACGAAGTTTATGGGACAAGGCTTTACGTCACTTGCTACTAGCAATTTGCTATGGAACTATAGCGAGAACGATGGCGTATGGCACCACAAACAATAAAATCACATTACCAATGAGCATTTCTTTGTCACACAGCAGTAGAGTATTGCACAGACAAACTGCACAGTGCAGCAACGGGGAACGCACAAGAACTGCACCGCCACTTTTTAATCGGTAACCGCCACTTTTGCACGTGACAATTTTGGTGCAGTGGAAAAGTTGCCATTGCATAATCAGTAATGTGCAAGTACGAGCAACTGAAACCAGTATTCGGAAATAACAGCAAGCTGCCATGTTCGTAAAGAAGACACCTAAGCATGAAGAGAAACCACAGCAGGATCAAGCGTATAGTTACAAAACAAACAACGAAATGTACTCGCTGTCTGTAAGGATGAATGTATTAGCTTAATTTTAGGCACATCAGCGTCCCGAGTGGGGGAGACGTTCTTCGGGCGCATTGTTTGTGTGGTTGGGCCAAAATGTCACTTTAAAATAAAATAAAAAGCATCTGACTTAAAGGTTATATGACGCCAACACAGCTTTGTCTCCAAGCGCCGGATACACTAGTGACCAGTGGTGCAGTTGGGGCAAAACGCCGTTTCCCCCAAATATTTTAAAGGGGCAACGGTGTTCCTTCATAGTGGCCCCAACATACTGACCGTTAGGCTTAGTGAAATTCCCAACTGTTTTGACAAAGCAAAACATTTTTTTCATAAAAAATCGCGTACCCTCACCTTTACGCTTTCAGCTACGCCACTGCTCGTGACATCATAGGCTATCATGCGTGGATGATATAATTATGTAAATGCGCTCTCCAACACCCGCATCAATTGGTACCGGGCCGCGAAATTACAAAATTTATATGGGCGGTGCCACCACTCGCTTTCTGAGCATGTGATTGGTCTATTCTTACCATGGAAGCACTGTTGCGTGCATAAAGAGCGCTGGACATGCAGCAGTCTTATCTGATGGTTCAAACTGGTAACTGCATTTCAGCAACTGAAAAATAACAACCATCACAGAGCTCTCGAGCCTCCGCGCGCGGTTACAAAAATGTCAGGTAGGACACGATGATCGTTGATGGGGGATATCACTTGAAAATTACCTCCAGTATCTGCATCTGGTCCAACTTACCCCTCCTTGGATGTGAAGCCACTGCTGGTCTGTACGCACGTTTACGCCCCCGGTCGGCATCACGTCACAAACTATAAACAGCTCAACTCTTCAGTAACATCCTTTAAGGTTCAACCAGTCTTCCGGAGACCCTAACGAATGCTTGCCCTGCCAGCGAGCGTCCGCCTCAAGGCGTCCAGCCGAAGAAGCAAGAAAGTCCAGCAGTTCATCCGCACTGCCGTCCTCAGCACAGGCTGACCACATAAGTTCCCGAAAGTCTTGCATCGTGAAATCAGTCACGTCGATTTTATGACCGCGAAAGCGAATGTGCTTCGACAGTTTTCGTTTGGAAATTTTCCTCGCTTTGCTCCGACGTTCCTGCTTCGAGTTGGCGCAACTGGAGTCTGACAAGTTACACGTGTTCGCTTCTGATTGGCTGTCCTCACCGCCTGAAAAGACGCTGCTCGGTGTTGGCGAAGGAGAAGGAACAAAAGCGCGGCTCACTTCGTTCATCTTCATTTCGATCACGCGTTTGTTTTCTAAAGCTTCTTTCAATGATGCTGTTTTCTTGTTGCAGTCCGCACCTTCTGACGTTTTACAGTAGTTCGGAACAGAAATACTCCCAGCATTCACTGAAACCCCGTTTATGACGGGTGTCTCGCGTTTGCTCTCTAAACGTAAGCTTTGAGTGGTACCCGGATGTTGCGCGTCCAAGGAAGGTGACTGTTTTGACTGTGCTTCTGCCTGAGAAGTGCGGTACTCTTCGAAACCGCAATTCGTTCCATCGCGTTGCGGTTCCCGACTAACTGCTGAGAGCGAGTTGCTCTCTGGCGAGGCAAGCGTCGCCAAGCAAAACTGCTGCCTCTGATTAATTTGTCGATTTCCCAGATGGGACGTTACCACGTCTGGCGCATCTGTCGTGTCTCGCAAGACTGCAGACTTGCCGTTGCTCTCAGCGTCATTGCGTCTCGCCGACTTGGCCTCCTCGCCGTCCTCGGTTATCGGAGATAGGGTTTGCTCAAAGGAAGGCTTCGCCGAACGCTGTGTTTGAGCAGCTTCGCGACGGTAGAACTGCTCCTCAGGCCATGTTCTCGGCCTCAAATTTTGAGGGCCGAAGTTTGGCCGGCGCCTTCGGTCCATTCCGTTGTGGCCCGCGGACATCGGGGAACCGGCGTTTCGAAGCCGTGCTTCTTGTGCGCGCAACACGTTTTCGTTTTCCCATGTCTGGCAGTCGCGCTTATAATTAATCCAGTCGAGCTGGTTTCTCAGCTGCGCGCATTCGCGACACTTGCGCTGCAGGAAGTTGTGTTGGTCCAGGAGCTGTGCGCGATGGTGTTGCAGTTCGGTATCTTTCCGGCACAGTTTTTCTTTCAAGAAGCGCGCTTCCTCTTCGGTCGCTGACAAACGACGACGCAAGATCGCTATTTCCTCGTCCTTCCTTCTAGAAAGTTCTCGTTCGTCTTGAAGTTCCTGCGCAGACCTTTCCAGCAAGGCCTTCAGCTGGTCTCGATCTCTCGCAGCTTCAACGCTGATCGTCTTCAGTTGATTTTCTCGCAGCAGTTTTTCTTCAAGCTTCTTCTCGCGACGCGCGAGAAGTGAACAAGAACGTTGCAAGTTTTTTCGCAAGTCCGTGATGAGACCGTTCCTTTGGACGACCTTGTCACGTATGCGATCGAGTCTGCTCGAAGCTTCCAGAATAATCAGTGATGTATCTTCTGGAATGTCGCTGAGGGTTGTTACTTCCGAAATCCTTGAAGGATTTATTTCTGTTCAAACAGGAAAACACAGTTATACGTTTTATGTCATGGAACCACTTTTTTGCATCAAATCTAAGCCAATGGTTCTCAACCGTGAACCACTTGGCTCAGTGAGTGAGAATTTTGAAATCCTTTATGCACAAGCAATTTTGGAGTTTCCTAACCTACCAGGTTTGAGTGGCGATGACACGCAATTGCGTACTGTGATGCAACAGTGCTGAAATTGTAGGGAGATGGAGAACGTGGACTTATTAGTGTGGTGTGTTAAAGATTTACACTGTAGACACTAGTTCAGGGGTTCTTAAAGCTTGCCTCAATACCCCCAGGGGGTATTAATTATTTTATTTCAGAATAAGAGATGTATATTGTGCAGTGAAACCTGATTATAACACGATAGCCAGCGTCCAAAAACACCATCGCGAAACTGAAATAATTTCCTGCGGGGAAAACATACATGAGATATGACCAAATTGGGTCCAACTTTTTCCAACTGTTTCGTGAATTGTCAAAAAAGTTTGGTTGACCTGATTAGGGATATCGAGGCTTAAAAACTGTGAGGACCACTGCACTAATGCCTCAGCGAAAGCGTTGCTAATTGGTTTCACAGAGTTACATAAATTTGAAAAGCTTATTATCATCTTGTTAAAATGACATTGCTTTAGGGGTAACTAGATGAAATATTTCATTTACTTTTTACTAACACTGTATTTTGCAATATAAGAAAAATAAACCCCGCTCTAAACTCAGCGCAGCAGACTTTTTTCCTCAATAGTGCAAAATTTCGCAAAATAGCAGTTTCAGAGAAAGTGTCTTGGCGTTAACTTGTTCAATGAACTTGTTTTTGCAATAAAACTAGATTTTTTTGGGATGAATACGGAAAAAGGTTGATAACCATTGATCTGAAGTATTTTTACTATACTTCTATGCCATATATCAAGCATCCGTAACATGAATCGTGATTAGCGACTCCTTAACATGGCGAGTCAAAGCGTTTACTCTACCGTAAGTACTGTTAATTCGATACAAAATTCGAGTACTTTACAGTTACGCTAGAATTTATAGTGAAGTTTGCAAACTTTTGTCCAACAACGATGACTTAGTTGCACAAACAGTTTTTCTTGCCCAGAGTGCTTTGAAAACATTTTCGGGCAGTTAATCGACTCTTCGTGACAGTTAAAAATCAGTTACTGTACCTTGAGCAGCAACAGTGCAAACGTTTTGTGAAGAAATGCCCCTGCAGTCTGGCGCAGCACGGCAGCCTTCAGCTTGGCTGGTGCGAAGGGAGATTTCTTGCAAACTCTTCGATTTTTCTTCTGCAAGTTCTGTTCGCAACGTCCGAACTTCCTCAAGAGCGGTCTTCAGTGCGCAGCGAAACTCGCTCATGTATGCAGCGCGTTCCTTCATATCTTTTACTTGCTCGTGCGCTGTTTCCACATCCGAGCTACTACCACTGTGTACCGAAGATGCGCGGTATCCACACGTGTCGTTGTGCATGTTGCAGCATCACGTAACGAACTGTATCGAATAAAAATTGACGCTAAATGTGTTGACACCTGCATGCAGAGACGAGTTGAAAAGCTACACAGTACTTATTCATGCTGTCTAGTGCAGAAGTTCTTAAAAGCTACCTGTTCAATGTCATATGTTGTATTTAGTCAAAGATATGATTTACAAAAAAACGTACATTTTGGTTTTGTACTCACATCCAAGATTTAATTTGAAACCATTTTGGAAGGTGTAATATAATTTCCAGCCAACAATAAAAAATTGCTATGTTCTCCTAAACACTGTGTGCATTACACAGAAGGGCAGCTAAACAAATTAGAAATATTTTACACAGTGGGACACACTTTTCCTAGAGAAGGTGTAAAATATTTCATGTGCTTCAGATTTTAATGGTACAAAGCTGAAATCCTGGTACACTTAACAAAAATCTGACACTATTCAACCAAAACGTATGCCACTGAAATGCCAACCCATGCTGCCTAAACAACTTGAAAAACCGAGCCAGTGGTCTTTCGCTGAAATCCAACCCTCGCAGGTCAAAACTTTGGGCTCCTAGGAAGCCATTTAAACTGATTACTTCAACTAGTCTATGTGAGAGCCCCTGCGTAGAAGCACTACTTTTCAAACGCACGGCAGTCCGCGACAGGCAAATATTTACTATGCACCACCTTCAAATGAAATAAGATGGCTTTTGCAACAAGTAATGTCATCAAGATGAACAAGAGTAATGCTTCCCCATCATTTCTGACGGAACTTGATATGGTTACGTTTAATAACTTACATGTTTTAGTTCACATTACTGAACGAAATCACAAAAGTATCTGCTGATCGCCTGACCAAGTCATCACTCCCACTTTTGTTAAAGGTATAAAGCAGAGGTTTGCTTTATTTTCCTGTTTAGCGACGCACATGTCATTAAAAGCGCGGTTCAAACAAAGGTAAAATCAAGTTGTGATAGTATTCCAACGACGAGTGACTGTTTTTCTAATCTGTGATGTTTTAGAACATTTCAACTTGACAGTCAGTCAACTTAATGCTATGTTGGCAAAACGTGTGAAAGGGATAATGCGATGCCCCAGGTATGTAAAAATAAAGTCAAGAAAACCCGGCGATTATGGTATCAAAAGCATTTACGCTGTCTAACGAAAAATTCTTACATTTTTTGTCCTTGCAGTAGACAAAAGCTTTGTTATAGGTGTTTATGACAATAACAGGCAAAACGCATTACCACTTGGATCTCACTGCAAAGTCCTACGACCGTTTGTTTCTTTAGTATGGGTGCAGCATTAGTATGGGTGTGGCATTAGTATGGGTGTGGTATTAATATGGGTGTGGTATTAGTATGGGTGTGGAATTAATTCATGAGTTTTTGTTTTTCGTGCAATTGCTTCATTTTTTTCTCTTCTCAGATGCCTCGCGGCAGCAAATAAATTTGAATCTTCAACGTGTATTTTTTTCTGGGGGCGGCGGCACGAATTTTATAATGGTGTTCCTGGGTCCGATCTGGACGTACTACTTTTTTCATGGTTGATTGATCATACGACGTCATAACATCGGAAAGATGGTTTTGCGTAATGGACCCAAAACTCGCAGTGATCAAAAGATACACGGTTCTTTATGAAGCAAATCTGCGGTAGAAAATCTCAATTTGCGTAAACAAGACTGTTACCTATTTATCTCTGTTACAGTAATCCCAGTCATGGGCATCGGAAGGGGGACCAAGGCCCTCTGGATTTTGAAATTTACAGCGAAATAGGTTGTTTTCTTAGTTTTGAGTGGGAAAATCAAATTTCACCACTTTTTCCCCCCTGGAAAAATCCCCTGATGCCCCCCTGGAAAAATCCTTCCGACGCCCATGATCCCAGTTTAGTACTTAACTGTTTTTCAAAGCAAAAAACATTCCAAAAACGTTCTCGTCATACCCGTTCGTAAGACTTGTACCCTTAGACCCTGGGCTGCAACCTCTTGTGCGAGTAATATGTGTTCGGAAATTCGCAAATTTTTTAGTTTTCCTGCGCACACGACCATCCCGAGCTTTCTTACTGCACACTGATGATTTGTTAATTTGACACATAGTTGTTTGCATGCAGGATGAGCTTGCCTTGTCGACAACGACAGGGACTCAGCAAAATTTTGAAGATGGTCTACTTCATAACGAAAAACCAAAAAATATACTGTAGGGTCTTTTGTATCGCGGACACATTCCTCTTGAAAAATAGTGGGGGTCTGCACCCCATGACATGACCCCTTGTTCTGCCATTCATGTTCTTTGTCAGTCAGACACCAGAGCAAATTGTCGAAGGCTGGACGAAATCTCAAGTAAACCGATGCCTTTGTTTCTGATCACCAAAAAGTCAAACCTCGAAAAATGAGTTTCTTTGAGGCTATTCAATACTGCACAAAGACTAAAAGTTTTCAATCTCCATGGCGCTATTGCTCTTAAAAAATGTATTTGGCAACAGCTTCTCGCACCAAGCAGAAAGACGACATCCGGTAATTTTATTGAAAACAGGTATGTTTTTGGTGTGCTTAAGTAACATGCTATTACCCTACTACACGTTGCTTTGAAAAAATCAACCGCCAAAATAACCTTACTCATATTTTTGGTCATATATCGACTATCATACAGCAATGGCAGTTTACTTAGAAGGCGGGTCTGTTTGCTTTAGAACGTTTTCCTGCTCAGATGAAGTGTGGCAGAGGTATACGGAGCATTCAAAGAAGTTGAACCTAAATAAGCCAGTAAGTGGCCTTTAGTACGCGAGAGAAACAAATCTGCCACGTTGCGGTATTGTCCTAGCTACATGCAAGCGTAAGACGGAAATCGCAAATGTGCAAGTTCCAACGGTATGACAGCAACTTTGCTGAAGGAAACGCGCCGCACATGTTGACTTACTGTATCTGCTTTATACAAACTTTAAACTCTTCGCAATGTCCCTTTAAGCAGCAAGCACGAGGCTTCAATAAAAGTTTTTAGGCGGGTTATTCTTGACAAACGCGTCACTTCAGCTGACCTCGTAGAAACCTTAGCAATGCTCAAAGATATAGCTTGAGCACAAAAAAACTCAGCCGGTGAAATGCAAGCTCTCAGCATTGCAGCAATCTTTACATAAACATTGTCCAGGGTTGTGCTGAGTGACAGACTGCAACGTAGTTCATATGGTTTGTCAAAGACTTCCTACGACGTACAATCAATAGGTCGTTTTGCACTTTGTACTCCGCAAGCCGCAGTTCGATCCCAATACAAACATCAGCATCAAACCACCGATGACTCTCAAACGCCATTCTTTCACTGAACAGATATTCTTCATTGATCGCCGAGCGAAAGTGACGACGTACATGACTAAATGAAAGTAGTCAGAACCAAACCAAGCATTGCAAAACACCAGCAATTAAAAAAATAAAACCCGACAAATGATAGTGATTTTGTGCATCGACAGAACACAACGTTCGTACACTCATTCATCACTTATGACAGTTTTCATTGGTAACAGATGTAAAGGGTGCGTGGGTAACTTCCCCTCCAGAACGTTCGCTGAAAATGGTTCACTCGAAGTAAGCTATGCATTTCAGTACTGCCAATGCAGATAATAATTTGGCAACACGTTGACCCACTGCATAAACTTCGCTGCGCGCGCACAGTAACTCAAATTTAGCACCTGTAGTTCGTTTAGTTTTCTCGCGTTCTAATGGACAGTGAAATGCATGACCACGTGGACAATCGTAGTTTTTCTTCGGTGGTTATGCAAACATTCAGGCAGTCAGCACTGATTTATGTGCCTTCCACATCCCGGAATTTTTTTCATCAGCGTCAACATAAATTTGAATACATGCAAAGGCCACCAGATGAGACCGTTTGCAAATTGTTGCCTACAAACCGTGACACGCAGAATAAACAATCACATTGTCATTTTGCATTGCGCATATTGATTAGACAAGAGGCCTAATCCGAGCTTCGGCCTGCCGCCAATTGTCATTAAATAAATTTGTCGCATTGTATGCGATCCAACTAAAAAAAACAATGACATACATTTTCAGAGGTGCGTTGTAGCCGGTAGTAGACGCTCTCAGAGTTGCAAAATCCTTCAGGTAGCTCATTCTAGACCAGTGGTTCCCAATCCCAACGTGGGGCGTACGCTCAACACGGGGGCAATTTGATTTTCAAGGGGGGCATTGAGGCCGACTGACGATGTCTTGGTCCAAAAGCTTGTTTAAACTAAGGAATTGGCGTTTTCAGCTTCTTAGCTGAAACGGAGTTCACTTTTTATAAGATTTACGTATCACCACATAAGAGGCAATCAGGGTTTCAGAGGTGGTTAGGTAGGGCATGGGCAAAAATTTGGAAACCACCGTTTTATACAAAAAGTTGGCCAAATGAAATCAACTGAATGCTGTTCGCAGCATTTCTTAGCAATCGATCGGGCAATGACAGCCGCTGAAGTAGGTTGCACCTGAGACGCCTGCGAAGTCCCATGTGTTCAGCGCGTTCAGAGAAACTGAAGTGGTTACCCCAAATAAACGATTGCCTGTTGGTCACCCATCATGCCTTCCGTATTCGTGTTGACATGGCAGGCATATTATGGTTTCGTGCTTGGCAATGCCGCCAACGGTCAGTTACTCTCAACTGGCTCACATCCTAGCTTGAAACATGAACAAGCAAGAAGTTTTTTCTAAACTGGTAATCAAGTAATCATTGTAGCATTCACCATGAATAAATGATGAACTTGGCTGGGAATCTGGTAGCTGACTAAGAAACTTTAAAATTCCTATTAAAATTCTGGTGAAGAAATGACTGTCATGGTTCTGTTTGCTAAAGCACAATCATTTGCAATCTGGCGTATGTTCTTTAGTTTTCTTAAGGAAGTGTGCAAGACGGGAATCTAGATTTCTAAGCAATACGGAGCGCCGACTCAGTTTGAATCTCTTGATTTGGAGAAGAGGCTTGCGGTAAACAACTTACAATCGATCTCACTAGATTCAGTGTTCACTACAGTAAAACGCAATTAAGTAAACCTAAAGTAAATGCAAATAGGATCTTGCAACAGACCTGCTACATAAAGTCACTGTATTAGATTCACTGAAATCTACGATCAGGGAACGCTGCTGGACATGTTTTGTTGAAGAAGCCTTAATGATCCTTTCCCAGGAACTTCTTGCAAATACAAAGCCTGTCAGTATAAAGTTGCAGAGCGACTTCGGAAATTTCCAGACCAACTGACAGCAAAAATCTATTTTCACACCAAGCATCACATTGTGGCGCGCAGTATTTACACAGAGCAGAAAAATTTGCGATTTGGTCTGCACTCTGCATTATTCTTTTGTTGAAACAAAAATTCGATCTCATACCTACACCTCAAAAATAAGCAGGGTATGTCGAACTTTATTTACCGTGGTATCGATGGCATGTATGCGGTACGTGAGCACGGAACAAGTGAGTTTTTTACCAAATATTTACAGGCCTAAACACTGGGCGCGAGGGTTTTGCAATTCTACAATTACATTTTGTGTTTAGTGTTCCGAAGTTAAGGATCATCGGTTCAATTTGAGCTATCCAGTTGCATATGTTGCTACCACCAAAATGCATGAATAAATTAGTACCATCACCATATCAAGCTTTTCTAATGGCGTGTAAAGCACAAAACAGTCTGAAAAACGTTGCTTTATGGTAGCAGAAGTTGCACAAATGGTATGGCCTAGAAACTAATTGCTAAGCGTTTCTTTCTGCTACAAAGACGATAGAGCAGTGGCTCCAGGCCCGTAACTAGGGGGGCCAAGCTCCCTAAAAACTTTTCGCCCCACATGGAAAAACGTGGACATAGTTTAAAGAATTTGAGCCCCTCTCAGAAAGCTCTTCGCCCCTCTGGTGTCCCAAGCTGGTTACGAGCCAGAGTGGCTCTCAACCTTTTTGTGTTGGCGCACACCATCGCTTTGTTAACGAATTTTAGGTTATTCAAAAATATGAATTTCGCCTATTGCTAGTGAGCTATCTGCTTTTGCAACCCACAGGCAAATCGTGGCTGCGTTTTCCCTTTGTTTCAATACTTTGGTTTGATGTGCACTAGGGTAGAAAATCCAGCTTCACAAAGGTATGTGGATGCAAATGGGATAAATACACACAGTTTTGCCATATTGGATGGGCCAAAGTTTAAATACAAGCTGCAATGAAAATACTCCTGAATGCATGCAACTGTAATACATACCACTTTCAGATTGATTGGGATCAATGAACAGTTTGGGACTGTAGTGTTGGAACTACAATTTTTATCACACTGTGACGTAACATTAACGGTACTGATAAGTCGTCTCAGTTCCCGGCAGATGAACTATAACGTCTGGCCAGTGAAGGATGTACAATGATATACGCCACAGTACAAAATCGCTGCACGATGTGGCACTTAACTTCAAATTTACATGTTTCCACGGAACCTTAGAAAACGCTTTGCGGATTCATGGTTGAGAAACACACACACACATGTATATATATATATATATATATATATAGTTTAACGGGACAATTAACAGCAGGCGGAATTTTCGGTTTTTCATTAATAACACCGAAGACAACTTTTAAGGAACAGTAGTAATGGCGATTTGTACTCTCAGATGTGGGAATTTTCTTTTCCAGAATAATCTGAGAAGTGATTATCAAAATTTTGCTTTCCTGGTTTTTCGAATATAAGTAAAGAGCAAATGTAATCTTTACTATAAAATCGGTCTTCATCTTTGTCAATGATTTTATCACAAAACCTTTGCACACCTGCTTTAACAAGGGATATTTCCCCCACTTCCAGCGATTTGCCCAATTCTTCATGTTGCTGCACACCGAACTTTCTGTGACCACTTACGAAAACGTAATTAAAACGGCTGAGGAAAAGAGCGGAACTGCTTGTTCGTCGGCAGATAAATTCAAATGAATGCGACTCGTCGCTCGTTCGTTTTCTGCGACATACAGGCGTCGCGTTTCTAGTGGTATGCTTTTATATGAAAAAAAAAATACTGTAAATACTATGAACAAGATGCATGAACCCAACCAAATGGATACTTTACCTTATGCATCAAGTGGCATCGCACTGCCTGAAAACTGTTTCATGCTAACTCAGTGGTTCTTAACCGGGGGGAGTCAACAAATTTCTGGGGTGGTGCGATCCCTTACGCACCCTACAACACGGAAGGTTTGATCATTAGTTTTTGCAGCTTATTTAAAGTCAGGCGGCTTGAAACAACGGACAATAACTCAAGGGAGACGTGGTGGAAAAAATGTTAATTAAGAACCACTGTTCTAACTCGTATTCCCCCGGCTGAAGAAAATTTGATGTCAGTCGCGGTGTAGAGCAAGGTTTTGTACTTGCTCCTACTCTATTTAAAATATTCTTTTCAGTATTATTATGCTTTGCTTTTCTTGAGAGTTCTGGTATCTTGCTGCACTTGCACTCGGGTGCGGAACTCTTCAATCTTAACAGACTTCGTGCCAAGACAAAGGTTCGCCGAATGCTGGTGCGCGAACGCCTGTATGCGATGACACAGCTCTGGTCTCTCAGGTTGCTGAAGAGATGCAGGACCTCTGCAACTCATTTGCAACTGCTTGCTCCAAGTTCGGCATATTTTAATCAGGCGAGAAAAGCACTGTAGTTCTATCAGAATGTTCCTACTCGTATCCACTATAGCGCCTTATCTACGGTGGACAAGTTTTGCTATCTTGGCTCTGTGGTTACCAATACGAACTACTGGGGTGGCAGAGAGTCATGCACGGATAGGGCAATCTCCAACAGTTTTCTGTCAACGGCGTTAATGAGTGTGGAATAATCACAACCTTTCAATTCGCCTAAAAATTCGTGTTCGGAAACCTTGTCCACCAGTCGCCGTCTTGAACATCGTCTGAATGCATTCCATTTTCGTTATTTGCGTTCTATGTCAGGCGTCTAGCGGTACAATCGCGTATCCAATGGAGGAGCTCATGTACATCACTGACATTTACACCATACTAAAAATGCGTCGTATCCGCTGGGTAGGTAGTGTGCAGAGGCAAGAATGCGTGCCTACGAAAAGATCTCCTTTACAGTTCTCTGGCACTTAGCAATCGTTCCATCGGTCGCCCTAAACTCCATTTTAAAGAGTTATTGAAACGCGACATGGCAAACTTCAATTTCTCACCAAACTAGTGACAGTCAGTTGCAAACATTCGATTGGCTGAATATGTGGTTTACGATACAAATGACGGAAACGTAGTGGATCTCGTTGAGTTAGGCAGATTATATTAGTGTTTCAAATTACATTTCGTGTGAAGCAGAAGCTTGCTTCAACGAACGCAGCACCAATATTTTCCGTGTTGGCTGCAATATTTTCCGCTTGTGATCCAGAGAGTGCAGCCTTCTTAGACGTGAAGTCTGTACAACCGCTTTGGGATCTGACACTGTTGAGACGGATTGCAGGGTGGCAAAGCAATATTTTGCGAACTTTAATGGTTATGATGAAAAAAGAACGTCGCCACCAAGACCTGTATTAGAACATTATGAAGTCTCTAAGTAAATGCACTCTGTTTTGCTCAGGATTGAGGAAAACCCGGGTTTTCTAAAAAAAAACGACCCATCTGCTTTTTGTTATTTTTAAAAGGCGTTTCTTTGGGTTTTTTTAAAAAACAGTTTTTTATTTTTTGTAAAAGCACGAAAACCCAATTCTGAATTGTTTGTATTGCATCATGCTATACCACTATTTTCAGAATTACACAGTAATAACTTGTTAAACCTAGTATGGCACTAAAAATTTGGGTTAAAGAATTTCACTCCATCTTTGTTTTTGCAAAGTGTTGTTAGTCAGTTCACGCCAAAGTGGTAAGATTGGCAAGCATGCGCCCAGGAAACCGAGAAAAGCCCCTCCCACACAACTGCACTTCCACATCACGTTTATGTGCACGCCCTGCTAGTTCAGCATTTATAGAGTGTATTCGTTTCAACATATGGTTTGGAATGTTCTAACGTCAGAAACAGGTTGGGCACAGAGAAGGCAAAAGAATTTTAATACAGATATACCAATTTTACAGAGCTGAAGAAGACAACTAGTACAATTTACTCAAAGCAAACTGTTCGAATCAAGTCTTCTCTTTTTTCAAGTCCTTCAGATTTCGTTGCTGCTCGTTTTGCTTCATTAAAGTGTGCTGCTTATCTTACATTTTACTTTATAGTAGATTTTACAAACGAAAAGTAAAGAGTATTTTTTGGTGGATTTTATTGTTTTTTTTAATGGCCTTTTTAAAAAAACACGGGTGACTTTTTTGGGGTTGGGTCCAATTACACCAACCCTGGTTTTTCTCGCCCTCAAACAATCTCTTACATTTGGGGCGTTTTCATTTCATCAACCACAGACGAACAAGGTTGCACTCTTGCAAGGGTCGACTTGTTCAGTCAGCTTTTGAGCGAGATTTAATATAAAAGCTGAAAGATGAATGAAAGGATCCAAAATGGTGAACATTTGGTGCTGCCACTAGAAGACTGCACCTCTTTAACGCTCTATTCAAACAAAATGTCACTTCGTTTTTCGTAGCATTGTTTACATTTTTGAGAAACATTTCGTTCACAACATGTAGGCTGCATGTTTCTCAACTGCGTGATGAATGTTACTCATTTGAAATGCTGCAATTCCAATAGTGAGAACAACCTTGACTTCATATTTCCATACCACAATGAAGAATAAGTACTACGCATTTTATGTACAAAAGCAGAATAATGGCATTGTTGTTTCTTCCCCACTTAAATATTTTTCCTCCCTGAAAATATATTCTAGCGCCGACACTGATCTGTGGGATGATATTTCTTTTTTTTACTTTATTAGACTTTAAGGTTTTAATGATTATATTCGGTAAGCCTTTAACTTCATTATGATTGCGTTTCGACAAGTAAGAAAGTGTTGATCTCAGCAACCCTAGTTTTTAGACGCTGCACAACGAACGATTCATTATTGAATGATCCCGAAAACAAGCGAAGAAATCCCGTCGTTAAACTCAAAACTGGAAAAACAAGATCTTTAAAGCAGTTGCAGAAAAACAAAAATAACCAAAAGCCTGAATAAACAAATGAATAAAATGTTGACGAACATGCAGAATACATTTCATTTGCAACACTCTCAACAGCTTTGGGAACAATATTCTGATATTAGCCTTGTTTACAAAAAGCATATTGCCATTCAAACCCCTCAGTTCAGGCAAGGAAAAGGACAATTTTCGAGGCTGAAACTCAAAAAGTACGCAGTTTCAGAGGCAATAGGATACACGGTGAAATCACATTGGGAGAATAGCCGCTATTTAGGTGTGTTATACGTCAGCTCATTACACCAGTCTAAATATACCCATGACGTTGAAGACTTTCGCTTCGCATTGATTTTTTTGAGGCAAATAACTCCAATTGTCACCTAGCGACATTATAACAGCCTTGTAACTGCTGTACAGCATTCAGTTGCTTCCGTTATCAATTAAAAGCGCGGAGACACCTTTGTGACATTAACAGCGGCAACTCACGCACCTACAGCAGCAGTCAAGTCGTAGCCTCAAGGCTCCTCAGTGGACCCGAATATAGCATCAACATCAGACTTTCAGAACACAGCTTTGCCACAGCTGACCATATTCAATCAATCAGCTTCGGATGGGTACAAACGAACGAAATATTTCAACACAGAACTTTATGAGTTCGTTTGACCGTAACCAGAATGTTAAGCACATAAAAACCCACTGAAAAAAATCTTAATAAATTTGCTGCTCAGATATTACAACAAATGCAAAACAGAAAAGTTGAAGAGAGCGTGGTAATAGTATTTAGAACGTCGAAGTGCAGTTCTTAAGACAAAACTGCGTCCTTTCTGAGGATCTGTGCTATCTTCAGTACCTGCACAACTCATTCTGAACTGACAGCTGCCCTTGATCACAGCAGACGAAACTCGTTGGTTAGCAATGTTTACAAAGCACACGAGCTCGTCTGATAGTGCTCACCAAGCCCGTATCATGTGGACGGTGGCAGCGAAGCGCGGCGACACCACAGCTTGCGGCGCAGTGACGTCAGTCGATCTAACAGTCCCATCTCGAGCAGCGAACCAACGCAATCACTTCCTCGAGACGTGACGGTGGTGCGCAGCAAACAAGCAAAGCAACGCTTACCGCCTGCGAAGCATGCAAGGCAAGGTTTTGGCAATGACCATCCCTAGATTGGGCCTCGTGCGGTTAACCATACCTGCTACAAGTGGTGTAGGACAGGCCTGCACGACTAAGAAAGCTCGAAGGGCCAAACCGACCAACATAAATTTGCCGCGGGCTGCAAAATCTATTCCATTCTGTTGTAGTTTGACAGAAATTCTGGAACGACAATTAATTACATCCGAATTCGGGCTGTTGCAACATTTTCTGCAGTTGAGAGCTCTTACGGGCGCATGCGGCCCGTATGTTATGCACGCCTGGTGTAGGAGCTGGGGGTGCAGGGGTGAAACCGCAACCCCGAAAGTTTTCATTTGTCGAAAATTCGGGAAAAAATCTCAAAAAATTGGGCACGGAAATTTTGACATTTTTTAACAATATTTATGAAATTATACTTTTTTGTTACTGAGTGTATATATAAAACTTTATTATGCCGAAGAAAACACATTAAATATACAGTATATAAAAGCAGCACACTTTTTCTAGTCACTTCGTGTGTTAGTTTGTGAGAGTTGATAGAAACTAACAGCTGGAGTAATTTGTAAGGGGAAACTTTGTAGCATAAACGTTTTTCGGGCAGCTTTGGGGAAATTCGGGCAAAATGTTCTCCTCACCCCCTAAAAATACCTACTCCCACACCTATGCCTGTTACATGCTTATGAACAGCTTTTTACTATTTGTTGATAGTTTTTATCGATGTAGAAATTATCGATACTGTAACCGCTTCTGCAAGGCGATGAAAAACTGTAGCAAGCGCTGGGGTCTGGGGCATTGAGTGTTTGTTTTAGAATCGCCTGCCCGTAATCATTAAGTTCTTTCTGCGTTCTTTTGCACTAATACTAACCCCTCCGATAGGGATCTTAAGTCTGATATAAACACGTAATAAAATAAATGCGTAAATAGGCAGGTTATATGAAGTGTGGACAAAAAATAAACTGATCTAAATCAAAAAGTTATGCAACATATTAGGGAAAAATTGCACTAAATTTGTCAGTTTTTCAGCAGTCTTCGCAAAACTTAAAGGTTCTCATCAAATCTGTTAACTTTTCGTCATTCCTGCGGATTTGTGCGTATTTAGAATGAATCTTGACTGTAGAAAAAAAAGATAAATGCGCCTGAAATACTTCCAAATTATATTTGAAAAATAAGCATGAAATTGTAATAAACGCTTTTGCTCCACAAGTATTTAGAACGGGAAGAACTTTGTTGCTGGTTAAGAAGTTACTTTAACGTCGAACATTTTCGTACCAGATGAAGTCAGCAAAAAACAGTTCATAACCTCGACTTCGAGACGTAGCAAAAGCATTTACGTTTTTTCCATATATAAAATAGTTCCAGAACATTAAATGTATTCCAAATCGCATATAAAAGTTATGTTGTTCACTAGCTTTTATCTTTTTCTGAAGATGACATTTCAGGAATATTGTGTGCTCAACTTTTTTAAGAACACAGATTTTGGTGTTAAGAATAGTCTGCATGCAACGCTGTTGTTGCAATGAACCTTAGCTTACAACTTCCGAAACTTTTTCCTGTTTCAAATTGAACTTATTGATGAGAGCATAAGGGCAAGTTTGCTGTGGAACAGATAAACATGGTCACGTACAATTAGAAAACTCAGGGAAGCTCTACGCAAAAACGATTTGAGAAAACCCAGACTGCACTAATAAAAAAGACATGCTATACCAGCTACTGCAGATGAAGAAATGAAAAAGGAAAATGCCGAAATCTTAAAATTGAATATTTCTTTGACATTTTTCCGCAAGAGCATTAGCCTTACAAAAGTTTCTTGATTACATCTGCTTCGTAAATGATCTCAGAAAAACAATTTGATGTGCTGCAATTCAATGTTAGATGAAAACAAAAGTATGAAGTTTTCCGGAAGCGAATACCTAAGTAGTTGTGATAGCGGTTAAACCAGGTGACGATCGTTGTAGGCGTATTGTAACTATCGTCACCAGAGAAAGTTTAGTAGTACGCCGGTTCTATAGAAATGCGGCTTGCGAAACACCGGTTGCGGATTTTTAGTGCAATATCTCACCACATATCAGACTGAATAGATGCGAACCAACAGTCACCCAGCATGCGTTTTTATAAATGCACGCACATGACTTCAATAAAAACGGAGAAAGATGTTCCAAACGAAGCCACAGGCTGATCAAATTGTTTCGGAATATCTAATATATTTGGCGCAAACTACAGTAGTAAAGTTGTCATGTTAGGCTTCATGTCACTGCAGCGCACTTTTAAGTAATAATTCTATTGCAGGAATTCTATTCCACGTTGCAGGAAAGATAGTTTGGATGACCTGCAGGGATATCTAGAACTAGCTATCCCAGCCACCGCAGCAAGGAAGATATCTCCTAGATACCAAGAAAAGGTACACAATCTAGAAATCTTAGACATCCCTGGGATTAGCACATGCCAAAATTTGTCATAGGAAGAGCAATGATGAAAGTACATGATTTCTATCTGTTTTGTTACGGTGGATGCCATCCTGCCTTTTGACGGCCTGTGTTCGTAATCTGTTTTAGTTGATGTCGGAATGTGACGCAGTACACAAAACTGGGCAAGACAAGCACAGAGTTGTTCACACCAAGTAAATGCAACGACAGCGTCAATATTTTTTATAGAAACCTCTGCGTCACGGACAATCGAGAGGCGCAGGCAAACAAGTCGAACTGTAGTGATGCGTACGATGCAAAGACAATGTAAAGTAAAACATTCGCGTAAAATTCAAAGGATTTGAGATTTTGTTTCTGAACTCCAGGGAAAGGAATGCGGTCATAGGTGCTCGGAATCAGACGTTTGCTGATTCACTTCCAGAAGAGACCATTTACTTCTGCGTTGAATCAAACAAAACGTTTGGTTGATATTGCTTAAAAAATCTCGCTGACACCCTTCACTGTGCAGTAGATCGTAATGCACCAGATGAATCGGTTGGTTCAAACAAATCTCGTTTGCTCCAGTGAAACACTGGAACAATCGTCTAGGTTGGGGTGTGCTTAATGTACATTTGCGGCTCGCAAACTGTTTTTTTGCTTAAAACTTCAATCATGTACCAGATTCCAACTGACTTACCACCTGCGTTTGATTGACTCTGTTCAAAGAAATGCGTCGATCAGTTTTATGCACATGCAGTGACAGCATCTTGAAAAATTTCCGGCAGGCATATATTACAGCATTAGATGTGTCAGCACTGGAGTTTCAGCATTAGATGCTGCCGTAGGTGCCGAACCCAGTTTTCTTGATAAACGATAAAACCAACTTTTTCTGCAGGTCAACGCCACTCATTTATTTTCATATCCGCTTTTCCTCTGTATAGGAAAAGCGGGGGCAGTAGGCCTAAGAAGTCTCGAAAAACCTCATGGTTTCCAGCAATCCATGCAATTCTGCCGGCTTCACATCAAGACGGGGCCGAGCAAGGTCGGAGATGTAGTCACGCCACCTGGTCCTTGGCCGACTACTGGCACGGTTTTTCGTGGGTGTAGCCAGCAGGACTTACTCAAAATTATTCAAACTCATCGCGCATCGGTCGTCGCGTGCGTGACCAAGTATCGCGGCTTTAGGCAGAGGGGCCCGTTCGAAAAATCCGCTACAGTCTCCCCCACCAGCTGGAGACCCCATGTTGCGCCCGCTGCGCAACTGCGGAGGCGAATGGGGACAGCGCAGAGTGTTTCCACTCTGGGAGACTTGGAAATAACGCGTAAACTACAATCTTACGCAAGTCAGAGCATTGCTTTTCATTACACTAGCAAACGAGATCATTATTAATTTGCTTTACTTCGCATCTTGTGGAAGAATCGAGAATTAGTGTACTGTATTTTCAAGAAATGGTTCCAATATGCAATCACTAGGAATAGTCATAAGAAATACGCAATTTGAAACTCAATAAAAAAGCAAACATTTTTAAAATCGTGGTTCATGAAAAACAAACTTTTTCGAAAAAAACAATCTACCGTTTTCATCAAAAATTACATGTCTGATGTAAACGTAAAATAAATTTCGTTCGTTACCAGACAAATGCGCGACGCCCCGTTTTGCATAACCATGCACAAGGCAGTAAATGTGCTCACTGCAAATCTTTTTAATTTCTACATCTACTGTTTTCAACAAAAATGAATACAAGTTACACTTTGTGGCAACTGACGATTAAGTTTATTGCAAAATGAATATAGGTTACAATTTGTGGCAATGAACGATTAAATTTGAACATCGCGCTGCTGTTTTGGAAATTGTCAAGAGTACACTTCGAAACATCAGAAAATTTCAAAGCACTTTTATCTTTGTTTGCACTAAATATTTTGAAGATTCTATGTAAGACGTCATTAGTTATGAAATACTTCTTATGCGAAAAACACGAAAACCTTTTATGTACTAATGTTTTGTGGTGAGCATATCAAAGATATAGAAGTAGACATCGGTTTTCTATTCGTGGCCCCACCCGGCTGATGGTGCAGGAACAGAGCAGGTGAGGGAAAGCTCGCTTTGTTTCACAACTACAAACGTAGTGCAATAAAGAATATTATTCACTTGATACGAGAAAATCGCAGACATCCAGTAGTTTATGAAACTTGCATAGCCAAAGGTAAATGATCCAATCAACTTCCGCGCAGGAGAATGATCAGCGAACAAGAAAACAAGCACAGTGGTTGAAATGAAGAGAAAGATTCGGAGCACAATTAAATACAATTAAAACAACGCACAAATTTAGAGGATATATAGAATCAATCGAAAACAACTAGTTGAGTGTCATGATTGACAACCGACAAAACTACGCAAAGACAAAACGAAAATCAAGAATACTTCAGCTGACTCAAAAAAAATCAATAAACATCAGTTAAATGGATATATCGAATAAAAACTTCAATCAATTTGTACAGAATGATCTTAACGGATATCAGGTGAGTTTGAGTTTATTTTCTACTCAAGCTTTGTTTTTCTACTCCTGGTTAAAATTCTTTCACTATGTGATTTTAACTAGTAGTTTCCTCGTGTGTATTTTATAACGCACAAAACCTATTAAGGCGAGCACACACAAAAATTCCACATTTTTCACGGTTTTCTGTGCATAATGTCATTCTTTATGATTCCACTCTCATTGCAGCACTTGTTCGTTTTGTCCTTCGCGTTTTTTAGCTTTCAGCTATATTTTTTAATTCGTTGTTTGATTACGTACATTTTTTATTCTATTTGCGTTCATCCAGACTTTGTTTTCATTTAGTGCTTCCAGGATGTTGTGTTTACATATGTTTTTCTTCTATAAGCCGTGTTTTCTTGGAAGTGTTTTAATTAATTGCGATGAATTGCGCTCCTCTCTACGTGCATATACATAAGTGTTGCCAGTATGATTTTCCGTTATTTCCGAACATGAAACATCATCAAGGCTTGTTCTGAATAAACCCAGCAGAAGTTTGCAACAGCTTTCGCATTTAAACTGCGGCGTTTTGCAAAGAACTGAAATTATTGCGTAAACAACAGATCACACCTAAACTTGTCGTAACTTACATATTGCGACCCGGTCGCTTTAAAACGTTTGTAAGAACGTCACGACGATATGAGGGGTTTAATTACAACTTCCATCCACTTTCCAGGTTTCTCTAGCACAAAAAAGTGTCCGGCATCTTTCACCAAAGTCAGCGTCATTCCTGGCACAAAAGACTGAAAGTACTGGGGTATGGCGACTGGGCTCACTGCATCCGAGTCCGCCCAAACAAATCGAATAGGAATGTCGATTTCGCGCAGAGCAGAGAACCAGCGAAACTCAAAGTGCGCGCGATCCCACAAATAGTACATGAGTTTGTTCATTAAAAGATTGCCTCCTTTGTACTGTATAAGTTCTGCGATATAGGCGATGTCCTCATCCCGTTCGACAGAGTTCGCATTCGGGCCCCACACAGATCGAAGCTGTCTTGTAGACAACAGTGGACTTAATCGATACCTGGACGACAGTTTGACAAAATACGAGCCAAATAACCTGCTCCCTCCCAGCATCTGACTGAAGCGGAAGTTGATCAAGGAATATTTCATTCCGCCATTTGTAAACGTTACACTCTTGAAAAAGTGATCGAAATGTCCAGGCAGCAAACCTGAGCACAGGTTATTCGTTACCTCACAAACATATCGGAAAAAAACAGAAAACATGGAAGCAAGGTCTGAATGCGCGTCAAGTATTAAATAAAAATCATTCTAATTCTGGAAAGCACTATTTACAAACACAGCCAGCAATACGGCATACAAGTTTTTATCTTGTTTACTTTCGTAAACTGCACATCATTTGTGATTATATGTTTTACGCATCGTTTCCGGACCTACCCTATATAATATTTGAGAGTTTCAATGCTTTTGTGCAAATAGTACTCAAAAAATTAAAAACGCTTTAACTTTTCAAAAAATTATTAATTAGCGCAGTGACTCAACTGTACATTTAAAAAATAAGCAGAGCAAGCGGACAGCTTATTTCGGTGTGGAATTTTGCTAAACAACAGTCAACCAGACTCAGAATTGTATACGTGACTACAACCTGAAATCGCTCATAACTCTGCGAACGCGTGGCTGCAACTGAAAGCAATAATCACGGCACATGTTTCAAAATAAATATTCACTACAAGTCCAAAAATATACAACGACTACATCGCAGCAAATCAAATTGACACGAGATGAACTTTACACAAAAGTCAGAGCGGTCGTCGGCGTTCGCGACCTTACCTCTATGTCGTCGTGCTAGAATTTCCGTGAGGACGCTGTCGCCCATATCGTGCGCAATCACGTGAGCTTCTTTAATCTTTAGCTTTCTCCATAATATCAGGGTGTTGTCTGCTGCTTCGCTAAGCGAGTACGTATAGTTCGTTGTGGGCTTGTCCGATAAACCAAAACCCACTTGGTCGTGCACAACTACGTCACCGAAACGTAGTAAAGTGTCAATCACCTGTTTCGAAAAACAGAAGAGGTAGCGATTCACCAACATAAATCGCACTGAGCAATCGCGGTTACTCACTTTGTAATATTCGAAGCTGGATGATGGAAATCCGTGAAGAATGGCAAAAGTAGGAGGATCGGTTACGGATGGATCCGAACACTTGTTGTGTATGTAGAAGAGTTTGTTGCCATTGATAGTAGCAATCTCACCACGGTTGTACCATTTTTGCAAATCAATTGGCAATTCCTGAGGTGTGTTGGGAAACAGTGGATCAGGGAGAATGTACGGTGCAAGGGCGAACGCTACGAGAACCACAGCTATGTGCAAACTTTTCATGATTTCTTCCAACCTGAAAATGATTTCTCATTAAACAAAAATCTGAATAAGCAAAAGTTCTGCAGCAACATTGCTGCAAGCATTGCACTTGTAATCCTCAACTTCCTTACAGATAAAGTAACAAGATTCCTACCTTTGCACTCTAACATTTGCAGAGACATATTATAACTATAAAATGAGTCAATAACGTGGTTTCTATTCAAAGCAATTGCAATCATTTACTGGAAAAACGCATAAAACAACATAGTCATAAAATTAGACTTTTTTCTATTTTTTCATTTAATCATTATTGGACAAGGCACCATTTCCTTATACACTAAAGTGGAAATGTGGTAAAAGAAAAGTCACAGCAAAGTTGCAGGCTACTTTTGTAGCCCACTGTTTTAAATCGAAAAATTTCGTTTTTTGGTGGCCTCACAATGTAAAAAAAATTCGCTAGATTTTCAAGCTGGTATCCCAGGTTGGATGGACTGTAAGTCAGTAGATCAAAACCTCATTGGGTATACTGGTCCACAAAAGTTCAATTCAGGCATTCACCAGTCCTAAAACTTAAATGATTTCTTCAAAACGTAGATGTATTGCACAAAATTAACTGTGCATCAACATTCAGTTACTCTTAGTTCTTATTGTACAACACATTAAATGGTTTAAGCCATAATCAGCACAGTCTTACCAATCATAACTCAATATTATTAGGAAATTCAAACCAACACGGCAAAACATAACTAAATAATAAGTTTCGGATATAAACCATCATTGCGGATCTTAAGAAACATGCTTGTTAAAATTTTTACAGATGTTTCAAATGAAAAATAAAATATTTAAAAATGTACAATTAACAGAAAGCCTTCAGGATACCTACGCATAGTAAAATTTGAATGTCTGCAGCAATGATGTTTAAACCAGGGTGCTGTCAAACCTTTTTCTCCCATTGCCCTTTTTTTGTTCGCAACATGTCAGTATTGCCCCCTACATCATATAAAGCAAACACATGCAGTGATGGGATTGGACCGGTTCGCAAGAACCTGCTATTGGAATTCTTTTAATCCTGAGAACCAGTTGTTGGCGTAAGTCAGGGGTTCTCAATTTTTCCCCATGAACACCTTTCACTTAAGTATAGACCTATTACTAACTTTTAATAGTAAAAAAACAAAACTAAAATTTGAGAAAAAAACTAAATTCGATAGTTTCCCTTGTGAGACTTTACCAGCTGGCAACACAAAGATCAACCTTTGCATTCATATCAGGCCAACCATCATGGTTTGCCTCTGGAGACTGTGATAATGACAGAACCTGTTGTTAATGAGTCCTGGAGTGAGAGAACCAGTTCTTTAAAAATCTGAATCCCACTGCTGAACAAAAGGTAATTTTTACAAATATTTTAATTTAAAGAAACGAATGCAACATATACTGTACCACCATGTGCTCAGTGTGAAAATTGTGCTTGGTGACCTATTTTGAAACTTGAAAAACAAAAGATGCACCTGAAATATTCACCACTTTCTAGAACTTCAACACCAGCCTAACATGTTTTTCCTCAAATATAATACAAGCACAAATTAGCCTTTGTTGTACTGTGCTACAGCAAAACACCATACTTCCCAGCTTATCAAAACAGTTTTTGCTTTCAAAAAATGCTATTCTAAGTTGAGGCTGAAAGTCGTTGTGCTGATGCAACTTACTATATGTCAAAGTTCCAGTTACAAAAGTTTCGATGAGCTATCCATTTGTGTTAAGTTTGAATAGTCCAAAGAAAGATAACTCTCACAAATTCTTTACAATGTTTCTTTGAAGGACGTGCTGCCTTAGCATAATAATGCAGCCTGTAATTTTGTAGTTGGGTCAAGCAATGTTATTGCAAAGCTTATGATTTAAAGTGATTGCGGCATAATCAAGTTAAACCCAGGTGTGTGGACCATCCACAATAAAATTTAACAGCTGCAGCACCGAAGTCTTTCAAATGATTAGAATAGTATACTGAAGTTGGCAAGAAACAAAGTTGAGTGTGTATTATAGTTCGAATATGTTAAAACTATCATTTAGCACTTTTGCCCCTTTTCTAGTTTATTGCTCCCCGATCACTAGGGCAAGTTTTTGCAACTTTTGCAACTTTTTTTTACAGCTTCCAACAGCTTCCTAAATAATCAAGATATATATAATTCAATGTTTTGAGCTGTTTCCAG